>Ga0210051_1002940_pt1 | contig 17099 bp, 14 predicted proteins | sample CryGey092014_all_FD_185464 | JGI IMG/M metagenome (GOLD analysis project Ga0210051, IMG submission 185464) | Groundwater microbial communities from aquifer - Crystal Geyser CG23_combo_of_CG06-09_8/20/14_all (SPAdes) (version 2) | ecosystem: Environmental > Aquatic > Deep subsurface > Groundwater... | reverse complement strand
CCGGTGGCAATGAGAACACCTCTATGGATGATGCCGATGCGATGGCACACATCCTGGGCCATGCTCAGGGAGTGGGTGGACATGAAGATCGTCGTACCGTGCGCGGCCAATTGCCTGAAGATACTTTTGACCAGGATGACCGCCATGGGATCCAGGCCCACCATGGGTTCATCCACGATGATCACTTCCGGGTCGTGGATCAGGGCCGCGGCGATGATGAGCCGCTGGCGCATGCCGTGGGAATAAGCCTCGATGAGGTCATGGGCCCAATCCGACAGGGCAAACCGCTTAAGGCTTTTTTCGGCCTTTTCTTTAAAGTCGTCTGCTTGAATTCCATAGATACGGGCAATGAACTTCAAAAATTCCATTCCGGTGAGCTTTTCGTAAAGATACGGCCGATCCGGTATGAATCCGATTTTGGCCTTGGCTTCCCGGGGATTTTGAGCCATGTCGATCCCGCAAATCGAAACGCTTCCCGAGGTGGGAGCCATGAGTCCTGCCATCATCTTGATTGTGGTGGTCTTCCCTGCACCATTGGGGCCGATGAACCCGAAGATTTCCCCTTTGGGAACCTCAAGGCTCAGATCGTTGACCGCCAGAGTCCTGGTGTAGCGCTTGGTCAAATGATTCAGCACGATCATGTTTAAGACTCTTCTCGCTTTCCCGGTGCCGCTTTATCGTCAATCACAGAAATTTTGATCCTCCCAATCACCGGAAGCAGGTCCAGTGGATTTCTTTCCGCGTCGTTCACCAGCCGGATATGGGTAACATCGGCGGGGATTTCGTTGAAAAGGGCGTCCACTGTGATCCATCGGCCCACATACACGATATTCCAGGCATGGTAATAAAACCGACCCTTGAGATAGACCAAACCGGCTTCCACCCGGGCCGGAATCCCGGCGGCCCTGGCCAACGCGGCGAAGAGTATCGCATGTTCATTGCAATCGCCCGACCGGTTTTCCAAAACCGAAAGCGCATCGGGTATAGAGATCACCGGTTTCTTTTCGATGTTTTCCTGCATCCAGGCGACAATTTCCCGGACCTTATCCAGGGGATGCGTCTTTGACGCCGTGATCTGACGGGACTGGGATACAATCCTTTCATAATCGGACTGGATAAACGGTGCGGCTTTAAGATAAGGGGCGGCCTCCTGCGGGTCCAAGGGTTCATCTTGCAAGTCCGAAAGAGGCTCTTTTTCAACAACCAGGATGTTTCCGGAAAAGGCCTGCCGTCCGCCGTGAAGTTCCAGACCCTCGATGGAAATCCCCTCGATTTTAAGGGCAATCCGGGTTCGGGTCTTGGGATCTCGGACAGGGGTTTCGACCGGAACCGATGTGAAAAGGGTCAGATCGTGGCCCGGCCGGGAAACGATCCCCGCAATTGCGCTGTGGGAATCGGTTTTTTCCAGTCGCATACCCAAAAGCCCCTCTTCCCGCAATACCTCACCCTCTTCGCTGATCCACGCCGATTGAGTCATCCCTTTGTATTGTACCACAATCCGGGAGACATCCCGGATTGCTCCCATGATCTGAATCTTTTCTTTCCCCTTCATCTGCACCGATACAGGCACCCGGGCCAGGGAGGCAATATCGAAGATCTCGAAGGTACGCGATTCTCCGGGTTTCATGCCCCCTGCAATAACGGCGTCATAAAGCACGGAGGCCAGATGCGGTGCACGGGGTAACGGGATTTCCATCCGCTGTTCTCCCCCGGTACCCTCGATGTCGACAATCAGCGTCCCTTTTGAAAACATTCCTTTCGCTTTAAACTGGAACCGTCCGGAATCCATGCTAAAATCAAATGAATCCAGGGACAAATCCGTGTTAAGGCGGGAGTCTGTGACGATGGCCACATCCTGAACCAGCCCCATGGTATTCAAGCGCATGTGAACCGATTGCTCCAGTCGGTATCCGACCTCGTCACGCTTCAGGACCGAATGGGAAAACCCGATCTTTTGCCCTTCATGAAAGAGATTCATCCATGTGTCTCTCTCAGGAAGAACGATCCATGCGGCAGGAGGGCTTTGCGACGGCAAGTAAAGCAGATTGAGACGCATCGCCATCAGCGCGGCAAAGATGATCCCGAAAACGATCCCTGCGATCCAATAGGGTCTCATGATGCAAGCGCTGGCGGCGCCTCTTTCAGGCTAAACCGGTTCGAATCGGATCCCTTGGGCCAAGGGCAGCTCGATTCCCCAGTTGATGGTGCAGGTTTGACGACGCATGTAAATTTTCCAGGCATCAGACCCGGATTCTCGGCCGCCCCCCGTATTTTTCTCGCCTCCGAAAGCCCCTCCGATTTCGGCTCCGGACGTACCCACATTGACGTTGGCAATCCCGCAATCGCTTCCCATCTGGGATAAAAACAATTCCGCCTCACGCATATCCGTGGTGAAGATAGCGGATGAAAGCCCCTGGGGCACCGCATTATGGTATCGGATGGCTTCTTGAAGCGTCTTGTACCGAATGAGGTATAAAATGGGGGCAAAGGTCTCCTCGGATACGATGGGGGCATCCGGAGGCGCCTCGCAAAGACACGGAGTCACATAGGTGCCAGCAGAAAAGCGCTTTCCGGAAAGAACCTCTCCTCCGCAAAGGATCCGACCTCCCTGCTTTTTAATGCGGGAAAGTGCGGACTGCATGTTTTGAACGGCCTTGCGGTCGATCAAGGGACCCATCAGGGTCGCGGGTTTCAAGGGATCACCGATGGGGATCTGCCGATAGGCTTTCATCAACGCCTGGGTCAGCTCATCATAGATATCTTCGTGCACAATCACCCGGCGCGTGGTGGTGCATCGCTGCCCGGCCGTTCCCACGGCTCCGAATACGATGGCACGCACCGCCAAATCCATATCCGCTTTTGCCGTGACGATGACGGCGTTGTTTCCGCCCAGTTCCAGAAGCGTTTTGCCCAGGCGCCGGGAAACGGCCTGGGATATGTGCCTTCCCATGGCCACACTCCCGGTGGCCGAAATCAGCGGAATCCTCGGATCGTTGATGAAGGCTTCCCCCACCTCATGGCGGTCTCCGACAACCCATCCCAGGATCCCCTCGGGAAGCCCGTTTTTCTGCAAAACCCCCTGTGCGATCTTCATGAGGGCAATGGCGGTGAGGGGGGCTTTGGAAGATGGCTTCCAGATCACCGTATCCCCACAGACCAGGGCGATCAGGGCGTTCCATGACCAGACCGCCGCAGGAAAGTTAAACGCAGTTATTACGCCGACAGGACCTAAGGGGTGCCATTGCTCATACATGCGGTGTATCGGGCGTTCGCTGTGCATGGAAAGCCCATAAAGCATCCGGGATTGGCCTACGGCAAAATCGGCCATGTCGATGGCCTCCTGGATCTCACCCTCCCCTTCTGCACGGATCTTGCCAACTTCGAGGCTGACCAACGCTCCCAGATCTTCTTTTTTTTCCCGCAGGGCGATGCCGATCTGGCGCGTGATGTCTCCCCTCTTCGGGGCCGGCATCATCTTCCATGACTGAAAGGCATCGACAGCGCATTGGACCACGCTCTCAAAGTCCTTGCGATCGGCAAGACGCACCCTGCCGATACGCTTACCGTTGATCGGAGAAACCACGTCCAAGAGTCTTCCGTGGCAACGAATTGCAGATCCGGTTCCACCACCCTCCTCCGTCCCTTTGATTCCCAAGTTTTTCAAGATCGCTTTCACGGGCAAGTTCCTTTCCTCACAGGCTCCCTATCGGCTGAAGCCGGTATCTTCTTAGATACTAAGATCCGTCGGATGGGATCAAAACATAAAAGCCTCTTCTTGTCTATACCCGAAACCGGGACTTTGCCCTTGACTTTGGCCGTCACCTCCGTCATTTTTTCATCGAGCAAAAAAGGATTGAAATGAAACGATTCAGCCTGATTTTTGCCATCCTGTTTCTTTTCACAAGACCATCGAATGCTTCCGATACCGGAACCATCGATCCGTATCGAAAAGAGCGGGAAATGATGGTTCAAACCCAAATTCAAGCCCGGGGTATCACCGACAAGGCGGTCCTTTCGGCGATGGAAAGGGTCCCCAGACACCTATTTGTTCCGGAAGAACTGCGGGGTCGTGCCTATGGAGATCATCCCCTTCCCATCGGAGAAGGCCAAACTATCTCCCAGCCCTATATCGTGGCACTGATGACCGAAAAGTTGTCCGTCAATTCGGACAGCAAAGTCCTGGAGGTGGGGACCGGCTCCGGTTACCAGGCCGCCGTTTTGTCCCAAATTACGCCGAGCGTTTACACGATTGAAATTAAAGTAAAGCTTTATGAAAATGCATCTAACATCCTAAATAATCTTGGCTATACAAAAATACAAACTCGGCATGGGGACGGATACTTCGGCTGGGAACAAGTTCAACCTTTCGACGCCATCATGATCACCGCGGCAGTGGATCACATTCCGCCGCCTCTGCTCAAACAACTCAAAGACGGCGGTCGCCTCATCCTTCCCCTGGGAAATCCCTTCAGTTACCAGAACCTGGTCCGGGTCACCAAAAAGGGGGAGGATTATACCGTCGATCAGATCTGCGGGGTTCTCTTTGTGCCTCTGACCGGACACGTCATGAGAAGCCGATGATCCTGTGGACCGTATTTTTTCTTTCCTTTTCCTCACTGGCCTTTGAAATTTTCCTGACACGCCTTTTTTCCATCAGCCAGTGGAACCATCTGTCTTTCATGGTGATCAGCATCGCCCTTCTCGGTTTTGCAGCCGGAGGCGTCTTGTTCTCTTTTTTGGACGGTCGCATGCCCGGTTGGGAAAGGAAGTGGTCGACATGGATTCATCTGGACATCCTTGCCTTCGCTTTTTCGATCAGCATCCTCTTTTCGCTTTTCATCTTAAGCCGGATCCCTTTCGATTATTTCAGGCTCCCCTTCGAACCCATACAGATCCTTTACCTTTTCATCCTTTACTTGGTGCTGGGCGTTGCCTTTTTCTTTTGCGGCCTGGCCATCATGATCGGATATGCCGCCTGTCCTGAAAAAAGCGGAAGCTTGTATTTTGCAAGCATGGCTGGATCGGCGTGCGGCGCCGCCGCTTCGATTCCGCTTCTCTCTCTATTCGGTGAAACAGGGGCTGCGGCCCTATCCGCCCTGATCCCTTTAATTCCCGCGGCAGGCGATGGTCTGAAAAGCCTTCTCCAAAATTTTTTTCATAAGCCCTTCCTTTCCCAAACGAAAGGCGTTTCCTTGGCCATGCTCACTGCCGTTGTGATCCTTTGCGTTTTTGCTGTTTTTCTTTTTTCAGGCACCAACGCCCTGCTGCAGATCCGCCCCTCCCCTTACAAGGCCTTGAGTCAGTCCCTCCAGTTTCCGGACTCCCAGGTCTTTCAAAAGGCTTCCGGCATTTACGGTCGGGTGGATTGTCTGCAAAGCCCTCACCTCCGGTATGCGCCGGGATTGAGCCTGAAGTATCCATCAATACCTCCGACTCAGTGGGCGGCCTTCAAGGATGGCGACCACCCCTTAACCTTCTATGAAACAAACTCGAACACGGCTTTTGCCCGGTCGACCCTTCAATATGCCGGATATGTGCTGATCCCCAACCCCGGAAGGGTTCTGATTATTCAGCCTGGCGGCGGCACCGCAATCCCCTGTGCCCTGGCATCGGGAGCCGAAAGCATCACGGTGGTGGAACCCCACCCTTTCCTGGCACAACTGACCCAAAAACATTATCGGATCACCGTCGTTTCCGACACGCCCAGGGCGTTTCTGACAGCCCCCGGGCCGACCTTCGATGTCATCCACGTAGAAAACTGGGGTCCCTCCCTTCCCGGAACCGGTGCCCTGACCCAGGACTATCTCCTGACGCTGGACGCTTTTGCCGCCTATCTGAATCGTCTTTCGCATCGAGGCATTTTGATCGTTTCCAGGAAGCTTCGTCTTCCGCCGGCAGACTCGCTCCGGCTATGGTCCACCGCTTACACCTGCCTCGTCCAAAAGGGTGTCTCGGATCCGGGTCGCCATATCCTCATCCTCAGAAACTGGGATACTTTCGTCCTGATCGCTTCCGGGTCGGCACTGCCTGACACGGCGCCTCTGATCGATTTCGCAAATCGGCTCAATTTCGATTTTATTTTCAGCAAGATATCGGTTGCTCACCCGGTGAACCGGTTTAATCGGCTTCCGGAGCCTTATTACCACCGCGCTCTTTCCGAGCTATCCGATGCCTATGAAAGGGGCAAACCGGAAACCTTCTTTAATGACTACCTCATCGACGTCAAACCCTTAACGGATGAACGTCCTTTTCCGGATCGATTCATCAAGTACGACCGGATCCGGACCCTGTACCGGAGCACCGGAAGCCGCTTTTACTCCCTCTTCATGTCCGGGGAAATCGTCGTTTGGGTCGTTATGATCGAAGCGGCGGCGATCAGTATCCTTTTCCTCTTGCTCCCGCTTTCTTCGATTTATCGGCGAGGCAAAAAGCAGTTCCCTTCGTATTTCCTCTTCTTTTTTTTCGTGGGTATGGGGTTCATGTTTCTGGAGATGTATTTCGTTCAGGCTTTCACCCTGCTTCTAGGAGATCCGGTAGTCAGCTTCGTCGCCGGGATAACCGGGATCCTAATTTTTTCAGGTGTCGGGGGCAGAATATCTCAAAATTTGGGAAAAGGTGCGATGCAAAAATCCCTTTTAGCGCTGACAATTCTTGCGGCTATCAGTTATTGGATGCTGGATTCGGGGATTCACCAGGCGTTAAGACTTCCCAAAATGTCTCGCACGGTCTTCGCCCTTATACTCCTTTTACCGATGGGTCTTCCGGCAGGCCTTCCGTTTCCCATGGGGATGCGCATCCTTTTGGACGGCCCTCAACAACGAGCCTTTGCCTGGGCGGCCAACGGATGTGCATCGGTATTAACCGCTGTTGCCTCCGTTCAGATCGCCATCGGTTTCGGAATATCGACAAACCTGCTCTTTGCAGCGGCTTCTTATTTTTCGGCATGGCTGTGCATCCAAAAACATGTTTCCCAAAAAGGCACGGCTTGACAGCAACCCTTTGTTAAGATTAAGTCAATTTTATTGAAATCGTAAAAAGTCGTCACCCCGTTGAAAAACGGGGTCCATGAGTTTCATAAGCGCTTGAGAACACTGGATTCCGGCTTTTACCGAAATGACGGAAAGAGAGCATTTTCGACTTTTTACGAATTCGTCAATTTTGAGTATCCAAAAAATATCCGAATAATGGCGGTCATGGAAAAACAACAGGACACCCAAAACGATTTCAGGGAAAAAAGAGCTTCCCCCAGGACTTTCGTGGAGCGCTATTACAGCGTACAGTTTGCAATCAACAAGGAAATCCCGGCCTACCAGTTCAAACTGCGCGATATTTCCGATGGCGGACTTTGCATTGCCATCCGTCAGGATTCGGCGATTCTTGATCATATTAAAGTTGGGGAAATCGTAAAAACTCAAAATTGGGATGGCAAAGTAAAAAGCTTCAGATGCAAGGCGCGCAAATTCTGAGGAATGAAGCGTACTTATAGGTACGCCGCAATGACGAAGAATGCAGCGCAACGCAGCAGATGGACTTTTTACGAAGCCATCAAAGTTGGGGAAAGTCATCGCATGAGTTATGCCCCCTTGAATGCGCCCAGGCTATTAAAGGATATCCTGACTGAAATCCGTCACATCACCTTTTGCCGGGAAGGATCTTACAAGGATCATTATCTCGTAGGGTTATCCATCGTCGAAAACGAAAAATCTGTATAACTCATCACCGTAAGGGCCGGCCGAGATGAATCCCTGGAGCAAGGAAGAAGTAGAAGCCATCGTGGCAGATTACTTTTTGATGCTCTGCAGGGAACTTAAAGGGGAATCTTACAGCAAAATGGATCACCGAAACCGGCTCGTCGAAAAATTGACCCCACGCAATGCAGGATCCGTCCAAAAAAAATATCAGACCATCAGCGCCGCTCTTCTGGCCCTAAATCTGCCATACATCAGGGGCTATAAACCCCTGGATAATTATCAGACGCTCCTGATCGAGCAGATCGATGTACACCTGGAAAAGCACCCAGAAATTGTAGGCGTCCTGACAGCTTATGCCGAAAGATCCCTGCTGGCACCGGTTCAGCGGGATCTTTTTTTCCGTGCCACAGTCGTGGATCCCCCTGAGCCTCACCCCCCCGAATCCGGTAATAAGGAGCGTCTCCTTAGAAAAATTATGAAGAAATACACTTTCGTCACGGCAGAAGCGAACAATTCCGACCTGAAAGAAGCCGGGAAAGGGTTTGTTCTGGATCTTGAAAGGGCGAGACTTCGGGAGGAAGGGAGTCTCCGGATGGCCGATCGCATCGAGCAAATCTCCGCAAAACGGGCATCGGTTGCACCCTATGACATCCTCTCTTATGAATGCAATGAAAAGCCCCTTTTCATCAAGGTTAAAACCACCTCATGCGGTATGCGTTTCCCCTTTTCCCTCTCGGCGGCCGAACTTGCATTTTCAGCCGCCAACCCGGATTCGTATCGCCTCTATCGGCTCTTCGACTTTCCGGAAGCCCCCCGCCTTTTCATTCTCAAGGGCCGCCTCTACGACTGGATCCGCCTGATACCGGAATCGTTTTTGGCTCGGGTTGAGTAAACTCTTCAAGATTCCTTCGTAGCCGGGATTCTCACGGCTTTTGAACGGGCTGGGACAACTCTGACGTGGTCCCCTTTTTTCCAAGAGCAAACACCCTGCCCTGGCAGACCCGGTTCTGGACAGCATGCCCGAAGTCCAGATCGGCAAATGTTATGAGGGCAAGCACCGCATTAGCCCCCTAGCCAAAGAAGCATATGACGCCGCGGACTTCTTCCCGACCCTGGGAAAAGACGGGAAATGGCTCCGGTTCAACGCCGCTATCCTCGTGCATCTTTTTATCAATGCCGCCGTAATGTGACACCCTATCTTTTTTGTGGACTTTGCCTGGGTTCGAATCCGTGCTTACGGAAATTCAGGATCGAATCGGTGGAATAGATGATCAAAGCGATCCAGATCAGGATAAACGTCCACAACTTCGCCACTGAAAACGGCTCCCCGTAGATGAAGACCGCAAGAATAAAGGTGCAGCTCGGCGCCAGGTACTGCAGGATCCCCACCGTGGAAAAGTGGATCCGCCTCGCCCCTTCGGTGAAAAGGAGAAGGGGAAAGGCCGTCACCAGGGCTGCAGCCATAAGAAGCAAGTCAATTCGGGTTCCTGTTCTGAAAAAGGCGCCGCCGCCATGGGCATTGATATAAAAAAGATATGTCAGGGCGGGGCCGCACATCAACAATGTCTCCAGAGTCAGTCCCACCAATGCCCCCACCGGCGCCATCTTGCGGATCAGTCCGTAAAATCCGAAAGTCAAAGCCAGGGCTAAAGAAATCCAAGGGACCTGTCCGAATTGAACCGTCAGGTATCCGACCCCCAAAGCAGCCAGGATAACCGCTGCCCTCTGTGCCGATCTGAGCCTTTCTTTCAAAAAAATTCTTCCTAAAAGGACATTGACGAGCGGATTGATGTAATACCCCAAGCTCGTCTGCAGGATCTGATCGTTGTTGATGGCCCAGATAAACAAAAACCAGTTCACAGAAACCAAAAGGGTCGTTCCTAAAAGGATTCCAAGAGTGTAACGATTTTTTAGAGCATACAGAAATTCACGCCATTGACCTAAGAAGAAGACCAAAGGCATCAGAAACACAAATGACCAGATCATTCGGTGCATCAGGATTTCAAAGGGAGGGACCGCTTTGAGACACTTGAAATAAATAGGGCTGGTGCCCCAGATCAGGAAGGCCCCCACCAGGCTGGCAATGCCGGCCATCGTCCGCTTTTGTTCTTTTTGTGTCATTTTCTTTCCAGCTTCGCAACTGCCTCGATATGGGGGGTATGGGGGAACATATCTACCGGCTGGACCTCTAAAACACCATAGGATTCCTTCATGAGGCTAAGGTCTCTGGCCAGGGTCGCCGGGTTGCAGGAAACATAAACCATCCGTTCAGGTTTGAGCTCCAGGATCTTTGCCACGGACTTCGGATGCATCCCGGCCCGGGGCGGGTCGATGACAACCACGTCAGGCCGCTCTTCCATCCTGGGGATCAGATCTAGAATATCCCCGCGTAGAAACCGGCAGTTCGCGATCCCATTGATCCGGCAATTTTCCTGTGCATCCTCTACGGCACTCGATACGATCTCCATCCCGATGACGGATCGGGCATTCTCGGACAGTGCGATGGCGATGGCACCGGTGCCGCTGTAAAGATCCAAGACGGTTTCGGAACCGGTGAGTTGTGCGTATCGCTTAGCCGTGTTGAAAAGCGTCCAGGCACCTGCAGGATTCACCTGGAAAAACGAATTGGCCGAAATCCGGAAATCATAAGGTCCCAGGCGATCCGAAATTTTCGATGGGCCGGCAAGAGTAATTTCCCGTTCCCCCACGGCGATCCCTGCCTTTTTTGCGGTAATGTTGTTGACCACGGAAAGGATTTCGGGGTGTTGTCGAACCAGATGGTCGGCCACCGGATGCATCTTTTCAAGATCCTCCGATGCCGTAACGAGGTTTACCATCCACCGATTATGGGCTTCGGAATGGCGTAGCATCACGAAGCGCCAGAAACCGGCATGGCTCTTCAAGCCATAGGGAGGAAGCCCCGAATTCAGGATAAGGGAACGGACCGTGCCTAAAATGGCGTTTCCGGCTTCCGGCTGAAGGAGGCATCTTTGGATATCGATGATCCTATTGAAAGTCCCGGGAATATGAAGCCCGAGGGCAAAATCGGTTCGGCCCACCGGCCTATCCATCTCTTCAGGCAAAAGCCATCTTCGGTCGGAGCAGGAAAATTCCATCTTGTTCCGATATCCGTAAATACGCACCGAAGGGAGCACCGGATGCACCGTGACCTGGAAAAGACCGGCGATCCGCTCCAGGGAATCGGTGACATGCTGCCGTTTATATCCAAGCTGCTGATCGTATCGGATGTGTTGCCACCTGCAACCCCCGCAAAAACCGGCGTATGGACAGGGAGGATCGATTCGATACTCAGACGGGGAAAGGAGCTCCACTAGCCGGGCCTCGGCATAGCTGCTGCGTTTCTTGATGATGCCAACCCGCGCCCGATCCCCCGGAACAACATGATCCACAAACACCGCCAACCCGTCGATGCGGCCGATTCCCCGACCGCCGAAGGCCATGGCCACAATATCAAGCTCGACCGTTTTCCCTTTTTTTATTTCCAAGATTGTGTTTATACTTTGTGATCTCATACGGCAATTGGGGGAAAAATTATTTACCTTCGGGCAAAAACATGAGTTCGACTTTTCTTTAAAAAAGATTTAAGGGGTCAAGGGTTCTAAGAAATCGAGTCTTTGCTGCATATGCGATTCAAACCGACAAATCAAGCAGGATGGCATTATATCAATCCAACGACGGCATTGCGCAGCACCCTTCCTCATTGCGGCGTACCTCGTAAAGAGGGAATCATCTCATGTCCGGCTCCGGCTCAGTAGAAATCTTTTTTCAATCCGACGGCATGCAACTCCGGGGCGTTTTACATGAACCGAACCGACCGGCCCCGCCTTTTATCGTCGGAAGTCATGGACTTTTCAGCGACGCCGCTTCTCCCAAGCAGGTGCGCCTTGGCGAAACGCTTTCCGAAAAAGGGATCGCCTATTTCCGATTCGATCACCGGGGATGCGGAAAAAGCGACGGGGATTTTGTAAAGGTAACCTCCCTTGAGGGGAGAGCCTCGGATATCCTCAACGCCATTGAGATGCTCAATGCCCGAAAAGACTTAGGGCCCTTTCTTGGCCTGTTTGGAAGCAGCATGGGCGGTGCCGCATCTTTATGGGTTGCTTCAAGGCGTGCCGTTCCTGCCCTGGTCACCGTGGCGGCACCGCTGAGAAGCCGCGAAATTAAAGGATCCGACCCGGATTCGAATCCCGATTCCTTGACAAGGGCGCTGTTGAAAAGAAATTCTCTTCATTTTGATCTGTCCCACAATTTGCCCCGGATTCGGAACATCCTTCTTTTTCACGGGGATGCCGATGAGACTGTTCCCTTTTCCAATGCCCTTGAAATCCGGGAAAAAGCCGAAAACCCCAAGCGACTGATCCGATTTGAAGCAGGAGATCATCGAATGAGCAATCCCGTTCATCAAGCCATTTTCATTCAAGAGGCAACTGAATGGTTTGTTCAGACTGCCGGATCATTGTCATGATGAACCCTACAGTTGCATAAAAAACAGGATAAGGTATAGAAAAAAAGGATGATAACAGGGCATTTGAATACATTTAGGCATGGTTCGCGAATAAACTTTTAGTGACTTATAAAACAAAGAAAAATTTGTCATGTTTTTTACCCGGAGGGAAAGCTGAGGATGCCCCATCTCCTTCGTTGCCAAGGGCTCGCAGTAAAATACTACGGCTTCGCTCTTGGACGCCTTGGATCTGGGGCATCCTCAGCTTTTGCAACAGCAGGGTAAAAGCAACCGTGAAAGGAGAGCAAGCCCGTGATGGACGGAACCAGCGACGATGATGCTTTTGCAAGCGATAAATATTTAGGGAAGATCCTGACCAGAGACTTCAGCCTTGACCTCAAGGACCGCGTAACTCAATACATCGATATTTTTACCTTATTCGAAGAAACGGGAACACCGGCCATCCCGTATATCGCCGCCTGGAAAGAAAAGAAAAAGGACATATGGTATGAATACGCCGCAAGGCGCTTCATGGAGTTGATGGAATGCTCTTTTGCCGAGTTGGCCGATACTTTTAAAACTCATATCATAGACCACCGTACCTACCGATACACGGAATCAGAAAGCATTCATAAAGAAGTCCTGACTCTCAACCACTTGGAAGGAATTCGGGACAAGATGAGAAAGACTACCCTGAAAACCGGAGCCATCGAAGCGGTTTACAAGGTGCTTCCAAAGACCGGGAATCCCATCTGGCTGAAAGATCAGGCAGTCATTGAAACCTATCCATACGACCATGTCTCCTTATCCCTGGGAATGTTGACGGTTGTCACCAAGGAAATGAAAGCGGAAGAAGAGCGTGAGCAGCTGGTTGCAAGTCTTCAAGAGGCCCTGTCGAATGTTAAGACACTTCAGGGCATGCTCCCTATCTGTGCTTCATGCAAAAAAATCCGGGACGACAAAGGGTACTGGAATCAGATCGAAAACTATCTGGAGGCACACTCCGAGCTGTCTTTCAGCCACAGCGTCTGTCCGGAGTGCTTCAAGAAGCTATATCCGGATTTCAAACAGAAGAAGTGATCTGCTGATCGCTAAAAACAATCGATGAAGGGTTCAATAAATCAAGGGGGGTAAGATCCTTTTCCCTTTCACGTAGAACGCATTGATTTGACGGAGGCTTTCAGGAAGCTTATTTGGTGCCCCCTTAACCACTAGAAAGGTTGCCTCCTTTCCCGGAGCCAGGGTTCCTAACCCTTCAAGACCCAAAAGGGCTGCGCCGACTTCGGTGGCACAGTGGATGGCTTCCTGTATGGGAAGCCCGGACTCCAACAGCAGGGAAAGCTCCTGAACCATGGATACCCCATGATTCACGCCGATACTCCCGGAATCGGTCCCTAAGGCAATTTTGACGCCGATCTCTTTGGCTTCCCGAATCTGATCGAGCTGGTGGGCCAGAGTCTGTTCAGCAACCTTTTGAATGTGCGCCTCAACGGGCGTATGCGGCAAGTATTTGGAGCCATCTTTCACAAGAATCCTGATTTTACATACCGCCGGATCCGCGAGGGCTTTCATGGCAAAAGCGGTGGGAACCCAAGTCACACCTTGATCGCGCATGCGCTTCAGGTTTTCGGTCCCCATGAAAAACCCATGCTCAATGGATTGGACGCGGGCGGATACGGCCGACAGTACCGGTTCGACGCCGTTGGCATGCACCATGACGGGAAGGCCCCGCGCCCGAGCCGCTTGAGTCGCCTTTTCCAATTCTTCGGTGTTGAATTGGGGCAAGGTCTGTCTGCCGTACCGGATCATGCTGTTGACGCCTGAATTGACGATTTTGACGCAGTCGATGCCGAGACTCGTTCTTTCTATGGCCTGGGCCAGGCTCTCCCCTTTTTCAGGGGGCCTTCCGATGAGGCTTCCGTATCGACCCGATGCGTGCCACGCTTTTCCAGCCGAGGTAAGGCGGAGGGGAAATAGGGTATTTTTGAATTTTTCTTGCTTGAATCTCAAGGTGTGCCCGAAACGGTCACCGGCATCCCTCACGGCAACAACGCCGCAATCAAGGCCTTGATCCAGGTGTCGGGCGATGCTCAGACCGGCTTCATCGAAACCGGCCGTCAGTTGCTTTTCCCGTACCGTCATGTCCGTGGTCCCAGACATGCAGAGATGCACATGGCAATCGATGAGACCGGGTATCAGCGTACACCCTGAAAAATCGAGAACTTCCCCCGGATTCCGGGCTCCGGGATCCATCCGGGAAACGGATAAAATTCGTTCCCCGGTAATTTCCATGACTCCATTCCGGAGAATGGCACCACCGGTCCCGTCGATCAGCCAGCCGGCGCAAATCCTTTTTAAATCCATAGTCTCTTTCTATGCTTCTTTTGCCCTGCCATCCGCTCGCTAAGCACCTGCTTTATCGAGTCAGCCGTAAAGCATATTCAACCGGAGTATATCCAGGGCGCTTTGGGCAAATATTTTTTTATGCATGAGGCGGCTCCCAAAAGAAAAATGGAGCCTTTTGGAAAACACACCCTGGGGCGAAGCCAAGCCGATACAGACTGTCCCCACGGGTTTTTCGGGCGATCCGCCCTCGGGACCGGCAATTCCGGTGGTGGAAAGACCATAGTCGGCACCGGATATCCGTTTGACCCCCAGTGCCATCTCCTTTGCAGTCTCTTCATGCACCGCTCCGAATTGATCGATGGTTTTAGGAGAAACTCCCAGCACCGAGATTTTGGATGCATTCGAATAAGTAACGGCTGAAAGAAGGAAATAGTCGGAGCTTCCCGGAATATTGGTAAGCCGATGGGAAATCAGGCCGCCGGTGCAGCTTTCGGCCACGGCGATAGCAGCGTTTCGCTCCAGGAGGAGCCTTCCGATCACCGCCTCCATGGGGCTGCCGTCCGTAGAAACGATGCGCTTCCCAAGCCGCTCGGTTACCCAGACGGAAGCCTTATCCAATGCCTCTCGGAGGTTTTGATCCTCCTTGCCGTAGGCATACAGCTTGACCTGGATTTCCGGAAACTTGGCCCTGAGCCCCAGTCTGATCCCGGGAAACAGTCCCGAAAGACCGGAGAGCCGTTCCCCGGTCGCAGCCTCGCCCAATCCAAAGGTGGATAAGGTGCGTATCAGGCATAAGGTTCGCTGCTCCGGAGAAACCCTGGGAAGCCGGGGCAGAACCTGTTCTGCAAGCATTTTTCTCATTTCCACCGGCACACCCGGAAGAAAAAAGAAGGAACACTTTCCAATGGTGATGGAAAATCCCGGTGCACTCCCGATGGGGTTGCTCAGCATGACGGAGCCCTTGGGTAAAAATGCCTGCTTTCGATTGGAGTCACTCATCAGAAACTTACGGTTTTCAAAAAAGCGCTCGATTTCCTGCATGGCCTGATTGTAGAATTCAAGTGGCACCGCTGCTGCATCAGCGGCCGCGGCCGTTGAAAGGTCATCTTCGGTGGGGCCCAGCCCTCCCGTGACCACGGCGACATCGGCCCGACCCCCGATTTCCCTAAGGGCTGCAACAAGGGCCGCGTGGTCATCCCCCACACAAGTATGCCGCGTGACGGCAACCCCTGCCTCTTCCAGCTTCTGAGCAATATGGGCTGAGTTACTGTCGACGAGGGCTCCGCTGCGAACCTCATCCCCGGTGGCTAAAATCTCTCCAATCATAGGTTAAAATTACCTTTCTTCTTTTAAATTCCAAGGGTATACATAAAAACTTAAGTCACGTTAATCGAAATCCGGTAAGAAGTAAACGGCCTGACGAAAGGATCTTTTTTTCATTGATGTGATTCGTCCCGTATGTTAAATATCGAACGGAAACGGCCAAAGCGAGGATGCCCGCTCATGAGGTTACTGCCGCAATCGACGCTCCGTAAAATGACGTTTTGCGATCGCCGTCTTTTGACCGCCTTGTTTGCTTTGATTTTAACATCGGTCTCGGGTGCCTTGTCATGGGCATCGGAGCCTTTCAGTGACTTCGCCCTGGGATATTACGACCCGCAAGAACAGATCGGCCATGTAACGTTTTTTCAAAAGGAACCAGACGGTTCGGGATTTGTCGAATCGTCTGCCGCTTTTTCCCAGGAAGTCATCCATCTCGTTAACCGGAACCGATTGGGTGCGGGGCTTCTCCCCTTCAAAGCCAACACGCTTTTAAATGCGTTGGCTCAGGCCCACTCCGATCACATGCGAAATACCGGTTGTTTTGCCCACCAATGCGCCGGGGAATATTCCCCTGCCGAACGGATATGCCTTTCAGGGTTTGGGGAGTTCGGCGGTACCCAGTCCCTGTCCGATTCCGGCACCGAAAGCGGAGGCGGGGGACCGGGGCCGGGGGGCGGCTCATGTTTCATCGGCGAGGCCATCGCCGCGGGCTATAGCAGCCCTGCAAGCCTCGTGGCCGGATGGATGGCGAGCCCTTCCCATTATGCGATCCTGATGCACCCGAAGCTCCGAGAGATCGGCGTCGGTTTTTCCGCCGGCGGCTCCCATAAGACCTATTGGACCCTCGATGCCGGGAGCCAGCCCAATGTCCTCCCTGTTTTCATCAACTTTGACGATAGCGAAACCCCTGTCTGCCAAGTTACACTGTCCATGACCAACGAAGAGGTGTCCGGATTCGGCGGCATCGATTATGCCCATGAAGTGGCCATCAGCAACAAAGCGGATTTAGCCGGAGCCGTCTGGGAACCCTATTCCCCGCAAAAGATATGGGTCCTCATGGAAGGCCCGGGTCCCAAAACCGTGTATGTCAAGTACCGGGATCCTGAGGGTCTGGAAATTCTATCCATGGACGATATCCTGCTCAGATAAAGGTTCCCAGCCGTTCTCTGAATGTTCCATAGAGGGACCTCTTCGCTACTCGGCCCGCAATGCTTCCACCGGATCCATGTCTGCCGCGCGAAGCGCGGGGAACACTCCCGCCGCCAAGCCCACCG
>Ga0210051_1002934_pt1 | contig 17118 bp, 18 predicted proteins | sample CryGey092014_all_FD_185464 | JGI IMG/M metagenome (GOLD analysis project Ga0210051, IMG submission 185464) | Groundwater microbial communities from aquifer - Crystal Geyser CG23_combo_of_CG06-09_8/20/14_all (SPAdes) (version 2) | ecosystem: Environmental > Aquatic > Deep subsurface > Groundwater... | reverse complement strand
AGGTGAAAATCTTAGGCGCAGGAAATTTGAATAAGGCATTAACAATAAAAGCTGATGCTTTTAGCAAAAGTGCTAAGAGCAAAATTGAGAATGCAGGTGGAAAGGCAATTCAATTTTTAGGGGGTCACTGATGTTATCTGCTTTTCAGAATATTTTCAGGATACCTGAGTTGAAAAGACGACTTTTATTTACAATGGGAATGCTTGCAGTATTCAGGCTTGGTTCTTTTATTCCTACCCCGGGCATAGATACACATGCACTGCGAGCTTTCTTTGAAACCGGAACAAAGGGAGTATTGGGACTTATGGATATGTTTTCAGGAGGAGCTTTCAGTAAATTTTCAATATTTGCCCTTGGTATTATGCCCTATATAAGCACCTCGATTATCTTTTCCCTTCTGACCGTGGTTATTCCACAGTTAGAGCAATTGAGCAAAGAGGGAGAAATGGGTAGAAAGAAAATCAATCAATGGACAAGATACGCAACAGTCTTAATATGTGTATTCCAATCACTTGCTATCAGCATATGGTTGCAAAGTCAAAGTTTCGAAGGAATGCCACTGGTAATTAACCCTGGAGTTGGTTTTTATTTACTTACTATGCTCACACTGACTACAGGTACAATTTTTCTGATGTGGATTGGCGAACAGATAACCGAATATGGTATAGGAAACGGTATTTCCCTTCTTATATTTGCCGGGATTATTGACAGAATTCCACAGGCTTTTACCGGAACATTTAAACTTTTGAAGATTGGACAGCTAAGTCTTTTTATCGCAATTTTTATAGGAGCGATAGCTCTTCTGACAATAGTTGGTGCTGTTTTTATAGAGCAGGGTGTCCGAAAAATTCCGGTTCAATACGCAAAGCACATTGTTGGTAGAAAGGTCTACGGGGGCCAGAGTACATATTTACCATTAAAAGTTGATATGTCAGGTGTAATAGCAGTTATTTTTGCAATGTCAGTTTTTATGATTCCGACAATGCTTGCAAAAATTATTCCACTTCAATTTCTTAAGACTTTTGCGGGCTGGCTTGAAAGTGGAAACATTTTTTATACCCTTATATACGCTCCACTTATAATTTTCTTCTGTTATTTTTATAATGCAATAGTCTTCAATCCTTTAGATGTGGCTGAGAATATGAAAAGGTATGGAGGTTTTGTTCCTGGAATAAGACCTGGTAGACCCACTGCAGAGCACATTGATTGGATTCTTACTCGTATAACCCTGATTGGAGCTGTTGGCGTAGCAGTAATTGCAATTGTTCCTGACATGATTCAGGGAAAGTTCAACATCCCTTTCAGTTTTGGTGGGACAGCATTGTTAATAGTCGTTGGAGTTGCTCTGGATACAATGAAGCAGATAGAATCACATCTCTTAATGCGCCACTATGAAGGATTTATGAAGAAGGGTAGATTGATTGGGAGGGCTACAAGATTCTGAGATTATCATCAAGAATTATTCTATTAGGACCACCGGGCTCGGGGAAAGGAACACAGGCGAAAAGAATAAGTGAATTTTGTAAAGTTCCTCATATTTCTACAGGGGGAATCTTACGCAAATCTCTTGCAGATTCGAGCCAGATTGCTAAACATGTAAGGGCTTATATGAACAAAGGCAAATTGGTTCCTGACGAAATAATATTCTCAATTATTCGCAGACGCCTGAAAAAAGCAGATGCAAAAAAAGGTTTTGTATTAGATGGTTTTCCCCGAAATATTCAACAGGCTGAAGTTTTAGAGAAGATATTAGGTAAACGTGCTAACCTTAAAGTGTTCAACCTCAAGGTCAAAACCAGTACGATAATTAGACGATTGAGCAAGCGGCGTAAGGTTCTTCTTTACCAGCGGGACGATGATAAGCCAATAGCGATAAGAAACAGATTGAAAGTTTATGAAAAGGAATCCAGTCCACTGGTGGAATACTATAGGAAAAAAAGATTTTTGATAGTAATTGATGGCGAAGGAGTTGAGGAAAAAATTTTTTCAACAATTAGGAAGTACTTGAAATGATTTATCTAAGGTCAGATAAGGAAATTGCAGAGATTGAAAAAGCCTGTAAAATAGTAGCAGAAATTCAAGAAGAATTAAAAAAAATAATTAAACCTGGAATTACCACTAATTATTTAAACGAGAGTGCAGAGAGAGAAGCAGTGAAGAAAAAAGTTAAACTGGCTTTTAAAGGATATCGTGGATTCCCTGAAGGCATTTGCACCTCGGTAAACGATGAAGTTGTACACGGAATACCCTCTTCCAGGATTTTAAAGGCAGGGGATATAATAAGTATTGACATAGGAATTTTGAATAACGGATATTATGGAGACGGAGCTTTTACTGTTGGCGTAGATGGAATATCTTCTGTTGCAGACCTGCTGATGCGTGTCACAGAAAAGGCTCTTTATTGCGGAATAGACGAAGCTCGGGTCGGGAACAGGCTTTCCAATATTTCTCATGCAATTCAGAAACATGTTGAATCAGATGGATTTTCTGTTGTTCGAGACTTAGTTGGACATGGAATTGGACGCAACCTGCATGAGGAACCACAGATTCCAAATTTTGGTCCACCCAACAGGGGACCTCGTTTAAGGGAAGGTATGGTTATGGCAATTGAACCGATGGTCGCCTCGGGCGACTGGAAGGTTAAAATATTAAATAATGGATGGACAGTTGCAACCGAGGACCACAGTCTGTCTGCTCATTTTGAACACACTCTCGTCATTACAACAAGGGGACCACAAATTCTCACAAAACTCAATACAAGGAGAAAGAATGCCTAAGGAAGAACCAATGAGGGTAACGGGTAAAGTAATAGAAGCTCTTCCTAGTGCAGTTTTTCGCGTGGAGTTAGAAGGCGGGCATCGAATATTAGCACATGTCTCTGGTAAGATGAGAATGCATTTCATAAGAATTTTACCAGGTGATAATGTGACCGTTGAAATTTCTCCATATGATTTAACGAAGGGAAGAATAATTTACAGGTCAAAGTGAAATACTATGAAAGTTAGAGCATCAGTTAAACCTATTTGCAATAAGTGTAAAATTGTCCGACGAAAAGGTGTAATAAGAATTATTTGTACTAACCCTAAACACAAACAACGTCAGGGGTAAAAAATGACAGGGAGTGATTATGGCTAGAATTGCAGGCATAGAATTACCAGCAGGGAAAAGAGTTGAAGCGGCTCTTACTTACATTTATGGAATTGGTTGGACGACATCTCGGAAAATTTTGGCTAGTACAGGTGTCAATCCCGATACTCGGGTTAAGGAACTTACAGAGAATGAAATAGTAAGTTTAAGAAATGTAATTGAAAGGGAATATAAAATTGAGGGGGATCTGCGCCGTGAGATTTCAATGAACATAAAAAGATTAATCGATGTTAAATCTTATAGAGGGATGCGTCATCTTCGTAATTTGCCAGTGAGGGGACAGAGGACCAGGACAAATGCCAGGACAAGAAAGGGGCCCAGAAAAACAATTGGCGCAATAAAAAGAAAGGCACGCGAGATGTTAGAAGAAGAGGAGAAATAAATGCCGAATCCCAGGAAAATAATTAAAGGAGAAATTAGAGGAATCGCTCATATTCAATCCACTTTCAATAACACAATCGTTACCATTGCCGATGTAAAGGGAAATGTCATATCGTGGGCCAGTGCCGGTACCATTGGATTTAAGGGCACGCGCAAGGGGACACCTTTTGCTGCCCAGAGAGTGGCGGATTCTTCTGCAAGGAAAGCAATAGAGAAAGGAGTAAGAGAGGTGAGTGTTCAGATAAAAGGTCCGGGTGCAGGCAGGGAAACTGCTGTCAGGGCATTACAGATAGCAGGACTTGAGATAACTTCCATTAAAGATGTAACACCAATTCCCCATAACGGTTGTAGACCTCCCAAGAGGAGAAGGGTATGAATACATGTAGCGGTCCGATGTCAAATCGGACTTTGAGGAGGAAAAGTGGGTAGGTATATTGGTCCGAAATGTAAAATGTGTCGTCAGGAAAAAGTTAAACTATTTCTAAAAGGCAAAAGATGCTTAACAAAATGCATGTTAGACCGCAGATCTTATCGTCCTGGTGAACATGGTCAGAAACCACGAAAGCCGACTGATTACGCAATTCGCTTGAGGGAGAAGCAGAAATTACGCCGGATTTATGGCATAATGGAAGGTCAATTTAAAAATTATTTTTTTCGGGTACGGAAAGAGAATGGAATCACTGGAGAAAATTTAATCAGACTATTGGAGAGGAGACTTGATAATGTAGTGTTCAGGTTTGGTTTTGTTTCCACTCGGGCTGAAGCACGCCAGCTTATTACGCATGGACACATTCTCATAAATGATAAAAAGGTCAATATTCCGTCATACCAGATTAAGATAGGAGATGTAGTAAGGATAAATGATGGTTCTGGTTTGCTTGAAAGAATTAAGGAATCGATGTCTCTCGCCGCGGAGAGAGGAGTACCTTCCTGGCTTGAAATAGATGAAACAAATCTTGCAGGAATTGTAAAGTCATTTCCCACCATGGAGGAATCTGGTCTGCCCATTCAGGAAGCATTAATAGTGGAGTTTTATTCTAAATAAAAGGAGGTTCTGGTGAAGGAATTAGAAAGACCTAAGAAAATTATATGGGGAAAAAAGACTTCCACTTACGGTAAATTAGTAGTCGAGCCGTTAGAAAGAGGATACGGAATTACTATTGGTAATGCTTTACGACGAATTCTCCTTTCTTCATTGCCAGGCGTTGCTGTTACATCTGTGAAAATTGATGGAGTGCTTCACGAGTTTTCAACTATTCCCGGAGTGCTGGAAGATGTATTGAATATCATACTAAATCTAAAGAGTTTGTTGGTTAAATTAGATGGGCAAGGTCCGGAGACAATTTACATAAAGGCAAAAGGCGTAAAGGAAATAAAAGCAAGTGATATTATAACCAGCAAAAAAGTGAAAATAATAAATTCTGATTTACATATTGCTACTTTAACAGAACCCGACGCTTCCCTTAATATGGAAATGAGAGTGGAAGAGGGAAGAGGCTATGTTCCAAGTGAAATGAATAAGAAAGAAAATCAGCCCGTTGGTGTTATTCCTATTGATTCTATATTTTCTCCAGCACGAAGGGTAAGTTATGCCGTAGAGGAAACTCGTGTTGGACAAATTACTAACTATGATCGCTTAATAATGGAAATCTGGACAGATGGTCGTATCACTCCTCATGAAGCTTTGACCTATTGTGCAAAAATTTTAAGAAATTACGCTGGTTTCCTTATTGATTTAAAAGAAGGTGAAGACAGAGGTGATTTATTGGATGAAAAGGAGGATCTCCGGAAAAAGATTTTGAACCAGAGCATAGAAGAGATGGAGTTATCGGTCCGGGCATCCAGCTGTGTAAAGGAGTTTAACATAAAGACAATAGGCGAAATTACACAGAAAACAGAAAATGAACTTTTGAAGATGAAGAATTTCGGGAAGAAATCATTAAATGAAATAAAAGAAAAACTGAGTAAATTGGGTTTAACTTTAGCAGAAGAAAAATCTAAAAAGAGGGAATGAAAGTAAATGTAGCGGTCTGCGACATCGTAGTGGCCAAAAGTAGGCACTCTGGAAGTGCAGAGTTTACTCTGCATTGTAGCGGTCCGATGTTTCAATTGGACTTTAGGAAATAATATGCGTCATCGCGCTGGTTATAGAAAACTTGGCAGGACCTCTTCGCATAGAAAAGCGATGTTCCGCAATTTAGTAATTTCTTTATTTTCGAAAGGGAAGGTTACAACTACACTTCCAATTGCTAAAGATGGAAGGAAGGTGGTAGATAGGATAATTACCCTGGGAAAACATAAAAATTATGCCAGGCTTTCTCAGGTTGTAAGGGACAGGGTAACTTTTATTAAAGTCCAACAATACGTTGAAAGATATGCAGGACGTGCTGGAGGATATACCCGAATTATAAAGATTGGAAATAGAAAAGGAGATGGAGCAGTTCAGGCAATATTAGAATTTGTGGAGTGAGGTTGAAATGTCCAAATTAGCATTTCCTTCCTGGCCAGTATTTGGGGAAGAAGAAAGGAAAAATTTACTGGAAGTTTTTGAAAGCGGGAAGTGGTGGTATGGAGAAAAAGTAAAAGAATTTGAAAAAAAATATGCAGAGTTCCAGGATACAAAATTTGGTGTTACCTGCACAAATGGAACTGCTGCACTGGAAATTTCTTTATTGGCTTGCGGAATTGGTGCCGGAGATGAAGTAATTATTCCTCCATATACGTTCATGGCAACAGCAAGTGCTGTTTTGAAAGTAAATGCAATTCCTGTTTTTGCAGATATTGACCTGGATACTTCAAATATTGACTCCTCTGATGTAGAGAAGAAAATTACTAAGAACACAAAAGCAATCATTCCTGTCCATTTTGCTGGACTTCCCTGTGATATGGATGCTTTGAATAAAATTGCAAAGAAATATAAATTAAGAATTATCGAAGATGCCTGTCATTCCTGGGGAAGCAAATGGAAAGGGAAGGGAACCGGCGCATTAGGAGATTGTGGTTGTTTCAGTTTTCAGATGAGTAAAAATATTACAAGTGGAGAGGGAGGAATTATTCTTAGCGATAAAAAAGAGTTGGTAGAAACAGCGAGAAGTTACTCCAATTGTGGAAGAGCAAAAGGAAAAGGTTTTTATGAACATTTTCTTTTAGGAAGTAATTATCGAATGACTGAACTTCAAGCAGCAATTTTATTGGCACAGTTAACGCGATTAGAAGAACAGACTTTGAAAAGGGAAGAAAATGCGAAATATCTGGATGAAAATTTAAAAAATATTCCAGGTATTTCTTTAATGAAAAGGGACCCGAGGGTTACAAGGCGTTCGTACCATCTGTATATTTTTAGATTTCTAAAGGAAAAATGGAATGGAATCACCAGAGAAAAATTTTTGGCTGCCCTTAAAGCTGAAGGTATTCCTGCTTGGGCTGGTTATCCTGTTCCCCTGTACAAAAATCCACTTTTTCAAAAAAAAGGAAAAGGACCAAAGTTCTGCCCCATTTCCTGTCCTTATTATGGAAAGAAAATAGATTATTCAAAAGTATTTTGTCCCAATGCAGAAAAAATTTGTAAAGAAGCAGTATGGATAAACCACCCTGTTCTTTTGGCAAAAAAAGAAGATATGAAAAACATTATTGATGGGATTACAAAAGTCTGGGAAAACAAAAAAGAATTAAAATAGAAAAATTCAATGCGAGGACTTGACAAAATGCAAAATTTGTGATATAATATAAAATAGGAAAAAAGTTCTTTGAAATTGTTTGAGTCGAGCCAAACTTTTGGAAATTTAAAAATTTATTAGAGAGTTTGATCCTGGCTCAGGATTAATGCTAGCGGCGTGCCTAACACATGCAAGTCGAACGGTTCCGATTGCCATTTGAGAACAGTTGTTTTTTTACAGCTGTTTTAATTTAGTAATCGGGATAGTGGCGAACGGGTGAGTAATGCGTGGATAACCTGCCTTCAAGAGGAAGATAGCTTCGTGAAAACGGGGGTAATATTCCATAAGACCCTCCCCTGCTGTCTTGCGACAGCAAGACGGGGGGGTAAAAGTCTCCCGATTTAACATCGTGGGACACTTGAAGAGGGGTTCACGTTCTATTAGCTAGTTGGTACGGTAATGGCGTACCAAGGCGAAGATGGATAGCCGGCTTGAGAGAGTGTACGGCCACACTGGGATTGAGATACGGCCCAGACTCCTACGGGAGGCAGCAGTGAGGAATTTTCCGCAATGCCCGAAAGGGTGACGGAGCGACGCCGCGTGGGTGATGAAGGCCTTCGGGTTGTAAAACCCTGTTGTAAAGGACGATAATGACGGTACTTTATGAGGAAGCATCGGCTAACTCTGTGCCAGCAGCCGCGGTAAGACAGAGGATGCAAGCATTATCCAGAATTACTGGGTGTAAAATGTGTGCAGGTGGTTTTATAAGTCAAATGTGAAATCTAGATGCTTAACATCTAAATTGCATTTGATACTGTTTAACTTGAGTTCTGGTGAGGAAAGTGGAATTCCCGGTGGAGCGGTGAAATGCGTTGATATCGGGAGGAACACCGATGGCGAAGGCAACTTTCCAGCTTGAAACTGACACTGAAACACGAAAGCTAGGGGAGCAAACAGGATTAGATACCCTGGTAGTCCTAGCCGTAAACGATGGATACTGGGTGTAGGCTCTTTATGGGTCTGTGCCGAAGCTAACGCGTTAAGTATCCTACCTGGGGAGTACAGTCGCAAGACCGAAACTCAAAGGAATTGACGGGGGCTCGCACAAGCGGTGGAACACGTGGTTTAATTCGACACAAAGCGCAAAACCTTACCGGGGTTTGACATGCTGATAGTACAATCCTGAAAGGGAAAGGAGTCGCCTTTGGCGACAATCAGCACAGGTGCTGCATGGCTGTCGTCAGCTCGTGTCGTGAGATATTGGGTTAAGTCCCGTAACGAGCGCAACCCCTATCCTCAGTTGGTCGCCTTTGGCGACATCTCTGAGGAAACTGCCTCAGATAATGTGGAGGAAGGTGGGGATGACGTCAAGTCCGCATGGCCCTTATATCCCGGGCTACACACGTGTTACAATGGAGCCGACAGAGAGTTGCAAGACCGCAAGGTGGAGCCAATCTCTAAACGGCTTCTCAGTTCAGATTGGAGGCTGAAATTTGTCTCCATGAAGTAGGAATCGCTAGTAATCACGGATCAGCAGGCCGTGGTGAATACGTTCCCGAGCCTTGTACACACCGCCCGTCACACCATGAGAGCTGGTGGTACGTGAATCCCACGATTAAAATCGGGGGGCAGTGTAAAACCAGTGATTGGGGTGAAGTCGTAACAAGGTAGCCGTATCGGAAGGTGCGGCTGGATCACCTCCTTTCTTTTTTATTAGGCCAGGGGCCTATAGCTCAGTTGGTTAGAGCGTACCCCTGATAAGGGTAAGGTCTCTGGTTCGAACCCAGATAGGCCCACCAGGTTAAGGGGATGTAGCTCAGAGGTAGAGCGGCTGCTTTGCAAGCAGTAGGTCACCCGTTCAAATCGGGTCATCTCCACCATGAAACCAAAAGGTAGTTTAAGAAAAGGTGCAAAAATGGAATTTGTGCTCAAGCATTTGCATCCTGTCAAAATAAAGGAGATAAAGCCTATTGGAAATGGGGATCGTGTTTGCCTGGATATGATGTCCAACTTCAAAAGTGGGCATGGTCTGCTCGTAGGTTCTTATAATCGTTCTTTGTTTTTAATTCATTGTGAAACTATGCCCAATCAATTTGTTAGTAAACGTCCTGCCAGGGTTAATGCAGGTCCGGTTTCTATGTATGTACTTTGTAGCAACTTTACTACGAAATACCTTAATGAACTTAAACCAGGAGATGCACTGTTTACAGTAGATTCAAAAGGGAAAACTTCAGTAAATACTGTTGCGCGAAGCAAAATTGAACCCAGACCGATGCTTTTGATTAGAGGAACACACAGGATTCGAGGTAGCGTTATTTTTAAACTTTTATACAGCGAGGGCCAAGACTACTTTAATGGATATAGGTCGATTTTTCATCTCAAAGAAAGAAAAACCGGGAAACCAATTAGCGTTTTAGATGTTGAGAAATATAGAAATAAACAAACAAATATTTGTGCTGACCTTGATGTGGAAACAATCGTCCAGGATGCTGAGACTGTTCCCCTAGTATGCAGGGATGGAAGACCTAAGTCTATGAAACAACTTAAACCCGGGGATAGAATAATGGCATATATCCAAAATCCTGAGTTACAATCCAGACACTTCGGAATGGCATATGAAGGATTTTGTTTAGAGCGTTAGTAATCAAAAGTTCTTTGAAAATTGCAAATGTGGTCAAGTTATTAAGGGCGCATAGTGGATGCCTTGGCATAAGATGGCGATGAAAGGCGCGGTAAGCTGCGATAAGCTACGCTGAGATGCAAACAATTTTTGACGCGTAGATTCCTGAATGGAGAAATCCACTCCGATGTTAAATCGGAGTATCCCCCCTGCTTTCTTGCGAAAGCAAGAAGGGGGAGAACAGCAAGAAGGGGGGAGGCTATACCAGGGGAATTGAAACATCTTAGTACCCTGAGGAAAAGAAACCAATAGGTATTCCCCGAGTAGTGGCGAGCGAAAGGGGAGAAGTCAAAATTTTGCTATACGTATAGGCCATATCCGTTGTATAGCGAGAAGTTGTGGGGTCTGGAAGGGCTGGAGTATGGTCCAGCCGAGAAGTTAAAAAATTTCTTCTTAGTTGAATAATACTGGAAAGGTTAACCAGAGAAGGTGAAAGTCCTGTAAGCGAAAAGAAGAAACCTTCTTTTTTCAGATTCCCAAGTACTGCGGGACACGTGAAATCCTGCAGGAATCTGGCCCGACCATGGGCCAAGACTAAATACACACTTATGACCGATAGTGAACTAGTACCGTGAGGGAAAGGTGAAAAGTACCCCGAGAGGGGAGTGAAAAGTACCTGAAACTATGTGCTTACAAGCAGTGGAAGGACTATGTTTCTAATTCTGATAACACTCGTGGTTATCAGGAAAAGGAACAGTCTGACCGCGTGCCTTTTGCAGAATGAGCCAGCGAGTTACATCGGTGTAGCAAGGTTAACCCGCCAATAATTAGTGGCGGGGGAGCCGTAGCGAAAGCGAGTCTGAACAGGGCGTCATAGTTACATCGAGTAGACCCGAAACTGAGTGATCTATCCATGGTCAAGATGAAGGTCGCCGAAAGGCGACTGGAGGTCTGAACCCATTAGCCTTGAGAAGCTACGGGATGAACTGTGGATAGGGGTGAAAGGCCAATCTAACTCAGAGATAGCTGGTTCTCCCCGAAATAGTTTTAGGACTAGCCTTGTAAAATAGTTAACGGGGGTAGAGCACTGAATGGACTAGGGTCTTTAACCGGATTCCAAATCCAATCAAACTCCGAATACCGTTAATCTTATTACAGGAGTCAGCCTGTGAGGGATAAGCCTCATAGACAAAAGGGAAACAACCCAGATCGCTAGATAAGGTCCCCAAGTATGGACTAAGTGGTAAAGGATGTAGGATTGCTTAGACAACCAGGATGTTGGCTTAGAGGCAGCCATCATTTAAAGAGTGCGTAACAGCTCACTGTTCGATGCAGTCCTGCGCCGACAATCAACGGGGCTAAAGTTCATCACCGAATCTGCGACTTTTAATGCAGTCATTAGTCGTTGGTCGTTAGTCATTAGTAAGATTTTTACTACTGACTATTGACTATAGACTATCGACTGTATAAAGGGGTAGGGGAGCGTTCCGATTTGGATGAAGGTATACCGTAAGGAGTGCTGGACGAATCGGAAGTGACGATGCTGGCATAAGTAACGATAAAGCCGATGAAAAATCGGCTCGCCGAAAGTCTAAGGTTTCCTTGAGCAAGGTTAATCCGCTCAGGGTAAGTCGGAACCTAAGCCGAGGCAGGAAATGCGTAGGCGATTGGAAAAATCCGTTAATATTCGGATACCGTCTAAATGGCGTTTTTACTTAAGGGGTGACACAGGAAGGTGAGTCCATCTCCGTGGAAGATTACGGAGTCAAAGCTCTAAAGGAAGGCCATCCAGGTAAATCCAGGTGGTCACAATTCCAAAGGGTGATTGGGAGTCCAACGAAAGGCGGGCGTACTGGCGGATCCTACACTGTCAAGAAAAACCTCTATAGGAGTCATTTGGATGACCGTACTACAAACCAACACAGGTAGACGAGGAGAAGATCCTAAGGCGCTCGAGAGAACCCTCATTAAGGAACTCGGCAAATTGACTCCGTAACTTCGGAATAAGGAGTACCTTTGAAAGATAGGAGAAATCTTTAGAAATGGGGGAGTCCGGACGTAAGTCGGGATGAACTGACATACTAAAGTGAGTATCCTATTCGTAAAAGGTTGCAAAAAACAGCCTCTGACGACTGTTTAACAAAAACACAGGTCTCTGCTAACCCTAAAAGGGGAAATATAGGGACTGACGCCTGCCCGGTGCTGGTAGGTTATGAGGAGGAGTTAACCCCCCCGTCTTGCTTTCGTAAGAAAGCAGGGGGGGGATGAAGCTCTGAATTTAAGCCCCAGTAAACGGCGGTCGTAACTATAACGATCCTATGGTAGCGAAATTCCTTGTCGGGTAAGTGTCGGACTTGCCCGTAAGTCGGCTCATAACGGTGAAACCTTTTGTATATGGCATATTTAACAAGGAATATGTCGGTAAAATACAGGGGTAATACCGTGGGAAGTCTTCGTGACCCCGTAACGACTAAGGGAAAAACCCTTGATTCTGAGAAATTTAAATACACACTCAGGATAACACGCCGACCATCAATTCAGTAGGAGAAGATGTTAGAACCAAGTTATGTTTCTGGACTTGCTGATGGAGAGGGTTGTTTTTGTGTTTCTATTTCACCACGAAAATTAAAAGAAGTTCAATGGGAAATAAGACCGAGTTTTTCAATTTCTTTAAATAAAAAAAGTAAAGGGATTTTGTATCAAATTAGAGATTTTTTTCAATGCGGGTTTATAAGACCAAGCAAAAAAGACAATACTTACAAATATGAAATTCGGGAATTAAAAGAACTTGCAGAGAAAATAATCCCACATTTTCAAAAATACCACCTTTATACAGAGAAAAAGAAAGACTTTGAAACGTTTGAAAAAGTGGTGAGAATGATGAGACAAGGAAAACATCTATCTTTTGACGGTTTAAAAGAAATCGTTTCTTTAATCGTCAATATGAATCCCCATGGTAAGAAGATTTATAACCGTAAAGAAATTGCTGATTTGATGAACGTATAGTCTATGAAGAAGTTCCGACCTGCATGAATGGCGTAACGATCGGAGGACTGTCTCAATGAGGGACTCGGTGAAATTGTATTAACGGTGAAGATGCCGTTTTCCCGCGACAGGACGGAAAGACCCCGTGGAGCTTTACTGTAATTTGGCTCTGGATTTTGGGTGAAGGTGTAGAGGATAGGTGGGAGGCTTTGAAACCCCGCCGCCAGGTGGGGTGGAGCCAACAGTGTAATACCACCCATTTTTATTCGAGATTCTAACCACAACCTCTGAATCGAGGTGTGGGACACAGCCAGAGAGACAGTTTGACTGGGGCGGTCGCCTCCTAAAGAGTAACGGAGGTGCCCAAAGGTTCCCTCAAGCTGGTTGGAAATCAGCTCAGAGAGCGTAAAAGTATAAGGGAGCCTGACTGCAAGACAAACAAGTCGAGCAGGTGCGAAAGCAGGGTTTAATGATCCGACGGTGCTGTATGGAAAGGCCGTCGCTCAACGGATAAAAGCTACCCCGGGGATAACAGGCTGATCGGGTCCAAGAGTCCACATCGACGACCCGGTTTGGCACCTCGATGTCGGCTCATCGCATCCTGGGGCTGAAGTAGGTCCCAAGGGTTGGGCTGTTCGCCCATTAAAGCGGTACGCGAGCTGGGTTCAATACGTCGTGAGACAGTATGGTCCTTATCCGTCGTGGGCGCAGGATATTTGAGGGGAGTTGCTCCTAGTACGAGAGGACCGGAGTGAACAAACCTCTGGTGTACCAGTTGTGGCGCTAGCCGCATCGCTGGGTAGCCATGTTTGGAAGGGATAAATGCTGAAAGCATCTAAGCATGAAGCCCACCCCAAGATTAGATATCCCATCCTAAAAAAACATGGATAAGGGGTTAGTGATAATCCCTGCCATCTGTTTTAAGGGAGTAAGACCTCTTCGAGAAAAGGAGATTGATAGGCCAAGGGTGTAATGCCCGTAAGGGTTTTAGCTGATTGGTACTAATAGGTCGAGGACTTGACCATATTTGTATTTGTAAAATGAAAATTAAAAAAGAGGGTATGTTAAATTTTTAAACAGGAATTTTTAATTATCAAATGTCCCAGTGATGATAGCGAAGGGGAAACACCCGTTCCCATTCCGAACACGGAAGTTAAGCCCTTCAGTGCCGATGGTACTATCCGCGAAGGCGGATGGGAGAGTAGGGAGTTGCTGGGATTTTTTTTATAGAGAGGTAATATGTCCGGGCATTCAAGATGGGCAGGTATTAAACATAAGAAAGCAGCCGTTGATGCACAACGAGGGAAAATATTTACTAAATTAATTCGTGAGATTACGGTAGCTGTTAGACATAGCGGGGAAAATCCCGAAGCTAATCCCAGGCTAAGAAAGGCCATTGAGGAAGCGAAGTCTTATAATATGCCTTCTGATAACATAAAGAGAGCAGTACAGCGAGGTACTGGTGAACTTCCAGGAGTTACTTATGAAGAATGTATTTATGAGGGATATGGTCCTGGTGGAGTTGCTGTGATGGTTAAAGTATTAACTGATAACAAGAATAGAATTACTTCAGAAGTGCGCAAAATATTTTCTAAAAATGGAGGAAGTTTGGGTGAGGCTGGATGTGTCAACTGGATGTTTTCTCCAAAGGGTTTAATTTCGATAAGCAAAAAGAGGATTGGTGAAGAAAATTTAATGACGCTTGCTCTGCAATCATGCGCAGAAGACATACAATCTGATGATGAAAATTTTTATCAGATAATAACATCGCCAGGGGATCTGGAAAAAGTTAAAAAAACAATGGAAAAAATAGGAATAGAAAAATCTGAAATTACAATGATGCCCAAAACTTATATTAAATTAGATGGGGATCCGGCAGAACAGATGTTGCGCCTGATGAACGAATTGGATGACAATGATGATGTACAGGCAGTATTTGCAAATTTTGAAATATAAAAAAGGGGACAGGCTACTTTTTCTTTAAAAACTTTGAGTAGTCTGGTAAAAAGTAGCCTGTCCCCTTTTAATGAAGGGATTATTTTGTGATAGTGCTTGGGATTGACCCAGGTTTAGCTACAACTGGTTATGGTGTTTTAATCTCCAGGGGCGGTAAGGTAAAAATGTTGGGACTGGGAGTTATTAATACAAATCCTGGGGAGCCTGTTCCGTTGAGGTTAAAAATATTAAGTGATAAATTAAATATACTGGTTAACAAATATAATCCGAATATAGTTGTATTAGAAAAAATATTTTTCTGTAAAAATGTTAAGACCGCGATGATTATCGGAGAAGCTATTGGTGCCATATCTGTGACCTGCGCCAACCTCTCCATTGATATAGTAGAATATACTCCATTAGAGATAAAACAAGCTATTGTTGGATATGGGCTGGCAACGAAGGCTCAAATGCAGAAAATGTTGCAGAGATTACTATGTCTGGATGAGATTCCTAAGCCCGACGATGCTGCGGACGCATTGGCCGTAGCTCTTACTCACATTTATTCCTATAAACTGAAAAAACGAATTGCACAGATGACAAAATAAATTAAAGAGGTTAACTTGTTTGCATATATATCAGGGAAATTAACTTATAAGTCCACAAAATATGTTGTTCTTGATGTCCATGGCATAGGGTTTCGCATATTTACTCCGCTTTCCACTTATTATAAACTTCCCCAAATAAATGAGGCGACAAGACTATTTACATATCTCCATGTCAGGGAAGATATAATTTTACTTTATGGCTTTAAAACAATTGAAGAAAAAGAAGCATTTGAAATGCTGATCTCTGTTACAGGCATAGGCTCCAAATTAGCGATTAATGTACTTTCTGAATTGTCCGTTGAAGAATTTAAATCCGCGGTGATGAAAAATGACCCAAGGATGTTGACTTCAATTCCTGGTATTGGAAAAAAGATAGGTCAAAGAATACTATTGGAACTAAAAGAAAAAGTTACGCTTCTACCAGGAAAAGAACCGCAGGGCATTGGCAGGAGAGAGCTTGTCAATGATGCAATTTCAGCGTTGATTTCTCTTGGTTACACTCAGAGTTCTTCTAACGATGCCATCAATAAGGTTTTATCGTTAAGAGCTACCGGGGAGAAAACAGGAGAAGAAATTTCACTCGAGGTTCTCATAAAACAGGCACTAAAAGAGTTGAGATGAAAAACCATCTTACCACTCCAAATATTAAAAAAGAAGATCTGGAAATTGAAAATACTCTTCGTCCATCTACCTTCGAGGAATTTATTGGACAGAATAAAGTTCGAGAAGGATTAGAAATTTTTATCAAGGCAGCCCTTGGACGCAGAGAATCATTAGACCACATACTGCTCTGTGGTCCACCTGGATTGGGCAAAACTACTCTTGCTCATATAATTGCTAATGAGATGAATGCCAATATTCAAAGTACCTCAGGACCAATTCTTGAGAGGGCAGGCGACCTGGCTGCAATTTTAACCAATCTTGCTGATGGAGGTGTTCTTTTTATTGATGAAATTCATCGTATTCCTCATATAGTCGAGGAGTTACTTTATTCAGCAATGGAAGAATACAAAATAGATATTCTTATTGGAAAAGGTCCAGGCGCACGCTCCATAAAATTAGATTTGCCAAGATTTACTCTAATAGGTGCAACTACAAGAACAGGACTTTTAACTTCTCCGTTGAGGGATAGATTTGGTATTACAAACCGGCTTGGATTTTATTGTGAAGAGGATTTATCCAGAATTATTCAGAGGTCCAGTAGAATACTCAATATAAATATAGATGAAAGAGGAATCCTGGAGATAGCCAGGCGTTCCCGTGGGACTCCAAGGATAGCCAATAGATTACTGCGACGTATCAGAGATTATGCTCAGGTTAAATCAGAGGGTAATATTACTCAGGAAATTGCTATCAATGCCCTGCAAATGTTAGAGGTGGATTCAAGAGGACTGGATGAAATGGACAGGATGATATTGCTTACTATCATTGAAAAGTTTCAGGGAGGACCTGTCGGATTAAAGAGTTTATCTGTAGCAGTCAATGAAGAGCCGGACACCTTAGCCGATGTTTATGAACCTTTTCTCATCCAGATTGGATTTATGCATTTAACTTCACGAGGACGAGAGGTAACTGATCTGGCATACAAACATCTCAGGCCAGGGTAAGGGAGTACCCCCAGTTTTTTATGAAACTAACAGGGGTACAGGAGGTCAAAAAGATGGCAAAGAAGAAGACAGAAATGTTTAAAGAGGAAGAGCTGCCGGTAGATAAAACGATAAAGGTGCTGGAGTATAAGACTATCCGGAAGGGTAAAAAATGGTGGTCAGCAGTTGCATTGGTGAAA
>Ga0210051_1002930_pt1 | contig 17133 bp, 17 predicted proteins | sample CryGey092014_all_FD_185464 | JGI IMG/M metagenome (GOLD analysis project Ga0210051, IMG submission 185464) | Groundwater microbial communities from aquifer - Crystal Geyser CG23_combo_of_CG06-09_8/20/14_all (SPAdes) (version 2) | ecosystem: Environmental > Aquatic > Deep subsurface > Groundwater... | reverse complement strand
TATGGCTTCAATTCCTAAAAAGAGAAGCTTTCCACCATCAACCGCCGGAATAGGTAGAACATTGAATAAAGCAATGTAAATAGCAATCATTCCAATAAATTGTAAAAAATAACTTATTCCCAATCCGCTCGCCTGGGTAAATAAATGCAAAATGCCAACCGGTCCCATTAGTTCTACTCCCGAAGGTAATCCTTTTACAGTACGAGTTATTGCTTGAGTATAGCCTTCGATTATCGTTCCGGTCAAATTAATGGTAGCCGTAATCCCCTTCCAGGGAGAAATCCACCAAGGATAAGATTCTATAGTTGTTCTAACTAAAGTTACACCTATTGGTCCTTCTCCTTCCGGAGGTAAAACCCTGGGAATTAAAGAAACATCGGAAAAATTTTTCCCTCTTTCAATCGTTAAAACAATCTCCTTGCCCTTATATTTTTCAGCCCATTCCTGGACTTCTTTAACTTTGGTAATCGCTAATTGTTGATTATCAATTGTCAATTTTTTTATCGTATCCCCGGGTTTCAATCCAGCAATTTGAGCCGGCGAATCGGCGGAAATTCCTGTAATCTGAACTTTCGGTTCAATTAAGTTAGAATCAACTTCGTCTCCAATGGCTATGGGAGCTCCCAGACTGAAAACAACGCTAAAAAGGATTACCGCCATTATCCAAAAAGAAAGCACCCCGCCAAAAGCAATCAAAGCTCTTTTTCCAACCGGTTGTTGAGAAAAACTTCGATTGTCTTTAACCGTTTCAATCTCGCCAGGCATTCTTATAAAAGCACCGAACGGCAAAAGATTTAAAGAATAGATTGTCTCGCCAATTTTTTTCCCAATTAATCTCGGGGGATAACCAATACCAAACTCTTCTACTTTCACCCCAAATTTCTTAGCCAAAATAAAATGACCAAATTCATGAAGAATCATTAAACTGATTAAACTGATAAAGGAAATTATGATAGTAAGAATCATGTAATAAAAATTAAAGATTGAGCGAGGGGAACCAATTTTTATGGACCATCCGCAGGCAAATTGCATGGTTCGCCGAAGGCGAAATTTGCCGAGGAACTGAGCTTGCTCCTCGCTGGGGAGCAGAGCGTGTCCTAAAAATTGCGTTCCCCGAGCGGTTATTCTAATATTTCTTTTTTCTTCCTCTCTCCTATCTCTTCAATCTTTTTATTGTATTCATCGATCAAATCTTGCAATTCGTCTTTGGCTCGAAATTTATCGTCTTCTCGAATCTTTCCTTCTTTAAATTTTTCTTGAACCTCATCCCAAACTTCCTCCCGCCAACGTCTTATTGTTTTCCTAGCTTCTTCCTGCTTTTCAGAAATCACCTTTAATAGGTTTTTCCGATACTCTCCTGATAAAGAAGGCAAAGATACCCTAATTAGATCTTTATCAACCACCGGGGAAATCCCAATGCTTGATTGTGAGAGAGCGTTCACTATGGGTGTAATATAAGATTTATCCCACGGCTGAATTAGAATTCGTTTTGGCTCGGGAATAGAAATTGCAGCTAATTGTTTTACAGGAAATTTCTGACCAAAACATTCGACAATTATATCCTCTACTAAAGAGGGCGTTGCTCTACCCGTGCGAATTTTAGATAGTTCTCTCTCTAAGAAATTAATTACCTTATCGAATTCTGGTTTAATTTCATTGACGATTTCTTTGTATGTAAGATTCATAATTCCATCAATAGAATTTCCAAAGCTAATTTTGAATTAATATTCGTTGTGGAAACTAAAAAATTTATATTCTGGGTAAGTTTAAGAATTTTGATTAGTTTACCTACTCGAAGAACATTCGTTCTTCTCCACCCTTCGCTTCGCTCGGGTAAAGGATGGGGAGAAAGGTGTTTTCCCCTTGCTGCTGAAAGCAAAACCCCTCTGAAATATCTCAAAAAAACTACCAGAGCTTCTTTTAAATTTTGCTCGTTGTTTGAGAGTATTTTTGCGTATTCAAAGCGTAAATTAAGAGGAAGTTCGTTGATTTTAATAACCTCTTTAATAATTTTCTCCTGTTGTTCTAATCTGCTTGGGTCTGAAAGAAAGTTTAAAACCAGTCCTGTTTTTCCAAAACAAAATTGAAGAATTTTTTTCATTTCTTTTTCGGGAATCCCTCTTTCTCGAAGGTAATCCTCAATTTCATTTCGAGGAATTGGATGAAATCGGAGTTTCTCGCATCTCGAAAGAATAGTTGGCAACAATCTCTCTGGCGAAGATGTTATTAAAATGAAAAGGGTTTTACCCTTCGGTTCTTCTAATGTTTTTAAAAAAGCACTTTGAGCTTCTTGAGTCATAGAATCGGCCTGATCAATAATAACTGTTTTAATCTTAGCTTCATAGGGGTGAAGCGAAAGACGCCACCTAAGATCCCTTATCTGAGAAATCTGGATAGAAGTTCGAGTCTGATTCGAAGGAGTGATAGTCGAGCCAGAATTCTTATTTTCCGGCTCGACTGTCACGAAATCAGGGTAAATCTTTTTTTCTATATCACGACAGTTTTTGCAAGTCTGACAGGGACGAATTTCTAAACTTTCACTCTGACAATTAAGGAATTTGATAAGCTCAAGAGCTAAGGTTTTTTTTCCGATTTGGGAAGGCCCGGAAAATAAATAAGCATGCGGCAATCTCCCCAGTTCAACTGTTTTTTTTAAAAATCGCCATTGTTTTTGATGTCCGATAATCTTCATCATTTCTTGGACATTATACTTTTCTTATAGGCTTCTAGGTTCTCCAGCACTATTCCAGTTCCTTTAGCCACACATAACATAGGCTCCTCCGCTATTAAGCAAGGAACACCGATAGACTGTGAAATTTTCTCATCTATATTTCGTAAAAGAGCTCCTCCTCCGGCAAGAACCATTCCTTTATCCATTACATCGGCAGAAAGCTCGGGAGGAGTATCTCTGAGAACTAATTTAATTACCTGGATAATTTCATTTAACGTTTCGGAGATTGCTTCACAAACTTCATTGGATGAAATTTTAATATTTCGGGGAAGCCCAGAAATTAAGTCTCGGCCTCGAATTTCAAGGTATTTCGGTTCTTTCTCGGGTAGGGCAGTTCCAATCTTAATTTTTATATCTTCGGTTGTTTGCTCTCCAACCGCTAAATTATACTTTTTCTTGATATAATCTCCAATGGCTATGTTCATTTTATCCCCGGCCACCCTTACAGAACTACAGGTAACAATTCCGCCTAAAGAAATTACTGCTACTTCGGAGGTTCCGCCCCCGATATCGACAATCATATGACCGGAACAAGCAGTAATGGGAATACCAGCCCCAATTGCAGCTAAAATCGGTTCTTTGGCTATGTAGGTTGCTTTAGCTCCTGCGCCAATTCCTGCTTCGATTACCGCTCTTCTTTCGGTTGAAGTGGCACAAGCAGGAATAGCAATCATTAATTCCGGTTTTAAAAACTCCCAGGGCCGACGGACTTTTGTAATAAAGTATCTCAACATTGCCTGAGTAACTCGGAAATCAGCAATCACTCCATCTTTTAGCGGACGATAAACCCTGATAGTATCCGGGGTGCGGCCAATCATTATTTTTGCTTCTTGACCTACTGCTAAAATTTTATTTTCGTTTAGGGAAATAGCTACTACCGAGGGTTCTTGTAAGACAACCCCTTTTTTAGGAATAAAAACTAAAGAATTGCAGGTCCCGAGATCAATACCAATTTTATTTGTGAACATAATAATACCCCATTTTGCTCCCTTCGGTCGCAAAATCGGGGACCCCAATTTATTACCCCAAAATTTGCTTTCGCAAATTTTCGGGGACCCCATATAAGTTTAAATGTTTACCCTTTTTATATCTGCCCCCAGTTTTTTTAATCTTTCTTCTATTTTCTCATATCCTCTATCTATTTGATAAATATTTTCAATAGTTGTCTGGCCATTGGCTAAGAGCCCGGCAATAACCAAAGAAGCTCCAGCTCTAATATCCCAACTTTCAATCTTTTGTCCCTTTAAAGGAGTCTTACCAAAAACGATAGAACGATGAGGATCCACTATTTCTATATCTGCCCCCATCTTTCTTAATTCCTGGGTGTAATTAAACCGATTTTCGTAGAGGGGATCGTGAATTAGACTTTTTCCTTCGATTTGAGTTAAAAGAGGAACTAAAAGAGGAAGTAAATCGGTAGGAAAACCGGGGAAAGGAAGAGCCTGAACCCTCACCGGTCTTAGGTTTGGGGAGTAATTAACAATTATTGAATCGTTATCTTTTCTAAAATCGACTCCGATTTCATCAATTTTATCTAAGAAAATGTCTAAGTGGTCAAAATTTATGTTCTTCACTTTTACCTGGCCCGGCATAACCGCTCCGGCTATAATGAATGTGCCTGCCTCCGAAGGATCAGAAATAATATTATGGTAAGCGCCTTTTAGACTTTTAACTCCGTTAATGATAATGGTATGGGTTCCAAGTCCTTCAATTTCAGCTCCTATCTCTCTCAAAAAATTTCCCAAATCTTGAACCTGTGGTTCGGCCGCTGCTCCTTTAATACAGGTAGTACCCTTAGCTAAGACCGCAGCCATCATCAAGTTCTCGGTAGCAGTAACGCTGAATTCTTTAAGAATGATTTCCTTTCCCACTAAATTTTCCGTTCTAATCTCATAAAAATCGCCTACTTCAGAAATGTCTGCCCCTATTTTTTTTAGAGCTTCCAGATGGGTAAAAATTGGTCTCAAACCAATTCTATCTCCCCCGGGATGAGGGATTTTAAAATTTCTAAACCTGGAAAGGAGACTCCCTATTAAAAGCACCGAAACCCTGGTTTTGGAAATTCTTTCAAAATCCATTTTCTGAGGATTAGCCTCCGAGCCTGCCTTTACTTTAACTTTCCTCGGGGAGATCCAATCTATTTTCACCCCCATACTTTTTAAAACTTCTATTTGATTAAAAACGTCTTCAACTAAAGGTAGATTATCTATAACACATTCTTGGTCAGTTAGAAGAGTGGAAGCTAAAATAGCCCCAGCAGAATTTTTATAACCCCGCACCTCAATTTCGCCTTCGAGGGGTTTTCCCCCTTGGATTATGAATTTCTCTGCCATAAATTATTTTTATTGTAACTCTAAATTCTTGAATTGGCAAGGGGTTAAATTTGAAGTAAAATAAAATGAGAGTGTTGAAATTGTTAAGGCTCGGCAGGTCTGTTTTCGAGAGCACGGCGTCAGCTAATTAGTAATATAGATTTATCTCCAGCTGCGCCTATCTCTCGCCAAGCCTTACCAGTTTTTTATCGGAATACAAGCTTACTCTCGGGCTTGGCTACGAGGTGCTTTCTGAACCAGACTTGCCTCGCCTTAAATTTATTAATTACCCGAGCGTTAGCGAAGGGTGAAGATGAACGAAGTTCATCGACTACTCAACCCCATCATAAAGTATGGAAAAAAAAATTCGAACTATTTTATTTTTTATCTGTTTATTATTATTTTTTATAATTGCACCTCTGGCTGTTTTATATTCCCAAGGATATCGATTTAATTTAGAAACAAAAAAAATAACCCAAACCGGAGGGCTATTTTTAAAAGTCGTGCCGTCTGATGCAGAAGTTTATATTAATGGAGAGTTAGAAGAGAAAACCTCCTTTTTGTTCGGCTCTATTTTAATCGAAAATCTCCTTCCAAAAACTTATAAAATCGAAGTAAAGAAAGAGGGGTATCACCCATGGCAGAAATCGTTGGAAATTAAGGAGAGACAAGTTACCGAAGTAAAAAATATTGTCCTGGTTCCTAAATTGCCGGAGTTTATACTTTTGGAAAAAGATGTTGAAAATTTCTGGTTTTCTCCTACAAAGAAAAAAGTTGTTTACAAAAAAATTAACGAAACGGGTCTCTGGAACTTGGAGCTTTTTGATATTCCAACGAACACTCGTCGGGTTATTTTATCCCAAGAAAAACTTAAAGAAACTGATTCCGATACCCAGCAAAATGAAGAGTTAATGGATGTAAAATGGTCTCTAAACGAAGAAAGAATCCTAGTCGCTGAACTTCGTTCATCTTCACCCTTCGCTGTTGCTCGGGTACTTGAAAAAACCCAAAAAAATAAATATTTTGTTATTGAGTTAGCAAAAACACCTGCCGTTTTAACTTCTCTCGATTTTTTAGGAGAGAACATTAAAGAAGTTTCTTTTAATCCAGAAAACTCCCAAGAAATATTTTTTATCGTCTCACCAAAATATCCAAACAATAGTTCTAAGAAAATGGGTTACCTTTTTAGGGTTGACTATTCCAAAAAAGAAATTCCGAGATTGGTTTTGACCTCTAAACCAGAGTTAAAGACCCCCCTTCTCCCCAAAGAGGAACATCTAATAACTTTTATAATTTTTGGGGGAGATATAATCTGGCTTGCAGATGCTGGTTTTCTTTACAAAAGCAATTTTGATTCTGGCGAAATCTTAGAGGTACTTAATCTTAAACCCCACCCTGTAAAAGAAGAGGTAAATTACGAAATCTTCATGGCAGATATCTCAAAAATATTTCTCAAAGAAGGTGATTCTTTATATTATTTAGATCCGGAACTTCGGGAGTTTAAAAAAGTTTCTGAAAAAGTTTCATCTCTCAGTTTCTCTCCAGACCTTAAAAAAATTATTTATTTTAGTGACTCTGAAATTTGGCTTTTCTATTTAGAACGTCTCTACGACCAACCTCAAAGAGAAGCTCAAGAAAAAACGTTAGTGGGACGTTGGGCAGAAAAAATTAATAAATGTTCCTGGTTTACCTCTCATTATTTAATATTTAATACTGGTAATAAAATAAAAGTCGCCGAAACTGACGACCGAGATAGAATAAATATTATTGACTTAGCCGAATTTAATAACCCTGAAATATTTTTGGGAGAGAACAATAAAAAATTATATATTTTAACTAACAAAAATATAGTTGTTGCAAGCGGATTACTTCCTTGAGATAAACGGGTTGTCTTTAATATAAAAACGCCAGGGTTTTCCCGCCCAAGCGCCAGCATAGTCAATACCAATTCTTTTTGTAGCCACAATTTGGCTTTTTTTTATTTTAAAATATTTACCCAAGAGTTCTTTGGCTACCCGAGCTTCAGCGAAGGCGAAGAGAATTTCATTCTCTTCTTTACTTTCACTTTTGCTTCGCAAAAGCTCGGTGGGTGAAGATGAACGAATGTTCATCGACTACCCGAGCGAAGCGAAGGGTGAAGATGAACGAATGTTCATCGACTACAGTTAAAGCATCTCGAATAAAAAAAGGCTTAAGAAGCCTTTTTGTTTTCATAATAATGAATTATTTTTCAGCAATCTCCTCCCCTTCTGGAGAAAAGGATTCAATTTTTTTCTTAAAATTTTCCCATTTCATTTCTCCCGCCTCGCCTATATCGCAAATTTCTCTGAATTGACAGTATTTGCATTGCCAATTGTCAGGATAACCAGAAAATCGAGGGGGAACAACGTTAGCATCTATTTGTTTTTTAAATCCTGATAATTCTTCCAGAAGACAATTAGCAATGTTTTTATTATAGTTAATTAAAAATTCTTTTAATTCCTGAGTATCTTTGTTCACATAAAGCAGAATCCCTTTTGGAATTTTAAAAAAATGTAGATAAAGCTGGATTTGGTTGATATTTTCTTCTTTGGCTTCTTCCAAATTCTTGAAAATCATACTGTTCATGCTTTTTATGTCCAAAACATACATATCTTTGCCGTCGCTAATTATGGCATCGGCCCTTCCAGAAACTAATTCCTGGGGCGGAATATTCATTTCGGAAGCAACCACATGAATTTCCCTGATGCTTAGTAGAGGCTTCATAATAAGCTGGTGGATGGAATCTCCGTGGTCAAACATCCTTAAAATTTTGGCTTCCATTTCTTTTCGGGGAACATTTTTGAATTTAAAAAAAATCGCCCGACCGCATTTGCCGGCATCCGTAATATAAAAATGATGCTGTTCCCTATCTCTTTGCCTGTCCAGATAAAATTTATCAATTAATTCTTTTAACATCGAAATAAATTGAAAATTTATTGAAGATCGAAATGAATTGAAAATTCATTGAGTATTTATTACCTTTTCTGCCACTGGGGGGCTCTCCTGGCTCTCTTTAATCCAAATTTCTTTCTTTCTCTCATTCTCGGGTCTCGTATTAAAAATCCAGCCTTTTTAAGTTTTTTCCGAAAATCGGGGTTAAAAACAACTAGTGCTCGAGCCGTCCCATGTCTTACCGCTTCAGCCTGAGCATGCAAACCGCCTCCTCGAATTCTGACTTGAATTCTAAACCGATCAAGGAATTTTATTTTTTTCAGAGCAGCGGTAGCAATTTGTTGAAGTTCAAAGGTAGGAAAATATTCTTGGTAGGGTTTGTCATTTACCAAAAATTCTTTTGGGCCTTGAGTCCAAAATCTCACCCGAGCTATTGCTGTTTTTCTTCTACCAATTGTTTCAAGATACCGAGTGTCCTCTTTTGGAGGCTGCGGTAATGGTTTTGCTTTTGTAATCTTTTCTACTCTTTTCTTAGCGATTTTCGGGGATAACTTTTTGGTTACGGTTTTTTTGGTTTTTTTCTTTTTTTCTTCTTTTTTAGTTTCTGGCATATTCTTTAATTTTATTTTACCATTTTCAACCTTTTAATTTGTCTCGCCCTCAATTTATTCTTAGGCAGCATTCCCAGAACTGCTTTTTTTAACACTTCGTCAGGTTTTTGCTCAAAAAGTTTTTTTAAGGGAATTTTTTTTAAGCTGCCTATATAACCCGAATGCCGATAATAGATTTTTTGCTTAAGTTTTTTACCGGTAAATTTTAATTTGTTCAAATTTTTTACAATAACAAAATCACCCGTATCTTTATAGGGAACAAAATCTGGTTTATATTTTCCGCGCAGCAAGAGAACAATCTGGGTCGCCAATCTTCCCAGGACTTTATCGGTTGCATCGATAGTATGGGTCTTTCTCTGTATTATACTCTGCATCATAAAATTAAGAGTAGTCGAAGAGATAAATCTCTTCTTCACCCTTCATCGCGATTCGGGTAAGAAATCATGAATCAAGAATATTAAGTATTCGTAATTCACGCTTTACAATTCCCGATTCTATTTAACCAGTTCTATTATTGCCATTCTTGCACCATCGCTCTTTCTCAATCCTGATTTAATAATTCTTGTATACCCCCCCTTTCTTTCTTTGTATCTTGGGGCAATTTTATCTACGATTTTTTTAACAATGTTTTTTGAAAAAAATCTTAAAAGATATCTTCTCGAAGCTAAATCACCTGTTCTGGCTTGAGTTATAGCGGACTCTGTCCGATATGTCGATTTAGCAATCGTTATAAGCTTTTCCGCAAACCTTGCAGTTTCTTTAGCTTTTGCCTCGGTCGTTTTAATTCTTTCATTTACGAAAAGTGCCCTGGCTAAAGATTTTAGAAGGGCTTTTCTTTGATCTCTTTTCCGCGACAACTTTCGACCGAGCTTGCGTTTCCTCATAAATTTATTCTTTTAATTCTAAATTCAATTTTTTTAACGCTCGTTTTATCTCTTTTACTCCTTTTTCGCCCATTCCTTCCAGTTCCAAAAGGTCTTGCTCTTTTTTTCTCAAAATTCCACCCACGGTTTTAATATTATTTTCCAAAAGAAAATTTAAAACTCTTTTGGAAAGCTTAAGATTCTCAACCAGAATTTTAGTTATCTCAGGTGCGAATTTAGGGAGGGGACTTACTTCTGTTTTTGTTTTTTCTTCTCTTTTTCTAGATGGGACCTCTGGTTTCGGAAGTTCTTTTTCTAAGGTTTCTGAAAATAAGGAGAAATGTCTAATCAGAATTTTCGAAGCCTCTGAAAAAGCTTCTTCAGGAGTAGTAGTCCCATCGGTTTCGACCTCTAAGATAAGCCGATCAAAATCAGTCCTCTCTCCTACCCTCATATTTTCTACATGATAACTTATTTTTCTGATCGGGGTGAAAATGGCATCCAGGGGGATAACTCCAATTCCCAATTTTTCTTTTTTTCTCCTTTCTACCGGTTCATATCCTAATCCTTTTTCAATAAGAATTTCCATCTCCAATTCTGTATTGTTTTTGGTTATGGTAGCCACATGAGCATCTTTATTTACTATCTCCACCTGAGAAGGTAGCTTAAAATCGGAACCCTTTACCTCTTTTTCTCCCTTCACCTTAAGGCGTCCCACTTGGGGTTCGTCGGTGTAAAGTTTAAACCTTAACTGTTTTAGATTAAGGGTAATTTCAACTACATCTTCTAAAACTCCTGGAATAGTTGAAAATTCGTGTGGAACGCCCTTTATTTTTACTTGAGTTATTGCTACTCCGGGCAACGAGGAAAGCAAAACACGTCGGAGTGTATTACCAATAGTCACACCATAACCCGGATAAAGCGCTTCTATCTCAAAACGAGCGGAGTTTTCTTTTTTTTCAATAGTTTTTGGGGATTTTGGTAAAGGAATCATATTTTCATGAAACGTGAAGTATAAAACCTGAAATCTTTAAAACGAAAATTTGTTTCAAGTTTCAAGTTTCAAGTTTCAAGTGATTAACGTGAATAATACTCAAAAATCACCGGTATTTCAGCTGGGGGAACTGTTTCTTCTAAAGAAGGTTCTCCCACAACCTCTCCTTCAAGTTTTTCGAGATTTAATTTAAGCCAAGAAGGGAGTTTATGTTTTTTTAAAGAAGTCGGGAGATTCCGAAAAACAGCTAATTTTTGAGAAGAGGGGCGTAGGCTTACTTTATCTCCTTTCCTTAGTTGTTTACTGGGAACATCTATTGGTCTTCCATTAATTAGAAAGTGGCCATAAGAAACCATCTGATGAGCTTGAGCCCGAGAAAGAGCAAAGCCCAATCTAAAAACTACATTATCCAGACGACTTTCTAATTTTTTAACCAACAGGTCGCTAGCGTCTTCCACCTTCCCCCTACTTTCAAAAACCTCTTTTACATATTTCTTAAAGGTTCTTTCTCCAATATTATACCAGTTTTTGAGTTTTTGTCTTTCTTTTAATTCTTTTCCGTATTCAGAAAGAGCTCTAAATTTTCTTTTTTTTCTTAAGCCAGGGGGGTAAGGTTTTTTTATCATTGGGCACTTTGGAGACAAACACTTTTCGCCTTTGAGAAAAAGTTTAGTGCCTAATTGTCGACAGATTTTGCATCGTGATTTAACCATCGAATTAAATTGAAAATTTAATGAAGATTGAAATGAATCGGAGATTCATTGAACATAGATTTTAATTTGATAACGCCCAAGGCGGATATATCGAGCGAAGCTCGTTATAACCTACGGACTTTTGGTGGTCTACAGCCATTATGAGGGACAGGAGTTACATCTTTAATTGAAACAATATCAAGTCCGTGAGCAATAAGTGATCTTAATGCTGATTCTCGACCGCTACCGATTCCTTTAATTTTAACTGAAAGTTTCTCTATTCCTATTTTTTTGATGGCTTGAGTAATTGCTTCTGCGACTTTCGAAGCGGCAAAAGGAGTTGCTTTTTTTGTTCCTTTAAATCCAATCTTACCAGCACTGGTCCAAGCTAAAACATTTCCTGCTGCATCAGTTAAGGTAATGATAGTGTTATTATAAGAAGAAAAAATAAAAACCCTTCCCTCTTTCACTTTTCCGGAAGGGGTCTTCTCCGCTACTTTTTGCACCGCTACCTCTATTTTTTCTCTTTCCTTAAGTAATTCTTCTTTAGTTTTTGTAATAATGCGTTTTTTACCCATAGTGGTAATACATAATCAGGTGGGGTATCCGTGGTATTACTATGTTGGTTCTGGTGCTGGTTTTCGACCGGAACCTACCGTCTTCCTCACATTTCCTCGAACGGTTCTAGTATTGGTTCGAGTCCTCTGTCCTCTCACCGGTAACCCTTTTGAATGACGAATTCCTCGCCAGCAACCAATTTCTTTTAATCTTTTTATTGCCATCATTCTTTCTCTACGCAGTTCTCCTTCAACTTTGTATTTCTTTTCAATAAGCTCCCGTAATTTATTAACTTCCTCAGAGGTTAATTCCGAAGCCAGCCGGTAGGAATTAATATTCGCTTCAGCTAAAATCTTTCGACTTAAAGGCAGACCTATTCCATAAATGTGGGTTAAAGCAATTTCTATTTGTTTGTTTTCGGGGATGTTAACCCCTGCAATTCTTGGCATTTTTCATATTCCAGGCTTTAGCCTTGTCTTTGTTTATGCTTGGGGTTTTTACAAATAACATAGACCCGACCTTTACGTCGGACAATTTCACATTTCTTACAAATTTTTTTAACAGATGGTCTTACTTTCATTGGAACTTACTCCCCCGATAAATAATCCTCCCCCGTGTCTCATCAGAGAGACTTATTTCCACCGTCACCCGATCTCCGGGTAAAATCTTAATTCGATAAAGCCTCAGTTTCCCCGCAAGATACGCCAGAATCTCCCTCCCATCATCTAATCTTACCTTAAAATGGGTACTGGGCAGACTTTCTAGCACTATTCCATTTTTCCTGTAGGTCTTTTTATTTAGTGCCATCAATAATCGAGCTTCCGAAGGAAGCGAAGATGAAGAAGAGAACACAGTTCTCTTCGCTATGTAAACAGTATAACAAATCTTTTTAATTTAATCAACCCTGTAGTCGATGAAGTTTGCCTTCTTTGAAGTTTGCCTTCATCTTCACCCTTCGCTTCGCTCGGGTATTAAAAGTTTATTTTAATCCTAATATTTTCTAAATTTTGAGGCGTCTTTCTTTGCCAAAAAGGAGAAATCTTTAATTGAACCTTAGATATCTCTGGAAAGTTTGTTAAAACATCTTTTTGAATCTCGCCAGAATCTCTTCCTTTCACAATTTTTTTTAGAAGACCCTCATCAATCTTTGAATAAATTTCAGCCGAAATTGTGAGACTAAGAGTAGTTTTACCTTCTTTTAAATTGACTTCTTTTGAACTATAATTAATGTTCAAACTTTCCGTATAAACCTCCTTATCTGGAAGAATTTTGCTGACGAGATAATCTCTGCCGAAATTTTCTAAATCGAGTTTTTTTATACCAAAAGCCTTTGTTTTAGCTTTAATTTGGAAAGTGAAGCGTTCAATTTCTTGACCGACTTTTGCAAGGGGGGAACTTTCCACAATCTCCTGATTTATTGTCTCTTCTAATATTATAACGTCTTTAGAAGAGCTTTCTTTTAAAGCGTCCTTTCCTTCTCTCAAAGCCCTCTCACGTAATTCTTTCTCGGCTCGGCTCAGGTCTTCCTCGGTTACCCGGGGAACCTTGGCTATTCTTCCTCCGGTCATTGGAGAGAAGGATTTTCCGGTAATATCGTAATATAGTTGGGGAGGAGAAAATTTCCGGAGATTAGGGATAGAAAAAGCACAGGGATTGATGTTGTGTTCTTCACCGGGGGCTGCAGCTATCACTTCGACATCAATAAAACCTCCTGCCTGAATAGTGATTTTTCTTTGAGAAATGAATTCTACGTCTGAATCTGAAGAAAAAAAACGAGTATCTTTTATTAAGGTTACGGGCAGATAATATTTATTGTAGACTCGAATTATACCGTGGGCCTTTTCTTCGGTTGTTGTAATGGAAGAAGAAAATTCTTGGGAAATAGTTTTTTCTCCCTCTAAGGGTGCAGCGGGAATAAGTTTTTGTGAAAAGTCGGGCTGACTAGTTAAGGTCGAAGCTTGAAGTAAAGTTTTAAATTCTTTAGCCTCGGTTTTTGGCCAAATCTCCACCACGGCTTGAGTTTTAATAAGAAAATAGCACGCAGTAAAACCCGTAATTAAAATTATCAAAAAAATTACGAGACTTCTTTTGAAATATAATGATGGTTTTGGCAAAAGCTTAACTTCCGACAGCTCTTCTTTACCCAAAAAACTAAGATTTTTGATTTTCTTTTCTTTTGGTGGGATGATATCAAAAATTTTTTTGCGATATTGCATAAAATTTTATCTCTGAAACCGAGCTTCCGAAGGAAGCGAAGGTGAAGAAGAGGACGAAGTCCTCTTCGCCATTGTTTTACGATTTTGAAAAAAACCAAAACAATTTAATAAAATCGGAGTATATTGAGGATCATCCAAATTATACCCTGTTTTTCCCGCTCCGCTCGTAAAAGTAGAGGTTCCAAGAATATCTTTTGGATAGAGAAATTTTATTTGAGGTGAACCAGTCAACGGAACAAGTCCCCAATTTCCATCTTCTAAAATTGCTCCGATTTCAGGAACTAAACTTCCTCCTCCAAAAAGGAAAAAGGCAGAAGAAATCAGATTTTTTTGGTCGGATAATTTTGACTTTAATTCCAAGAACCAATCCTCTCCTAGTTGAAGAAATTCTTCTCCAACTCTTTTTCGTGTTCCTTCTGATAAAATCCCTCTGGAATATTGATGTTTTAAATTTCTGGCTGTCAGTAATCTAATCCCTAAAATTTGCGAAAGGGTTTGAGAGAAAAGTTCGCCTCCTATTTTAAATTCATCTACTGTTTCAAGTCTTCCGTCTCTTACCAAAAAAATTTGAGTTACCTTTCCTCCGATATCAATAAAAACTGCATCAGAAGTAAGGGTTTGCGGTTCTAAAAAATATTGTGATTGATGAGACAATTTAAAAATTTTAAGACCGAGACTATCTATAGTTTTTTGGATATTCTGGAGGTAGTGTTTTGGCAAGAAGGTAGCTAAGATTTTAAAATCAAGAAGCCTTCCATCAAATCCTTTAAGATAAGAAACCGGATATCCATCAATTTTCATTTCAAGGACATCTAGACTAATAAATTGGATATCTTCCGGTAAGATTCCTGTTTCTTTTCTGAAATTCTGAGAAATCTCATCTTTAATATTTTTAAAAACCAATTGGAAAATCGACTCTTCCTCTTTTTTATCAATAACTTCTTTATGGTTTTTTCGAGAAATCTGATGAAAAACAACTCTTCCTTTAAAGATATTAGCCGGCAACGATAATAAAACCGGAAGTAATTTTTCAATCTTTGCTTCTTTCTGCGCTTCTTTTATTACTTTTGAAATAATTTTTTTATAAACGTCTTTTTCGAAGTCTCGACTATCAAATATTCCAAAATCATCGAAATATTCCAGGGAAGCTCCTAAAATATTAATTTTTTCATTAATTATTTCAAAAATTAAAGCTTTAGCCGTTTCGGTACCAATATCCAGTCCCACAAAAAATTTATTTTCTCGCTTTTTAGACAACGGAATCCTTAACATCATTTATTATTCTATCATTTACTCTCCTGGAATTCCAGTTCGGGGAGAGATAAGAATAGCTCGAATTCTCCTCACTCCTGCGCCCGATGATTCTTCTTTTATGATTTTAAGTTTTCCGAGCTCGGAGGTTCGCCCGATATGAGGACCTGCACAGATTTCTTTTGAAAAAACTTTAGGCGAAGAGGACTTCGTCCTCTTCTTCACCTTCGCTTCCTTCGGAAGCTCGGTTATTGAATAAACAGTAACAATTTCTGGATATTTTTCTTTAAAAAAAGCTAAAGCTCCGGATTTAATTGCTTTCTCGTAAGACACTTCCTCTTTTTTTACTTCTAAATCTTCTTTAATTTTTTGATTAATAATTTCTTCTACTTTCTTCAATTCTTTTTCGGTCAATCTTTTTGAATAGGAAAAATCAAAGCGTAAGCGCTGAGGAGTAATATCTGAACCCATTTGTTTAACATGAGTCCCTAGAACTTGTCTTAGGGCTTGATGCAACAAATGAGTGGCAGTATGAAGTTTTGTCGCTTCGTAAGTTGCTTCTCTCCCAACTCCGCCAAATTTTTTTTCAACACCAGCCCTTGAAATTTTTTGATGTTTTTTTACGGCCTCCTCGAAACTTTTCTCATCCACCTCAAATCCTTTTTCTTTTGTCAGTTCCTCGGTAAGTTCTAAAGGAAACCCATAACTCTGGTAGAGATCGAAAGCCTCCTCTCCGCTTATATCTCTATTCTCACTAATTAATTTATCAAATTCTTTTAATCCTCGCTCTAAAGTTCTCTTGAATTTCTCTTCTTCATTCTGGATTACTGTCAAAATATCTGTTTCGTTAAGTTTAACCTCGGGGTAAATATGTTTATAAACTCCTACTGTTTTTCGGCTTAGAGGTATTAAAAAATTTTGAGGTAAATTTAAAACTTTCCCATATCGAATAATCCTTCTCAAAATTCTTCTTAAAACATACCCTTTCCCAATATTACTCGGGAAAACACCGTCAGCAATCAAAAACACCGAACCCCTGGTATGGTCGGCAATAATTCGAAACTTTTTTTTATTCTCTTCATATTTTTTACCCGAGATCTCTTCAAGTTTTTTAATAATCGGGAGAAAAAGGTCTGTTTCATAGGCAGAATCTTTGTTTTGCAAAAGCGCGACCAATCTTTCAAAACCAATCCCGGTATCAACATTTCTTTGAGGCAGTTTGTAATAAGAACCATCTTTTGTTTTGTTATATTCCATAAAAACCAGATTCCACAGTTCAATAAACCTCTCGCATTTCGGGCAGTTTGGACCGCAGCAATTCTTGCCGCAGCCATATTTTTCTCCTCTATCATAATGGATTTCAGAACAAGGACCGCAAGGACCCGTTTCTCCCACCGGTCCCCAAAAATTGTCTTTTAACCCGAATTCAAAAATTCTTTCTTTAGGAACACCGAATTTCCGCCAGATCTTTAAAGATTCTTCGTCCCGAAGAATATTTTTTTCTCCTTTAAAAATTGTTGTTGAAAATCTGGCTTTATCTAAACCAAGCTCTTTAACAAAAAAATCGAGAGCTAGCTTGATAGCTCCTTCTTTAAAATAACCTTTTTCCGGGTCCTCCCCGATTGACCAATTGCCAAGCATCTCAAAAAAAGTATGATGAGTATCGTCTCCAACTTCTTCAATATCAGGAGTTCTAAAACACTTCTGCATCGAAGCAAGATGCCTCGTTCCAAATTCTTTTAAAACATCTTTTTCCCCGGAAAGATAAGGAATAAACTGTTGCATTCCTGCTGAAGTTAAAAGAACCGTTTTATCCGCCGGAATTAAAGAACCGGAAGAGACAATTTTATGTCCTCCTTTTTCAAAAAAATCTAAAAATTTTTTTCTTAGTCTCGATGAATTCATAATGTCATTTTACTAAAAATTAATAATTTCAGCAAATAAAAAAGGCTGAAGGGAGGTTACTTAAAAAGCCGTTTTTTAAGCGGCTCC
>Ga0210051_1002929_pt1 | contig 17139 bp, 21 predicted proteins | sample CryGey092014_all_FD_185464 | JGI IMG/M metagenome (GOLD analysis project Ga0210051, IMG submission 185464) | Groundwater microbial communities from aquifer - Crystal Geyser CG23_combo_of_CG06-09_8/20/14_all (SPAdes) (version 2) | ecosystem: Environmental > Aquatic > Deep subsurface > Groundwater... | reverse complement strand
AGGGCTTATATAGGTCGTATTTAAAATAATAGAGATAAATATGTATTAAAAATACATATTTAATGTATAAACTCATAAATATTGATGTTTTAGGGTGGGTGGTGGGTTTTTAATTAGATTTTTAATAAAAAATGTTATTTAGGAGGAATTTTATAATGAGTGAAAGAATTTTAGGAACTTGTCGTTGGTTTTCAAATGAAAGGGGCTATGGTTTTTTAGTATCTGATGATGAGAAAGATACTACGGAATATTTTGTCCATTTTAGTTATATTGATATGGGTGGTTATAAAACTATTCGTGCAGGTCAGAAAGTTTCATTTGAATTGGTAAAAACAGAGCGTGGTATTCAGGCTCAGAATGTAAAAATAGAAGAGTAGATATAAACATGTTTTTGTCTGAAGTTTTAATTGAAATGGAAACATTAAAGAGTAAAATATTTCAATTAGAGAAGTATTTGAAACAAGCAATTATTGATAATATAAATTTATATGAAGAAACTATAACCAAATTATTTGAGCTTATTGACAAATACAGAAGTCATCTTATATTAATTAATAAAGTTAATAATCAGGTGAATATTAATATAGGTGGTTCCAGTGTTAGTTTGGCTAATGCTATTTTGATATTAGATGCTTTGAAGCATAAAATAGAAATAATGGATTCTTTAATAGATGATTGTAAAGATTTTGAATATGGAACTAAATTGATAGATGAACGAAATGTTTTATCTTCTGATTTTAATGTAATATTTGGACAGATTAAATCTATAGAATGGAAAACAACAATTGATTAAAGATGTCTGGATAAAATTTAATGAGGAGGATATAGAATGTATTTGTGAATTTTGTAATGGGAAATGTGGAGATGGTGTTGGTTGTAAGGAATATATAATTAAATTGATAGAAGTTGATAGAACTGAAGAAGATTTATCGCCTTCTATAAATGATTTAAAAATTGAATTAAAAAAATTAAATAAGTATACGAAGCTGTTTGATAATAAAATAAATAAAGCTATAAAAAAATTTAAAATATAATTTATGATTGTTGGTTTTGTAATATTTTTTTACTAACTTAAAATAAAATTGGGTGTTTAGTTAGTACACCGTTGAAAGGGGATATTAAATTATGGTATTTAAAAATAATTTTATTGCTGTTATCAAGAATAGGGGTAGGATTTTAAGAGAAGATTCTAATAATGTAGTTAAATTACCTTTTGGAAGTGAGTATTCAATATTATTAAAAAATAAGGATTCTAGAAAAGCTGTTGCTCGTGTGGAAATTGATGGTGCAGTAGCTGCTTTAGGGGTTATAGTTTTTCCTAATAAATCTATGGAATTATTTGGATTTCTTGAGGGTTTACAAGTTAAAAATAGATTTAAATTTATAAAAAAGACTAAAGAAATTCAAAATCATAGAGGAGATAGAGTAGATGATGGTATTATAAGGATAGAATATAGATTTGAAGCTGAAAATAATTGGTGTTTTACTTTTACAGATCATTATATGCCTTATTATGTCCCGGATTATGTCTGTAAGCGGATTCCTAAAGAATTTACATATGCTGATGATACTTCTGCTGGTTCTACGCAAAAATTTTTTTCTTGTGATGGAGATGTTGCGTTTGCTAATTGTAGTACTAATCCAAGATCTGACGAGGGTATAACTGTTAAAGGTTCTCATACACATCAGAGATTTTTTTATGATAATGTTGATTTATTGGAAAAGTTTTCTTCTGTGATTATTATTAATTTAAAGGGAGATATAAAAGGTAAAGAAATATTAAGGCCTGTAACTGTGAAGACTAAATTTACTTGTCCTACATGTGGTAGAAGATGTAAATCTAATGTTAAATTTTGTGGTAATTGTGGTACTTATTTGTTTTAAAATTTTGTAAAAAATAATTACATACCGACAATCACAATTTTTCTTTTTGTATGTTAGTTAATAAAGTAATGGGTTTAGGAGGATTTATAGATGATAATAGGGATTGCAGGCCGGGCTATGGTAGGTAAAGATACGTTTGCTAAAATGATAGCTGAGGAATTAAATAAGGAATTTTATCCACCTTTTTTACTAATGGCATTTGCTAATGAACTAAAAATTAAATGTCAAAAAGATTTTGATTTGGATTATGAACAATTATGGGGGAAGGAAAAAGAATCAATTGATAATAGATATAAGAAATTAAATGAAGATTCTTATTGGACTGGCAGAGAAATAATGCAAGCTTATGGACAATTTTTTAGAAGTATTGATTATGATTTTTGGGTTAAGTTTCTATTTAGATTAATAGAAGAAAAGGAATATAAAAATGTTATAATTACAGATATTCGTTATAAAAATGAGGCTAATGCTATAAAAAGAAACGATGGATATTTAATAAAAATAAATAGAAATGTATTAAAAGAAATTCATGGAAATAATCATGTTTCTGAAACTGATTTGAATAATTATAATAATTTTGATTTTAATGTTATAAATGATAAATCTTTAGATGAATTGAAAAGGACTTCTATTTATGTAGTATCCATTATAGATAAACTCAATAAAAATAAAAATATAAATTTAAAAGGAGATTTAAAAAATGCCTGATTCTAAGAAAAAAAATTTTGATATAAGTATAATCCCAAATGAGATTATATATACTACTATTTCCAAATCGATTGATGGGTATAATTCAGCTAGAATAGCTGTGAAGAAGGCTGATAAAGAACATATATTTATTAGTTATGAGTGGGAAGGAGATTATATTCCTGATTTTGCTTTAAATTTAATGTCTTTTATGAAATCTAATAAGGTTGATGCGTCTGGTATTTGGCCAAACAAAAACGATGAATATGAGGAATATGCATATAAGAATTCCACACGTAATATTAAAATTTAAAAAAAATTAATATTTAGGAGGTTTATTTAATGTCAATTCCGATAGAAGAATATGCACTTCCTAGTTGGGTAACTACAAGAGAAAGATATCCAATAACAGAAGATATAAATTATAGATATAGAAATTTAACTATTAATCCTAGAACAAATATTGGTAGATATGCTGGCGGAGGAGAGTATGGTTGGAAGGCTCCAGGCTATAATCCGAATCATAACTCAGTTTCTATAGAAAGGATTAGTATTGATGTTGATACTAGTAATACCACATTTAGATCTCGTTAATATTTAACAAGGAAAAGGAAAAAATTATGAATTTTGAGGATAAAATAAAAACATTTGAAGATGAGTTAGCATTAATATTTAATGAGCAAATAAAAGAATTTACTAGATTATGTTTGGTGGCTAGCCCAGATTATTTTTTTGAAAATTGTCCTGCTTCTACGAGTGGAAAATATCATCCATTAGATGAGTTGGGCGCTGATGGTACTATATTGCATACTAAAAAAGTAGTAACTGTAATTTATGAATTATGTAGGGCACTGGATTGTGAACAGCGAAGGGATGAAGTTATTTCTGCGGCTATAATTCATGATTTAAGAAAACAAGGGATGGATAGAAGTGGTCATACTGTAAAAAATCATCCTTATTTGGCTGCTGAACTTATAGATGAAGTTCAAGCTGCTACTGGTATGTTATCGGATGTATCTTATAATATTATTAGAAACTGTGTTAATTATCATTATGGTCTTTGGAGCTCTAATAAATCAAGTAAATCATTAGATAATTATACTAGAGAGGAGTTGTGTTTATATCTATCGGATTATATAGCTAGTAAAAGACAGATTAATGTTAATTATAAAAGATGAGGATAGGAGGATAAAGAGTATATAATTGAATGATAATTTTAAAAATGAAAATATAGGAGAATTATCTCCTGGTGCTACTGATAGGCGTTATTTACCAAAAGGTGGGGTACGTAAACATAGAGATAGAATACATAAAGAAAGTAAATTTGCTGATAATTATAAAAATTTATCTTTTAAATTTTCTAAGCCAAAAAAGTCTAGAAGGAAGTCAACACATTTAAAATGTGATGCTTGTGGTAGATTATTTTTAGGTTCTGAAATTACAGTAGGTATTATATGTCCTAAGTGTAAAAAATTTTCTACAGCCTCTAAAGTGGAGGCCTGATGAATACCAGAACTATTATTGGACACGGTAAGAGAGGTAGGCCTACTGGTTTTAGATTAAGTGAAATAACAAAAAGAGCTATAAGTGCTTCTAAACTTGGTCAGAAACATAAAGAGGAAACTAAATGTAAGATATCTAAATCTTTAATTATGTATTTTAAAAGGAAAAATCCACTATCTGCTGAATTAATTAATATGTATTCTATTTTTGATGATATTGAATTGTCTGATTGGTTATATAATACTGCTGATGAATTAAATTCTTCTTTAGATATAAAGACTTTAAAAACACTTAGAAATGTTAGAAAAATAGAATTATCTGTTGGTAAAGATATTGAATATTATAGTCATGCAATTACACCAGAAACAATATTTCTTTTTAAAGAAGCTTGTGAATTAACTGGTAAAAATCCTGATGAGATGATAAATGAACCATGGGCACAGTAAAAAAACCTAAAAAAGTTCTTAAAGAATTAGTGCCGGTAAATGATATATTTAATGAGGAAGAGGCTATTTTATATAATGATTTAGTAGATGTTTATTTAAATGATTTTGAAAAAGATGAACTAACCGCTAGTGATATAGATGATATATTAGATTTGGCCAAAAATAGAATTTTTGAATTTAGATTATTAAGAGAAAGTAAAAATAGTGTTGCTAAGCAGATAGACACCTCTTCTACTCTTGAAAAAATAAAAAAGGAAAATAAAACTTTAAAAGAAAATTTATCCACTAGAAGAAAAGATAGAATAAATCCTAATGAATTTAAAGGATTTTCGATAGTGGATTTGGCAGTAGCTTTTGATGAAAAAAAGAAAAGACATTTATCAGAAAAAATTCGTAAAAATAAGGAAGAAGAACATAGTATAATAGAACAGAGACACGGCTACTCTGGAAATAGATATGATATAGAAACTAATTCCACACAAGAAGATAAGGATAATGGGTAAAGTATCAAAAAATTTAGATATTATAATGGATCAAGGCAGTGAATTAATTAAATTTTATAGAGATAACCCGTGTATAGCAGCCTATGAATTACTAGGTGTTGATCTAGCTCCAATACAAAGATTGGTTTTTGAAGATATGTGGTTTAGAAGTTATGCCATTGTTGTTGCTTCCAGAGGATCTGGTAAAACTTATTTATTAGGATTACTAGCTACATTGAGTAGTTTATTATATCCAGGTTATAGGGTTGGTTTAATTGGCCCTGTATTCAGACAAAGCATATTATTAAATTCAAATAATCATGATATATTTTGGACTTCTTCTGGTATGAAATCTAATACCAAAGAATTTTATGAGTCCGTTATTCCAGGGATTACGCAAATACAATCATTAGAAACACAAAATACTATTTTGAGTAAGTGGCAAAACAACGAGCGGGCTTGTAGATGGATAAAAACAACAAAAGGTTTTGAATTATCTGGTACTGTAGATCATGCAGTTCTTATTCTTAATGATAATTGTGAATTGGAATTTAAGGATTTACAAAATATAACTAATAAAGATTATATAGTTATAAAAAAGGGATTTAATTATTTTGGGAATAATGATAGGATATCTGATTTTAAGTTCATAGATAAAAATAACTCTATTAATAAAATAAACATTCCTAATACCATAACCACAGATTTAGCCTATTTATTAGGGTTGCTTTGTGGTGATGGGTGTATAGAAAATTCTGATAATGAAAAAAAAGATTATTTAGTATGTTTTTATAGTGCCGATATAAATCTCATAAATACTTATACAAATATTGTAAATAATATATTTGATTATAAAGCTGTGTTCAAAAAAATAAGAGAAGTAAATGGTGTTTTTAGAGTAGAAATACATAATAAAATGCTTTGGTATTTTTTTAAACATATAGGAATGATGGATAAAACAGCATCTGAAAAATGTATTCCTGATATTATAAAAAAGGCAAATAAAGAATGTTTTTGTTATTTTATAAAAGGTTTAATGGATACAGATGGTTGTTGCTATACTATAAATAATAAAAAATATAAGTCATGTACCATTGAATATACCTCTGTTAGTAATAAATTATGTAAAGAATTACAGGGTGTTTTATTAAACATTGGTATTTTTTCGGTCATCAGGATTAAGGATTTTGCCCATAAAATAAAATTTCCTGGAAGATGTAAAACGTCCAATTGTAAAGAATGTTATGCTTTAAGAATAACAGGAATTGATAATATAAAGAAATTTAAGGAATGTATTGGTTTTGCTTTGGATAGAAAACAATTAAAACTAGATGATTATTTACATAATATAAAAAAAGAATGTGATTTTAGTAATGTTGTTCCTAATACACGAGAGCTTGTAAGAAGACTTGCTGTAATGTGCCAAACACACATCAAATCAAAAGTATCACATCTATCTTTAGATTATTATACAAACAAATATAAAAAATATAGACAAACAGATTTTTGTGTTTTTAAAATAAAACAATTGCTTGAATATGCTGATGAAATAAATTTTAAAAACGATGACTATATTAAATTAAAAAAAATTATTGATTTAGATTTACATTTTGTAAAAATGGTTGAATCTTATTATTTTTTTGCTTCTACAATAGATGTTGAAGTTGAAAAAGAATCTTGTTATTGGGCAAATGGTTTTATAAACCACAATTCAAAAACTATTTTTTCTGAAATTGAAAGAATGTATTCTAAATCTACAATATTACGGGATGCTTGCGCAAAAAAACCAGTTCGTGGTTCAGATACCTGTTATCTTAGATTTAAATCTGTAGGTGGTGTGAATAGTTCATATATAGAGGCACTACCTTTAGGTATTGATGGTTCTAAAATTAGAGGGTCTCGTTTTTATTTATTGTGTGTTGATGAGTTGGCACAAGTTCCAGATAAAATTGTAGATTTGGTATTGAGACCGATGACAGCCACTGTTTTAGAACCAATGGAAAATGTAAGAAAGTTAGAAAAACAAAAAAAATTGATAGAATCAGGGTTGGCCATAGAAGATGATTTTGATAGCGATTCAATAAATAAAATAATTATGACTTCTTCTGGATTTTATAAATTTAATCATATGTGGAGACGTATGATGGATTATTGGAAACAGATGGATGTTCATAAAGAAAAATCTAGTTATATAGTGTGGCAAATACCATATACAGATTTGCCAGAGGGATTTCTAGATAGAAATAATGTTGAAGAAGCTAAACGTGTTATGTCTGATCATGAATTTAAAATGGAATATGAAGCTAAAATGATATCTGATTCAGAAGGATTTTTTAAAGCCTCATTATTAGAAAGTTGTACATTAGGAAGTGGTTTTACCATAGAAACTAATGGAACTGTTGGTTATAATTATATACTTGGCATAGATCCTAGTCAAGGAGGAAACGCTAGTTGTGGTATTGTTGTTTTAAAAATGGGTAAACAAAATAAAATTGTTAATATTCTGGAATTGAAAAAGAAAACTACCCAAGAATTAACTAATATTATACAATCATTGTGTGATTCTTATAATATAATAAGATTATTTATGGATAAAGGCGGCGGCGGAAAAGCTATAATGGATTTATTGGAAGAGGGATACGATGGGCATGAGCCTATAATTGATAGAGGTGATGTTGATAAGTTATTATTAAAAGGAAGACACATTTTAGAAATAGTTAATTTTAATCCTAATTGGATATCTGATGCTAATTTTACAACCTTATCTATGTTAGAAGATAAAAGTATTATTTTTCCTGAGCCACCACTAACATCAATAGATATTTTGGAAGAGCTTTATATAAATGTTAGAAAATTAAAAGGGCAAATGTTAAACATAGTAGTTACTCAAACACAAGGTGGTGCTTTGCATTTTGATACTCCAAAAAAAGGACAAAATAAAGATTTATATTCAGCTTTAATATTAGCTGCTCATGGTGCTAGGTTGGTATCCAAAGAGTTGGAGGAAGAAGCTGCTCCAATATTACACAATGATTCAGGTTTTGTGAGAGAGCATTCCCCAAACGCAACTTGGAATTTATTGACTTCTATTTCTAAAGATAATAAATCATATTTTACAGCATCATCTGATACATCTGCTGCAATATTAAAAGGTAAAAGAAGAATTAAATAATTAACTAACCTTTTGTTTATTAGATATATTTTTAAAGTATTATAAATAATTTGATTTTTGTAACATCTGAGGAGGATATAAATGAGTGGAGATATAGATTTTATAGCAACAAATTGGTGGAATCCTATAGAAACTCCTTTATCTGGTACTAATTGTTGGCAAATGGATTATACTAGACATAGAAGTGGCCCTTTGCCTTATGCTTCTCCAGACGAATTAATTGGTAAAAAAGATTACCAAAAATACATTTTAACTACATCTGATCCCACAACAGTTTCAGGAGATGCAGGAAGTATATTAATATAAGAGGTTTTTTATAATGACTAGTAAAAAAATTAATGATATAACAGCTGATTTAAAAAAAAAATATCCTGAGTTGGGATTAAAAGCTTTGGAAATAGATAAAGACAAGGGAACTTCTGTTTTTTATCTGGAGCCAAAAGCCAAAACATTGGCTTTTTTAGAAAAAGGGGGAGTAATACCAAAAACAAGATCAGCTAGTGCGTCGGTAATAACTAGAACTACATTAGATAGAACTTTTTTGGATTTAGCAAAAAAAGATCCTATGTCTATGGCAGCTAGTGATGTTTTTAAAGCAGCTATTACTTATTATTATACAGATCCTCTGGTAGGTTCTACTATTAATTTATTAAGTAATTTAGCATGTAAAGGTTTTGAGAATGATATAGATGATGATGATATTCGTTATTTTTTTGATATGTGGGCTTTTGATGTTAAATTTTTAGAAATATTAGAATGGATCTTTTTAGATTTTTTTAAAACTGGACATGTAACTACATATAAGGTTTTAGCTAATTATCAACCTAGAGTTTCTTATATTTCTCCAATTCCTGGAAAAAAAATTAAAAAAGTTGATAAAGTAAGTAGTGATTTGGCAGCTAAGAAAAAAATATGGTCTAAAAATAGCTTACCAGCTGCTTACACTGTATTAAATCCACTGCTTGTTAATATAGAAGGAAATTTACTTTTTGATAAAGTTAATGTATCTTTAAAACCACCCGATGAATTAAAAAAACTGATTTCTAAAAAACCAGGAGATTTAACTATTGAAGAAAAGGATTTAATAAAATTGTTGCCTGCTGATTTTAGGGCTGCTATAAAAGAAGGAAAAGATTATATATTAGATTCTAGGTTGGTAGGATTTATAACATATAAAAAGATGCCTTATGAAAGATATGCTAAACCTAGAATTTTTAGAATATTTGATTCATTAGAATATAAAAAAAGTTTAAAAGATGCAGATATTAGTACTTTAGATGGTATAACAAATTATATATTAAAGATAACTATAGGAAATGATGAATATCCAGTTACTTCTCAGACTGAATTATCAGCGGTGGCAGAATTATTTAATACGCCTGGAAAATCGTTCGACGTGATATGGAATCATACTCTTAAGGTTGAAAAGATAGTATCTCCAGAAATAGGTACTATTTTAGGGCAAGAAAAGTATAAACAAGTGAATGAAGATTTAACAGGCGGTCTAGCTATTTCTAGAGCTTTAATAGATGGGGCATCTGATTTAAGTGTTGCTACAGCTCAGCTCTTAATAAAAGGTTTGCAAGAAGAAATATCCTATGCTAGAAATCAAGTAACTCGTTGGATATATAATGAATATAGACAAATAGCCGAAGCTATGAAATTTGATAGATTTCCTAAGATTAGATGGGATGATAGTGTACTTAGAGATACTATAATGTATATGGGTATATTATCTCAATTAGTGGATAGAAGAATGCTAAGTTATAGAACTGCATTGGAAGAATTAGGATTTGACTATTCTACTGAGTTGTCTACTATGGAAAAAGAATTTCCGCTTGTAAAATCTGGTATATTTGGAATAATAGGATCTCCATGGCAAAAAGCTAAAACACAACCAACTCAAGGTGGTCCTATTGGAGCGCCATCTGATGGTAGGCCTAAAGGCAAACCAGCAAAAACTAAACAACCACAAACACCTACTAAAAAAAATCAAACTAAATTAAAAAAGACTACTAATCCACAAAAAACTACTGATCAAAAAGTAGCATCTTTAGAATCTGACGATATAGAATTAGATAATACTGAAAACGATGAGTGACTTTGGTATAATATATAAAGTTACTAATTTGATAAATAATAAAATTTATATTGGACAAACTACTGGTAGTTTAGAAAAAAGAAAAATTAAACATATAAGCTGTGCTAAATTAAATAGTAATATTTATTTTCATAAAGCTCTGAATAAGTATGGTATAGGTTCTTTTGATTGGGAAATTTTGGAAAATTGTGAATTTAAAGAAGAACTAGATGAAATGGAGTTTCATTATATAAAACAATATAATTCTATGGTCCCTAATGGCTACAATTTAACATTAGGTGGAGAAGGAAGTTTAAATAGAAGGCAATCAGAAGAAACAAAAAGAAAGATATCAATTTCAAAAACTGGTAAAAAATTAAGTATGGATCATAGAAAAAAATTTTCGATGATGAGAAGTGGCGTAAAGAAGTCGAAAATACATATAGATAATGTAGCGTTGGCTAAAAGTCTTTATTGGAAAATAACTTTTCCATCTGGAGAAGAAAGTATTATAAAGAATTTAAGTAATTTTTGTAGGCAGCATAATATAAGTGATCGGGGAATGTGGCTGGTTGCAAATGGTTTTAGGACGCATCACAAAGGATATAGATGCAAAAAATTAGGTAAGATATAAACAATATGTATTTTAAAAAAAACGACATTATGTTTTATTAGATATGGGGGTAATAATTATGAATGATACTAGAAAGTTTTTTCTAGAGGCAGATATTAAAATAGAAGAAGAGACTGATAATTTAAAAAAAGCTGTTGCGGCTGCTATAAATCTTCCAAATGTTAATGAAAAACAGCCAGATTTATTGTATTTTTCTGCTGTTTTTGTATCCACAGGTACAAATTTAAATATGGCTCATTTTTTACCTTCAGAACTGATAAAAGCAGCCGATACTGTCGTAAGTAAAGCTTTAGATGTAGAGCATAAAGAAGGAGAAATTATAGGTCATATTTATGATAGTGTTTTCATAGATTCTGCTGGTAATAAATTAGATGTACTTTTGTTAAAAGAAAAAGAGGAATCTGATTTAAATTCAGAATTAAAAAATATGCATATTATAATTGCTGGGGTAGTTTATAAAAATAGATTTCCTGGTTTAGCGAAAGAAATGGCTAATAATGAATGGAAAGTTTCTATGGAATGTTATTATGGGGATTATGATATTAAAATAGGGGATGTAATATTAACCAGAAAAGAAGCCGAAGTGCTCGGGCTTGCTCATGATGATAGACTTTTTGGTAAATTGGTTAAAATTTTAAAAGAGGGCAAAGAAAAAACTAGTGGAGCTGTGGAGAGAGTATTAAGAAATATTATATTTTCTGGTTGTGGTATTGTTAAGAATCCTGCCAATCCACCATCGGTTATTTTAGAAACAGCTAATAAAAAAGATGATGAAAAAGAGGCTATTAAAGATATTATAGTATTAGATTATGATAAGTTGGAAAAAGAATTTAATTCAGTTAATAATCCAATTCTTGATAATAATAAAGTAACCTCTGATAGTATAGAGAATAATAATATTGTAATTACAAGTACTAATAGTGAGGATTCAGAATTAGAATACGATGATTCTGTTGGTATTTGTGTAAGTTTTAAGAAAAAAATTTTTTCGGAACAAACAGTAGGCCCCAATACCCAAATTGTCCATGAGAATTGGTGCACATTGTATAATGTTCTTTGTTCTTCTTTTTCGAGGGACACAACAGATCCAGATTGTTTAAGGAATAAAGTAAAAGAGGTTGTTAATAATAAAGCAAATAAATTATTTAATAAATATAATAAAAATAATAAAATAGAATATTTATTATCTGAGCTTGAGGTGGCGTTAGATAAAATAAATATACCTTTGAATTAAAGACTGCTTTTTACGAGGCAGTAAAAACTAGATCGTAATAGGAGGAAATAAATTATGCCACAGATTAATATTGGTCAGCAAGGGCTTTTAAAAAGCACACCAAAGATCTGTAGAATTAATGGAGATGATTTACTCAAATTAGTTTATAGAAATATGGGTAATAATCATGCTTATCCATTTCTTTGGAGTGAGACCGTAACTGTTGCGTCTGGAACTGATGAGATTACCATCGTTAGTGGTGTTAGGTTTCATGGTATGTCAGCAGCTTCTTATTGTAATGTTGTAGCTACTTGTTTATCAGATCTTAGTACTGTTAATTACTGGATTGATAAAGACACGGTTAATAATGTAATTAAATTGAAGATTGGGTCTACAGCAGGTGCTAATTTTAATTTTGATGTTATGGTTATGGTTGGTGTTGATCCTAATGTATCCACTATTTCCTGTAGAGGAAATACTGGCGCAACACAAGCTTTACCTTAATTTTTTGTTGTTATTTTATTTTTTATAATTTCATGGCGAAGGTTGTTTTAAATTTGTTTGGGTTGGATAGTATTTTTAAAAAAATTATGGAGGTATTATTTAATGGATGAAAAACTGAAGAAAGATATTGAAGCTTTAGTGGCTGAAATCTTTTCTCAGAGAGAGGAAGCTGATAAGATAGGAAAAACCGAGAAGGCTCTTATAAAATCAGCTGAAACTATCGAAGAATTAACTTCTGTTTTAGAGGCAAAAAACTCTGAATTAGAAGCAGCGTCTTTGAAGATTTCTGATTTAGATAATGTTATTTTAGATCTTACTTCTAAGCTTGAGGCAGCTAAGAATGAAGTCGGAATAATTAATACTAAATTAGTGGAATCTGATAAGATTATAGATGGAATGAGAAAAGATAAAGTTGCTGAAATTCGTATGTCAGAACTTATTGCGGCTAAAGTGGTTTATTCTGATAAAGTTGTTCAGGTGGCTAAGATTAGAGAAATGGCCGACGATGAATTTAATGCTTATAAGAATGAACTTGTAGCTATTAGACAAGCCATTGTAAAAGAATTAGAGAAAACTGTTGTGCCTTTGAATTCTGGAGACGCAAGTAATAATATATTGGGCGTTAATAATGGAGAAAATACTTCTATTTCTCCACCTCCAGTCGATGTTACTGCTGATAAAAAGATGGCTGCTGCTTTAAACTTAGAAACTGATTTTTCTGATAATATTGTTACTAAGTATAAAGTACTTGGTGAAACCATGGCGGCACGTATTAATAAGAAGAAGAAAGAATAATTAAGGAGGATAAAGGATTATGTTTATTCCAAGACATCCTGTCGTAGAAAATCAATTTTGTGTATATGGTGCTCAGACGGCTACGAGTACTGCTGGTGTTGGTGGTGTGGTTTGTTATGCTGGAGCTGTTGTATATTTAGATTCTACAGCCACTAATCAAGAACCAGTAGTTTTTAAAATGGCCTATAATGCATCAGCCTATACACCATTTGGTTTTGCTATGCAGAAGGTAAAAACTGGATATCATCAAGTTCATCCCACTGGATTTAGTATGCCTGGAGATTTAGGATCTAGTGATGTTATTGCACAGCCTGATTATAATACAAACGGAACTATTAAAGGCACTAAAGCTGCTCCATTAGGTATTGCTCATTTAGGTATTTGGGATACAGTGCATTATACTTGTACTAAGACGTATGATGGTTCTGTGAGTACAGTAACTACAGGTATGTTACCTGGAGCTGCTTTATATGCTGCTGCAGACGAAGGAAAAGTTACTGAAAGCACTGCTGAGGCTGACGGTACTGCTGGTAATAGTGGAGATGTTGCTACTGGTGATCGTTGTTCTACTGTTCAAGTTGCTACAGTTATTAAAGGTGCTAGTACAGCCAAGTGTGTTGCTAATATAGATAATACTACGCTTTACCCAATTAGAATTAAACTTTTGATATAATTAATTTTTTTTTGATTTTGGGATTAAGGCACATTAATTGTGCTTCCTAACTAAATTTTTTAAGGAGTTGTTAACATGGAACTAAAAGAAATGCAGGACCTTTTTAAAGCTACTGCAGAGCAAACCCCTGAAGGCCAACTTGCTTTTAGGGCATTTGCTGCTGCTTTGACAACTCCAATTTTGCAGAAACTTGAATTGGAATCTATTATGAGACAGTTGTTTACTACGGAGGTTTTACCTCCTGGTGCACAGGCTTAATGACATCTATGGGAGATGTACGGTCTGTTTAAATCTTGCTATATGCTGGAAACTCTTAAAGCCGTCCTTTGCTGATACGCAAAAATAAGGAGGATATATGGACAATCAGCAAATAACTTTAATAAATGATAATTATTTTGCTGGGTTGATAGATAGTGATTTTGGTGTGTATCTAACTAAAAATACATATAAAGGCAAATTGAATTTGAGACCTAGAATTAATTTTGTTAATACAAGATTTATTTTAGTTGATACGTGTTCAGAATTTTTGAAATTGAACGATATAAATCATCATGTTAGTTTGGAAAAAGCTACTTTGGGGCGTGACCATAAAAGACTTCAAATAATAAGATTGGGTAAATGTATTGATTTTGTTAATAAATGGTCACATTTAAGTATAGTTAGACGCCCGCAGTTAGAATTATTAAAAGAATTTTGTGAACAAAGAGTAGCATATGTAATTGATGAGGGGTGGAAATTTAATAACACACCTTATACAGATAGACAAAAAGAATTATTTGATATTATTCAACAATTAAATCTAAACTATAATAGAGACGATGGTTATCGTAATAAAACTTTTTCTTGGTTAGCTGGTATTATAGATGGTGATGGATCTATATATTTTAGTGATACACATAGAGATACTAAATATAAAGATACAGTTTATACATATAGAAAAATTATACCGTGGTTAAAAATAACCACTGAATCACACACGGCATTAAATAATATAAAGGAATTATATGAACAGTATAATATTAAGTATTATGTAGAAAAGGTAAGGGGAAAACTTAGCAAAAAAATTAAAAAAAACACTTTTAAGTATCATTATAATATAATAGTGAAAGAGTTTGGACCATTATTATTTCTATTAGACCGATTGGATGGTAAGTTAATAGCTAAACAAAGTCAGCTGCAACTTATGAAAAAATATATCCATTTAAAACAAGGTAATCGTTATTATACTGAAGAAATATATAATTTAGTTGCAGAGTTAAAAAATCTTAATAACATTTATTAAAGATATTTCAGAGACTAATACGCAAGACATCGTAAGATGAAGATAGAGTCCATGTATTATGGAAACATAGTATATTAATGGTCTACCCCGTAAATTGTTGCGTTTCGTAGTAGTAATACTACGTCAAAATTCCTTTAATTGCTGGAAACCCTTAAAGTTGTCTCCTGCTTATATGCAAAAATGGAGAAAATACATAGGCGATCAGCAGCGTTTAAAAAGCGTTCAACGACCATCGCGTAAGCGAGTACCCCCAAGTGGGTGGGAAATGAGGAAGATCCTATTTATTAGGATTTTGATATGGTCTCAACTTCTATGGAAACATAGAGCTGTCGAAAGACGATATATATCTAACGAATATATATGAAGGTATTGAGCTGAAGATTTCGAGATTTCGTAAGGAGTTTCGTAACCTAACTAAATGCTGGAACATCTCAAGACTTTAATTACTGACATGTAATAATATTAAAGATGAGACAATCAGCAGGAAACCTTATTAAGGATTCCTCAGAGACTACATGTTAGGCACTTAATTGTGAAGATATAGTCCAAACTGTATGGAGACATACAGAGGTTGCTTCGCAGCAACCCGCCTAAAGAAATTTAGGTTATAAAGTAATAGATTTGTCCAGTTTGGGTATTACCTGGGCTTAGTTATATGGCTCAGAATTTTGTGGAAGGTATGTAAAGATGCTTTCTTAAAATTTTACTATATGCTGGGAACTCCTGTTAAGCTTTAAATACCGTAGTGTAAAAATTTTAAAGATAGGGACAATCAGCAGGAAACCTTATTAAGGATTCCTCAGAGACTATACGTAAAACACCTTAAATGGTGAAGATATAGTCCGAACTACATAGAGATATGTAGAGGTTGCTTCGCAGCAACCCGCCTAAAGAAATTTAGGTTATAAAAGTAACAGTTTGATTGGAGAAGAAGTTTATATTCCTACTTTCGCTATTAATGCTTCTGCGGATTGGAAGGTTTCTTACGCGAGAGACTCTCGTGTTGATATCCCACAGCGTTGTGCTGCACGGGTGGCTAAGGATTTGGCTAATTATGAAGAAGAGTGAACAATACACGCTCCTTAATATGGTGACATATTAAGCAAACTATGAATATGCTGGAACCCCCTGTTAAGCTTTGAGTACCTAAATGGTAAAAATTTCAAAGATAAGGGCAATCAGCAGAAATAAGGAATTTATAATGATAATTGAAAAAGAATTGTTAGAAAATACATTTAAAGGGAATATATTTGAAACAGCTGTTGAATTAAGGTGTTCTGTGCAAACTATTATGGCATCGTTAATAAAACATAATATTAAATTTGAAAAACCTAAACATATTTTTAGTGATTTAAAAAAAACTGAGTTTTCTTTATATCAAAAAAATTTATTGGTTGGTGGATTATTAGGTGATAGTTGTGTGTATAAAAAATTTAATACAAGGAATGCCGTTCTAGAATTTAATCATACAGTAAAACAAACTGATTGGGCTATGTGGAAAGCTAATAATTTGAAACCATTTTTTCATGATACAGCTATTGTAAATGTTAAAGGTGTGAAACATCATAGATTTGAAGACATAAGAGGTATTCATTACTCAGATACATCAGATACTATTAGGATATGTCTTAATTCTCATCCATATTTTTCAGAATTACGGAATATTTTTTATCCAAATGGTAAAAAAATTATTCCTATAAATTATTTAGAAACATATTTTAATATGGATAGCTTAGCTGTACTTATAGGTGATGATGGTTGCTTAATTTCAAATGGTTATAGTA
>Ga0210051_1002927_pt1 | contig 17143 bp, 23 predicted proteins | sample CryGey092014_all_FD_185464 | JGI IMG/M metagenome (GOLD analysis project Ga0210051, IMG submission 185464) | Groundwater microbial communities from aquifer - Crystal Geyser CG23_combo_of_CG06-09_8/20/14_all (SPAdes) (version 2) | ecosystem: Environmental > Aquatic > Deep subsurface > Groundwater... | reverse complement strand
AGTACATCCCTGTCAGCCTGGGCGCTTTTATTCCGGGCGGGTGGCGGACGGGTCCGCCTGCCACTGCGAGGCACAAGCGGGCAGGTGTGGGGGAAAGTCAATTAGTTTACATTTATTACCCACGGCCTCAGGGGTTTCCTTATGTTCAGATCAACCAGATAGACGGAACCGTAATAAAATAAAAGAGATCGTTGTTGGATTGCAAGACCTGACCCCCAGCCTTCCTAACGGGGTTCACTTCCCACTGATCCCCTGATCTCCTGATATGCTTTTCAAATAGACCAAACAGACTAAATTAACGAAATAGACGAGATAAACCAGACAGTCAATAGTGTAGACCTGACACCCATATTTTGTTTGATACATCGAGGGCAGAAAAGGAATTTGGTTTTAAGGCGATGACTTCCTTCGAAGAAGGATTGAAAAAAACCATTGAGTGGTATAGAGATAAAAAATAGAATAACCGTTATATATTCTGGTAGAGAGAGGTTCTACCCCAAAGGGTAAGATAGAAAAAGTTTATTTATAATCTACCCTAAAAAGAAACCTCCTGTTAAGAGATAAGAGTAAGCACGACCAAACTCAAATTCTTAAAAGGAGGTTTCCAATGGATGAAGTAAATCGTAACCGGCTGGAGGAATTTCGTCAACTGAGGCAAGAGGTAAGGCATTCGGAGGAGTATTTGATCGTAGGAATCGATATCGCGAAGGATCGGCACCACGCTTTTTTTGGGACAGCGACGGGGAAAACGCTTTTGAGGCGACTTGTTATTAGCAATGACTATGAGGGGTTCAGAAAACTTCTGGATCAGGCGGAGGCCCTGCGGGTGCGTCATGGGCTGAAGAAAGTGGTTTATGGATGGAGCCGACGGCGAATTACCATAAGCCCTTGGGAGAGTATTTGATCACACAAGGGAGGACAGTGGTATTGGTCTCCGGGGTGACAGTGAAGAGAAACCGGGAGTCATTAGATGGGCGGTGGGACAAGCATGATGTAAAGGATTCGGCCAATGTAGCGGATTTGATCTCGCAGGGGAAATGTTTATATTACGAGCATCCATCGGCGGAGTTAAGGGGACTGCGAGGGTTACTCTCGTTGAAGAGGCGGCTCAAGAAACAAGAGCATGGCTATAAGGTTCGGATTCGGAATCATTTGATTGCCCAGTATTTTCCGGAGATGGATCGGGACTATGAGCGGTTAGGGGCGGAGGGTTTGTCAATTGTGAGGTGGTGTTTTCCTCCCTCTCAAATTACTGAATTAGACGTTGACCCATTTATTGAGCGGGTGACGTCCCGACGGATCCTGATGGAAAAGCGGCGGCGATTAGAGGGGATCTGGGAGAAAGCAGGGGAGTCGATAGGGTGTGATGGCGTGCCAGGGGTGGAACATGAAGCGCGAGTGATGGTGGAGGGACTACGTCAGATACGAGAGGTGATCAAGGAGACGGAAAACAAAATCCAAGAGTTGTGTGAGCAGTTTCCAGAATACGAATACCTTTTGACGATACCTGGCTTTGGTCCTGATGTGTCAGCCAAAGTATTAGGGGCGATAGGAGATCCTGATCGATTTGAGAATGGGAAACAGGTCTTGAAGCTGGCCGGGTTAGACCTCAGTGCGGATCGAAGCGGAAAGGATTCGGACAAGGCGATTCCGGTGATCTCAAAGAGAGGCAAGTCCGATTTACGCTATGCACTTTATCAGGCGGCTTTCATTGCCTCGACGAAGAATCAGGATTTTATGCGCTATTATACGAGGAAGCTTCATGGTCGGGAGAAAGAGAAAGGAATTCACACAAAGATGATCGTAAAGCTATCGGCCAAAATGCTTCTGATTGCTTGGACCTTGATGAAGAAGAAGGAGGCGTTTGAGCCGGCTTATCTGAACGTAGAATAAAGAGTTTTTCCCTTTTCGACGAGAGAGCCCGAGAACCAACGTAGAGGCTCATTGGAGACCTCGTGGGGGACAATGCTGGGCCTCTCGCTGGACTTTGGAATCTGGATAAGGGATGCTGGGTGGCCATCAGCGTGTGGCATACCGGATAATGATAACGCTTAGATTCAGAGTTCGTTATTGGCGAGAGATTCGTCGAAACAAAAAAATCATAGAATCCTAGAATGGATTCGGGGATTCGAAGGAGGTAGTGTTCTTAGCGATAAGCGCCCATGTAGAACCTCTTGTTTTTAAAGGTTTTATTTTTTTCTTACTTTTTCTCTTGACAAAAAGAATATAGGATGTCCCCTTTTTAACTTGACTAGGGCGTAGGGGTAGATTCTTGACAAATGAGGGTTATTATGGGATTCATTTGAAAGTAGGAGAATAGTAGAAGCGTCTAACCGTATTAAGGAGTGAGAAAAATGGAATACACAGTCATTTTACATCCAGCAGAAGAAGGTGGGTATTGGGGAGAAATTCCTGCATTGCCAGGGTGTTTCTCTCAAGGCGAGACGGTTGAAGATACCCTTTCAAACGTCAAAGAAGCAATTGAATCTCACTTAATTGCTCTTAAGGCAGAAGGAAGGCAGGCTCCTAAGGATCAAACAATGGTCTTTAGTCACATAGAAGTATAAGGATTCCTAAAAAGGATGAGCAGAGAATTAAGAGGCATTAAGGGGAAAGACGCAATAAAGGTTTTTCTTCGTGCAGGTGGAATAGAAAGACCGGGGAAGGGGGACCATATTAACATTAAGATGCCAAACGGTATGATTATTACTATTCCAGGTAAAGGGGAACTTAAAATCGGTTTGCTAAAAAGTGCTATTCATAAGGCTGGCCTCACCGAAGGACAATTTCTTGATTTGCTTTGAATCTAACAATCCCAACGATCTCAATGTTCTTAACGAAACAAACAAATTTATCCCGTAAAATGTAAAACTTATTTTACAGGGACCAAATCAATAAAATAAACACCTGATCCTTCTCATTAACCTATTAACCAGAGTGACTCAACAAACTCAACAGACACAATAGACTCAATAAACCAAAGAAACCAAATTGACTCAATTACCCAATTACCCAATAACTAAATTACGCGAGGGTTCATCATGCCAAAACGAGCGCTGATTACCGGCATTACCGGTCAGGATGGAAGTTATCTTGCTGAGTTTCTAATAGAAAAGGGCTATGAAGTTCATGGCATTGTTAGAAGGGTAGCCATCGAGGACCCACAGCACAGGCTTTGGAGGATAAGACACATTCTTGACAAAATCATTCTTCATCCTGCCTCTATGGAAAGTTATGCCAGTATCTTCAATGTGGTGGAAAAGATAAAACCAGACGAATGTTACCACCTTGCAGCGCAGAGCTTTGTTTCCTATTCTTTTGAGGATGAATTTTCAACTATCAATACCAATATTAATGGAACGCATTTTGTCTTATCAGCAATTAAAGAAAAGGCGCCTAAATGTAAATTCTATTTTGCAGGTAGCTCTGAGATGTTTGGCCTTGTTAAGGAAACACCTCAGAATGAAAACACTCCTTTCCACCCGAGGTCACCTTATGGTATCTCAAAAGTAGCTGGTTTTGATTTGACAAGAAACTACCGCGAAGCCTATAACCTCTTTGCGTGCTCTGGCATCCTTTTTAACCATGAATCGCCAAGGAGAGGGTATGAATTTGTAAATTGAATTTTGAAGGTTTGACCCCAATTTTTTTTAAAGAAGATGATGAATGTCAAGAAAATAGACCTGACCCCCAGCCTTCTCTAATGGGTGGTCGCGAGGGTGTGACACACCGGATACTGATAACGCTGAGATTCAGAGTTCGTCATGGGCGAGAGATTCGTCGAGTTTAAGGCAAATCTGTCATAGGATTCAAAGGAAAGAGTGTTCCCAAAATCAGAAGGGTTTTATAACTTGCTGTTTTTATAAAAGATAAAATTTTTTCGTTTTCCCTCTTGACAGGATCAATATAGGATGTCCCCCAAATGCAGGCACGAACAATGTCTCCCTGGACTGCAGAGGGAAGAGACAGGATCAATGGGGCGATCAGCAAAGCAAACGAATAGTCAAATAGTAAACAACCTCCCCATGGACCTTCCATGGATTGCTGAGGAACAAAAAAGCAGTTTCCTAAATTGCAATATTGCAAGCCCGTGACCCCAAGGTCTTCTTCAAGGATAACGTCCTTAAGGATAAACAATTTGGTTTTTGACAATTTTCAATAGATATGGGATAAAATTAAAGAGTATTCCGATAAAGTCATTATGAAATATTTTTACTGGCATGGAATGAGGAGGTGTTGTATATGAAAATAAAGGATCAAGCCATAAAAGAATTAAAAGAATTGAGGCCCACTGAACTCATCAAAGTATATGATCTAATCCTTTCTCTTAAAAAGAAACCAGTCAATAGTAGAAAAGAAGAGATTGTTCCAGCCTATTTGAAAGTCAGAGGAGCACTGAAACAGTGTAAAGGTTCTCTCAGCGAAGACATTATATCGGTAAGGCAAGACAGGATATGATTTTATTCTTTGATACTTCCGCCCTTGTAAAATTTTTCCACGAAGAAAAAGGTTCTGAGACTGTAACAAATCTTGTTCTTTCTAAGGATAATGAAATATGGATTTCGGAGCTTGCAAGGATAGAATTTCTTAGTGCTATTTTCAGGAGATTCAGGAATAGGGAAGTCGATGATGAGCAGTTAAGAGAGGCTATTATGGGGTTTGAAGAGCAACTCGCTACATTTAATGTTGAACCTTTAGGGCAGGCAATTCTTAGAGAGGCGGAATATTTATTGAAAGTATATGGGAAGACAAGAAGGGTAAGAGCACTTGATGCCCTACAATTGGGAACTTTTAATTTGATTTCAGAAAAGGGGTGGTTTTTTGTAGCAGCGGATGATTTTCTTTGCGAAATTGTTAAGGAAATAGGATTTGAAACAATAAATCCCCTTTCATCTCTTATATAGAAAACCTGAACTTATGACTTTTATACATCCCAATTGATCCTGAATCAAATGACTTATTGGCTCAATCACCTAATAACCCCGATTTGAATTTTGAGCTTTTTCTTGATTCACCATATGCGCTCTGCGCTATGCTAAAAATATTTCCCTTGCGCCTAACGCCTTCCGCCTCACGGAATCAAAAGAGAAGTGAAAGAATTCAACAACGTCCCCCAAGGGGTCCTTAGTAAAAGTAAAAAAATACTAAGCTGGGAACCAAAGGTCCAATTTAAAGAACTTGTCCAGATGATGGTGAATGCTGACCTGGAAGAGGTGAAACACAACAAATTCTCTTGAATTCAACTAGAGAGACCAGACAAGCCAAACAAATCAGAGAAACCAGAAAGTCAAGGATAAAGATTTGACCCCAAGCCTTTTTACTTTTGCAAAGTGTATAGTGTAGCTCTGACCCCAAGGTTTAATTGCAAATCTCAATAATTAAGTCTGACCCCAAAAGCACAGAGAGTGTTTTAAAACCTGCGTCCCCTCCGTTCGTTACTATAATCTTTTTTTGACTCTGTAATCTTTTTTGTTATAAAATTGAATTAATAAGGAGAGAAATTTATGGAAAGGATTTTGGTAACCACTGACGAATTTAATGGTCGGTATGTTGCGATGAAAAGTGTCAATGGCAATACAATTGTCGGCGTAGGGGAGGATCCTGAGAAGGCCTCGAGAAGGAGATAACTCATGCAAAATTCAAAAGAAGCGTTTGAAGAAAAACTGGGCCATATTCTTCATGATATCAAGGACCTCCAGAAGGCTCTTATTCGCATCAGACTCGAAGAGAGAGGGGTTCGTGAAGATCAGCTTTCGAAGTGGGAGCTCCTGGGGAAAGAGATATCTGGGAAGTGGGCGGGACCTACGGCTGTGGAGGAAATCAGGGGACAGAGAGAGAAGAAGTGGTAGAAGAATTTACGATAGACAGCTCCATCATCGTTGCTTCCCTTCTTGCACAGGAAAAGGAGCATTCCAGAGCATTGAGGGTATGGGGTGAGATCCTCACTGGAAAAGCCATGGCGATAATGCCTTACATAGTTCTCGTAGAAGTCGTAGCTGCGGTCAGGCGCAGAACAGGCGATAAAGAACTGGCGCTGAAGGTCAAGAAAGAACTGCTTTCATTGGATACTGTAAATTTTACGATAGTAGATCCTGAAGCCGCCTGGGAAGCATCTGATATTGCTATACAGACTGGGATGAGGGGAATGGATGCGATCGTGGTGCAAACTGCCAAGGAATACGGTACATCTCTGGTGACTTTGGATAACGAAATAATTAGCAAAGCTACTGGAATCGTCAAAATAAAGGAGTTCTAAGGGCTTACTGACTTGGCAGATTGGGCAGCTTGTAAGGTTCAAGAAAAATTTCCAGATCCCAGGCTTCTACTGCATTACTGAGGTTCTCAACATCTTCGATACTTTTAACGTTTATAACAATCTTACCATTCTCAACGCCCTTAACGATATTGACAAACCTAACGATCTCAACCATATCAACAAGATAAATTTACCCCGTGGAATGCAGAGCCTATTTCACTGGGACCAAACGGACCAGACAAACCAGATAGACCAGACAAACCAAACAAACCAAAGAAATTTATCCCGTGAGATGGGACTTGCCCTGTGGAGTGTGAAGACTACTCCATGGGGGGCTATCTCACCGGGACCAAATAGACGAAATAGACGGGGTTTAATATGAAGAAGGCTTTAATCACTGGCATTACAGGACAGGATGGTTCCTATCTTGCAGAACTGTTACTCTCCAAGAAGTATGAAGTCCATGGTCTAATCCGAAGATCAAGCACTTTTAATACTGAAAGAATAGACCATATATATGCTGACCCCCATGACCCAAAAGCAAAGCTTTTCCTCCATTATGGAGATATTACCGATTCAGGACAACTGACTAATCTGATTTACAATATTCAACCTGAAGAAATCTACCACTTGGCTGCCCAGAGTCATGTCCGGGTCAGCTTCGATATGCCAGAATTCACTGGGGACGTGACAGCCATCGGAACCACAAGATTGTTAGAAGCAATAAGGAGAAGCGGAATTAAAACCAGGTTTTATCAAGCATCAAGCAGCGAGATGTTTGGGGATGCGCCACCTCCCCAGAATGAAGAAACACCATTTAGACCGCGAAGTCCCTATAGCACTGCCAAGGTCTATGCCTACTGGATGGTTAAAAATTATAGGGAAGGCTATGGAATGTTCGCTGTCAACGGCATTCTTTTTAACCATGAATCCCCAAGAAGGGGAGAAACCTTTGTAACTCGAAAAATTACAAGGGCCCTTGCCAGAATTAAATTTGGTTTAGAGGACAAGTTATATCTGGGCAATCTCGAAGCTAAAAGAGATTGGGGCTACGCCCCAGATTTCGTGCAAGCGATGTGGCTAATGCTGCAGCAGAATGAACCTGATGATTACGTCATCGCCACAGGCGAAACTCATACCGTCAGAGAATTTGTTAATTCTGCATTTAAACACGCTGGTATCGAATTAGAATGGAAAGGCAATGGTGTTGGCGAAAAAGGCATTATCAAGTCTTTATCCTCAACCTCAACCCCAGCCTTGAGCATCGGAGATGTTCTTATCGAAATCGATTCCCGCTATTTCAGACCTCTTGAAGTGGAATTTTTGCAGGGTGACGCCTCGAAGGCTAAGAAAAAACTAAACTGGGAACCAAAAGTAAAATTTAAAGAACTGGTTAAAATCATGGTCGAAGCAGACATAAAAAACCTTGAAGAGATGAAACAATGCCAGGATGTAATCAGGAAATTATCAAACAATAAGTGAGGAGAAATGGCCTTTTGGTCTAAGAAACGCGTTTTAGTCACTGGTGGCGCTGGATTCCTCGGTTCTTTTGTTGTAGAAAAGTTAAAGGAGAGGGGCTGCGAGGATATCTTTGTTCCAAGAAGTAAGGACTATAACCTTGTTGAGATGGAGGTAGTAAGGAGACTCTATCGAGATGCAAGACCGGATATTGTCATCCATCTTGCCGCAAAGGTTGGAGGCATCGGAGCCAACCGAGCCAACCCGGGAAAGTTCTTCTATGATAACCTCATGATGGGTGTCCAGATGATGGAGGTGGGGAGGCAGGTTGGACTGGAGAAATTTGTGGCTGTTGGAACCGGCTGTGCCTATCCAAAGTTTACTACGGTGCCTTTTAAAGAAGAGAATTTGTGGGATGGCTACCCTGAAGAAACAAATGCTCCTTACGGCCTGGCCAAAAAGATGCTCCTCGTCCAGGCCCAGGCTTACCGCCAGCAGTATGGATTCAATGCCATTTTTCTCATGCCAGTTAATCTTTACGGCCCAGGCGACAATTTTGACCCAAAAACATCCCATGTTATTCCTGCTTTGATAAGAAAATGCATAGAAGCCAAAGAACGAGGAGACGACCACATCGTCGTCTGGGGGACCGGAAATGCATCCCGCGAATTCCTATATGTAGAAAACGCAGCCGAGGGCATAATCCTGGCAACAGAAAAATACGATAAGCCTGACCCAGTCAACCTTGGCGCTGGCTTTGAGATCTCAATAAAAGATTTGGTTGAATTAATTGATAAACTTACTGGCTTCAAAGGCGAGATTCTCTGGGATACTTCAAAACCTGATGGTCAGCCGAGAAGGATGTTGGATACCTCAAAGGCAGAAAAAAAATTTAGATTCAAGGCAAAAACCTCCTTCGAGGAAGGATTAAAGAGAACAATCGATTGGTATGTTTCGACCAAACAAAGGAAATAAACCAAACAAACCAGATCAACGATCTTCTTGACAGCTCAAATTCTTTTGTATAAATTTTTATGTCAGTGGGTAACCGGCTCAGGGGTAATTACGGAGTTCAGCTCGATTACAAAAAACGAATGAAATCGAGGTGGCGGAAGCCTATCCGGATAGACTGAATAGACCAAACAAATTTATCCCGTGAAATGCGACTTGCCCTGTGGAGTGTGAAAACTACTCCATTGGGGCTTATTTCACTGGGATTTACCCCGTGGAATGCAGAGCCTATTCCACCGGGGCCAGATCAACCAGATTGTCAAATGTTGAGACCTGACCCCCATGATAATACGTTTTACAAAATCAGAATTTGATAATCATGCAAACCTTATGGAGGAAATATGGAAGGAAATGAATTCACTGATCAGCTCTCTGGAAAAGAAAACTTGACCTCAACCTCAGCCTCGACCTGCCGCAAGGCTCTTATTACCGGCATCACCGGTCAAGATGGGAGTTATTTGGCGGAATTCCTTTTGGAGAAGGGCTACGAGGTCCATGGCATTGTTAGGAGAGTGGCCATTGAGGACCCACAGCACAGGCTCTGGAGGATAAAACACCTTCTCGATAAATTGGTTTTACATCCAGGTTCTTTAGAGAGCTATGCAAGTATATTTAAGATCGTTGAAAAGATAAAACCGGATGAATGCTACCACCTGGCAGCACAGAGTTTTGTTAGCTACTCATTTGAGGATGAATTTTCAACTATCAATACCAATATTAATGGAACGCATTTTGTCTTATCAGCAATTAAAGAAAAGGCGCCTAAATGTAAATTCTATTTTGCAGGTAGCTCTGAGATGTTTGGCCTTGTCAAAGAAACGCCACAGAATGAAAATACTCCTTTCCACCCAAGGTCTCCTTATGGTATCTCTAAGGTGGCAGGTTTTGATTTGACAAGAAACTACCGCGAAGCCTACAATCTCTTTGCGTGCTCTGGGATCCTTTTTAATCATGAATCTCCGAGGAGGGGATATGAGTTTGTAACTCGTAAGATTTCCAATACCGTTGCAGAAATAAAGTTAGGATTGTCAAAGAAATTAACCCTCGGTAATTTGGAGGCGAAGCGTGATTGGGGGTATGCAGGAGATTATGTTTACCCTGTTGTTGCATTAAATTCACCGCTCGAAATCATGAAACCTTTGCCCACTTAGGGATGAACCTTCAAACAATGACAGGATCACTCCAATAGTGACCCTTAGAAGGTATCATTGAAATAGGGGAAATTGTCTTTTTATTGCGGGGTCCAGTTAATTCAACCAGACCTTTATGCAACAATAGGGTTAAGGCCATGTGGTTAATGCTTCAGCAAGATAAACCCGATGACTATGTAATTGCGAACGGTGAGACTAACTCTGTAAAAGAATTTGCAGAACTGGCTTTTAGCCATGTGGGTTTAAATTATCAAGATTATTTAACCAGTGATGAAAGATTCTATCGACCGGCTGAAGTCCATCAATTAAAGGGGGATTACAGTAAGGGGAAAAAGATATTGGGTTGGGAACCAACAGTATCATTTAAAGAATTGATCCGGATGATGGTGGACAGTGACTTAAAACACCTGGGCAAGTAAGGTTGAAACATCATTAAGAAACCAAACAAACTAAACAAACCAGATAAACCAGAGAAACCAAAATAATGACATATGAAGATGTGCCCCCTAAATTACTCCTTATGCACGTTTTGCACGGATGTCCCCCATTTTTTGATAAGCCATTAACCTTGCAACTGGTTGGTATCTTTTGAAAAAATAAACATCGTTTCCATGTTCCTATCTAGAGTAAGGTTGAAAAAGGCGAGAGAATCATATATATAGAAGTCTAGAAAACCTGCGAGGAGGCACTGGATGACGATTATAGTCAAAAGTAAAATAGAAAAGGGGGCAATTAGACTTCCTAAGAAGGTGGATCTACCAGATGGTACACGGGTTATCGTAAGGATCGAGGCTGTAACAAAAACTAAAGAAAAGCTTAAAATCATTTCAGAATTATCTGGAGCTTGGTCCGATGATCCAACAATTCCATCTATTTTTAAAGCGATAGACCAAGAACGATACCGGTATTTTGGCCGAGAGGTAAGTTTCGAATGATTCTGCTCGATACCAATGTCGTTGTTGCTTTCTTGAATGGCGACAAGTCGGTCCTAAAAAGAATACGGGTTGAAATTGATAAAATTGCCTTAAGTACTTTAGTCGTGGCGGAGTTGGACTACGGTGCAAAGGTATCTCAGAGGTCTGAAGAAAATCTCGAAAAGCTATATCGATTGGTGGATATTGTTCAAGTCGTCCATTTTGATATTGAATGTGCCAAGATATTTGGAACGATTAAGAGTAAACTTCGAAGCTTAGGCAAACCGACAGGTGAAGTAGATGCACTCATTGCAGCTACAGCAATGGCGCATGAGGCAACTCTTGTCACTACCAATAAAAAACATTTCGAAAATATAGAAGGATTAAAAATAGAAGTTTGGCCAATTGGATCGGAGGTTTAATTTCTTGATATTATAGAGGACAGATTTAGATTACTCATCTGTTTTCCCTTTCCCATTTCTTTATAAATAAGAAATTTAAAAACCAAACAAATTTATCCCGCTTGCCCTGTAATGTAAGTGTACGGGGTGAAATGCGACTTGCCCTGTGGAGTGTCAAAACTACTCCATTGGGGCTTATTTCACTGGGATTTACCCCGTGGAATGCAGAGCCTATTCCACCGGGGCCAGATCAACCAGATTGTCAAATGTTGAGACCTGACCCCCATGATAATACGTTTTACAAAATCAGAATTTGATGATCATGCAAACCTTATGGAGGAAATATGGAAGGAAATGAATTCACTGATCAGCTCTCTGGAAAAGAAAACTTAACCTCAACCTCAGCCTCGACCTGCCGCAAGGCTCTTATTACCGGCATCACCGGACAGGATGGGAGTTATTTGGCGGAATTCCTTTTGGAGAAGGGCTATGAGGTTCATGGGATTGTTCGTAGAGTAGCGATTGAAGATCCAGAACATAGGCTCTGGAGGATAAGGCACATTCTCGATAAGTTGATTTTGCATCCTGGTTCTTTAGAGAGTTATGCAAGTATATTTAAGATTGTTGAAAAGATAAAACCGGACGAATGCTATCACTTAGCTGCACAGAGCTTTGTTAGCTACTCATTTGAGGATGAATTTTCAACTATCAATACCAATATTAATGGGACACACTTTGTTCTATCCGCACTTAAGGAAAAGGCTCCGGAATGTAAATTCTATTTTGCGGGCAGTTCTGAGATGTTTGGCCTTGTTAAGGAAACACCACAGAATGAAAACACTCCCTTCCACCCGAGGTCTCCTTATGGTATCTCGAAGGTAGCAGGTTTCGATTTGACAAGAAACTACCGCGAAGCTTACAATCTCTTCGCTTGCTCTGGTATTCTTTTTAATCACGAATCGCCGAGAAGAGGATATGAATTTGTAACCCGGAAGATCTCCAACACCGTTGCAGAAATAAAGTTAGGATTGTCTAAGAAATTAACACTCGGCAACCTGGAGGCTAAGCGTGACTGGGGTTTTGCAGGAGATTATGTTTACCCTGTTGTTGCATTAAATTCACCGCTCGAAATCATGAAACCTTTGCCCACTTAGGGATGAACCTTCAAACAATGACATTTACAGGATCACTCCAATAGTGACCCTTAGAAGGTATCATTGAAATAGGGGAAATTGTCTTTTTATTGCGGGGTCCAGTTAATTCAACCAGACCTTTATGCAACAATAGGGTTAAGGCAATGTGGTTAATGCTTCAGCAAGATGAACCAGATGACTATGTCATTGCCACAGGAGAGACCCATTCTGTAAAAGAATTTGCAGAAATGGCCTTTAGCCATGTGGGTTTAAATTATCAGGATTATTTGAGCAGCGATGAGATATTTTTTCGACCGGCTGAAGTCCATCTACTGAAGGGAGATTATAGTAAAGGGAAAAAGATATTGGGCTGGGAACCAACAGTTTCATTTGAAAAGTTGATCCAGATGATGGTGGAAACTGACTTAAAACACCTGAGCAAGTAGGATTGAAACATCTCCTGGGCCAACCCACAAACTAAAGAAACTAAATAGACCAAACAGACTGAATAGACTAAATAGACCAGAATAATGACATCTGAAGATGTGACCCTCAGAGGCCTCCAACCAGATTGTCAAATGTTGAGACCTGACCCCCATGATAATAATGAAAGATTCTATCGACCAGCAGAGGTTCATCTACTGACAGGAGATTACAGTAAAGGGAAAAAGATATTGGGTTGGGAACCAACAGTATCATTTAAAGAATTGATCCGGATGATGGTGGAGGCTGATCTCAAAGTGCGATGAAAGCGGAAGTTTATAAGGTATACATACAATTCTAAAAAATATGACATATGAAGATGTGCCCCCTAAATTACTCCTTATGCACGTTCTGCACGGACGTCCCCCATTTTTTGGTTCCTGTAACCGAGGTGGCGGAAGCCTATGCGGAGGGACCGATCAGTCAATAGTGTAGACCTGACACCAATGCCCCTTCATGGTGGACAGTGACTTAAAACACCTGGGCAAGTAAGGTTGAAACATCATTAAGAAACCAAACAAACTAAACAAACCAGATAAACCAGAGAAACCAAAATAATGACATATGAAGATGTGCCCCCTAAATTACTCCTTATGCACGTTCTGCACGGACGTCCCCCATTTTTTTTTATTCCAAGAAGTAAGGACTATAACCTCATTGAGATGGAGGCCGTGAAAAGACTTTATAAAGATGCAAACCCTAATGTCGTTATTCATTTAGCAGCAAAGGTTGGAGGCATCGGAGCCAATCGTGCCAATCCGGGGAAGTTCTTTTACGAGAATCTCATGATGGGTGTCCAGATGATGGAGGTGGGGAGGCAGGTTGGTCTGGAGAAATTTTTGGCTATTGGGACAGTGTGTGCCTATCCGAAGTTTACCCTAGTCCCTTTCAAAGAAGAAGAGTTATGGAATGGATATCCTGAAGAAACCAATGCCCCTTATGGACTCGCAAAGAAGATGCTATTGGTGCAATCTCAAGCTTATCGGCAACAATATGGGTTTAATGGTATTTATCTTTTACCTGTTAATCTTTACGGTCCAAGGGACAATTTCGATTCCGAATCATCCCATGTCATACCCGCTCTCATCCACAAGATTATAGACGCTATGGGCGGAAAAGAGTCCGCCTTCCAAAGACTGAGTGAACCAAATAAACGAAATAAACCAGAAAAACCAGATAAACCTGTTGTTGTTTGGGGCACTGGCAAAGCAACAAGAGAATTTCTCTATGTCGAAGATTGTGCTGAGGCAATTGTGCTTGCAACTGAAAAGTATAATAAAAGTGAGCCTGTAAACATAGGGGCGGGATTTGAGATTTCAATTAAAGATTTGGTAGATTTGATCATCAAAATTACAGGTTTCAAAGGTCAAATAATTTGGGACAATTCCAAACCCGATGGACAACCCCGACGCATGCTCGACACCTCGAGAGCCGAAAAAGAATTCGATTTTAGAGCTAAAACTCCGTTCGAAGAAGGTTTACAGAAGGCAATTGATTGGTATAAAAAGGGAAGATTAAAGAAGGATAAATACTAATGGATTTAAAGAAGCTAATTTCTAAAGCTGAATCAGAAATCATAGAGTTTAAAAAATCCACAGGAGAATGGAAAGAGATAATTGAGACCATCTCCGCTTTTTCTAATACCGAAGGTGGTAAGATAGTTATTGGTGTCTCTAAATCAGGCAAACTATTCGGTGTAGATATTGGCAAAGATACTATTGAACACCTTACCAATCAAATCTCCCAAAATACCGACCCTAAGGTTCATCCCCGCATAACTTTAGAAAAAATAAAAGGCAGAACTATAATCATTATTGAAGTAAAAGAGTCATCCGACCATTTGGTGCTGGCATTTGGCAGACCTTTCAAAAGGGTAGGCAAATCAACTATTAGAATGTCCAAGGACGAATATGAAAAATTAATCTTAGAGAAACATAAAGACAAACTTCGGTTAGATAATCAAATCTGTAAAGAAGCATCTCTAAAAGACATTGACGAAGATAAAATAAGGTGGTTTTTAAAAAAGGCGAAGATTGAGAGGAATCTTGATGTTGAACCTAAAATTTCAGTTAAAGAAATACTACAGAAATTAGATTTGCTAAAAGAAAATAAACCAACAAATGCCGCAATTCTACTTTTTGGTAAAAATCCTCAAAAGTTCTTTTTCCAAGCTGAGACAAGATGCGCGAGATTTAAAGGAAATAAGCCGGTGAAACCCTTTATTGACATGAAACTTTTTGAAGGGAGGATAATAGACCAAGTTGATAAAGCACTTAGTTTCATTTTAGAGCATATTTCGATGAAGATTTATCTTGCTGGAAAATCAGAAAGAGAAGAAAGATATGACTATCCCCCAGATGCTTTAAGAGAAGCAATAATAAATGCTATTTGTCATAGAGACTATGCAAATGTTGGCCACATTCAAATAAGAATTTTTGACGATAGGATTGAAGTTTGGAATCCAGGTTTACTACCTGAACCGCTGACATTAGAAGATTTAAAAAGGAAACATAAATCAATACCAAGGAATCCATTAATTGCAAAAAGTTTCTTTCTGATAAAATTTATTGAACAATGGGGAACAGGAACTACTGATATGATTAATATGTGTTTGGATTGGGGGTTACCAGAACCTTCGTTTGAATATGTCACGGGGGATTTCGTTGTTACATTCAGAAACGCTACTCTGACCGAAGAACAGATGGGGAAATTAGGTTTAAATATAAGACAAAAAAGAGCGATAGAGTATATTAAACAGCACGATAAAATTAATCGGACGAAATATGTTGAATTAAATAAAGTTTCAGATGCTACTGCAAAACGTGATTTTAAAAGACTAGTTGATATAGGCGTATTAAAAAGTCAAGGAAGCGGTCCGGAAACATACTATATATTGAGCCGGTATGAGCCAAAGTGAGCCGATAGGAGGATATCCTTGTTTGGGTACAGAATTTTCTACTTCAGGCCTTGAAATTTCCATCAAGGAATTAGTTGAGGTAATTGCTAAACTCACTGCCTTCAAAGGAGAGATTCTTTGGGATGCCTCGAAACCGGACGGACAGCCAAGAAGAATGTTAGATACGTCTAAGGCAGGGGAGGAGTTCGGTTTCAAAGCGAAAACTTCCTTGGAAGAAGGCTTAAAAAAAACAATCGATTGGTATCTTTCAACCAGAAAAACCAGATAAACTCAAGAAACTCAAGAAACTCAAGAAACCAGAGACTCCCGATGGTACTCCTCAGAAACTCCTGGATGTCGCCCGTCTTCATAGCATGGGATGGAAGCACAAGACTTCCCTTAAAGATGGACTTCGCCTTACTTACCAAGATTTTTTAAAAACTAACCAAACCAAATAGACTTGTCCTGTGAGATGCCTTTGGGTTTGTTATCTCACCGGGACCAAACAAACCATAGAAACCAGGAAAATTTAGCTTCTGCGGTTTTGGCGGGTCTTTTTTGTGGAAATTCCCTTTGCGTTTAGAGAAAGACCAGACAGACCGGAGGGACCGATCAGTCAATAGTGTAGACCTGACACCAATGCTCCTTTTTTTATGTCTGCCAGGGACTTCTTGAGCAGGGAAGAAGGAGACGAAAATCAACCGAATGAAACAGAACTGCAATAAACATATCAGACTTTATGTATGACTTTTGTATTGTCAAATGTTGAGACCTGACCCCAAAACCGACTTTGCGGACGTCCCCCATTTTTCTTAAAAGGATTGGTTGATATGAGTGGAATTGTAAAGATTGAGAACATTCAAGAGTTGATTATTGAGTTAAGAGGACAGAAAACCATCCTTGATAGCGACATTGCAAAACTCTATGGCGTTGAAACAAAAAGGATCAATGAGGCAGTCAAAAATAATGCTGATAAGTTTCCCCAGGGGTACCTCTTTGACCTGGCAAGAGATGAGTGGGATGATTTGAAGTCGAAATTTTCGACTTCAAATCAAAGGCGGCAAGGTAAAGCTGCCAAGCGCTTTTACGGAAAAAGGTCTCTACATGCTGGCAACCATTTTAAAGAGTCCGCTTGCCACACAAACGACAATAGCCATCATTGAAACCTTTTCGAAAATCAGAGAACTCTCCCGTAATATCAAAACACTTTCCACCATCAAAGATAAGAGCGAGCAAAAAGGCCTCATGCAGAAAAGCGGTGAGATAATCTCTGAAATTCTTGATGACGAACTGCATACAACCGATACGGAAACGTCAATTGAACTTAATTTTGCCGTCCTGAAGTTTAAGCATGTGATCAAGAAGAAGAACAAATGAGAAAGGCCCAACAAACCAAACGAGAAGACCAGAAAGACCAGTACGTCCCTGCCAGCCTGGGCG
>Ga0210051_1002924_pt1 | contig 17146 bp, 14 predicted proteins | sample CryGey092014_all_FD_185464 | JGI IMG/M metagenome (GOLD analysis project Ga0210051, IMG submission 185464) | Groundwater microbial communities from aquifer - Crystal Geyser CG23_combo_of_CG06-09_8/20/14_all (SPAdes) (version 2) | ecosystem: Environmental > Aquatic > Deep subsurface > Groundwater... | reverse complement strand
TAATCTGGCCTCGCAGTTGTGCCAGATGAAGATGCAGTTGAAAAAGCTTTTGATTATTTAGTATCAAGCAAAAAAGAAGGTGGCACAGGATTATGGGATATCAGGGATACTATTTTAGAGAAGAACGGTACTTTATACTTTACATCAAATAAAGGTTTCTAGATAATAAGAGATGGGAAAATACAAAAAGGGAAGATGCTTTTTGAATTACCCGGTGTCCAAATTGAATACATTTTTAAAGAGGAGGGATACTAAATATGAATAAGGATATTACAATAGATGTGTCAGAACTTACAAAATCTACTATTACAAGAGAGCGTGGGAATGAAGCATTTGAGAATTTAGAGAAAATTATTAAAGATAATTCACCTGATATAGTAACTATTGATTTAACAATATCTGATATGGTTTCTTTATCATTTCTTGATGGTATAATTGTTAATATACAAAAAAAGTTAGGATTAAGGAGAGTAAAAATTTGTTTTATTGTCAAAAACGAAGATATACTTAAGAAGTTAAAAAAAGTAGTAACACTTAGAGGTTTCAAAGGATATCACAGATATGCAAATGAAGATAATGTTAGAGAAATTGAAAAAATTAGAATAAATTCAAATATGCATTCAGAAGTAGTTAAGGATAAAGAAACTATGATACAAGTATGAAGAAGGTTATACCATTCACATTAAACTTCAAAAGAATTTAACTTTAAAAGTGAAGTGATTTTAAATGCCAACACATGATATTATTGACAACATCTAGGGGTGTATCATTAGCTGGTATAGATATAATTAGTTTGATTAAGAGTTTACTTAAATGAAAGTAGCAATATATATTAGAGTATCAACTGAAGACCAGGCAAAAGAAGGATATTCTCTTGAAGCCCAGAGAGAATGCCTTGAGTCTTTTGCCAAAGGAACAAATGGGATCTGTAATTAAAAAATAGGGATAGACTAATTGCTTTCTTTATGATAAAATTTAAGGGAGGAATATGGCAATAGTCACAGATGTGGCTAATGGGGTCCGTCAAGTAAGACGAAATTGGGTCAAAGTGACTTACCCTGAACTGCCGTCTGTGGCCATGCCAATATCCTGTCTAACGGGAAGATGCCTTTTAGTGGCTACTATAGATAGGACAAGAGGTATTGGCTCTGTCAGGAACAGGTTTCGCAGGCTGAAGCCTGCGGCTACCTTGGAGTGTCAAACGAAAGTTTGATTTAGATTGCTTCGCCTTCGGCTCGCAACGACTTCGTCGGATTGCCACGCCCTTCGGGCTCGCAATCAGGCTGTGTCATAACATTTTATGAATTTTAGAAGTGGGAGGAAACCAATAAAAACAATGCTGAAACAACAGTGAAATCCCAAATATTTCATGATATAAAGGGTAAAATGGGAGAAAAAATTTTCATTTTCACACTTTACTTAATTATAACACAGCCTGAATGACATTGCTTTCGCTTTACACTCCTCAAAAAATCGCTCAATTTAGGAGGGTAGGGGGTTGAAGATGGCTGTAGTAGCAGTCTTAAAGACTAATCCGAAGACCGTAGTTGATGATTATAGGAAATTGTTGCACCTGTCTTCTTATCAGGATTACTTGCCCAGAGAAAAAGAGACTATCTTAAAGATAAATATCTCCTGGCACTTTTATTTCCCGGCTTGTTCAACTACTCCCTGGCAGTTTGAGGGAGTGGTAAAGACTATGCTTTCTGAGGGATATAAGAATTTAATTCCAGCTCAGAACCGGACAGTAGTAGTTGACCCTAAGAAAGGGGCAGTAAATAATCATCTTACTTCAGTCTTAAGGAAGTATGGACTAAAGTTTATTTATTTATATGAAAAAGGAGTGAAGTGGACAAAGTTTAAGCCAAAGAGTCCTTTGCTTGTCCTGGATAAGATCTTTCCTGAGGGCATCTTAATTCCTGAGCTCTTTATTGGGAAGTCTGCTCTTCATCTTCCTACCTTAAAGACTCATGTCTTTACCAAGATGACCGGGGCGATGAAGAATGCCTTTGGGGGACTCCTTAGGGATAATCGGCACTGGTGTCATAGCCAGATAGATGAGGCTCTGGTTGATTTGTTAACTATCCAAAAGGAGATTCATCCCGGGCTCTTTGCAGTAATGGATGGAACTATTGCTGGGTCAGGTCCAGGACCGCGGGTAATGGTGCCTGAGATTAAAAATTTCATTTTAGCCAGTGCTGACCAGGTGGCTATTGATGCTGTAGCGGCTAAGATGATGGGTTTTGAGCCTTTATCTTTACCCTTTATCCGGATGGCACATGACAGGGGTTTGGGTTGTGGTGACCTGAGCAAGATAGAGATTAAAGGAGAGGATATAAAAGGAGTAAATTTTAACTTTAAGGTAGGTGATACCTTTGCCAGTCGGGGACAGAAGGCTATTTATCATGGTTTTTTAAAACCTCTGGAAAACTCTCTCTTGCGTAGCCCTTTAGTTCCCTGGTCTTATCTTGCTTCCCGCTTATATCATGACCTTTACTGGTATCCCTTTATTGGTAAGGGGAGAGTGAAAAAGATACTAAAGACGGAGTGGGGAAAGTTGTTTGAGAGCTACTCGTAAGGAAAAATCAAAAATGAAAAATAAAAATGTAAAATTACAGATTAAAACTCAAAATTTTTGAATTTTGGTTTGTCGTTTTTATTTTTTCATTTTTATCTTTGATTTACACCTAACACCTAATTTCAGGGAGAAGATGATGTTAGCCAAGATTGATAGCAGTAGTCTTTTGGGGATAGATGCTTATATTGTAGAGGTAGAGATAGATGTAAGTTTTGGCATCCGGGCTTTCTCCATTGTTGGGCTGCCCGATACAGCAGTGCAGGAAGCAAGGGAGCGAGTTAGATTAGCAATAAGAAATTCTAATCTTGAATTCCCTACTCAGCGGATTACAATTAACTTGGCTCCGGCTGATATTAAAAAGGAAGGTCCTTCCTTTGACCTTCCGATTGCTTTAGGAATTTTGGCGGCTACTGAGCAAGTAAACAAGGAGTCCTTAGATAAATTTATCTTTGTTGGTGAGCTATCTCTTGACGGTAGCATTCGGAAGGTAGATGGAGTCCTGCCTGTAGCTATCACCTGTAAGAAGAAAGGCAAAGAGGGGATAGTCTTACCGGAGATTAATGCCAAGGAGGCAAGTTTGGTTGAGGGAATAAAAGTCTTTGCCATGAAGAATCTTTCCGAGACAGTTGAGTTTTTAAATAATAATCTAGCCAAAGAGCCTTATTCGGCTGAGGTAAAAGATACCTCCTTGGATAATCCTAATTATTCAATAGATTTTACCGATGTTAAGGGTCAGGAGCATGCCAAGAGAGCCCTGGAGATAGCGGCGGCGGGGGCTCATAATGTCTTAATGGTTGGTCCTCCAGGAGCAGGTAAGACTATGTTAGCTAGGCGTCTTTCTACTATCTTACCAGAGATGTCTTGGGAGGAAGCAATTGAAACAACTAAACTCTTCAGTGTAACTGGTCTTTTGCCTAAGGAGTTTCCTCTTTTAACTACCCGTCCTTTTCGTTCTCCTCATCATACCATATCTCATGCTGGTTTGGTGGGAGGGGGGACTTATCCTAAGCCGGGGGAGGTAAGTCTTTCCCATCATGGAGTCTTATTTTTAGATGAACTACCAGAATTTCACCGCGATGTCTTAGAAGTTTTGCGTCAGCCTTTAGAAGAAGGAGTAGTTACTATCTCTCGGGCGGCTACTTCAGTGAGCTATCCAGCAAGTTTCATGCTGGTAGCAGCAATGAATCCCTGCCCTTGTGGATTCTTTGGTGACCCAATTAAGCAGTGCAATTGCACTCCTCCTCAAATTCAAAGGTATTTAAGAAAGATCTCCGGCCCACTTTTAGACCGGATTGATATTCATATTGAGGTTCCTCGTCTTAATTATGAGAAGTTGACGGACAAAGGAGGAAGTAAGGAAGTCTCTTCTCAGATTCGCCATAGAGTAAAGAGGGCTAGACTAATTCAACAGAAAAGGTTTGGGAAGAGAGGATTTTATTGTAATGCTCAGATGCAGTCTAGGGATGTGAGGGAGTTTTGCTTAATTCCTAGCTCGGCAAAAGACCTTCTTCGACAGGCGGTCAATCAATTGGGTCTTTCCGCTCGGGCTTATGACCGGGTTTTGAAGCTCTCTCGGACTATTGCTGATTTGGAAGAAAGAGAGGAAATTGAGACTCCGGATATTGCTGAGGCAATTCAATACCGAAGCCTGGATAGAAAGTTGTGGGTCTGACTGTTAGGTGGTAGGTGTTAGGTGATAGGTGTTAAAAACCTAAAACCTAAAACCTAAAATCTAAAATCTAGCCGAGGAGGCATTGTGTCTGATTTAAAATTTTACTTGGCTTTAAATAAGATATCAGTAGTGGGAGCAACGAGATTCAGAAGGCTGCTTGAGCGTTTTGGCTCGCCGGAAGAGGTATGGAAGGCAGGTCTTTCTCAATTGCAGGAAGTAAAGGGAATTGGAAGGGAGGTTGCTGAGGGTATTGTCCGAGAAAGAGAAAGGATTAATCTTGAAGAAGAGATGATTTTAGTTGAGGAAAAGAAGGTTAAGGTCTTAACTTTAGAGGATGAAGATTATCCTGAGAATTTAAAAAATATCTATGACCCACCACCAGTCTTATATGTAAAAGGCGAGATAAAGAAAGAAGATAACCAAGCGCTGGCAATTGTTGGTTCTCGAAGGTCTACTTACTATGGTAAGGACCTCTCTCAAAGATTGGCTTTAGGATTGTCTCAAAAAGGATTTACAATTGTCAGTGGGATGGCTAGAGGAATAGATACCTTTGCACATCAGGGAGCACTAAAGGCAAAAGGGCGAACTATTGCTGTTTTAGGCTGTGGGGTAGATATAGTATATCCTCCCGAAAGCAGAGAATTAGCTGAGGAGATTGCCGGCTCAGGAGCTTTAATCTCTGAGTTTTGTCTGGGAACAAGACCTCTGGCAGGAAATTTCCCTATTCGCAATCGAATAATTAGTGGCTTGGCTCAGGGAGTAGTAGTGGTTCAAGCTGGAGAAAGGTCCGGGGCTACTATTACTGCTGACTTTGCTCTTGATCAAGGAAGAGAAGTCTTTGCTGTTCCAGGTAATGTGAATGTCTTTCAAAGTAAGGGAACTCACCGTTTGATTAAGCAAGGAGCTAAATTGGTAGAAGATATTAATGATATCTTGGAGGAATTGGGGATAGAAAGAGTCTCAGTAGAAAAGAAGGAAGCAAGGCAAAGTTTGCCTGAGGTTGAGCAGAGTGTCTTTAATTCTTTATCATTTGAGCCAAAGCAAATTGATGAGATAATAAAAGATTCTTCTCTTCCCTCGGGGACAGTCTCTTCGTCTTTAATGCTTTTAGAGATGAAGGGGTTAGTTAAGCAATTAGCCGGAAAGATGTTTGTGAGGGAAAAGTAATAAATAGGGACAGCGACCTATTTTATTCACCCTATTATGGACTATGGACCACGGACTATGGACTATAAAAGGACTGTGATTCAGAAAGTAGATGGGCGGCCGGTCAGTCCATAAGACTGCAATCCTTTTAACATCTAGGGTTCTGGATTCCCACTTTTGTGGGAATGACATCTGCCTTGCAATGGGCAACCACAGGGGGTTGCCCCTACAATTTGCTGGATTCCCACTTTCGTGGGAATGACATCTGCCTTGCAATGGGCAACCACAGGGGGTTGCCCCTACAATTTGCTGGATTCCCACTTTCGTGGGAATGACATCTGCCTTGCAATGGGCAAACACAGGGGATTGCCCCTACAATTTGCTGGATTCCCACTTTCGTGGGAATGACATGGTTGCCTGGACTGGATTCCCACTTTCGTGGGAATGACAGGGTCGCCTGGACTATAGACCAGGGAAGGGGTTTTTGATGTCTAATTCTTTAATTATTGTAGAATCACCAACCAAGGCTCGGACTATTAGTAAGTTTTTAGGTAGTGGATATGAGATTAGGTCATCTAATGGACATGTGCGAGACCTGCCGAAGAAGACTTTAGGGGAAAATATAGATAATGACTTTCAGCCTGAGTATGAGGTTATCCCTCAAAGGAAGAAGACAATCTCCGAGCTTAAAAAGGCTTCCTTGGGAGCAAAGGGGGTTTATCTAGCTACTGACCCGGATCGGGAAGGAGAAGCTATAGCCTGGCATATTGCCCAGCTTTTAAATTTAAGTAAAGCCTGGCGGATTGAATTTCATGAGATTACCAAACCTGCAGTTCTTAAAGCCTTAAGTAATTCCCGAAGTATCAATCTTAATCTGGTGAATGCTCAGCAAGCAAGGAGAATATTGGACCGCTTGGTGGGCTATAAGATAAGCCCTCTACTATGGCAAAAGGTAAAAAGGGGGCTCTCGGCGGGAAGAGTGCAGTCAGTGGCTCTACGCTTAATTTGTGAGCGAGAAAAGGAGGTTGAAGAGTTTGTCCCCCAGGAGTACTGGGAGATTTGGGCAACCTTAAGTAAAGATGAGGAGCAGTTTAAGGCAAAACTTATAAAGGTTAAAGAAGAGAAGGTTAAGATAAATAATCAGGAAGAATCTGAAACTATACTTCATGGATTAGAAGGGGCAAGTTATGTAGTAGAAGAGGTAAAGATTAAAGAGCAGAAGAGAAAACCACTTCCTCCTTTTATTACCAGCACCCTTCAGCAGGAAGCAAATTATCGCTTAGGATTTAGTGCTTCAAAAAGCATGCTTATTGCTCAATCTTTGTATGAAGGAGTGGAATTAGGAGAAGAAGGACCAACTGGTTTGATTACTTATATGCGCACTGATTCGGTTAATCTTTCTAATTCGGCAAAAGATGAGGCTAAAAGGTATATTCAAGAGAAGTATGGGAAAGAATACCTGCCTAAGGTGCCTCGCTTATATAAGTCAAGAAAAGGGGCTCAGGAAGCTCATGAGGCTATTCGCCCGGTCTTAGTTTATAAAGAGCCAGAGGGGATAAAGAAATATTTGTCTTCTGACCAATTTAGGTTATATCAACTTATCTTTTCTCGCTTTTTAGCTAGTCAGATGAGTGATGCCTTGTTGGAGGTAGTTAGTGTAGATATAAGAGCAGGTAAAGAATATCTCTTTCGGGCTACCGGCTCAAGGGTCTTATTTCCTGGTTTTAGAAAAGTTTACAAAGAGAAGGAGGAAGAGGAGAGAAAGACTCTGCCTAAGCTTAAGGAGAAAGAGCTCTTGAGATTAGAGGAGTTGACCCCAGAGCAACACTTTACTTCACCTCCGCCTCGTTATACTGAAGCAACTTTAGTTAAGACTCTGGAAGAGGAAGGGATTGGACGACCAAGCACCTATGCTCCAATTATTAAGACTGTTCAAGAGCGTGATTATGTAAAGAAGGAGAAACGAACTCTTTTGCCTACTAACTTGGGGAAGGTTGTAAATGAGCTATTGGTGAAGAACTTTACTCAGATTATGGAGGTAAAGTTTACTGCCCAGATGGAGGATAACTTAGATAAGATTGAAGAAGGAAAGAGCGATTGGGTAGAGATTCTTAAGGATTTCTATCAAGGATTTTCTCAAGTCCTCAAGATAGCAAAAAGGGAGATGGCTAGAGTGAAGATAGAACCTGAAAAGTCGGATGTAATTTGTGAGAAGTGTGGAAGGAATATGGTAATTAGAGAAGGACGGTTTGGTAAATTCTTAGCCTGCTCTGGTTTTCCTGAGTGTAAGAATACCAAACCTTTGATTAAACCTACGGGAATAAAATGTCCTAAGGAAGGGTGTGAGGGAGAGGTTATAGAGAGAAGGTCAAAGAAAGGAAAGATATTTTATGGTTGTAGTAGATATCCGGAGTGTGATTTTATCAGCAAATGGAAACCAAAGGATGTGGGGAAGACTACAGTAGGAAGTGTAAAAATGAAAGATAAAAATGCAAAATGACAGAGTAAAAGTTAAAAATATTTTTGCATTTTAATTTGTCATTTTAATTTTTTCATTTTTATATTTGATTTAGGAAGTGTAAAAATGAAAGATAAAAATGCAAAATGACAGAGTAAAAGTTAAAAATATTTTTGCATTTTAATTTGTCATTTTAATTTTTTCATTTTTATATTTGATTTAGGAAGTGTAAAAATGAAAGATAAAAATGCAAAATGACAGAGTAAAAGTTAAAAATATTTTTGCATTTTAATTTGTCATTTTAATTTTTTCATTTTTATATTTGATTTTAGATGGGGGCTTTTATGTCTTCTTACTTAGACCAGTTTATGGATTACTTAAGAGTTGAGAAGGGAGTATCCTCTCATACACTTTCTGCTTACTTTCGGGATATTACTCAATTTATAACTTATCTCAGACAAGAAAAAGGACTAATGCCTGTCGGGGGGCGGTCATATACAGGCTGGCAGGACAAGTTTTTAAGTAAGATTACTCATCTTCATCTCAGAGCTTATCTTGCTTATTTAAAGGAAAGAGAATATACTCCTGCTTCTATAAATAGGAAATTAGCCAGTCTGCGTTCCTTCTTTAGGTATCTTTGTCGAAAAAAGGGGCTTAAAGTCAATCCAGTATTAGCTCTTTCTTCTCCTAAATTAGGAAAGAGTTTGCCAGTCTTTTTAGATAAGATAGAAGTAAATGAGCTCCTTTCCTTACCAGACATTAAAAAGCCTGCTGGCTTGCGAGATTGGGCAATTTTAGAGCTCTTTTATGCCAGTGGGATGAGAGTTTCCGAGTTAGTTGGGTTAAATCTTTTGGATATTGACCTTGGTAGTGATGAAATTCGCGTATTTGGTAAGGGAAAAAAAGAAAGGATTGTCTTAACTGGCTCAAAGGCAAAACAAGCTATGAAAAGATATTTGCAGGAAGGAAGACCACAATTTATTGGCCAGATAGTAGATGAGAAAGCTCTTTTTGTTAATCGCTTTGGAGGGCGTCTGACGGTTAGAAGTGTGCAAAGAATGGTAAAAAAATACATCAGGATAATGGGGGAGAGGAGAAAAGTTAGCCCTCATACCTTGCGTCATACTTTTGCTACTCACCTGCTTGAAGGAGGAGCTGACCTGCGTAGTGTCCAGGAATTGTTAGGACATGCCAGCCTCTCTACTACTCAAATTTATACTCATGTGACTGAAGAAAGATTGAAATTAGTCTATGACCAGGCTCATCCCCGAGCCTAATTTGAAGTTAGGTGCGATGGCTCAAGACGAAGAGTTCATTGAGTTTGCTGGTAGGAGTGCCTTCAGGCACGATTTATTCGGTAGGAGTGCCTTCAGGCACGATTTATTCGGTAGGAGTGCCTTCAGGCACGATTTATCATGAATTATATCGGGCATAAATGCCCTCCTACCGGTTTGTGTGCAATAATTTAATCCGTGAGTTTATAGAGTTCATAGAGTTTGCTGGTAGGAGTGCCTTCAGGCACGATTTATCATGAATTATATCGGGCATAAATGCCCTCCTACCGGTTTGTGTGCAATAATTTAATCCGTTGGATATAAAAGGAGGTTACGGTGCCTAGAAAAGAGGGTCTTGTGGCTATTATTCTTGCCGCCGGTAAGGGGAAGCGAATGAAGTCTAATCTTCCCAAAGTCCTGCATGAAATTTGGGGGAAGCCGATGCTAAGCTATGTCCTGGATACAATAAAAGCCTTGAGGGTGGAGAGAGGGATTGTGGTCGTAGGTTTTGGGGCGGAAAGAATTAAGGAAAGGTTTGGGGGGGATTTAAAGTATGTGGAGCAAAAGGAGCTTTTAGGTACAGGTCATGCTCTGCAGAAAACCTACAGGTTGCTAAAAGACTACTCTGGTGATATAATAGTTGTATGCGGGGATACTCCTTTACTTAAAGTAAATACTTTAAAGGAGCTAATTAAATACCATCATAAGAAGCAAGCAGAAGCTACAATTCTTACTGTCAATCTTGATAATCCCACTGGCTATGGAAGAATCATTAGAGATGCAAAGGGTAGGATAGTTAAGATTGTTGAGGAGGCTGATGCAAGCCCTAAAGATAGGAAGGTTAAAGAGGTTAATACGGGCACTTACTGCTTTAAGAGTAGATTGCTTTTTGCGGCTTTAAAGGAATTAAAGCCAGAGAATGTGCAAAAAGAGTATTATCTTACTGATCTGGTTGATTTATTGGTTAAGAAAGACTTATTGGTAGAAGGATTGCTTGCCTCCAGCTCTGATGAGGTAAGAGGAATTAATACCCGCAAAGAGTTAGCTCAGGTAGCTAAAGTCTTAAGGGAAGAAATTTTAGATAAGCTGATGCTTAAGGGGATAACTATTATTGACCCTGAAACTACTTTTATTGATGCTGAGGTAATAATTGGGAGGGATACAATTATCTACCCCTTTACTATCTTAGAGGGAAAGACTAAAATTGGTCAGGATTGTGTTATTGGACCGAGCACTTACTTGAACAAAGTAGAGGTAGGTAATAGGGTTACTATTCAGAATTCAGTTATCAGGGAGAGTAAAGTCAGGGATGGGGCAAGGGTTGGTCCCTTCTCTCAAATTAGACCTAATTCTTTTATTGGGAAGGAAGTCAAGATTGGCAATTTTGCTGAAATTAAGAGGTCAAGGATTTTAGATAAGAGCCGGGTAGGTCATTTTTCCTACATTGGTGACACCACAATTGGAAAAGGGGTTAATATTGGGGCCGGGACAATTACCTGTAACTTTGATGGGGAGAGAAAACATCAAACTAAGATCTCTGATTATGTCTTTGTAGGTAGTGATACTATCTTGGTGGCTCCCGTCTCTTTGGGAGAAGGTGCTTATACGGCAGCCGGCTCTACTATAACTAAAGATGTCCCCCCTTATGCCTTAGGTGTGGGGAGGGAAAGACAGAAAAATATCTTAGGCTGGGCAAAAAAAAATCAAAAATTAAAGATAAAATATAAAAAACACAAACGAGTTGTAAATTGCAAGTTGTAAATTGTAAGTTTTAAAACAAAGGATAAATTTGCAATTTAATATTTACAATTTAAAATGGAGCTCTGCGACAGATTGCTCTGTCATTTTGACACTTTGACACTTTTTTCAGACACCTACCACCTACCACCGAGTTGTAAATTGCAAGTTTTAAAACAAAGGATAAATTTGCAATTTAATATTTACAATTTAAAATGGAGCGAAGCGACAGAAGGGGGGAGATGAAGTGAGAAAAGAGCTTAAACTCTTTAGTGGTAATGCTAATCGGGATTTGGCTAAGGAGATTGCTGACCACTTAGGAATTTCTCTTAGTAAAGCTTTGGTAGAGAAGTTTATGAATGGAGAGATTAGGGTTAAGATAGAAGAGAATGTAAGGGGAGTAGATGTCTTTGTGGCCCAGCCTACTTGCTCTCCGGTAAATGATTATTTAATGGAGTTGTTATTAATGATTGATGCCTTAAAGAGGGCCTCAGCTCAGAGAGTAACTGCGGTTATTCCTTACTATGGCTATGCCCGTCAGGACCGGAAGGTGACCGGACGGGAACCTATTTCGGCTAAATTAGTGGCTAACTTACTTACTACAGCGGGAGCAAACCGGGTACTTACTATGGATTTGCATGCCGGGCAGATTCAAGGTTTTTTTGACATTCCAGTCGACCATCTGGAAGCAGTTAAGATAATGGCTGATTATTTTTCAAATTTAGGTCTTAAGAATATGGCGGTAGTCTCTCCGGATGTAGGGGGGGCAGCCCGGGCCCGAGCATTTGCTGAGGAATTAAAGAGAGTTCCTTTGACTATTATTACCAAGCGTAGACCTCAACCTGATGTTTCGGAGGTGGAAGAGGTGGTTGGAGAGGTAGAAGGAAAGATAGCTATAATGATTGATGATATGATTTTGACTGGGGGGAGCTTAACTCATGGAGCAGAGGCATTAATCCAAAGGGGAGCGAAAGAGGTATATGCTTGTGCTACTCACGCTATCCTTTGTGGTCCGGCCGCAGAGCGATTACAGAGCTCTTCAATTAGCCAGATAGTAGTGACTAATACAATCCCCTTAGAGAAAGAAAAGAGAATTCCTAAGATTAAAATCTTATCTATAGCTCCTTTAATCGGGGAGGCGATAAAGAGGATTCATCAGGGGTTGTCAGTGAGTGAGCTGTTCCATTAAAATATCAAAAATCAAAGATAAAATATAAAAAACACAAATTAAAATTCAAAAATCTTTACATTTTGCTCTGTCATTTTGACACCTTTTTCAGACACCTAACATCTAACACCTAAAAATTATGGACTATGGACTGTGGACCATGGACTATGGACTAAATAGAGGGGGTGAAGTAGATATGGAAGAAGTCTCTCTTAAGACTTATCGAAGGGAGGAGACAGGTAAAGGTCCTAATCGAAGACTACGAAGAGCAGGAATGGTCCCGGCAGTTTTGTACGGAAGGGAGCTCTCACCTTTGGCCCTTAAATTTTCAAGCCGGGATTTTCAGCAAGTCTTATCTACTGGAGCCGGGGGGAATGTCCTCATTGCCCTTAAGGTAGAAGAGGAGAATACTTATCCCTCAATGATTAAAGAAGTTCAAAGAGACCCACTTTCTGATGCCTTCTTACATGTGGATTTTCAGCAAATCTCTTTAACTTCTACTATGGAGACTAAAGTTCCACTTTCGTTTTTAGGAGAGCCGGAAGGAGTAAAAAAGGGTGGTATCTTAGAATATATCATTCGGGAGGTAAAGGTAGAATGTCTGCCCACTCAGATTCCTCCGAGTATTCCTCTGGATATCTCCTCCTTAGAGATTGGTCAGCCTCTTTATGTAAAGGACATAATCGTGCCTGCAGGGGTGAAGCTCTTAACCCCTTTGGAGGAGGTAGTAGTTACAGTAGTGCCGCCAGCTGTAGAGGAAGAGGTAAAGAAGAAGGTAGAGGAAGAGGAGATTAAACCAGCGGAAGAGCCAGAAGGAGCTAAAGAGAAAGGTAAGGAAGAAATAGAGAAGGAAGGAAAGAAGAAAGAGAAGGGAGAAGGGAGAAGGGAGAGGTGAGAGGTAGGGGTCGGATTTATCCGACCCGAGATGTAGGGAGAAGAGAGAACTAAGATGAGCCAATAGGGAATAGGGAATAGTCAGAGGACTTCTACAGGGCTTTAGCCCATGGTTTACTTCTACCGCACTTTAGTGCAGGGTTTTTAGGGCTTTAGCCCATGGTTTACTTCTACCGCACTTTAGTGCAGGGTTTTTAGGGCTTTAGCCCATATCTAGGGACTAAAGTCCCTCTACCCTCGACTAAAGTCGGGTAGAAGGTGTTAAAAAATTTGACACTCTGACACTTTGACACTTTTTTCAGACACCTAACATCTAGGAAGAGCTAAAGAGGCAAGTAATAATATGAAATTAGTTGTGGGTCTGGGTAATCCAGGCAGGCTATACCGGGATACCCGGCACAATTTGGGATTTAAGGTTGTAGATAAACTAAGTAAGAAGTTTGCTCTTAAGATAAAAAAGAGGAGGTTTGGGGCAAAATTTGGGGAGGTAAGGATTAAGAAAGAGAAAATCATTTTGGTTAAACCCCTCACTTTTATCAACTTGAGTGGAGAGGCAGTATCTCACTTTTGCCGATATTTTAAGCTTAAACCTTCTTCTCTTTTAGTCATTTGTGATGACCTGAATTTAAGCCTGGGTAAGCTCAGGATTCGCTCTAATGGTTCGGCGGGAGGGCATAAGGGGCTGCACTCTATTATTGAAAAGTTGGGAACCAAGGATTTTGCCCGCTTAAGAATTGGTATTGGAAACCCTCCACCAGATGAGAATGCGGTTGATTTTGTCTTGAGTGAGTTTAGTCGGGAAGAGAAGACCTTTATTGAGCAGTCAATTGCTTTAGCTACCGAAGCTGTGGAGGTAATAATCGCCGAAGGGATAGAAGTGGCTATGAGGAAGTATAATGTTATTTTCTCCTTTAGGTAGCTCCAGAGAATTTAAAAGAGTAGTTGAACAGATTCAAGGAAGAGAAAGAAAGGCTGGGATAGGAGGACTTGTTGGCTCAGCCGGGGCTTATCTCTTAGCCGGGTTAGTTAAAAGGCTTCCCCGGACCTGTCTAATAGTTACCTCTAATGAGGAGAGAGCAGATAGTCTCTTCTTTGATTTAAATCTCTACTTAGAGGAAAAGAAGATTTATCTATTTCAGACTCAAGAGCAGATAAAAGTTTGTTTTAAATTAGCAGAGGGAGAAAAAGCAGTAATAATAGCTCCCCTTAAGGCTTTTCTAACTAAGATAATTAGCAAAGAAAATCTTTTAAAATCTTTCCTTCTCCTTAAAAGAGGTCTATCTTATTCTCCTCAGGAGGTGGTTAGAGCCTGTCTTGGAAAAGGGTATAGCCTTGTAGATGAGGTGGAAAGGCAGGGAGAGATAAGTAGACGAGGTGGAATTGTTGACTTTTATCCTCCCATCTATGACCTTCCTCTTCGTCTTGAGTTCTTTGGTAATTGTATAGATTCTTTGCGTTTCTTTGACCCCTTAAGTCAATCTTCTTGCCAGAAGGTTGAAAGAGCTACTATCTGTCTGGCTCAAAGTTTGGGGAAAGAAGAGGCAGGTATTCTTAACTATTTAAGCCCCAGATCTCTTTTGGTTATTGATGATGAAAAGAGCTTATCTCTTGAGGCAGAAAAGTTAACCCTCAAAGGTCCAAGCTTTCTTTCTCTATCTGAGAGCAGGAAAAGCTGGTCAGGATTTCTTCTTCTTTATCTTTCTCCTTTTAATGATGGTCCGATGCAAGAAAGCTTAAGGACATTTGCTCCTCCTTCTTTCTGGGGAAAGATGGAGAAGATGGAGGAGGAGATAAAGTCGTGGCGGGAGAAGAACTACAATCTCTTTATAATAAGTTTGCAGGCAGAAAGGATTGGCAAGTTACTTGGAGAGAAAGGGATAAGTTATATTGTCAGACATAATAGCGGAGGTCTCCCTGAGCTAAAGAGTGAGAGCGTAGGGGTCGGATTTATCCGGCCCGTTATAAAGAGTGAGAGCGTAGGGGTCGGATTTATCCGAGCCGTTAAAGAGAAAAGATTAAAGCCAGTTGTTATAATTAAAGGCTCTCTTTCCCAGGGGTTTGAGTGCAAAAATTTAGGTTTGGTCATAATTTCAGACCAGGAGATCTTTGGCCAACCCTTAAGGAGAGTAAGGAGGCAAGGTTTTAAAGAGAGAGCTGATTCCTCTTTCTTAGAACTATCAGTAGGGGATTTTGCCGTCCATGTCAATTATGGAATTGCTAAATATGGAGGCATAAAGAGATTGAAGGTGGAAGGAACAGAGAGTGATTATTTGTTTTTGCAATATGCTAAGAGAGATAAACTTTATGTTCCGATCTTCCAGGCAAATCGGGTCCAAAAGTATGTTGGTCCAGATGGAAGACCTCCCCAACTCAACCGCTTGCAGGGAGGTCTCTGGGAATGGACTAAAAGGAAGGTAAAGCAAAAGGCTAAGAGTCTGGCTAAAGAACTACTTGAATTATATGCTTCCCGGGAAACTTTAGCTGGTTTTTCTTTTTCTGGGGATACTACCTGGCAAAAAGAATTGGAAGCTTCTTTTCCTTATGAGGAGACTAAAGACCAGGAAAGAGCAACTCAAGAGGTAAAATTAGATATGGAAGGACCTAAACCTATGGACCGCTTAATTTGTGGGGATGTAGGTTATGGTAAGACAGAAGTAGCGGTAAGGGCCGCCTTTAAAGCAATTATGGATGGTAAACAGGTAGCTCTCCTTGTCCCCACTACTATTTTAGCCCAACAGCATCTGAGGACATTTAAGGAGCGCCTGGCTACCTTCCCGCTCAATATAGAGATGCTTTCTCGTTTTAAGCCGCCTCGGGAGCAAAGAAAGATAATCCTTGGACTAAAGCAAGGGGTGATAGATTTAGTCATTGGAACTCATCGCTTGATTCAAAAAGATATAGAATTTAAAGATTTAGGTTTAGTAATTATTGATGAAGAGCAACGTTTTGGGGTGGCTCATAAAGAGAAACTGAAGAAGCTGCGAAAAAATGTAGATGTCTTAACTTTGACTGCTACCCCCATTCCGCGCACCTTCTATATGTCCTTGTTAGAGGTTAGAGATATGAGTAATATTGATACTCCTCCTGAGGAGCGACTTTCAATTATTACTTATTTAGAGGAATATAGTGATAAGATAGTAAGAGAAGCAATCGAAAGAGAGTTAGAGCGAGGGGGGCAGGTTTATTTTCTTCATAATCGGGTAGAGACTATTGAGAATAAAGCCCGACACTTGCAAAATTTAATTCCTTCTGCTAAAATAGGAATAGTCCATGGTCAGCTGCCCACTCTTCTTTTAGAGAGGACGATGCTTGAGTTTATGGAGGGAGCTTATAATCTCTTGGTCTGCACTACGATAATTGAGAATGGTTTGGATCTGCCTAATGTTAATACGATAATAATCTCGGAGGCAGAAAAGTTAGGATTAGCTCAAGCTTATCAATTAAGGGGGAGGGTGGGACGCTCTAATCGTCAGGCTTATGCTTATCTTTTGTACAGTCCCTTAAGGTCACTATCTTTAAAAGCTGAGGAGCGACTCTTGGCTTTAAGGGAATTTACTGAGCTGGGTTCAGGTTTTAGGTTAGCTAAGAGAGACCTGGAGATAAGAGGAGCCGGAAATCTTTTGGGTAGAGAACAGTCAGGTTTTGTGTCTCAGGTAGGCTTTGAGCTATATTGTCAATTACTTTCTCAAGCAATTAAAGAGCTAAAGGGGAAGGAGGAAAGAGTAATTCCGGAGCCAACTTTAGAGTTATCTTGTTCTGCTTATATTCCCCAGAGCTATATTTTAGATTCCCAGCAAAAGATTCTTTATTATAAGAAGATGGCTGGAGTGGAGACTGAAGATGAGATTAAAGAGCTCAAGGATGAGCTTGAGGATCGCTATGGTTCTCTGCCTGAGGTTGTAAGTAATCTTTTAAGAATTGTCTATTTGAAAATTTTAGCTAAGAGGGCCGGGATTAAGAGTATGAAGTCAAAGGGAGATAAGGTGGTAGTAAAATTTTTGTCTGACTCCCCGGCTCTAACTAAGGAGGTAGGGAGTTTAAATAGCCCACAGGGATTAAGTGCTCTGGAGGAGATATGTAGGGGTTCAATTTATTGAACCCGTCAATGTAGGGGTCGGATTTATCCGACCCGTGTAGGGGCGACAGATATTTCGCCCGTCAATGTAGGGGTCGGATTTATCCGACCCGTAAGTTTAGGGGAAGTAGTGCGAACATACAA
>Ga0210051_1002921_pt1 | contig 17157 bp, 15 predicted proteins | sample CryGey092014_all_FD_185464 | JGI IMG/M metagenome (GOLD analysis project Ga0210051, IMG submission 185464) | Groundwater microbial communities from aquifer - Crystal Geyser CG23_combo_of_CG06-09_8/20/14_all (SPAdes) (version 2) | ecosystem: Environmental > Aquatic > Deep subsurface > Groundwater... | reverse complement strand
TATCCGGAACTGCTTGAAAAAAGGGAATACGCGTCCAGGGTGTTGCTTGACGAAGAAAAGAGTTTCGACGCAACCCTTAACCACGGGATAAGGATCTTACAGGAAATAATAGAAGACCTGAAGAAAAAAGGATCCCCGGAGATCCCGGGCAGCGACGCGTTCAGGCTTTACGATACATACGGAATGCCGCTGGATTTTGTAAAGGAGATAGCCTCGGAGAATGAAATGCGCGTTGACGAAAAAGGATATGCGCAGGAAATGGGCAGGCAGCGTTCAAGAAGCCGCGAAAGCCGCGAGAAAAAGGAATTTACTGTTACAGGCACAGCAGGAGACTCGTTTTCGAAATTCGTAGGATACGATACCATGAGATCGGATACAAAAATAAAAGCCCTTTTCAGGGATGAAAAAGAAATCGACGCGGTTAGTAGCGGCGAAGAGTGCATAGCGGTGCTTGTTGAGACCCCGTTCTACGGAGAATCCGGCGGCCAGATAGGGGACACGGGCAGTTTGAGCGGCGGTTCGTCAAAAGCGGACGTGATCGACACGCAGAAACCCGGATTACACAGGATAAAAGTGCTGGAGGGGAAAATAAGCAGGGAGGACTGCGTTACGGCCCAAGTCGATGCATTCAGGCGAAGCCTTATAGCAAGGCACCATACCGGGACCCACCTGCTGCAGGCGGCGCTGCGCCAGGTCCTGGGTATGCACGTTGAGCAGAGGGGTTCACTGGTTACTGCTGAATACCTGCGTTTTGATTTCACGCACGTCCCCGTGATAGACAAAACCGAACTGGATAAGATCGAGGAAACAGTGAACAGGAGGGTAGCCGAAGACCTGGATGTCGGCGTGGCCTGCATGACGCTGCGGGAAGCAAAGGAAAAAGGCGCGCTTGCCATATTCCAGGAAAAATACGAGGAAGGCAGCGTAAGGATGGTTTCCATAGGCGAACCTTTCATCAGCCGCGAGCTGTGCGGCGGGACCCATGTCAGAAAAACCGGAGAGATAGGGCTTATAAAAATTACGGGGCACGAAGGGGTTGCCAAGGGCATCAGAAGGATCACGGCTGCGTGCAGCCTGCCCGCGTACCTTGGCGTGAGGGCACAGCTCGACATTCTGCATGATATTTCCGGCATTCTTAACCTTCCTGCGGATAAAGCAGTGGAAGGAGTGAAGGAGCTGCGCGATAGCAGGAAAGCCCTGGAAACGCAGATAAAACATCTCCGGGGCCAGATGGTCCAGTCAAAGGTCCCCCAGTTTATTGAAAACAAGGAGAGCGTTGACGGTGTATACATTGTTGCAGGGCAGGTTGAACACGCGGACCAAGACGCGTTAACGGACCTCTATGAATCAATTGAAAAAAACCTCAGGCCTTCCGTCGGCATTTTCGGCGCGGTCCTGGGAGAAAAAGTCATAATTGTCGGAAGGGCAAGCAAGGAACTGAAAGAAAAGGTTCACATGGGCGAGGTGATGAAAGGGATCGCCGCGGTTATCGGCGGCGGAGGCGGCGGGGACCAGGTAAGGGCGCAGGCCCAGGGAAAGGACAAGACCAGGATAGGTGACGCAATAGAAAACGCAAAAAAAATAGTAAAAGATCAATTATCCAAAGGAGGATAAGTATGGGTATCGGAAAGGGTTTCAGCAATTGGGTGAAAGGAATGGTTATCAAGAAGATCTTGAAGGACCTGCCAAAGGCTTCAAGGGAAAACCTGATAAACCTTACAAAAATGGCAGAATGGATAGCCCCGGTAGAGGTGGACAAAGCAAGGATCAGGTTCGTTCGCGACGCTTTCGAGAACAACCATCCGGGCGTGGAATACGCAAAGAAAATACTGGGGAAGTTTAATCCCAAGGTAAGGGATAAGTTCGCCACTAATTTAATACTGAACCACATGCTTATAAACGACGAAATAAGGGAACGATTCAAAGTGGAGAAGGGTTTTCAGCCCCCGATGACGATCCTTATAAGCCCGTCAATGAAATGTAACCTGAGATGCCAGGGATGCTACGCCGCTGATTACCAGAAGGATGACGAGCTTGACCTCGGGACCATGCAGAAAATAGTCAACGAAGGCAAGGAAATGGGCTGTTCTTTCTTCACGATCCTGGGCGGAGAGCCCTTCATGTATACGCATTTAATGGAGTTCCTCGGGCAGAACCCCGACTGCTATTTCATGATCTACACGAACGGAACAATGCTGGATGACGCCAAGATAAAAGAACTGGTGAAGCTGGGGAACGCGGCGATAATGTTCAGCCTGGAAGGTTTTAAGAAGGAAACGGACGAAAGGCGGGCGCCGGGTGTTTTTGAAAAGGTCATGGCAGCCATGGACAGGGTCAGGGAGGCCGGCCTTTTGTTCGGCTACTCATGTTACTCAACAAGGTATAACGTGGAGCAGATAGCAAGCGACGAGTTCATCGACCTGATGATAGAAAAAGGCGCGCTTATCGGCTGGTATTTCCTCTGCCTGCCTGTCGGAAAGAACCCCACCACAGAATACATGCCCACGCCGCAGCAGAGGCTTTATCTGAAAATGAGGCGTGACCATATCAGGGATACAAAGCCGATATTCATAGTTGATTTCTGGAACGACGCGCCCTGGGTGCGGGGCTGCATCGCGGCAAGGCAGTTCATACACATCAACCACAGGGGTGATATCGAGCCCTGCGTATTCACGCACTTTTCCGCCGACAACATCAAGACATCAAAGCTGAGCGACGCTTTGCAGTCGCCGTTCTTCAAGGCGCTCAAGAACAGGCAGCCTTACGATGATAACCTGTACCTGCCCTGCACCCTGATCGACCACCCCTATGTCATAAGGGATGTTTACAATGAGACGCACCCGAAACCGACGCACGAGGATGCGATGAAGCTGATCAATGACCCTAAAATTAAACAGGAGCTGGACAATTATTCAAGGGAAGTGAAAAACCTTTTCCAGAAGGTATGGGAGGAGGATGTCGGCAACGGAATGTGGAAGGTAATGAGGGAAGAAACAAGAAAGAAACGGGCGGGAGAAATAGTGGAGTAGGCCGGGCCGGGATATATAATGAAAATAATCTACGGGTTGCGCAGAATAGGCGATCCTTACAGAAAATGCGTTTTGACAACCGGGGTTTTTGACGGCGTTCACCTGGGGCATCGGGCTATAATCAAAGAAGCCGTGGCGCGGGCGCTTAAACTCGGGCGGAAAAGCACGGTCATAACTTTCGACCTGGGAGTGAAAAAGATCCTGGAATGCCCTGGCGGGCGATTATGCAGCCCGGGGGTACTGCTTTCCACTGTTGAAGAAAAGATCAGATTGATCAAGTCCCTGGGGGTCGATCTCCTGTGCATTATCAAGTTCTCAAAACGGTTCTCCCGCATCTCTGCCGGGGATTTTATTAAAGAACTGGTTCTGAGTTTTGATCCCCTGCAGATAGTGGCAGGCCAAAACCATACATTCGGGAAAGACGGTCGCGGGAATTCCGTATTGCTTGAAAAACTCGGACGGAAGTACGGTTTTAGATCAGTAGTTCTAAACCTCAGAAAAGCAGCTGCATCTACGACGGTAAACAGCACGAGGATAAGGAGCCTGGTAAAAAAGGGAAATGTTCAGAAGGCCAATATTCTGCTTGGCAGGAGATTTTTTATAGAAGGCACGGTTATAAAAGGACGCGGTGTCGGCGGTAAGCTTGGTTTTCCAACCGCGAATTTAGAAGTTGACCCGGTTAAGCTTGTGCCGGGCAGCGGAGTTTATGCATGCGAAATACGTTCCGGCAGCAGCAGTTACGGAGGGGCGGTAAATATCGGTTTACGCCCGACATTCGAACGAAGTTCGCGGAGCCCAAGAAAGAGCGCGAAACACACCGTTGAAATTCATATTATGGGATTCAGCGGGATGCTATACGGAAAAAAGATCAAGGTTTCATTTATAGAAAAAGTCAGAAAGGAGAGGAAATTCCGGGACGCAGAAACTCTTAAGAGACAGATAGAGCTTGACCTGATAAAGATAAAGGGAATATTAGGGGTGTCACAAAAGTGCCACCCTAGAAAGGAATATTCAAAGGGAGGAATGATATGGTAATTGCGAAGGAAGAAAAGAAGGAAGTCATAAAAACGCACAGAATGCATGCAAGCGATACCGGTTCACCCGAGGTCCAGGTGGCGCTGATTTCGAAAAGGATAAGCCAGCTGGAAGAGCATTTTAAGATCCATAAAAAAGACCGCCACTCCCGCAGGGGTCTGCTGAAACTGGTCGGGCAGAGAAGGAAATTCCTTACTTATCTTGAAAGAAAAGACAAAAAAAGATACGACGATCTGATAAAGAAGCTTGGGCTTAGAAAATAAACTAAAATTTCAAATGACACGCCCGATAAGGTATCGGAGCGGATAAATTACACTGTGAAAATTCAAAGGTAATTTGCCATTTGATCAAGGAGGAAGTTTGGAAGATGCACAGGTTACAGAGGAAATAGAAGTAGGCGGCAGGAAGCTTATTGTGTCCACGGGGAAAATGGCGAAACAGGCGCACGGTTCGGTGACGCTGCGGTACGGCGATACCGTGGTGCTGGTGACCGCTGTAATGTCACCCGAGGCAAGGAAGGGTATTGATTTTCTTCCCCTGCTTGTGGATTACAGGGAAAAGGCGTATTCGGTAGGCAAAATCCCCGGGGGCTTTTTTAAAAGGGAAGGAAGGCCTACGGAAAAGGAAACTGTCAATTCAAGGATGATCGACCGTTCAATAAGGCCCCTGTTCAAGGAAAACGTGCGTAATGACATCCAGATAATAGCCAGCGTTCTTTCGATGGATCAGATAAACAAGCCGGATGTACTGGGGATCATGGGCGCGTCCTGCGCCCTGGCAGTATCCGGCATCCCGTTTGACAACTTAATAGGAGCTGTTAGGATCGGTAAAGTCGGCGGTAATCTGGTAGTAAACCCGACCTATCAGGACCTTGCGGCTGGCAGCGAGCTGGACATGATCGTAACCGCCACAAAAGACAGGGTTGTTATGATCGAGGCGGGCGCAAAGGAGATTCCCGAAGAGGACCTTGTCAGAGGTATTGAGCTGGCTATGGAGCAGATGGGCGGCCTGGTCAGGGTCCAGGAGAACCTTGCAAAAAAAGCAGGGAAGGCCAAAAAAGGTTTTATCACGGTCGAAGCCACGCCGGAGCTTGATGAAAAGGTCAGGTCCTTTCTTTCAGGAAGGCTTGAAAAGGCGATCAGCGTTCCATCCAGGAATGAAAGAGAAGAAAGCCTGAGGAATATCCAGAAAGCGATGAAGGCGGAGCTTTGCCTTGCAGAGGAAGAAGAGCCTCAGGCAAAGATGATTTTTGAGGAAATGCTGAAAAATATCCTGCGCAAGATGATTCTTTCCGGCAAGAGAATTGACGGAAGGGGATTCAGGGATATACGCCCCATCACGTGCGAGACCGGCGTGCTTCCCAGGACGCACGGTTCAGCGCTTTTCACAAGGGGAGAGACCCAGAGCCTTGTGGTAACGACACTGGGTTCCATGGAAGACAGGCAGATCATAGATGACATAGAGCTCGAAACAGAAAAAAAGTTCATGCTGCATTACAATTTCCCGGCCTTCAGCACGGGCGAGGTCAAGCCGGAAAGGGGCGCAGGCAGGAGAGAGATAGGCCACGGGGCGCTGGCAGAAAAAGCCGTATCCGCGGTACTGCCCTCCGAGGAGGAGTTCCCTTATACCGTGCGGCTCGTTTCGGACATACTTGAATCCAACGGTTCTTCGTCAATGGCGACGGTATGCGGCTCAAGCCTTTCGCTCATGGACGCGGGTGTTCCCATAAAACGCGCGGTTGCAGGCATAGCCATGGGCCTGGTCAGGGAAGGCGGCAATACAGCCATCCTTTCCGACATTGCCGGCATGGAGGACCATTACGGGGATATGGATTTCAAAGTTGCGGGCACTGAAAAGGGAGTTTCCGCGCTGCAGCTCGATCTTAAAATAACCGGAGTTGAAACCAGCGTTCTGAAAGAGATACTTGCGGCGGCCAGGGAGGGGAGGCTGTTCATACTCGGAAAAATGAACGAGGTTATTTCGAAAGCGCGCGCAACCGTTTCGACCTACGCGCCTAAGATCTACATCTATATCATTAACCCCAAGAAGATCGGCGAGCTGATAGGCCCCGGAGGGAAAATGATCAGGTCGATAATAGACCAGACCGGGGCTGAGATAGACGTTGACGATGACGGCAAGGTCATGATATCCTGCACTGACGAAAAGAACGCGATGCGGGCGCTTGATCTGGTGAAATCCATTACCGCTGAAGTCGAGGTGGGTAAAATATACAAAGGCAGGGTTATGCGCGTTATGGATTTCGGAGCTTTCGTTGAGATATTGCCTGGAAAAGAAGGCCTTGTGCACGTTTCCCAGTTCGGCGAAAAACGCGTTGAGGACATCAGGAAAGTGGTAAAGGAAGGAGACGAGTTCGACGTTAAGGTAACCGAGATCGATTCGCAGGGCAGGATAAATCTGAGCAGGAAACAGGCGCTGCGAGAAAAAAAGGACGCATAACATAATACAAGGCGGGATGGAAGAGCGGATATACAAAAAAGACCTTAAAAACGGCCCGAAGGTCCTGGCGGAAGAAATGCCCGGATACCGCAGTGTGTCAATGGGCGTGTGGATCCCATGCGGTTCCCGCACCGAGGATGCCCGCCTCAACGGGATCTCTCATTTCATAGAACATATGTTATTCAAGGGCACGAAGAACAGGTCCGTTTACGATATAGCGCAGTCGCTTGAGCGGGTCGGAGGGCACCTGAATGCTTTTACGGGGAAAGAACTTACCTGCATTCACGCGACCGTCCTGAAAGAGCATGCGGACCTTGCCCTTGACGTGGTCTCGGACCTAATATTCAATTCTCTTTTCAGGGAAGAAGATATAGGGCTTGAAAAGGGCGTTGCAATAGAAGAGATAAATCTTTATGAAGATACGCCCTCGGAACACATTAACGACCTGTTCGCGCAGACTATTTTTCCCGGTCATCCCGTAGGACAGCCCGTAAGCGGAACAAGAGAAAACATACGCAGGTTTGGCAGGGAAGACCTTACGGAATATATCGGCAGGAACTATAATCCCTCTGAATTCATAGTATCAGCCGCAGGCGGCATTTCTTCGGAGGATATAAGCGGCAAGATCAGCGCATGTTTTGAAAGGAAAGCCGCAGGCTCAGCCCCGCGCGGCATTAAAGAGGCCATTCTGGGTGCTTTCCCCGCCCCCAGGTATTCGCCCGGCATAAACCTGTTCAGAAAAAAGCTAAGCCAGGTCCATATCTGCCTGGGCGTGCCCGGTATCCCGCAGGCCGATGAAGAAAGATACGCGTTCGCTGTTTTGAACCTGGTACTCGGAGGCGGGATGGGGTCCAGGCTTTTTCAGAAGATCAGAGAAAACCAGGGTCTTGCCTACGCTATTTCATCTTACCAGGTTTCTTTTTACGACACAGGATACCTTGCTTTATACGCAGGCACAGAGGACGCCAGCCTTAAGAAGCTCTTAATGCTTGCATTGCAGGAGATGAAAAGTATCCGCGATGACGGCATAACAGCCGAAGAGCTGGAATCGGCGAAAGGCTGTTTGCGCGGGAACCTTTTGCTGGGCCTGGAAAATACCGAGGCAAGAATGTCAAGGCTGGCAACGTCAGAAATATATATGGGAAGAATAGTTCCGACAGACGAAGTTATTTTCAGGATCGAAGGAATAAAGGCATCGGATATCAGATCTCTGGCGCAAAAATACATCAGCAAGGAAAAAATTTCAGTGTCAGTGCTGGGTTCCGGGATAAACGAATCCGAAATAAAGGATATACTGGAAAAGGCCGGATAATGGGAAAAACAACGATACGGATAGAAAAGATCACTGACAAAGCCGCGCTTCCTGTCTATATGACGGAGTTCTCGAGCGGCATGGACCTGTATGCGGCAATGGATAAAAACATAGTGATCATGCCGATGGGAAGAGCGCTTATACCAACGGGCATAAAAGCTGAAATTCCCAAAGGTTATGAACTGCAGGTCAGGCCGCGCAGCGGTCTTGCCTGGGAATACGGCATCGGGATCCTTAACAGCCCGGGAACGATCGATTCTGATTACCGCGGTGAAATAAAAGTTATCCTCGTCAACCTTTCCCGCAAAAAATTCAGCGTGAAACCATCTTCGAGGATCGCCCAGATGGTATTGAACAGGACAGAGCGCGCAATCGTAAAGTCCGTAAAAAGCGTAAATGCCACAGCAAGGGGCAGCGGCGGTTTCGGGCACACCGGATATAAGTGATAAATTGCTCATGGCTCATAGCTCATAGTTCATAGCTTATGGCTCATGGCAAAACAGTGACGGAAACAGTGTGCATCCGTGCCTGGATTTAGTGCCAAGAATCAAGTTTTAAGTAAAAAATTAATCCGTGGAAATCAGTGGCTATCTGTATCTGAGTTTATAATATCAAGGATTAAGGATGATCATCATGAAGGAAGACGGAGAGCAGGTAAAAATCGGGTCAAACGAGATCTGGGCGGTTGCGATCATGGGAATTGCCGTTTTCCTGCTGGTCAGCGCCATTACTTTCAACCCAGCTAATTTCCCGCTTGCTGAATATTACAAGGGCCAATCCCGGACAGCTGACAGGAATTATGTCGGTATAGTCGGCACGTATGCCAGCGGAACGTTGATCCTGCTGTTCGGTTTGGGCACTTATATACTTGTAGGTATTCTCGGCACGCTGGGATGGCATAAATTTAAGGAAAAGAAGATCAAAAGGGCTCACATCATAGGTTTCATGATACTCCTTGTTGTTTCCTGCACTTTCCTCGACAATATCCGGGCCATGTGGTATATTCTTTTTATGGGATGGGGCGGTATTACCGGAGGATTCCTAAATGACCTTGTTTCCGCTTATCTGGGTAAAGTGGGTAGCTTTATTGTCCTGGGCATTCTTTTGCTGGTGTCGATACTTCTTGTCACCGAGGTATCTTTAAAGACTATTATGTCCGGCAGGAAAAAAGCCAAATTCCCTGTAATTACCGCCGGGAACATTGCGGCGGACCAAACGAAGCTTTTAAAACCAGCATCGCAGACGGCAACAGAGAAAGCCGGAAAGTCCGCGCTGAAACCCGAAGAAGTTCCCGTGATAGTGGGACCTGTTGAAAAACGAAAAAAACCGGTCCAGGCCCGGTTTGAGTTCATGGACGAGCTATACGAACCGCCGCCGGTGAACCTTCTCGTGGAACCCAAAGCAAGCATTGGCGTGGCAGAAGAGGCGCTGCATGAGTCTGCACGTATTCTTGAAGAAACCCTGAATAATTTCGGGGTAATAGCCAAGGTCACCCAGATCAGCAAAGGCCCGGTCATAACAAGGTTCGAGCTGCAGCCAGCGCCCGGAGTAAAAGTGTCAAGCATTACAAACCTGTCCAACGATCTCGCCCTGAGCCTTGCTGTGCCCAGCGTCCGCCTGGAGGCTCCGGTGCCGGGCAAGGCTGTTGTGGGGATCGAGATACCCAATAAAAACCCGGAAATAGTCCTGATCAGGAGCGTTCTTGAGCACGAAACATACGGCCAGGCTAAGTCTCCTTTGATCTTCTGCCTGGGAAAGAACGTGGAGGGCACCCCGCTTGTGGCTGACCTTGAAGATATGCCCCATTTGCTGGTAGCAGGCGCAACCGGGTCGGGCAAGAGTGTTTTCATATACTCGTTGATAACCAGTTTCCTGTACCGAAACGGTCCCGCGGACCTCAGGTTCGTAATGATAGACCCCAAGATGGTGGAGCTTTCCGCGTTTGAAGGCATCCCGCACCTGATACTTCCCGTTATCAAAGACTCCAGGGAAGCAGGTTCAGCCATGAAGTGGGTTGTAAACGAGATGGAGACCAGGTATGATTCTTTTCTGCATAAGGGCGTCCATTCATTAAAGGATTATAACCAGACAAAGCCAAGGCTGCCGTACCTGGTTGTGATAATAGATGAGCTTGCCGATCTGATGATCGTTGCCCCGCTTGAAGTTGAGGACAGGCTTTGCAGGCTGGCGCAGATGGGCAGGGCGGTCGGCATACATCTTGTCCTCGCGACGCAGCGCCCGTCGGTGGATATAATAACCGGTTTGATAAAAGCGAATTTCCCCTCAAGGATTTCTTTTGCGGTTTCATCCCTGGTTGATTCCAGGACAATACTGGATATTTCGGGAGCGGAAAAACTACTCGGGAAAGGAGATATGCTTTTTTCGCAGACGGGTTCCGTGAAGCCGCAGCGTATCCAGGGAGTTTATGTGTCCCGCCAGGAAGTAAATAAGATCGTGGGATACCTGAAAGATAAATACGGCACTCCGGAATTGACGGTCCGGGAGGTGTTCGAAGAGGCAAAAGAGGAAATGGCAGAGGATGATGACGATGACCTGCTTTTCAATGAAGCCATAAAAGTCGTTATCAGGCACAAGCAGGCGTCCACCTCGCTTCTCCAGCGCAGATTAAAAATAGGTTACAACCGTGCTGCAAGGATAATTGATGCCATGCAGGAAAAGGGCATTATAGGCCCGCAGGACGGCACTAAGCCAAGGGATATGCTGGTGGATGAAAGTTACCTGGATAAGCTAAAATAGCTTTAAAATGGCCTGCCATGGCTAAAGGGCGGAAACCATGATTTCGATGGTCAGCAAGTTAAAAGAAGCAAGGGAAAACAAAAACATATCCTTTGAAAAGGCAAGTGAAGACACCAGGATAAGCCTGAAATTCCTGAAGGCTCTGGAGGAAGAAAAATACGAAATTTTCCCTGCAGAGGTTTATCTTAAAGGATTCATGCGGATATACTCAGAATACCTTGGGTTGAATTCAAATGAGATAATAGAAGATTATAAAAAGAGCAAATAAAGCCGCTTTCTGCGCAAAACGACAATTTTTGTTACTTTTTTATTGTAGTCAATAGACATAGAGTTGGCACGGTTTTTGTTAAGTTGTATAAAAAGGTATGTCCCAGAACAAAATAACAAAAAAGAGGAGGTGAAACAAAAATGATTAAATTAAGAGAGAAAGGTTTTACGCTCGTTGAGATCATGATCGTTGTTGCTATCATAGCCATTCTTTCGGCTATCGCGATCCCCAACTTCATGGCAGCAAGGTCAAAATCAAGAGCGAATGCCTGCAAGGCGAATATCCGCCAGATCGACAGCGGGCTGGAGCAGTATGCTATGGATGCGCTCAAGACCAACGGAGATGGGGTCTCAATGGGCAATATAGTGCCGACTTACATTAAGAAGACACCTGCATGTCAGGCAGGCGGCATATACGGAGCTTCTGAAGTTTGGTGCACTGGCACGGCTGTTTCGCCCTTTGATTCAAACGGATTTTTTGGAAATTCGTTTGAAATCGGAAGCACTCCCTGGTGCGACATTGGAAGCGGTAGTAGATCAGGCGGCTATCCGCATATACTTTATTACTAAGTATATGGCTAGGTAACATTACGGAAATTTGAGGATATGAAAAAAGAGGGGGAGATCTCCCCCTCTTTTTTTTTAAATGAATAAATGGATAAAAACGAAATGATTTTTATTTTCCAGACTTGCCGGGCTGATAAGCAACGGAGACCAAAATGACCTTTTTTGAATGGTTCCTGTTTTTTCTTGTGCTGATAGTCCCTTTTATAGCTACAATATTCCTTAAAAGAGAGAAATTAACCTCAGTAGCAGGCAGAACTTATTTTTATTCTATATTAATTGATACGGGATTGATTCTGTTGGCAGGGGCAGTTCCGCTTGTTCTGGACACCAGGAGTTTCACCGCGGGCCTGATGAAGACTTCCTTTTCCGAGATAATTATCTTTACCATATTCCTTGCCTGGTTGTTAAAAGCTGTTGAAGAGTCGCGGTTAAATCTGCGGCATTCGCCGATCGCGCTCTTCGTCCTAATAATCCTGTGGAGCTGCATAATATCTTTTTTTACATCTTCATTTAAGTTTGCGTCAATAAAGGAGATGTTCAGGATTTTTTCCTACGGGATGCTCTTTTTTGTGATCGCCAATGAGGTTGATTCGCGCGCAAGAATTCAGCGCATATTGTCTGTTTTGCTGGTTTCGGGCGCAGTGGTCGCGATATACGGGCTGGCGCAGTCCCTGGGATATGATTTTATCTCATGGGAGTCAACAGGGCGCGCGGTTTCTTTCATCGGGAACCCCAATTTCTTAGGCGGATTCCTTATTATGATTATTCCTCTCTGCATCAGTGCGCTGCTTATATCTAAATCATGGCTCTACAGACTTTTGTATTTTATAGTTTTTTTAGTTTTGGTACTTTGCCTGATGCGGACATTTACCAGGACTTCGATAATTGCCCTGTTTGCAGGGTTCCTGTTGTATGTTGTTTTGAATCTTCTGAAACAGGGGCCGTCCGGGACATTTTCAAAACCGTTCATTCCAATCGTTCTTACCGGAGTAGCAGCGGGCATTTTTATTATTTTTATTTTTACGCCGGGCCTTCAATTATTGAAGACAAAGTCAAAAAATATCATTCCTTCCGCCCGGATCATACTGAAGGAGGCGCCCGAATTTATATTCAGGCCTTACGGATTCAAGACGAACGCCACAGAAAACATCGGTGTGAGGATTACTATATGGCAGACCGCTTACAGGATGTTTCTCTCGCGTCCGTTGTTTGGGTGGGGGGTGGGGACGCTTGCTTACAACGCCCCGCTTTACAGGCCGTCTTTCTACAAACTAAAGGGTTTTGGAAGGGCGAATATCGTGGAGCATGCCCATTCTGAATACTTTGAGATACTTGCAGAACAGGGACTTGTCGGAATACTGGCTTTTCTGGGTTTAATAGCATCGTTTTTCGTTTATTCTGTAAAAAAATTAAAATGCCTGAATCGAGACGATTTCTATCTTGTTTCAGGCGGAATTTGCGCTGTATTCTGCTGTCTGGTAGATAATACCGCAAGCGTCAATCTGCGCATTTCTTCTACAGGAGTTACTTTTTGGCTGCTGGTTGGAATTATGAACAGAATTACCATGGGATTTGACGGAGACAGGCATGGACACCAATATCAGGGATTTTTAGAGCACCAAGAAGAACGTGCTCCGGCGTCTTTAATGCATGCCGGTAAGCATTTAAATTTAAAATTCTTATCGGTACTTTTAATAATACTGGTTGGTATTTTTCTGTGGATATCGGCTCTAAAACCTTTATTTGCGGATTTGCACCTGGGGCGTGTCACAAAGGTGTTAAAAAAATACGGACCGCCCGAGGCATCTTTAAGGGAATGCGAGGTAGCACTCATGTATGAGCCGACGAATGTTGATGCCCTGTTCCTTATCGGGAATATATATGCATCCCATGGACGCTGGAAAGAAGCCAGAATAGCATACGAAAATGTTGCGAGATTTTCTCCATTCCGCGGCCAACTTGATTATAATTTAGGTCTTGCGTATTTTAATACCGGATTACCGGAGAAGGCAATAAATTCATTCAGGATCGCCACCGAGATCGATTCTACTGATTATATGGCTTACCAGATGCTCGGGCTCTGTTATACTGTATCGGCAGACTGGCAGAGGTCTTTGGAAGCTTTTAAGAAAGCCAGCGAAGCAAAAAGGGAAATCGCCGCCCTGGAAGGAAACGATCCTTTTTTCCTTGACGCGTTTTACAATATGGGAACGGCATACTATAAACTAGGGGAAAAAAGAGAAGCAATAGAGATATACGATAAGATTTCAAAGATCGCGCCTCACGATACAGCTACCTTGGAAATGCTGAGTTTAATCAGGGCAGGCAAAGATTTGAAATAATAGTGAAAAATGAAGTTTTTATTAAGTTTTGTCAAAAAACTGTGCGGAAATAATCAAAAGTATACCTGGGGAACAATCAGAAGTATACCTATCTGGGGGAAATTGATTTAGGCTGGCTGGTTTAAAAATCAGGTAATAATCACCCTCTCCTTTATCCTCTCCCCTCGAGGGAGAGGGGTAGGGTGAGGGGGGTGGGTACTCTCGAAGGCAGAATCTGGAAGGTAGGTCGATTTCCGGAGCAAGAAGTAACCGTGTGTCTTATCCCCAACAAAAAGATTATTGTGTTAAAAGATGAGCAGAAAATCGGGGAATATCATTTATGAGAAAGTATACTTTTAAGGTTCCCAAAAGTATACTTTTGAATGTTGCGGAACAAGTTTTGTCAAAAAACTTGACAAATCGGTTTAAATATGCTATAATATATATACTTGAATGCTAAGTCAAAGGGGGCATCTATAGGGAATCATAATAATTAAATAAATATTGGATAAATAAAAAAAGGGGGAGATTGCATAATGTTTTTACTGGCTTAGAAGGGTAAGCATTATTCATCTCCTTCTTTTTTTAAAGATTAAAATCAAGGAGTATATTATGCCTGAATACGGATTCGGATTAGATATAGGGGCCCACAGCACCAAGTTTGCATGCCTGAAGAAGGTAAAAAAGGAAACGCAGGTTGTGGGGTTTGCCATACAAAGAGGGTCAGAAGCTAACAGCATAAAGAATGAAATAGACAAAATCCTGCAGGACAATAAGATCAAGGAAGCCGAAATGGTTGCAAGCGTCGCAGGGCCTTCGGTAGTAGTAAGATACTCGGAATTTCCCGATATGTCTGAAAATGAAGTAAGGGGAGCCATAGAGCTTGAATCCGAAAGGTTTTTGCCTTTCAGGCTTGAAGACGTGAATCTTGACCTTCAGATATTAAAGGGAGCGCATGAAGTGAAAGGTAAAATGCAGGTGATGATCGTGGCTGCAAGGAAGGAGATCATTAAGAAAAGATTGGATTTTCTTGAGGCAGGAGGGTGGTCACCGCTGGCAATTGACGTCGACGCTTTAAGTATTGCCAACTGTTTTGAATATGAAGGCGTTACGACGGCCAACGCCGTAGCACTCGTTAACATGGGAGCGTCTTTTACTAATTTATGCATAGTTGAAGAAGGTCTTTCTTGTTTTACCAGGGATATACCGCTGGGAGGGACCAATATTACGTCTCACCTGCAGAAAAGGCTGGGCGTACCGCTGGAAGAAGCTGAAGATCTGAAGGTGAAAATCGGCCTTGCGTCTGAAGCTGAAGGAATTGACAAGGACAAGATAATAAAAGTAAATGACGCGATAAAAGAGATACTCGAAACATTTTTGAAAGAAATCCGGTATTCGTTTGATTTCCATCAAAGCCAATCAAAGGGAAAAGCGGTTGAAAAAATTTACGCAAGCGGAGGGACGTCCTTAATAAGGGAGATAGATAAATTCCTGAGCGCTGAACTGGGTTCTCCGGTCGAAATCTGGAATCCTGTCAGGGTACTTTCTTCTTCAAATCCAGAAGTTCTAAACAAGTGGCAGCCCACGGCTCCATTGTTTGCCGTAAGCCTGGGCCTTGCCTACAAGGGGCTTGAATTATGAACAGAATAAACCTATTACCTCCGGAACTACGCAGAAAAAAGCGAAAAAGGGCGGTCGTTTTTGAGCCGACACAGACGCTTATGATCCTGATAGTGGTGTGCGAGCTGATCGCTTTCACCAGCGTATATCTTGTTATTAACGGGAAAGTTAATACAAAACGGAAGGAACTTAAAGATATCAATGTTGAGATCGAAAGGCTCGAAGTTGAGGTAAGGGATGTAAAAAGACTTGAAAGTGAAGCTGCTACCCTTGAAAAGAAACTTCAGATTATCGATCAGCTTATGTTTTCGAGGATAATGTGGTCCAAGTTTCTTAGCGAGTTTAACAGTACAGTCCCGGAAAGTATGTGGATTACCAGTTTTACGATCAGCGCGCAGCCAGCAACCGCGGGCGGAAAACGTATCCTGATACTGAGCGGGAATGTGCTTAATTCGCCAACCGAGAAAGCAGTGAATCTCGTGGGAGTTTTTATGAATAACATAAGGAATAATCCGTATCTTTCGAATTTACTTGAGAATCCGGAATTACTGGGAACTACTTCAGAAATAACCGGAGATCAACAGGTGCTAAGATTCAATATGAGCATAACTTTTAAATAAAAAATACGTATTCGCGAGGTTAAAATGAGCCCAATAAAATTAGGAAAAAAAACCTGGCTGTTTTTTATTTTACCGACAGCAGGCATCATAGCGCTGTTTATTTTTCTTTCACGCCCATTGTTTAAAGAAATGAAAAGCCTGAACTCACAGATCGAAGGCGCGAAAGTAAAACTCACGGATCTCCAGAGAACGGCCGCAACAAAGGATAAGCTGATCCAGGAAATTTCAGCCATGCACGAGGCGATAGAGTATTATAAAAGAAGGATACCCGGCGAGAAGGGCACACCGTGGCTTCTTATGGAGCTGAGCCGCGTAGCTAGAGAGACGGGGGTCAGGTACCTTTCCATATCACCGCAGCCGCCTCAAAAAATTGAATCGTATATTGTCATACCCATAGACCTGCAGATTAAAAGCGGTTATCATAATTTTGGGAAATTTCTCAGTAAAGTTGAAAGTTCCCAGCGTTTTATGGCGGTGGAATATTTTACCCTGACACCTGATGCGTCAAATCCGCTTAAACACGGCATAAATTTAAGGATAAGTACATTTATGCTGCCTCAATAAACGGAGCAATAACATGAGATTGATCGCGGTATTGTTTTTTCTACTAGTGTTTTGTTTTCAGCAGATCTGTTTCTGCCAGGATATGGTTACAAGGCTGCACGATCTGGTGAACAAGTTAAGACAGACAAAAGAATCACAATTAATCCAGCCTTACAGCAGTAAGGGCAGGAGAGACCCTTTTGTTCCTCTTTCGGCAGGGACCCTTCAGGCACTGGCGGGAAAGGATCTTACCGATGAAGACAGGGATGCTCTCCCGGACCTGCCGAGTATAAGGGAGATCAAGAACCTCTATCCTTTTATTCTCCTCGGTATAATATATACGGAAAGTGAAAGTTCGCTTGCAATAATAAATGTGAGTACTAAGGAGATAAAACAGGATAAGATCGTAAAGAAAGGCGAGGAGATCGCAGGTGCGAGAGTAACCGAGATAGGAAAGGATTATATCAAGCTTTTGTGGAAAAATAAAGAAATCTTTTTAAGTATTAAATATTAAGGAGGATTAAAATGAAGAAGTACGGTAAAGCAGCTTTTTTATTGATTTCATTGCGTTCAGCAATAATTACAATATTTATGGAATTTATTTTTTCCGGGTCATCCGGAGCGGTTGA
>Ga0210051_1002918_pt1 | contig 17174 bp, 18 predicted proteins | sample CryGey092014_all_FD_185464 | JGI IMG/M metagenome (GOLD analysis project Ga0210051, IMG submission 185464) | Groundwater microbial communities from aquifer - Crystal Geyser CG23_combo_of_CG06-09_8/20/14_all (SPAdes) (version 2) | ecosystem: Environmental > Aquatic > Deep subsurface > Groundwater... | reverse complement strand
TTTTTTTAGTTTTTGTAATACAATTATTTCTAGTTTTTCGGCCGCTGTTCCATTTTTCACAGAAGAAAGGGGAAGAATCTATGTCAAGAAAGAGAAAACCTTCTGGGGCAAATGCCGGGAGGAGCGTCGCAAAGGTTGTAATCCGGTTGTTCTGCCCCAAATGCAAAGAGATTACTGCCCACAACGCAAATCGGATTTGCCAGAGATGTTCTACGCACAATGGAGGTGGGAAGTGAGTAGTACAGGTATTCCGGTGGACTGTCAGCATATGAGGACCTGTGTAAACTCATACGAAGGAATCCCCCCTTGCATACGCAATGGTGTGTGTTGCTGGCCACCTGCTACTCGTGTTATTCAACCTTCCTATTCTGTGCTAACGGAGGTGTTAGCCCGTCAAAGTTTGTTGCATAACCATCTGGATACTGGTTTGCCGGATGGGAGGGTAACGAGAAGAATAAGATGAGACCTTCTAAATAGGTAGAGGGGTAGAGACTTTTCTCGGGTAGGGGTTTATTGTCCGGTGACAATGCCCCTACCCTTTCCTCTTGAATTCTCCTAACACTCCTCTTAAAACAAGATAAATCATATACAGCGCAGGCGCTGTTAAAAAAGTAATTAGAAAGGCATAAGTAGGGCTAAATTTTTTTTCCTTGCTTACAAAACTATCAAGCGGCGCAAGGTTTTCCTTAAGCAAATTTTTATTTCCAAATGTTATAGTTACAGATTTTTTGTTGCTGGTCTCATCTTTGTAAACCCCCGGAGGCAGAGGATAATTAGGGTCGTCCTTTCTAACAAAAACTATGTGATTCACATCCATTTTTGAGAAGAAATCAAGCCCCGAAGTTTGTCCCCAAGTAGGGTCTATTTCCACCCATCCAAATTCAGGGTCAAAAAATTCTACCCAAGAATGCAGTAAATCCTTATTATTATCATAAAATACCGATAAAGGTCTTTTGGATATGTCTTCACTATGGGCATACCCATTAATTTCTCGGGCAGGAATCCCCATAGCTCTTAACAAAGCAATGGTCAGGTCGGTGAACTCCATACAAACTGCATCCTGCGGATTTTGCAAAGCCTTAACCGCGCCGAATCTTTCCAAGTAGCTTCTTTTAGTTCTCTCAACGGAATATTTTAAATTATTTACGGCATAACTGTAAGCTCTTTTTGCGTTTTCCGAAACGGTCCCATCTTTCTTCAAAAGTTCATTCGCGATTTTTATAATATTTTCCTCCCGCGATTCCCAATATTTTTTGGGCTTAGTGTATTTTTCCACTATCTTTTGCGGTATGTCCTTAAAATCCCCGCCTTTGGCAGGGTTTATTTCTTTATTAAATATTTGTATCAAGCCATATATCTCCACCCTTTCAGCTTCTCCCGGCTCCAATTTATACTGGGCAATATAATTTCCATTTTCGTCCACTTTAAGATTTTTTGGTTTCAAATTAAGTTTTGAGACAAACACTTTTTGGATGTCCTTAATGTTGGGTGGAAAGGGCACTTCAAAAGTTTGGGATAACAGCTTATTGTCATTTTTTAAATAGTAGTAAATTTCAAAGTTAAAAAGTTGATACTCTCCAAATGCTATATTTATTCCTTCTGGTATATCTGCTCCGTTAAAGCTATAAACAAAGCGGTTATTTTCAGTTTCCTCTTTGTTTGGGCGGGGGACGGTGTACATTAAAGGACCAAAATTATTTGGAACGGAAACCGTTATTTTAATGTTATTAACCTCTTGCGTTTTGGTTATTTTGGGAATACTTATTTCCCATATCTCACCAGTGTATTTTATCGTTTCTTTGGTTTCGTAATTTATAGTTAGATTTGTAACATTTCCTTTTCCGAGAATTGGTCTATCAAAAAAGATTTTTATAACAGACTGGTTGTTTAGCACATCTACTTGTGTAGAGAGCGCATTGCTTTTTTGGTTTAAAGCTGTAACTTTTGAAACATCTTTTAACCCGGTGTTTAGAGTATATTCCGAAGCGAAAACTTCGCTAGTGTTATTTGTTATGCTTATACTGTTTGAAACGAGACAGGTTTCTGAAAAACCGCAATTATAAATTATTGTTTGGTCAATTGAAAAGTCGGACGCGTAGCCTATGGCGCGACCAAAATATAAAAAGGCGAGAATGGAAAGCAAAAACAGTTTTTTGCGCATATATTCGTTATATCATACTATGTAGTAACAATGATTCTGAAAAATATTCCAAAAAGTTCGGTTAGAAAGGAAAATATGATATTATTGTAACAATGAAGAAAATATTGCGGGTGGCGCTTTTTAATAGTATCGCTATCTATTTAGCAAGCCAACTGATTGAAGGCGTTTCTTATTCTGAAGATATTAAAATTTTGGTATTGGCGGGAATAGCTTTAACTTTGGCAAATTATATTGTTAAACCGGTAATAAAAATTGTAACTCTGCCCATAAATTTTATTACCTTGGGATTTTTTTCATGGGTTATAGATGTGTTTATTTTATATCTTGTCATACTCTTTGTACCGGAATTTTCTGTTGCAGGTTTTGCTTTTGAGGGTTTTTCTTATAATGGCTTTTCCGCTCCGGCCATGGTTTTTTCGCAGTTTTGGGCGTTGGTTGTTAGCTCTTTAGTTATAGCCATATTAGTTAATATTTTTAAATACATATGCGACTAATATTTCAAGTAATTCTTATATTAATATCCGTTATATTAATTTCTCTAATACTTTTACAGGCGCGCGGAGCGGGGTTGTCCACAACTTTTGGGGGCAGTTTGTCTTATTACAGTTCAAAACGCGGCGTAGAGAAATTTCTTTTTGTTGTTACTATAGTAATAGGAATCGTCTTTTCGGTGGTAGCTTTTCTAGGTATTTTTATGTATTAATATGGTAAAATTTCTGGCGCTAATACTTCTTTTTTTTCAATCCATATTTATGGGACCTACTTATAAGCATGGTTTAGTGGGCTATCCCAAGAGTTTTAATCCTTTGTATGTTAAATCGGATTCCGAAAAAATGGTGTCTAATTTGGTTTTTAGAGGGCTTTTTAGGTATAACGAGCATCAGGAATTGGTACCGGATTTAGCTGAAAGATACAAAATAGCGGAGGATGGTCTTTCTTATGAAGTTAAATTGAAGGATAGCCTCAAATGGCATAATGGACAAGCTATTACCGCTAATGATGTTTTATATACCGCTTCAAAATCTCCTGTTTTACGCGAAATTTCAACGGATAAAATTAATGATTTAACGGTGAGGTTTAATCTGCCTAACAAATTTTCGCCGTTTTTGGATATTTTAACTTTGGGTATTGCCCCGGCAAATTCTGAAAACAATCATTCTTTAATAATGGTTGGTTCGGGGGATTTTATAATAAGCCGGATTAAAATGGATAAATCCAACATAAAAGAGGTTATTTTAGTTACGGAAAACCCTAATTTTAAGTTCAAAAAGATTATTTTTAGGTTTTATGAAAAAGAGGAATCTCTTATGAGTGCGTATAAATTGGGGGAGATAAATGGCTTTTTGTCTAAGGACCGGTTTATTTGGGATAATATAAGCGATTACAGGGTTAACTTTTTAGGCAGATATTTTGTTTTATATCTTAATACGACATCCGCGCTTTTTGAAACTGCGGAAGATAGGAAAAAATTGGCGGAGGCAATTAACTACGAAAAGCTTTTTGAGGAAGTGGTGAATGAAGGGGGCATCCCGGCAAATGGGCCCCTAAGCAAAACTTGGGCGGAGAATACAGATTTGGAATTTTTAAAGTACGCTAATCCTTCTGAGGCAGGGAAAGATGCCGAAAAAATTATAAAACTCTTTTATATTGCGGGGAAAGAGAACACCAAAGTTTCGCAGTTTATTAAAAATTCTTGGGAAAAAGTTGGATATACTGTGGATTTGCAGGAGATTGCTTCTGAGAATTTGCTTTCAAGCGTTAGAAAAAATAAGGATTTTGGAGCATTGCTATTAGGAATTGAAACATCAAGGGATCCCGACAGATATGTTTTTTGGCATTCCACGCAGAGCACAGACACCGGCGGCTTAAATTTCGGAAAATATAAAGCGGTGCGTGTGGACAAAGCGTTGGAGGAAGGCAGGAATACTCTGGATAGGAAAGAGAGAATAAAGCATTACGGCATTATGCAGAAAGTATTCGCAGATGAAGTACCGGCGGTATTTTTGTATCACCCCACTTTTCATTTTTATCTTTCAAAGCAGATAAAAGGGGCTAATTTGGCAAATATTTATTATCCTTGGGAAATTTTTAAGAATTTTAACAATTGGGAGTTGAAAACGGAATAGAAAACGGGTTAAACCCTTCCGCCAGCTGGCGGAGGGTTTATACCGAATGGACAGAGTACTGCATATAAAAGGCAAATATACACATGAATACCGCTCCAAAGAAAAACATTACACCCCCTAAAATTTTAATCAATTTGAGTTCTTCTTTAACCTTAATCTTTTGAAAATGTAAAAACTTAATTTTTTTCTTGAAGGATTTTTTATATTTTGTTTCCACAAAACTATTAAGTTTTTCAGTAAGAAACACGCTTAAAAAACCAAAGACTATTAATGAAAAGGAAGATAATAACAAACAAATAATAGTACCTATATCATTCATATTATAATAATATCACAATTTCAAATTTGGGGTGAGTGATGGGACTTGAACCCACAACATTCTCCTCCACAGGGAGACGCTCTAACCAATTGAGCTACACCCACCAATATAGACATTATACGAGATTGTCCTAACATCGGCAAATTTTTGTGCTGGACACCTAATTTAGTTAGGATTACTATCCCTGAGTAAAATCCCCAATGTTAAAATTTTATCAGCAGTCCTAGCGGTACCCAATTGACTTAACCTTTCTTTATCAGCTAAAACTTTTCTTATATCTAACAACTTCTCACAATATTTTGGTACATTGCCATTCTTATCATTTTCCAAGAGTTTAATTGCATGATCTAAAAAGGTAATAGTTACATTACTGTTTGGCGTCAAATACAATGATTTAGACGCTCTTTGCAAATCAGAATAGCAGTTATAATATGAATTTCTTGACAAATTATTTTTTGGTATATTCATTTAAGTATTTTTCAACAGTTTTTATAAATTTTTCTCTTATTTCGCTGTCTAGGACATCTGCGCTTAGATTATTCTGTTTTGATCTTATATTAATAATTGCATTAGTTTCTATTTCGCCTGTTTCCAAGTTTATTCCTCCACCCCAAATATTCTCTTGTGTAGCACCTAGTTCAAGCAACTTTTCTTCTGAATCGGCATGAAACTCACCACCTATCGCAACAAACCCTTTTTCTATATCTACCGTAACTTTTATATAACTTTTGTATTCCTCCTGTGCTTTTTGTATATCTTCCGCGCTTGCTGATTTTTTAAGAATAACTACACTCATAAAATGATTTTAACACACAGTTAAAAAGAAAGAGCGGTTGGGGGAGAACCGCTCAAATGCGAAATTAAACAAGAAGGTCTCTAAGAAAGTATTGACACCAAGGCGTCATCAAATTTTGCAATAATTTCAGCTCCTCAACACATGCCCAATGTACATCCTCTTGCTCGGTAGGATGTATTTCGTCGCTATCAAGTTTTGTTAAGTAACATATTCCCAAACCGGGTGTTCTGTTAGTGCTGTTTGGTAATATTCTTTTCCCTGTATGTGCAAACACATCCAACAATGTAGCTCTAACCACATTTCTTCCAAGCTCTTCTCCTATTTCTCTTCTTAAGCACTCTTCCGGAGTCTCTGCCTTATCTTCTTCTGTCTCCATTTTTCCACCAGGCAGATCAATAAATCCATGATAAGGCTTTCGTGGAGAGTTTGTTATCCTACCAACTAATACAAATATTCTCCCTTCCTCTACTTTTTGGATTCTAGCCACAACATAGGGTAGTGCCATTGGCAAAGCCATTTTATTCCTCCTGCAAGAACTCGTCCCTCAACAACTGCCAAAGCTCTTTCTTGTCCTCGTCGTACCCCAAAGCCCAAATACCCACACCTTGCAAATTCTCCTTTTTAGCGAGAATATACTTTTCCTTCAAGGAATCCGCATTTTCAAAATACACCTGCCTTGTTGCCCCTGTACTAGAAGTGTATGTAAAATATGGAACTTTAGCTTCCTCATCCCACAAAATATTCTTTTTATAGTCGCTGTCTGCAATCTGTGCATAGTTTTGCGAAATTGAAAAACCCAAAACATCATTACCAGGAATTCTTGTTGAGTTAGGATTGACATCCTCAACAACCCAGTTATAGCCATAGTAGGGGACACCCAAAATTAATTTATCGGAACCCGCGGCGTTTTTATAGTCCGCAAGCATTTCTGTTAAATCATAATCATATTTATCGGGGTAGCCCCCAATAGGAGCCACGGGACCCGCTTTATCCGAAGTAGGGCGGTAAAAATCGTACGCCATTATAAAAAGCCCGTCAGAAACTTTGGCAAGTTGAGATATATTGGTTATTCTAACTTTTTTAAAACTATCCGCAAAAGTAGAAACAGTTACTTTTGCATTAGCGTTTCTCAAAGTAAGCTCGTTTCTTAAAAAGGCAACCAGATTGGTGTAACGGGCATCCAGTAAATGTGGCGGAACACCCATATGCTCAAAATCCAAATTAATATCCCAAATTCCTTTATCCAAAAGCTCCTTGAGGATATTATTGTACAGGGTATACCAGCAGGAGTTGCAAACCAAAAGACTTTCAATGTCCTCATTATTATGAGCAGCAATGGTTAAAGCCATTCTAACCTTGTTCTCCTTAGCTTTTTTGATTACAGTTTTTATGGTGGCGCCTTCCTTCCACGCAAGATAACCCGGTTCAGCCGTGCCGTCCTCGGTTGTGGTTATAAAGTTGCCCTTTCCATCCACATACAAAGCAAAATAGGCGATGTCTGTCAGCATCTGATAATCAAGATTATTTTCTTCCCCCAAACTCCAGTAGGGGAGAAACCCAAAAACGGTTTTGTTGGGTTTTTCAAGATTAGAACTTTTGAATATAGCCTCCATAAATTTAAGAGGACTATTTACAGTTTTGGACTCAATAATCGGACTATAAACATCCCCACTTCCCTGCTTTATAATAAACGACATTGCTATCGCCAGCGCTAATAAGGAAAATATTATTATGAAAATGCGAATTTTTACCATAAACTTATTTTCTCACTTTTTGAAAATAATCAAAAGGGTTAAGGGCGAAGTATTATAGGAGATGTGCCAGGAAATGCGCTATATTATGAAAACAGTCCGAACGCATTCCTCCCCGATAAGGTCGGGACGAGGAAGTCCACCCCGCGAATCCGCCAGCTGGCGGACGAAAATGCGGCCCCGCCCCACCGCTGACAATTTCAAGTTTTTCTTTGGCGGCGAATAAATTTGAGTTTGCGAAGCAAACACCAAATGTATTGTATGAAAAACGGGATAATAAATCGAAAAGTAAAGGGCTCCGCTCACGATTGCTCGTGGTGAGCCCTTTGGGTTGTGGTACATGACCGACTACTTCCACCATAGTCGCCAGACGGTTGCCATGAATATGCCTCCCCACAGCATGTGGACCACGGTGTGGGTGATCTTGGCGAACATAGTGACATCTTCTCCGAAACTGACACCGACGAAGGCGTCGATTGCTGTTACTGCTAAGTAATTCGGTAACGAATTTGATATAGTTATCGAATGACAAAAGATATAAAATACAATTTAATAAAAGGATGGAAGAAGATACTTTCGGATTACGAATTAGTTAAATCTAATAAACACCCCTTGTTTAAATCCTGCTCGGAGTTGTACAGCTTTTACGACACCTCAGCCAAGCAGGTGTTAAAATACAGGAATAAGTTCCTAAAATCAGGTATGAATCCTAATACACTTCTGCCAGACAAAAGAGGATCTAAGTTTGGTACCAATAGAACACCAAAAGGTATAGAAAGAGATATAGTTAAAGCATATAGAAGATTGGGATTAAATAGGTACGAATTGGTTTTTCTATTCGAACCGATATACAAGGAGAAAACACCAAGGCCATCTACTGTAAGTTTGATAATAAGGAGATATCAGAAAGGAATTAGTAAAAAGGACAAAATAGTATTAAAAAGATATGAGAAGAAATATCCGGGGGAGCTTGGTCACATAGACGCATATTACATACCAAAAAGTACATTAGGTCCATTGAAATTAAAACAAGGATTCCTTTGCTCCCTTGTGGACGATTGCACCAGACTAACTTACACAGAGTTTGTTAATAATATCAAATCTGATACTGTAGCAGGATTTCTAGGAAGATCTCTATCTTTCTTTTACAGAAACTATGGTATTCGATTTGATAGTATATTAACAGATAATGGAAGTGAGTTTAGAGGGAAAGAGTTTGAATTTCTAATTAGATATCTAAAGATAAAACATAAATACACAAAACCATATAGACCACAAAGCAATGGAAAGGTCGAAGCGTTTTGGAAAATATTGGGAAGAGAGTTCTTGTATCCTAACAGATATGACAATATGAAAGATCTTGTATATAATCTTGGGGAATATTTGTTTCAGTACAATCATCACAGAAGACACGGAGGAATAAATTATCAGATACCATTTGAAAAGTTTGTTTTAACAGCTAAAAATTTTACCGAATTACTTAACTAGTACACCATACAAAAGCACCAGTGCCACTGCTTTTGAAGGCACCCCCACCTTTTGCGCTATCCGTCGGAGAGAGGTATTTCCCTCATCACGAAGAGCGTAAAAGATATCCTCAATCTGCCAAACACTAACATCCATTTTTGCTCCCTCCTTCCTTTCTTAAGCGAAGAAACACCACCGACCAAACAACCGATAATGCAATGGGGATAATACCATAAATGGAGGACAAAATTCTAGGGGTCCTAGGGGTCAGGCCCCTTTGGGGTCAGACCCCAAATGCGCTCCAAATGCAGGTCTACTTGTAGCAGTTTGGACAGGGGGGAATTATAATCCCGAGAGCGATTATGACTAGCAAAATCCACAATAAAGATAAAGCATAGGCACAGAAACAGACCTTTAGTAGCAAAAATCTTTTACTTTGGAGTTTGGGGAGCTTTGCTTTAATCCATAGTCCATATATAATAATAGCTAACAAAGAACCGATGACTCCAAATATTAAACCAAAAAATATAGAGGAGAATGTGAATAAAAGCCAACCCATATCCTCCGGTTTTCCCAACACCCCGAAAAATATGATGTTATTTAGCTTCAAACCCAATAAAAAAAACAGAATAAAGGATACAAGAGATAGAAAAGATGCGGGTAATATGTTGGACAAGAAGTAGCCTTTATTATTCATTTTCTAGTAAAATGTTTGCAATATCCTCTCTAGTGCTTTCCTGCTTCATAACTGACCAATGAACCTTTTTAACGGTTTCCAAGTTTGGGACCTCCGCCCGTATCGTCCACATATTATCCTGCTCGGCTAACTCCCACTTAATTACCATTGTATCATCATAAACTATATTCTGTTTAGCTGTTCTTGGCAGATATTCAAAACTTTCCTTTTCCACCGCTAAATCCCCTAGCTCCGCATAATCCGTCCACGCGTCAAAACCGTAAAGGACTCCGCCCCTCCTTGCCCTTAAGTTTGCCCCCATTGTGTAATAATCTACATCCTCCGGCAGTAAATTGGGATTGTCTAAACTTTTTAGAAAATCCGACCCGGGTGTAACCTGCAAAGCCGCCCAACTATTGGCGTGTTTTGGATGATTTCCATCTAACAGTCCCCACGCAGTCTCCGCAGTATCGACTAGCATATCCTCCACCAAAGGACCGAGTACAGGAAAGGCGTTTATCTCCTTATCCAGAGTCATTATTAAGCTTCCTTTATTCGGAGTGGCTATTAAAATTGCTTTGTCCACATTATGTGTATAGTCGTCCTCCGTTGTGTCCGTATCCCCCACCGTATCCGCCAAATACTGCCTTATAACCAAGCCTCCCAAAGAGAACCCCACCAAATCCACCCTACCGTCGCCTCCTGCATCTAAACTCTCTTTAGACAATCTATTTACTGTTTCCAGCATACCCCGCGCTATCATTATTACATCCCCTTCATAATTATAATTGCCCTGATAATCATAACCATAGTTATAGCCGTATACCCACTCATCTGGGAAATTCGGGTCGTCCTCCCTATATTTTTGCAAAATTAAATCTCTCACTTCCCTTTTATTCCCTGTTAGCCAATCGTTAAAACTTCCCCCCAGCCCATGCACCAATACTACCGGACGATGTTTTGGCGTATCTCCATTGCAGTAAAAGCGCCTTTTACACCCTGCATACTCCCCGCTTCCCTTAAACGAATATAAATTACCCTTATTATCCACCACTAGCAGATTTCCTAGATTATCCAAAACAGGTGTAACCTCGCTATAGTTATCCAACTCGTATTCCCATAACAAGAATCCGTCTTTAGACGAAAGCGCAAACACTTCTTTTCCTGAGACAATGTATAAAACCCCTCTGGAATCTATAATCATATTAGGAAGAGAATTTTCGCCTTCGTATTCATAACTCCACCTTCGCACCCCGTCTTTGGTGTAGGAATAGATAGTGTTTCCCGTTTTAGGCAAAACATTTTTAAGCTCAAAATAGATGTTTCCCTCTTTACCTATAACTATATTGCCACTGGTTGTTCCCTCTATTAAAACTCCCCAATCTTTTTGCAAAACTTCGTTTAACGCTAAAAGTTCTGCTTCTTTGCTGTTTTTGGCATTATTAACCAAAACATAAGTTCTGGAATTATTACTTAAATCAAGAGAAGGCAGAGTTAGCTTATTGGTATTAAATCCTTGCTGGAAAGTGTTGCGATACAAGTACAGAGTGTGGGTTTTAAATACCGGATTGATATCCTCGTTAAACACCCGTTTTAGATTTATGCCGGATATCTCGCCCGTAATGGTTGAAACAAGTAAATTACTTGAAGCCAAAACCCCGCTGGCGTTTAAGTAAGGCCCGGAGAAACCGGTAAAATATCTCACCCCTAAAAAATCTCCGCTATCTTTATTGTACGCGCGAATGCTAAAAACGCTGGATGATGATGGAACATACACAATATCCCCGACAATTATGGGGGACGCTAGAAAACTCAAATCAAGCTCCGAGCCTAGTTTCAGATCCTTTTTCCAAATTAAATTGCCATTTAAGTCCAAACGAAATAAATGATGGGTGGCATAGCTTGCTATGAAATACAGCTTATCCTCGTAGATTAAGGGGGTAAACATAGCCCAGCTGGACTGCGGTTCTACAGCATACTCCCAAATTTTTTCGCCCGAGGGAGAATACTTAAAAAGTTTATACCTTGCTGGGACATAAATGTTTCCACTGTTATCGGTAACCACCCCATAAGGAAATGGAAAATTAGCGTTTTCTATTATTTTTAGCTTAAAATTAAGTTCGGGAACGGACGGTCCTTTAGCGTAATAGAATCCTGTTCGCTGGAAATCGCCCAAAAAGGTGTGGTAAGAAGTTTCGGCAAAAGAGGGGGAAGAAAAAGCGGAAAAGAAACACACTGTTAATACGACGGCGGACAATATTCGGGGCATTTGCGTTCATTCTAACATAGATTTGATACAAGATATTTCGTATAAAAGTCCCTAACAAACGCACTATTCCAACAAACAGACAAAATGTGTTGTAATAGGTGAGGGGCTTTCCCCCGTCATAACGCCCTAAATACTCCTAATATCTGAATAGCGGATGTGTTAAAATACAAATGCGAAACGGAATGGGTTTTCGGGGTGTGGCGCAGTTGGCTAGCGCGCCAGTATGGGGTACTGGAGGCCGTGGGTTCGAGTCCCGCCACCCCGACCAACTTAAACTTTTTTCAAAATCAGGATTGTTTTGTTGCTCGCTCGCCCCAACCCCTTTGTTTGACTAAAGCAAAAATAATTCATATACTACCAGTATAATCATGAACTTAATTATATACAACTATGTTAATAAAGTTTTATAACTATGTCAAAGAGTAAAGCCAGCATTGGTGAGAACATACGGAAGTATCGTCTGCAAAAAGAGATGTCCCAAGATCGCCTGTCCAAGCTGGCGGATTTGTCGCTTAATACCGTTGTTACGGTAGAATCTGGCGTAAATCCAAATCCTACCATTGAAACACTGACCAAGATTGCAAAAGCATTAGAAGTCGGCGTTGATGATTTAATCAAATAACTATGCTGTTATCACAACAAGCACAAACAACATTATTCGGAGAAGCGGTTAAATCGCATAAATTGCCGAAGACACAATATCTCGGCAGTAAAGAGCGTTTAGTAAAGTGGATTTTTGATAACGCCCCAAAAGAAATAGAAAGTTTTTTGGACGCTTTCAGCGGCACTTCCGTTGTTGGCTACTATTTTAAAAACAAGGGAAAAAAAGTTATTGTAAATGATTTCCTGAAATTCAATTTTCATATTGGCAAGGCACTGATTGAAAATAAGGATATTACTCTTAACGATAACGACATTGTCTCGCTCTTTTCACAGAATAAAAAAGCGGGTTCTCTTATAGAAGATACTTTTACTGATGTTTTCTTTGAACGAGATCAAGCTCGTTTTCTCGATAATTTCAGAGTAAATATCAATTTTCTTGATAACGAGTATAAAAAATCACTTGCTCTCGCAATAATGAACAGGGCTTTGACCAGAAAAGTCTTACTCGGACACTTCGCTCATTTGAGTGCCTTGCGTTATAGCAAAGACCCACTGCGTGTTAAAAGAAACCCCACTATCGCTCGTCCGCTTAAAGATTTATTTTTCGAGTTGGTGCCGGAATATAACAATGCAGTTTTTGATAATGAAAAAGACAACGAAGTTTACTGCGAGGACACAATTCAGTTAATCCCAAAACTGAAAAATATCGATTTGGTTTATTTTGACCCGCCTTATTATGGTTGCCACCCAGATTATCAGGCCTTTTATCATTTCCTAGAAACCTTTGTAGAGTATTGGAAAGACAAGGAATTTATCAATGGAACAAAACAGTATTTCCCCAAAAAAGAAAGTGGTTTTGTACGCAAGGAGGAAACCATCAATTCTTTCAAAAAACTTTTTTCCGCGAGTGCGCATATTCCCTACTGGCTTATTTCTTACAACAGCGAAAGCTATCCTGAAAAAGAGACGATGGTTGATTTGATTGGTCGGCACAAAAAGGTAAAAGTTTTTGAGCACGAATATCAAAATCATTACGGCGGCAAAGGTTCAAAAAAGGGAACAAAAGAATATTTATTTTATTGCTATGAATAAATTCAAACACTTCAAACAACTTTATCAGGATAATAAATTTGATGTTCTTCTAAAAGAAGACGGCAGTATTTACTGGCTTAAACTTCGCTCGATTTCAAGAAAAGAGCTTTTGGTTGAATTTTGCACGCTCGCAAAAATTGACTGTTCAAATGTTAGGGGAACAGCACTTTTTGAGCATATTTACGAAGCAAAACCATCAGAAGAGTTGCTGGATAAATTCATAGCTCAAAAATATCTCGCTGAAAGATCAGAGAGAAAAGTGAATGAAACCGCACTTGTTTCCGAACTTTACAAAATGAAGGTTTTTGATTGGGGAGGTTTGTATCAAAACAATCTTGAAAGAACGATAGTTGATAACTATATCAAGAAAATTCGCAGCTTCGATTTGCTCAATGAAAAAATAGAGAATGAAATCCACGATAGTATGCGTGGCTATGTTCAATCATCTTGGTATAACCACTGGACTTCAATTTTGATTGAGGACATTTTCAAAGACCACCAAAAAGTTACTCCCACAGTCGGACTGATCAAAAAGGTTGATTTTTTCATTGGTGATATTCCGTTTGATTTGAAAGTTACTTATTTTCCAGAGGGATTTATGACTGCAAGCAGAAAAGCAGACGGCTTGCCCACCGAATTACAGGTTTTGAAACGCTTTGTAAAAACACTCGGCATTAAATACAACCGAGAACAAAAAGACAAAGCATTATTCGCGGAGTTGCTAGCGCGGATTGAAGAAAGTCAAAAACCGGAAGCGAAAAAATTTATTACGGAATTTAGGAAAACGAGATGGTCGATAATTCAAAAAGTTGTTAAGGAGCCGCAGAAACTCATAAAGTGGCTTTATGAGGAACAGGGAGAGCGGCGTTTTGACGCGGCAAACCGCTTATTTTTGGTGCTCACTGACAAGAATAATCTCGAGGAAAGCTGGAAGATGAAAAGAAACCTTGATCTGCTGAAAGATACCATCAATAGCCATCTTGATAAATTCAATGGCAAGGAAGCCGCAAAATTGAAAATAGAATTTGATTGGATGGACGGCAAAAGGTACATAGCCCTTTCTGATGTGATCTTTGTTATCAAAGAATAAACACCATGCACCTACTAACGAGTATAAAAATTGAAAATTTTAAGTCATTTACCAACGAAGTTGTTGGTTTTGATAATGTTGCTTGTTTTGTTGGTGCTAACGAAAGCGGGAAAAGTAATTTGCTAGACGCTATTTATCATCTATCAAGCAAGAAGCAAGCGGCACCATTTACCCCAGACGATTTATGTATAGGAGCACCAAATTATCCGATAGGAGAAGTTAAAATAACATATACTCTCCTACTTAAGGAGCTAATCGTGAAAGACATTCTCGAGTATTTTCCGAAAATCAAAGGGAAATTTTTGAGTTTGACAAAAAGAGGAAAACCAAACGAAAGTCCTGTTTGGGAATGTTCCTCTGACATTACGCAAAGCGTCTTGCCCGATATTATCCAAATAAACAACAAGAATATATTTGTACAAAATTTCAACAAAGATGAAGCGCAAAAAAAGACGGCAAAAAAGAGAAGTGATTGCGGGTGGTTTATAAATGATTCTACCGTTGACTTGAGAAAGAATCCTTATAAAAAACTTTTGGATGAAAACAAGATTACTTTGCTAAAAGGCAAAGAAAAAATAGATTTTGTGAGTAATTTGGTGAAGGATTCTGCGCTAAAAAATATGAAAATATACCAATGGAGATACAAAGAAGAAGATTTTTTGCAAGAAAATGTACCCATTGCGGATTTGATTCAAAGTCCTGATAAATTCCGTTCAGTAACTAATATGTTTCTGATTTCTGGTTGGAAAAAATCAGACCTTGCTACTAATTTACAAAATCAGACTTCAACTGTTTACTCAAACCTATTTAATCAAGTTAAGAGGAGCATAAACAGCTTAATAAAAAACCACTGGAGCTCTCATAAAAACTTAAAGATTGAATTGGAACATAGAGGAGATCATTTAACCATACATCTCAACGAACCTGGTTCTAGCACTCCACCGGAATTTAGGAGCGACGGCCTAAAATGGTTTTTGACTTTTTTGATTAACTTTCGTGCTCAAAGCAAGGATATTAGCAACTATATTTTGTTGATTGACGAGCCTGGCTTGTATCTTCTCCAAGGGGCCAGAAAGACATTCTGGACGAGATAGAAAACTTATCTCAAGAGAATCAGATAATTTATACCACCCACCAGACATTCTTGATCAACAAAAATAAGTCGGAAAGAGTACACGTAATCAAAAGAGAGACCGAAAGAAGAGGACAATTGGCGGCAAACCCATTTTATGCTTCCAGAGTAACAGATGTTCTTAATCCTAAAAGTATTTTAACTGACAAATTATTAAGAGAGGCACTTGGTTTTAAGGTTTCGGATATATCACCAATCAATGAAAAAAATATTTTAGTTGAGGGCGTGTTTGATCGGGATATTTTACATCTTGTAAACGGGAAATATCAAATTGTAGATTTGAACGAAACATCCATAATTTCTTGTGGTCGGGCATCTGATGTATCGAAACACGCCGCGTTATATAAAGGCAATGATCTAAAGGTTGTTTGCCTATACGACAGTGATACTGCTGGCAAATCATCATGTAATAGTAATGATAAGGTAACGAATAATGAAAAAAGACAAATAAGGGATTTTGCCAGACAAAAAGAAAACGAAACAATAGAAGATTTACTTCCTGATAAAATGTTTAGCGAGGCTTTAGCGGAATGGATGAAAAAGTGGAATATCACATCAACTCAACCAATCAAAAGGCCAAGAATGGAGCAGATTGGAAAACATTTTGAGGAGGACAAGAAAGTCGAGATGAAACATAGTTTGGAAGATGTTTTACTAAGTCATACACGGCAAGAAATAAAGGCCAGTAACGATTTTGATGTTTTCAAATCTATTTTGGAGGATTTGAAAAATAGATTAAAATAACCCTACCTACCAAATTTGAGGTCCCGCCGCCGTTGAAACTTTGGCGGGCAGAAACGCTGGGGCGGGGTTTCAAATCATTCGAGCGAGTTTCGCTCGAAAAAGGTTCGAGCGGTGTTCAGTAATTGCAACCAAAAGAGAAGTGTCCGCTTTGCGGTAGGAGGCGCTCCTACGATTCTAATTTCAAGAATCTTTTGTTTTCTTCAAAGATAATCCTGTGTCTTTTGAAGAACTCAGCTCTACCTAAGAGATTAAGAGAAACGAGATATTCATACGAAAATACAATTGGACACAAGAATTTATTACCAGCAATCTCCAATTCAAGTTTGTGAATATAACCTTTGATTCTGCCTCCAACCCCACCTAGATATATTTCTTCCCCTTTTTCAACAACAATCCCTAAGTGTTCTGCAACATCAACGCGGAAGATTGAGATAGAAGCTCCGGAATCTATAAGTGCTGAGGAATCTATATTTCTTTTTTGATATCCCAATCTCAGAGGTATTATAGGAAAGTATTGCCCTTCTGGGTTTTTGTAATAAGGGAAAATCGTTAATAACTTTTTATCCATAAAATATATGGGCCTTCATCTTTACGGGGAACTATGAAAGAAAAAGGTACTGTTCCTGCCGGATTTTTATCTGTTGATGGTCTGGTAACCATGGAACTTATCTCTTTTAGTGTTGAACCTACGGCAATAATTCTGTCTATTTTAGGGTCTATCACTACCCATTTGCCGGCAAATTTACCTATTTTATTTGTGGGAATGTTAACTTTTTTCATATTCGCTACATTCTATCACTCTTCAAAGAAAAACGCAAAAATTTGTTCTGGACATCTAGATCCCGTACACTTTTCCTTTAACTAAATTTGAACATTTTAACTCCTCTAAATACTCAAATGGGGTTTTGTACCCCAACGCTTGGTGGTATCTCTTTGTATTATACATCA
>Ga0210051_1002914_pt1 | contig 17180 bp, 14 predicted proteins | sample CryGey092014_all_FD_185464 | JGI IMG/M metagenome (GOLD analysis project Ga0210051, IMG submission 185464) | Groundwater microbial communities from aquifer - Crystal Geyser CG23_combo_of_CG06-09_8/20/14_all (SPAdes) (version 2) | ecosystem: Environmental > Aquatic > Deep subsurface > Groundwater... | reverse complement strand
GAGGAGCCATCCTTGTAACTGGGGACAACGCGATTGATTATTACAGCTAAAGCCACATTTCGCCACTCTATTATTAACTTTATTGGAAGTGGCAAAACGTCAGATATTGCGAAACGTTATCTGAGATTATTTCATATACTCCGCGGCTTCGGAGGTGGAAAGTTCATCGGGTTTAACGGTGTCAGGGAGATAGATCCTACGAAGGCCTTTTTTCAGAAAGAGACCTTGTTTCGATTTGTAGAGTACGAGATTCTTGCCAGTGCGCGGGTGCGTACCGATTTCTTTTACTATTTCAACGCCGCGCGGCGGTTTCTTCGGTTCTGCGAGAAGTGTGAGGGCTTGGTCGAGAGTTATGGTGTACGGATCGCCAATGGTGCTCTTCAGAGAACGGAACTCGCCGTCACTGCCGACATAAGGACCAAATCTGCCTGTTGAAGCGAATACTGTCTTACCAGTCAATGGATGCATTCCAAGCTCGCGCGGAAGCGAGAGCCACTTGAGCGCATCAGCAAGCGTCACTTTTGCGAGGTCGGTGCCAGCGGGGGCACCAGCGCGCTTGGCAGACTTTTCGAGTGTCATCTCGACATACGGTCCGAAGCGTCCGGTCTTTATATAAATCGGCGCTCCTGTTTTCGGGTCGTGTCCAATAGGCACGTTGTCCTTAAGCTCGGCGCCCTCCTCAGTTCGCGCGCCGAGGCAGTCGGGATATTTTTTACAACTCATGAAAACGCCGCCGCGACCAAGCTTATATTCCATCGGGTTTCCACACAAAGGGCAAGGGAATTCGCCCAGGACATCTCCGAGAGATGTCGCTTTCGGGAGCTTGTCTTTCGCATGAATTACTTTTTCAAACGGACCATAAAATGCAGTGAGCGTTTCGGTGTAGCCTCGTTCTCCGCGCGCGATTTCATCAAGCTCGTTTTCCATTTCTGCAGTGAATGAGTCGCTGATGTACTCGGGGAAATGTTCTTCAAGCCAGCCCGACACAACCATGCCGGTCGTCGTCGGCTTCAGAGAGCGCCCAAGCTTCTCGACGTAGCCGCGGTCAACAATTGTTTTCATAATAGAAGCGTAGGTAGACGGACGACCGATACCGCGCTTCTCGAGTTCTTTGATGAGCCCAGCTTCGGTGTAGCGATTTGGCGGTTCGGTCTGTTTTTCTTCAGAATCGAGCGAGAGAAGCGTAAGTGAATCTCCGACAGAAAGCTTCGGTAGTTCGACGTCTTCGCCCCTTGCAATTGTGTCGAGTGCGAGCCAGCCAGGGAAGAGTGTGCGCGAACCATTCGCAGTGAAAGTTGGAATGTCAACATCAGCTTTCACGGCGATGCTCGTGCGCAGAACGCGCGCACTCGCCATCTGCGATACGAGCGCGCGCGTTCGGATAAGCTCATAGAGCTGTTTTTCATCAGGAGTGGTGCCGGCGTGTTCGCGAACCGCTTCAGTCGGTCGAATCGCCTCATGCGCCTCTTGTGCATTTTTACTGGTTGTTTTATACGCACGCACCTGTAGATATTCTTTACCGAATTCTTTTTCAATAACATTCGCCATTTTTGAAACGGCTTCTGCTCCTAGATTTACCGAATCGGTGCGCATATAGGTGATGTGTCCGGCTTCATAGAGCTTCTGCGCAGCGCGCATTGTGCGTGAAGGAGCGAAGCCGAGGCGCGTTGATGCTGTTTGCTGCAACGTCGACGTGGTAAATGGCGGACGGGGATTGCGCCCTTCATTTTTTTCGGTTACAGCATCTATAGTCCACGCCGCTGTTTTTCCGACTTGTACGATTCGCTCCGCTTCTTCTTTTGTCGCGGGCTGTTCAACGCATGTTGTAGACAAGGTCGAACCTTGAGGATTCGAATTAAGGTTCGACCTTGTATTGAAGAGCGCATTCAGTACGAAATAAGTTGCAGGAATAAACGCCCTAATGTCACGCTCGCGCTCTGCGAGAATGCGGAGTGCTGGCGACTGCACCCGACCCGCGGATAACCCGTACCGTACTTTTTTCCAAATCAAACCAGACAAATCATAGCCGACGATGCGATCGAGGACTCGTCGGGCTTCTTGTGCGCGGCGCAGATTCTCGTCAATAAGTCGCGGATGTGTGAGCGCTTCCTCGATAGCCGCTTTGGTAATTTCGTGGAAAACGACCCGCTTCGGTTTCTTAAGACCGGCGACTTCTTTAATATGCCACGCGATCGCCTCGCCCTCGCGGTCTGGGTCAGTTGCGAGGTATACATCATTTGCCTTTGCAGCGGCGCGTTCTATCTTCTCGATCACCTCGCGCTTTTCGGCGGGAATGACGTAATGCGGGATAAAGCCGTTCTTGATGTCGACAGCGTTTTTATTGCTCTTTGGCAAATCGCGCACATGCCCGACCGAAGCAAGGACAGTGTAGTCTTTGCCGAGATACTGCCCTATGGTGCGCGCCTTCGTTGGCGATTCGACTATAAGCAATCGTTTAGTCACCTGTTCACTCATAGCGCGTCTACCAGCCTTCGGTCAAGTCTCATTACGCAACTTCTGTCATTATCGGATGATGATCGGAGCCGATGCGATCGGGAAGAATGACGGCGTTCTTAATCGAAAATGAGTTAGAAACAAGGATGTGATCGAGCTGTGATTGCGAGATGGGATGTGTGATGCCGCCCGCGAGCGTATTGAATAGTTTATGTTCGACGAAACGCCGTTCAATATGTGTGCGCTCGCGATTATGGAAAGCTACATTGCATAAGCGGCCTCCAAGAATCCAATTAAGTGGCGTAATATGTAATGCTTGGAGAGTGTTGAAATCGCCACAGACGATTGTAGGGCGTGCAGGATCACGTTGTGTCATCGCCATCTCGAATTCTTTCAAGCGCCATGCTGGTCGTGCGAGAATGAGATGCAGATTGAATATGCGAATCGCATTTGGCGCGCCCTGAACGCGAATGTCGGCAAAGAGTGCATTGCGGTTTCTAATCTTGCTGAAGAACCGGTACGGCATGAGGTGGATAAAGAGCCGCGTGCGGAGCGGGAGAAGCGACCAATAATCGGGATACGGTATCTCACCATGCGTTTCGATAGGATGTTTAGAAAGTATGACGATGAAAATATGTTCGATATGATTTCTGGAAAGTCGTTCTACGTCGGTGCAAAAGGTGATGTGGTAGGGAAGTATCTGAAGTCGCGCGAGAAATGTTTCTGGTACTTCTTGGAGACAAAAGATATCGAAGTCGGCGTGTTGAATAAACTCGAATGCACGATCGAGTTCGCGGTTGCGATACAGCATGTTCCAGGAATAGATTTTCATTTATTTGTATTTATGCCCGATGCCATGCGCCAAATTCTTCTTTAATAAGTCCGCGAAGTTCCAGAGCAACGAGAGCAGTCAATAATTCTCCCACATTCGTATCTGAGCCACGCAGTATCTCGTCCCGCGTCTTCGGCTCCTCGAGCATATTCCAGATAACCAGCTCGATATCTTCAAGGTCGCTCGGCGCCTCACATGCCTGCGCAGGCAGGCGCGGCGATATTTTCAGTGCTTCGAGAATATGAAGCGATTCGGTCACGAGCGTCGCGCCAAGTCGGATAAAGAGATGTCCGCCAAATGCGTGCGGGTCACCGATGCGATGCGGAACACAGAGTAATTCGCGATTATACTCGCTCGCAAGCCGCGCAGTGATAAGCGTACCAGACTTCTGTCCCGCTTCGATCAGGAGTACGGCATCAGAAAGTCCGACCATAATACGATTTCGTTCGGGGAAATAGTAGACGCGTGAAGATTGGTCTGATGCGTATTCAGAGATGAACCCGCCGCCAGCTTTTAAGATCTCTTTCGCGAAACCGCGATTACTGCGCGGATAGAGGACATCATCAGCGAGACCGGAACCAGGCACGACGAGCGTGTGAAGTCCAGCGGAGAGCGCCGCCTTATGTGCACAGGTGTCGACGCCGAGCGCAAGACCGCTGACGATAGAGACTGGATAGCCAGCGAGACCGATGATAAGTTTCTCGCATGCTTCTTGCCCGTAGCGCGTCATCGCGCGCGAACCGACAACCGTCAACAATTTCGTCTCTTCTGGCGGTAAGGTTCCTCGAACCCACAGCCGCTCGGGTGGCTGTGGTATTTCTAAAAGTTGTGCGGGCCACTTCTCGCGCTCCAATTCCCGTATGTCCATGCATGCAGTATATCTCGTCTCCATGATAACTCGAATTCACAAAAAGCCGCCTCTCCAGAGGCGGCTTTTTATTGTACAGCACTAAACTACTCACTATTTCATATGCGTCGAGACGAGTTTCGTCATCTCGAACATCGTGACTTCGCCCTTCCCGCCGAAGATCGCCTTCAGCTTCTCATCCGCAAGGATATTTCTCTTGTTCTGCGGGTTCTGAAGATTGTTTTTCTTGATGTATTCCCAAAGCTTCTTGACCACCTCCGTTCTCGGGAGCGGACCCTTTCCAACGACCGCTTCAAGCTCGGCAGAGAGGTTAAGGGGTTTCGATAACGCTGAATTTATTGCCATATAAATGGTTTTTATTTCTTGTTGTTAACTCGACCTATTCAGTATACATCAAAAGATGAAGGAGTGGGGGCTGTCCTTCTCGGGCACTTGCGGATAACCCGCAATGGGTATACTTACCATATATGGCGTACGAAGGGAATGGCACCATAAGCATTCCGCGAAAGCGCGAAATACAGCATTACCACGGCGATGAAGCGCGGGTTATATTCGTCATCAGCGCGCTACTGATCATCGTCGCGCAGTCCACCGGCGCCGATCTCCCGCTCTCCACGATCGGCGCGGTCGTCTCCGCAGCAGTGCTCGTCATCGCGGCAGGCGTTACGAATCCGGCAAAACCATGGATCCACTGGTTTAATGCGCTTCTATCCTTCGCCGGTACGCTCCTCTTCGGCACTAGCGCCATTGAGCACTACCGCCTAGGAGTGAGTCTCTTCGATCCTTCCTTCACCTACCTCGAGACGCTCGCTCTCCTTTCGCTTATCGCGCTCTATTTCACCACGCGAACCATACACGGCATCGTCCAGCGGGCGGAGCCCTAAAACGTGGTATCATCCGTCCATGTCGTTCCAGAGTTTCCTTATCAATCAGTACGCCAAGTGGAAGATGAAAGACGTGCCGGCGGAACAACGTGAACAGATGACCGCACTCGTCTCGAAGGACCCGAAGCTTTTCAAGATCATCGGCGAGGAGATTGAACGCCGTAAAAAGGGCGGCGAGAGCGAGATGAAGGCGGCGATGGAAGTGATGAAAAAACACCGCGTCGAGCTCTCTGCGCTCATGCAGAAAAAATAGAATGACCGAACTCATATCACTCCTCGTCTTCTGCCAAGCGCTCGGTGCGTCCGTAGGCGCTTTCACAGCGGTTTGGGGCGAATTCGCCTATGTTCGAGCAATGCGCGACGGAAAGATAGATATCGCCGAGCGCGCGCATCTCCGTATTATTGCGAATGGACTGCGCTTCGGCATGATGCTCATCCTTCTCTCCTCGTTTGGTCTCGTGATTGTCGCGTATGTAGTTCAAGCGTCGTTCCAACCTGCGTTGTCTACGAGCTATTGGACGCTCGTCGTGCTCGCGTTCCTTATCATCGGCGTTTCTTTGGCGCTCGCGCGACGTCGTATCTCCTTCGCGCTCGGTTCCGCGATCGTCTTTACCGCGTGGTGGTTCCTTGCCTATCTCGTTTTCGGCTGGTTCCCTGCGCTTTCCTTCGGTGCCGTTGTCGCATTCTTCGTCATTGCAGTCGCGATTTTTTATGTGGTGTTAGGGTCAGCACGCTTTCTCATGTTTGATTTGCACAAAAAGTGAATGAAGTAACGAATCATCATAGTTTTGGCTGAGTTATTAACAGTAACAGATTGCTTAAATATTATGTATGTATGATAATGTAATTAATGATAGAAATTATTGCGGTAGTTCTATTTGTCGCAGCTCTTATTTATAATTGGTCACTTGCGAGTCGTATAGGATCTCTTGAAGCGAAGGTTAAGAATTTGATCAATACGTCTGTGAATACAGGATCCGTTACAATTACTCCACCGCATACCGATTCTAGACAGACAGTAGTGGCTGGCGGAATGGAGGAATATTTGGGTCAACCAGGCACAATACTCGCGACTGCGACACGTGTAGCAACTAATCCGAAACAGCCAGATATTGCAGAACGTTTTGGAATGTGGATTAAGGAGGACTGGCTGATGAAAATTGGCGGATTCCTTTTCATTATCGGCTGTGGATGGTTCGTCTCTTATGCCTTTGCTAATAATTGGATAGGTCCTGTTGGACGTATCTCTATCGGCATTATTGCTGGCGTACTCGTAATGGCATTTGGTCTTTGGAGGATGATTCGTTTCCCACAGCAAGGTGGAATATTCATGGCAATTGGTGCAGGCATGACAATACTCTCTATTTTTGCTGGAAGATCTATCTTCCATTTCTTCACACCGATTTCTGCTATTATGTTTGATTTTATTATTGCCATATTTGTTTCCTTCGCTAGCTATAAATTCAATTTGCGTTCCTTGGCTCTTTCTGCACAAATCATAGCCTTTATTGCACCGCTTCTGGTCGCCGGACAGACTGACCCAACATTTCTTTTCTCATATATTCTGGTTATATCACTCGCAACCATCGTTCTTGCTGGTTTGATGGGATGGCGCGTACTTATTGTGTCGAGTCTAGTATTCGTAGGAATGTATAGCATCCCGTATATATTTTCTTTGAATGGTGTAGGAAACATCTATAGTATCAATGCTCCAATTATTCTTAATTTTGCCTATATATTCTCGGTGTTATATCTCTTCTCTGGAATGTTTGCTGTGGTTAGGCGTGGAGTTGTTTTGGTGAATAATGAGATTGTGCTTGCACTCCTCAATGGTATTTTTCTATTTCTCTGGATTTATAATGTATCAGATAAGGAATGGCAGACTCTCATCTTCGCTGCGTGGGCGATAGTTTTTGCAGTCGGCTCATTTATTGCCTTCCGCTTCAGCTCCAAACCTGATCCATTCTACTCGTACGGTTCTGTGGCAGTCGCTTTTATCGCGGCAGCCACCACAACGCAATTAAATGGAGCGGCTTTAACGATAGCTCTAGCAATCGAGGTGTGTTTGCTCGTTGCGGTAGTTTTGGCTCTGACGAAGGACACGAAAGTGGCTACATCTACATCGCTTCTCTTTATCGCGCCGGTATTACTCTCTTTTGCGAACATGACAAGGTATATCATATCCAAAGAAATCTTAACTAAAGACTCTTTCGTTCTTCTAATCTTATCTATCTCGCTTATTGTCGCAGGTCGTCTGATACGTATGGTTGGAAAGGAACGTAATGTAGCAGAAAGCAATAACATATGTGTCGTACTTATAGTTCTTGGCACAATGTATATCTGGTTTATTATTTGGTGTTTCCTACATATCTCTATGCCACTCACTCAGGATATTGCGACACTTGTGGCGCTCACAGTCTATACGATTGCCGGACTCGTGGCATACTTTATCGGACTCTTCAGAAGCGACACAGCGCGGAGGGTGTACGGCGCGGCTCTCCTAATCTTTGTAGTCGCACGATTACTTGTTGTGGATGTGTGGAGCATGGCGCTCTCTGGTAGAGTGATAACCTTCTTCGTCATCGGCATACTGTTGATGAGCACGGCATTCCTAACCAAGCGGAAGTCAGTTGGTAGACAAATAGTATGAACTACGTTGGAAAGATTGCGGTGCCTATACTTCTCACATTTCCGTTTATCATATTTGCGAGTATGTCTAGTGCGTCTGTGGTAGTTCCGACGTCTGCTTTTGTCGCATCTGACACAACACAGAAACAGAATGTTGTCAGCGCGTTTCGGCAATACGTATCGGTCTCGCCGACTATTTCCATCCCCACGGTTCTTGAGGTTCCCTTAAGCCAAGACGCGCTCGCTTTCCCAGTACTCGCGATGTACAACATGGTAACGAACGAATTCGAGCCCTATCTTCTTAATTCAGCTATAAAGGGTGATACACCGAGCCAGACAGAAGCGAAGGGCGCGACAGGGAGCGCCTACGCGCTTAACGATGGGGATTACGAGACGTATCTTGAATTCCCGGTTCGCGATGGTACGAATAGAGCGGAGATAACCTTCGCCTTCGTTAAGCCGATAGTTGTCTCGTCACTCTCGTTTGCGCTTGATAACTATGTTGCCCTACCGCAAACGATTTCTATACAAGCCGACACCGCAAATGGCTCCTACACCGTTCTCGCACCATCACGATTACATCAGAGTAATATCACGTTTCCTAAGACGACCGCTTCAGTTTGGCACATTTCTTTTGACTACGTGCAACCGCTCCGAATTATCGAGATGAAGTTCAACGAATCTTCCTCCGGGACGCTCGTATCAAGGAGTGTACGTTTCTTGGCACAGCCGGGACAAAACTATCAAATATATTTTGATGCTGACCGTTACGTACGTCCGGTACAAAAGGAGGTGGGCGATCTCTCATCGAACAAAGGAGTTGTCACAGTGAGCGGTTCACGTCCAGTTATGAACCCGTCGTTTACACCGTCTGATTCTGACGATGACACAATACCTGACTTGACTGACAATTGCGTGAGTATCGCTAACACGGACCAGAAAGATTCTGATGCGAATGGTCGCGGTGATGCGTGTGAGGATTATGATCGCGACAGTATCGTTGCAGCGAAGGATAATTGTCCTAATATTCCAAATCAAGACCAGATAGATACTGATGCTGATGAAATTGGCGACTCATGCGACAATTTCGATAACAGAGTAACAGAAAGGATGCCATGGCTCCCTTGGGTCGGCATCGGCACTGCTGGTGTGGTGCTTCTTGGGCTATCCATACTTGTATTCAGATACAAAAAAGATGGCGTGGTATCTGGTGTGCCCGGAGGCCCATCTGCTTGAAATTTAAGTAGGGAAAGGCAATAGTTGGTACGATGTTGAATATTGGAATCGTCGGATTACCGAACGTGGGGAAGTCCACGCTTTTTAATGCGCTCACGAAGGCGTCAGTGCCGGCGGAGAATTATCCCTTCTGCACCATCGATCCTTCGGTCGGCGTCGTCGGCGTGCCCGATGCGCGGCTCGGCGCGCTCGCAAAGTTTTCGGAAAGCGGAAAAGTCATTCCGGCGGCGATAGAGTTCGTGGACATTGCCGGACTCGTGAAAGGCGCCGCGCAGGGCGAAGGATTGGGGAATCAATTTCTCTCGAATATTCGCGAGACGGACGCGATCCTGCAAGTCGTTCGTTTCTTCGATGATACGAATGTGTTGCATGTCGAAAAAACAATCGAGCCATACAAGGATATAGAAATAATTAATCTCGAGCTCGTGCTCGCCGATGCGGAACAGGTCAGGAAGCGCCGCGATAAACTTGTTCGCGATAGTAAAACAGGATCGAAGGAGGCCATTGCCGAAGAATCCGTACTTGCGAAAATCGAACAGGGTTTTTCTGCGGGGAAACTCGCGCTTCACATCGGGCTTACTGATGATGAAAAAAAGCTCATTGCACACTTGAATCTGCTCACAATGAAGCCGATTCTCTACGCGCTCAATACAAAAAGCGGCGGACACAATCTCGACGAGCTCGCCGACGGCCGCGCTGCCCGCGCCTACGAGCTCATCGAGACGCTCGGCTCGCATTATCTCTTCGTAGATGCTGCAACGGAACGCGATCTGAACGATGTTGCAGATGATGATCGTTCGGGTTTCCGTCAGGAGCTCGGTGTGCTCGAAGATGGTCTCGCCGGTCTTATCCGCGGAGCTTACGACGTGCTCAATCTGATTTCATTCTTTACGACAGGTACCGATGAGACGCGCGCGTGGACGATTCGCGCTGGCAGTACGGCGCCACTCGCCGGCGCCGCTATTCACAACGACTTCTTTGAGAAATTCATCCGCGCCGAAGTTATTGACTGGCAGAAACTCCTCGAGCTCGGCTCCTATGCCGCCGCCAGAGAAAAGGGCTTGGTCCGAACGGAAGGGAAGGACTACATCGTCAAAGACGGCGACGTAATGGTCTTTTTGCACGGCTGATCTGTGAACAGCGGTTTGTATGGTATAATATCTACCATGGGAAAACCAAAAACAACACCGAAGGATTTCTTCTTGTGGGCGGGAGCGATAGTTACTTTTTATTGGAGTGTTATCGCGTTCATTCTCCTTACGTTCGATTACGTCAATTACGCGTTCCCGAATGCGCTTTCTTATTATCCAGCCGATCCGTACCAAAGCGGTATCAGCTACGAAATGGCATCGATCATTGTTCTTTTCCCACTCTATATGCTTCTCATGTGGCTCATACGAAAAGACATAGTGAAGGACGCCTCGCGCAAAGAGATCTGGGTGCGTCGCTGGGTGCTCATCCTGACACTCTTCGTCGCGGGCATCGCGATAGCCATAGACCTCATCGCTCTTCTCACGACCTTCCTTAACGGCGAGGAACTTACGACAGCATTTCTGCTCAAAGTATTGATCATCTTCTTCATCGCGGCGGGGGTCTTCATGCATTTCATCGCCGACTTGAAGGGATACTGGGACACGTTCCCTTCGCGCAAGCGCGCAGTTGGCATCGGCGTCATCATCCTTGCAATTGTGACGATTGTCGCTGGATTCTTTATCGTCGGTACGCCAGCGCAGGCGCGTCTCGCCCGCTTCGACACACAGAAGGTGAATGATCTGCAGAATATACAGTCACAGATGATTACCTATTGGCAGGCGAAACAAAAGTTGCCCGCAACGATTGCCGACCTCAATAATTCTCTCTCGTATGGCCATGTACCAGTTGACACGCAAACAGGACAGCCGTATATCTACGAAGCGACAGGAGTACACTCGTTCAAACTCTGTGCGGTATTCAACGCGCAAAGCCGCGTGAATCAAAACATATATTTCGAAACTCGCGCGATAACGCCTACGCCGGTCGGCGTCAAAGATATGGCGCAGGATAACTGGCAGCACGGTGCTGGCACCGTCTGTTTTGACCGCACGATTGACCCCAGCTTCTATCCGCCGCTAAAATAGGGTTCGAATGGCGTACGATCACAAAGACATCGAGAAAAAAGCCCAGGAGAAATGGGCGCATCTCGATCTCTATACTACCGATCTCTCGGACACATCTCGAGAGCAATATTATCTCCTTACCGAGTTCCCGTATCCCTCTGGCGATCTTCATATAGGCCATTGGTACGCCTTCGCGGTGACCGATATTTATGCACGTCTCTTGCGCGCGCGCGGGAAGAATGTATTCTTTCCGATCGGTTTCGACGCGTTCGGCTTGCCTGCCGAGAATGCGGCTATAAAAAATGGTCTCAATCCGAAGGATTGGACATATAAAAATATGGCGCGCATGCGCGAACAACTCGCAACAATGGGGGCATCTTTTGATTGGAGTAAAGAGGTCGTCACTTGCGATCCAAGTTATTACCAGTGGACACAGTGGCTCTTCACAAAACTTTTTGAGCAGGGGCTAGCCGAGCGGAAGCTAGCGCCGGTGAAGTGGTGCCCAAAAGACCAGACAGTTCTTGCGAACGAACAAGTCATCGACGGTCGTTGCGAACGGTGTGGTACGCCAGTCGAGGAGAAACGGCTGACGCAATGGTTCCTGAAGATTACCGACTACGCCGAGCGCTTGCTTGCCGGTCTCGACGCACTTCCGTGGCGCGAAGAAATCAAGGAGGCGCAAAGAGCATGGATAGGAAAGTCGAAGGGCGCGAAGTTAAGGTTCGACCTTAAATCCGATTCCCAAGGTCGAACCTTTGAATCCGTCGAGGTTTTCACCACGCGGCCGGACACTGTATTCGGCGCGACGTATGTCGTGCTCGCGCCAGAACACCCGCTTTTGTCAAATGATTGGCTTACGATGTCCATCATGAATGCGAAAGAGGTTAGTGAATATGTGAATGAGACGAAAAAGAAGACCGAAAGAGAGCGTAGTGAAAATAAAGAGAAAACAGGAGTGAAGCTCGAAGGAGTCACGGCAATCAATCCTGCGACGAAAGAAGAAATTCCGATATATGTCGCCGACTATGTACTCAGCTCCTATGGCACGGGCGCAGTGATGGCGGTCCCTGCGCACGACGAACGCGACCTTGATTTCGCGAAGAAATTCAGTGTGCCGATCCGCAAGACGAAATTCGCACAATGGGATGAAATCGCCGCGATGGGAGGAGAACGCGCGACGCAGTATCGACTGCGCGATTGGCTCGTCAGCCGCCAGCGATACTGGGGTTGTCCGATACCGATTGTCTATGATCCAGAAGGGAAGCCGCACACAGTTCCGGCCGAACACTTGCCGTGGCTCTTGCCGACCGATGTAGACTTCACGCCAACCGGTAAGGCGCCACTCGCCTCGTCGAAAGAATTGAAAGAACGCGTGGAAAAGATATTCGGTAAAGACTGGACACCGGAGTATGATACGCTCGATACGTTTGTCGACTCGTCGTGGTATTTCCTACGCTATCTCGATTCGAAAAATACGAACAGTTTTTCCGACGCGGCCTTGATGAAGAAGTGGCTGCCGATCAATCGCTATTCGGGCGGAAGCGAGCACACCACTATGCATGTTCTCTATGCGCGTTTCCTTATGAAGGCGCTCTATGATCTCGCACTAGTATCGGTCGAAGAACCCTTCACCGAGCGTTTCAATCGCGGACTCATTATGGGTCCAGACGGGCAGAAGATGAGTAAATCGAAAGGAAATGTTGTGAATCCCGATGAGTTCGTGCAGAAATATGGCGCGGATGCGGTACGGATGTACCTTGCTTTCATCGGCCCTTACAACGAATCGGGAAGCTACCCGTGGAATCTAGAGGGCGTCGCTGCAATGAGGAAGTTCCTCGATCGCATCGTGCGTCTTGTCGATCGCACCAGTTTGGCGGTCGAACCGCCAAGTGAAATATCGGAGACGATACAACAAGCATTCGCGAGAACCGCACTGAAAGTCTCTGAAGACGGCGATCGATTCAAGTTCAATACTGCTATCGCCGCACTCATGATTCTCATAAATGAAATTGAAGCAAGTCCATTCATTCCAAAAACTGCCCTCACGCAACTCGTTATCATACTCGCGCCCTTCGCACCGCATCTCGCCGAACACCTTTGGGAAAAGCTTGGAGGAAATGGCACTTCGACCTCGCTCGGCGTAAACAGTGTGCATCAAGCGGCATGGCCAGTTTTCTCTGTAACGGTTGCTAGTGAGACTGAAGTCGTTGTGCAGATCGCCGGCCATAAGCGAGGTAGCATCCGACTGTCAAGAGAGGCTAGTGAAGCTGAAGCGTTAGCTGAAGCTTTAAAACTTCCAGCGGTAATCACAGCGCTTGCCAGCAAGAAACCAGTGCGCGTGGTATACGTTCCGGGCAGAATCCTCAATCTTGTGGTATAATATCAAGCATTGACTCTTTATAAGGCATTTGATATAAATTACACCACATGACTAAAACGAGAAAAACTATACAACACAAGAAGACGTACAGCATCCCGATTGCCACGTTTTCCTTCGACAGTGCTGCGCTCGTGAAGCGGCTTTTGAGCGCGGCGCCAGAGAGGGCGCGCGAGATTCTTATTCGCCGCTTTGGTTTGGGAGTGAATCCTTCTCGCGAAACGCTCGAGGCGATCGGCGATCGTTCCGGCATTACGCGCGAACGTGTTCGGCAGATCGAAGCGGCCGGGCTCAATGCAGTGCGTGCAAGCAAGGTTTTTAAGGAAGCACTGGCGGAATTCGAGGAACTTGCGCGATACATCGATTCGCTCGGCGCAATCGTACCAGAAGGGAAGCTTCTTGCCGCACTCGGAAAGGATGAAAAGACACGCAATCGGTTCCGTTTTTTCCTCATGCTCGATTCGGCGTTTTCCCGCGAGCGCGAGACGAATGACTTTATCGCGCGCTGGCATGTGGACGCGGCGACTGCGAAACATATCCACGATGCGCTCTCAAGATTGTATGCCTCACTGTCCAATGACGAGGTGGTTTCTGAAGGGGAGCTCCTCGATCGCTTTCTCGAAGAGCTGAAGGATGTCAATGACGCGTACAAGAATGAAGAAATTTTGAAGCGCTGGATCTCGCTCTCGAAGCATATCGGAAGCAATCCGCTCGCCGAGTGGGGTCGTACCTCTGCGCCCACCATCCGCATCAAGGGCATTCGTGATTATGCGTATCTTGCCATCAAGCGTCATGGCGCTCCGATGCATTTCTCCAAAGTCGCCAAAGTGATCGGCACGCTCTTCTCCAAGAAAGCGCACGTCGCGACGACGCATAATGAACTCATTAAGGATCCGCGTTTCGTGCTCGTTGGACGAGGGCTCTATGCGCTTACCGAGTGGGGCTATAAGCCGGGCGTCGTACGCGATGTTATTCGCGAAACGCTCGAGCAGATGGGTCCCATGAAAAAAGATGACATCATTAAACAGGTGAAGCGCGCGCGTTTCGTCAAGGACAATACAATTCTGGTAAATCTGAACGATTCGCGTTATTTTAAACGCTTGAAAGACGGCCGATACATCGCGGCCTGAAACTATACACACGCGCCGGCCCGCCAGCTGGCGGTCGGCGCGTGCATTGTTGCTATACTGTACGCACACTATGATACCGTTCCTTCACGGACTCAATGAGCAGAGTAAAAAGTTCACGAATACATTCGGTATCCGATTCGAGTCGTGGCCGCTGTTCGTACTTGGCCTCGCCATTCTCTTCACCGCGTTCGTATTTATACCCGGCGTCGTCTCATTCGCGATCTCCCTTTCCCTTTTCCTCGCCCCGCTCTGGTTGCCGTTCCTCGTCGTCGGCGGCGCGATTGAGCTCTGGCTCGTCCTGAAGCGTTCTGAATTCATTGCCGCCCAGCAGTATATTCTTCTTGAGATTAAACCACCGCGTAATCTGGTAAAGACCCCGCTCGCGATGGAGGCGTTTCTCGCGAGCACTCATCTTTCGCCCGGGGAAGCGACATGGTATGTGCGCTGGATTCTCGGCCGCGTGCGCCCCTGGTGGTCGCTCGAGATTGCCTCCTTCGAAGGGAAGGTACATTTCTTCATATGGACGCGCGCAAATTTCCGCCGGATCATCGAATCCCAGATGTATGCGCAGTATCCGGGCGTGCAGATAGTCGAAGCGCCCGATTATACGCGGCTCATCTCCGCGACGCCCGAGGAGTGGGGCATTTGGGGCTGCGATTATAAGCACACGGCTAAAGATCCTCTGCCGATCAAGACATATGTCGAATATGGGCTCGACAAAGTGCAAAAGGAGCCGGAACAAGTTGACCCGCTCGCGAACCTTATTGAGTTTATGAGCTCGGTCGGGAAAGACGAATATCTCTGGCTACAACTTATTATTCGTGTTCATAAGGGCGAGAAATATCACAAACACAATGCAAAAGGTAAGCCATACACATGGATAGATGAAGCGGAAGAACTCGTGCAAGAAATTCGCGAGAAGACCCGCGACGTCTACACCGATGCGCTCACCGGCGAAGAGCGTCCAGGTTTCCCCAACCCAACTAAGGGTCAAATAGAAAAGATAGCGGCCATCGAGCGCAATGTCTCGAAACAGGGCTTCGATGTCGGCGGGCGCTGTATATATCTAGCGAAACCGGAGGCATTCAATCCGATTATGATTAATCACATGATCGGTCTTTTCAAACCTTTCAGCACCGAAGGGTGGAACGGTATCAAATCAGCTGCGTGGCTGAAACGATTTGACGATTACCCTTGGGAATTCGGCATTGGGAAATTGAAAGACAAATATCGCCGCAAGCTCATTCAGGCGTATCGCCGCCGGCAATTTTTCTTCGATCCGTTCTCTTATGGCGTGTCCAAGGATGAAGTGATGGTGATGAGCACCGAAGAGCTCGCGACGATTTTCCACATCCCTTCGCGCGCGGTCGAGACGCCAGGACTCGAGCGCATACAATCGGCCACCGGCCAAGCTCCTGCAAACCTTCCGATCTGACCAATGCCTCATTATTCACGACAGCACATAATGGCGTTCGTACTCGCCGCGGGCATTATCGGCGGCTACTTCATCATCTTCTCACCGCCAGCGAATTTTCCTTCGGGAAGTACGGTAAGCATCGTGCAGGGATCATCGGCTCCTCTCGTTGCGCAACAGCTCGCCGATGCGCACATCATCGTGCATCCTGGAGTACTGCGATTCATTCTGCGTATGGCGGGAGCAAGTGACAGAGTGCAGGCCGGTATGTATCGATTCAGCGTTCCCGAAAACTTGCTCACAGTCGCCTATCGGCTCGTCACAGGCGCGTACGGTCTCCCTTTCGTGAACATGACCTTTCCCGAAGGGACGACCGTGCACGAGATGGCGATACAAATTGCGAGTGCTTTCCCATTGATATCCGGGGAGGAAATTCTCTCGGCCGGGAAATCGTATGAGGGATATCTCTTCCCTGACACATATTTTTTCCTGCCTTCCGCGGATGCTACGTCGATAATTGCGACGATGCGTGCGAATTTCGATGCAAAAACAGTGCCATTGTCTGATGATATAAAAACATCAAAACGCTCGCTTTCCGACATTGTTATTCTTGCATCTCTAGTGGAAAAAGAAGCGCGTACAACTGCCAGTAAGCACATCGTGGCTGGCATACTTCTGAATCGCCTACAGCGAGGTATGCCGCTCCAGGTCGATGCGGTCTTCGGCTATATCTACGATCGCGATACCTATTCGCCCTCTCCTACGGACCTTACCGTCGATTCGCCATACAATACCTATACTCATACCGGACTGCCGCCTGGACCGATCGATAATCCCGGTCTCGATAGCATTGGGGCAGTTCTACATCCGACAAAAACTAACTATTTATATTATCTTACCGGGAACGACGGCTTGATGCATTACGCGACGACCTATGCCGGCCACCAGGAAAACATCCGGAAGTATTTAGTCAATTGATAATAATATTGTCTATGGTAGCATATTATACAAAGTCACCAATTGCTGGAGGACAGTTACCGCTCTTTGAAGTCAAGGGCTTAAAACCGAAAGGCAAAGAGCCGTTCAAAATCGAGCTCAATGAAGTGACGGATACCGATGCAGACGGCGCGGTGGGGCTTACTGATGTGAAGTGGCTCTTGAAAAATAATGCCAACATCGCCACATCACTAAAAGGTAACGGTGATTTTCGTAGTGAGGAATGCCTGAAATTGCTCAAAGAGGCAGATATTGTGGTAACTAA
>Ga0210051_1002912_pt1 | contig 17193 bp, 19 predicted proteins | sample CryGey092014_all_FD_185464 | JGI IMG/M metagenome (GOLD analysis project Ga0210051, IMG submission 185464) | Groundwater microbial communities from aquifer - Crystal Geyser CG23_combo_of_CG06-09_8/20/14_all (SPAdes) (version 2) | ecosystem: Environmental > Aquatic > Deep subsurface > Groundwater... | reverse complement strand
CCATTATAATGTCCTTTCCTGCCATGTGATCCTCCTTTGAGAAGGATCATTATAGCAACTTTGGAACAGGACATTCTTGCTTTGTTAAAACCGGACATTATTGTATTGCGATTACAGGAAAATTTTTTATGCCACCCGGGATACGAACTAAGCTTCTTCCCCCACGCGATATTGCGAAAATCTGCGTTTTAGCTCGTTAGCCTTTCTGTCGGCTTCTTTTACCAGAGAAATAGCCTTATCTTTATTGAATTTAGGATGAGATACCGTTTCATTCAGGTCATCCAAAAGCGAAGAAAGCTTGATTATCGAATCTTTATTGTCCTTGGTTAGCTTGGCGAACCCCTGCGTCATTTTATTAATAGCCTCAGCCAGGCTCTTGAATTCGTCGCGTTTTCTGAGTTTTAATATCGAAGAGAGATCGCCGCTTGAGACTTCGTTGATATACCGCTCCATTCTGTAAACAGGGCCTGCTATTCGATGAGAGAGGATAATCGATATCATCACTACGAAAGGAATTAAAAGGGCTACACGTATTAAAAGGACGATATTAACGGTTTTGAATATCAAAGCCAATCTTCCCTGGGGGTATACATTTGCCAGTTTCTCGCCCAATAAACCGAATACGGTATAATAAATCGTATATCCCGCAAGCCATGCTATCAGGAACATGAAGACAACAACAAGGGCTGTATACTTAAGCTGAAATTTGCTTGCTATGAGATACTGTTTTCGTTTAGAAAATTCTCCGTTTCCCATATTTCTTACCTCCCTTATTGTATGCTTGTTTTCTTCCAAACGGTCACTTCTCTTCTGTCAACGAAATCTACCTTATTTTTGCATTCCTTTATGATATTATACATCATATCAAGGCTCATGTAACGAGTAAAATTGCCGCGCACGCTTATGACTAAATCCCCTGGCTTAAGCCCGGCTTTGTCAGCCGGGCCTCCCGAAATGACATTCTCCACGGTAATGCCTTCATATTGCAGAACAAATGTAGCGCCGACAAGGTCTTGCGCGCTTGTCAATACCGAAGGCTTCTCTTTAGTAACTGCCATGGCCCTTTCTATGGTCAGTTTTAACTCTGTCTGGTTAGGATCAAGGAGCCGCGATAACAGGTCTTTTTTGCTGAGATACCCTGTAAGCCGTGACCATATAGCAATAATTTTATCGCCTCTCATAATACCAACGCTATCGGCGGGAGAACCTTTTAAGACTTCTGTGACTTTAGGGCTTGTTCCTTCCATCTCAAGCTTTATGCCGATAGAATCTTTCAGGGCCGCGTCGTTATCTTTTTTGATTGTATCGACCCCGGAAATTTTTGAGCGATTAAATTCCTGTATCATATTCCATTTTTTAACTTCGGCCTGCTGCAGAAGTTGCTCTTTTTTAAAAAGGATCTGCCTTGAAACGGTAAAACCGTCCCTGGCAGCTTTGGAACCCGGATTTAACTTATACGCCTGTTCGTAATAATAATAAGCTTTTTCGAAATCGCTTTTATCGGTATATTGCGCTGCCAAGCCCAAGATGTTATCCTCTATCGTATCGGATTCTATGGCGGTCGCGTCTGATTTCATAATTGATTTCTCGCCTTCAAAGGTAGACAGCGTTATCCTGTCGGCGTAATCTTCAACAATGACACCCTTAAGCATTGTGCCGTCTTTAAGCGTTACTTTGTCAGCTATGGCGAGGCCGTATGCTAGAAACAGGATCGAAGTACAAATAAAAAATATCTTGCTCTTCATAGGCTATTTCATCTTTCCTTAAGGACCCCTTCGTAAACTTCCTGAAGCGGCACTTTAAATTTCTTTGCTAATTTCCTGCAATCCTCATATTCCGGACTAAGCCTGTAGCTATCGCCTTCTATTTTACTTATTTTAAAGTTTACAGCGCCGTATTTTGTTTTGACTTTTTTTATCTCCCGTTTTAAAGTGAATCTATTAGCTTGGTAATATCTTAACCCAATTGTGGTAGTTTCTTCAAATATAATCTTTGCGATCTTATTAAGATCCGAGGGCCTCACTAACACGGTAAGCAGGGCTCCTATTCTGGATTTCTTCATATGAGTGGATGTTATAAAAACATCTAATGCCCCTGAGCCAAAAAGCCTTTCCATGATATAATCATAAATTATAGGTCTGGTGTCATCGATATTGGTCTCAACTACTATGACCTTATCTTCATTATATAGAAGCTCGCTTACATCTCCTACAACTACTCTTAAAAGGTTCGGGATCTCCTTTATCTCATATGTCCCGGCGCCGTAACCCGTTTTTAGCACTTCCATGGGCGGCGGGGTTTCATTTTTATCGACCAGCGTTGTGAAAATGCCGGCTCCGGTCGGGGTTATCAATTCATAAGGTATGCGGGCAAAGGCCACTTTATAGCCTTCGAGCAAATTTGACGCTGCAGGCATGGTCTTTCCTGAATTTAAATAAGAACCGTACACCTTCCCGATATTTAACGCCTTGACCGCGATAGAGGCGCTGACGATATCGATTATCGAATCAAGGTGGCCTAGCTCACGAAAATGGACTTTTTTCACATCCTTGACATTATGTACTTTCGCCTCTGCCTTGGCTATATTTAAAAATATCGACTTTGAAAGCTCCTTAACATCTTTATCCAATTTACTCTTTTCTATAACCGTTAATATTTCTTTAAGCGGCCGGTGGACATGTTTCTTATCGTCTATAAGCACGTCAAATTTCATACCTTTGATCGAATTACGCATGACGCTTCTTTTGGAGATTTTATAACCGCCTATGTTCAGTTTTGACAGCTCTTTTTTTAAAAAAGACAGGTTCAGTCCGGCGTCAAGCATGGCCCCGACGAACATATCACCGCTTATTCCGCTCGAGCAATCCAGATAGAGTACCTTCATAATTTCCTCATCTAATCGCTAGTCGCTAACCATTCCGGATGTTACTTAAGGTTTCTTAATGTTACGTAATGTTTCTTAAGGTTACGAAAGCTCTTTTTGCAACTTTCCGCAACCTTCCGTAACTTCCCGCAACTTTAAGTAACCTCTTCTGCTATTCCCTATTCCCTATTCCCTATTATTAAGCTAGCAAGATATCCTGCTCCGAAACCGTTGTCGATATTTACGACACCGATGCCCGGCGAGCAAGAATTCAGCATCGTTAAAAGAGGCGCGATCCCTTTAAAGCTTGCCCCGTACCCAACGCTTGTAGGGACAGCTATTACAGGTTTCGATACAAGGCCGCTTACCACGCTTGCCAACGCGCCTTCCATGCCGGCTACCACAATGATGACGGCTGCCTTATTAAGAATACCTATTTTATCCAGCAACCGATGTATACCGGCCACTCCTACATCGTAAAGCACTCCAACCTTGCACCCCATAACTTCAAGGGTAAGCCGCGCTTCTTCCGCTACTTTCAAGTCCGCTGTACCTGCGCTGACTATAAGAATTTTACCGCCTTTTTTCCTTTTATCTAATTTCTTATTATAAATGATCCTGGCCAGCGGATGGTATTTTAAACTTGGGTACGTTTTTTTTAGATAATTAAAAACTTTCTGATCAGCCCTTGTTATAAAAAGGATGCCTTCCCTTGCGAGGATTGATCCGCTTATTTGTCCGATTTGTTCCAGCGTTTTACCTTCGGCAAATATGACTTCCGGAAACCCCCTCCGCAAAGCCCTATGCGCGTCGAGCTTTGCAAATCTCAGATCAACATAGGGCAACTCTTTTAGTAGCTGGATCCCCTGTTGCAAAGAAATTTTTCTATCCCGTATATTTTTTAATATCTTTTTCAGTGATTTTTTATGCATTAAAAATATAATATTACGAGCAGCAAACCGATCGCAATGATAATAGAAATGATATAAAAATCGTTAAAGCGCAAAAAATCCGCGAGCCTTTCCAGCAGGCTGACATCTTTTGATTTAAATGAAGCCGGAAGAATTGTATTTTTTAACGCATCTACCTGCTCAAATTTGAATCTTAGGAAGGCCCCTCCTATTTTGTAGGCCGGAAGTTTTCCCATAGCCACAAGATTTTTGACATCCTTTTCTCTTATGCCCAAATAGCACGCTACTTCCTTTGTGTCCAAAAGTCTTTCTGGCATACAGCGTCCTTATCCGTTGCAATATTGATAAACTATCGGGAAAACTATTTTATTTTCCCGTTCGCGACCCACTCGTCAAGCTTGCTGCGCTCTATCTTCCAAGTATTAGCTTCTTTTATGGCAGGTATCCTTCCGTTAGATGCCCACTCGGCAACAACAGTTGGTTCGACCTCCAGATACTTCGCGACTTCTTCCATCGACATAAAAAGAGCCCCTGTGGGCTTCGTGGTATCGATAGAGCTCATTTTACAATTTCCATCCAATATGGCGCCTGACTCTATGTTCAAAAGCGGTGTTATTATATTGCCGACTATATGCGCCGGGGACGTCAGCCGTAACTCCTGCCGCGCGATTATATTGCCGTTTACCCTGCCGGCTACGGTTATCGTTTCGCCGTCGATATCGGCGTTAACGATCGCATGCTCGCCTACCGCGAGGCTTCCTTTAGTTACAAGCTTGCCTTCAAATTTACCGTTTATTCTCAAATTTACAGGGTCTCTAAATGTAAGGGTTCCTTGCATAGCCGCGTCTACGTCTAAAATCTTTTCTTTAGTTTCCTCTTCCTCTCTCCTTCTCCTCATCATTTTCGCACCCCCTTTTTAAGTTTTACTCCCAATTAGCCTTATCTACACCGTCTAATTTCGTTATATCAAATATTATCTTATCATACGCGATATTTGTCAATACTTTAAGGTGCATTCTCACCAGAACCGATGGTTTGCCTTCTTGTTTTTCTATGCCAAAATCCTTTATCTCTACGCCGTATTTTGACAGCACTTCTCTTATCTTGCCTAATTCTTCCGCGCTTCCCTTTGTGCTGATAACGATGGTCCTAAAACAATCTTTTTTCAATAGCGACCACTCAAGTTTCGAAAATACGAACAATACCACAAGGACGAGCGCGGTCGCGATCTCAGCCCCATGGAACATCCCGCACCCGACAGCAAGGCCTATAGCGGCTACAGCCCAAAGGCTGGCTGCGGTGGTAAGCCCCCTCACCGATGTCTGCGATCTTAAAATAGTGCCGGCCCCGAGAAAACCTATCCCGGCAACGACTTGCGCCGCTATCCTTGAAGGATCCACCTGCGCCACTCCTTTATAGATATCGAACATGTACATAGAAGTCAGCATTATGAGCGCGGAACCGGTGCCGACAAGAATATGCGTCCGCAATCCTGCTGCCCTCCCGAACCTCTCTCTTTCGAATCCAATTATACCGCTAAGAATAGCTGCCACTACTAATCTAGTAAACATATCCAGATCACTGATCATATTTTAACCTCCTTTAAAACTCGCTGTACTGAAATGCCTTGAAATCCAGATTCGACACTATTCCGTTTTTATAAAGCTCGCCGCCAAGATAAGCTACCATCGCGGCATTATCCAGGCAAAATTCCGGTTTTGGAAAAATAACTTCTATATCGCAGGGCCTGGCCTCTTCGATCAAGGCCTCTCTTAATCTTTTATTTATGCTCACACCTCCGCCCACAACAAGATGATCGCTCTTTTTCCGCTTGCACGCCAGAACGGCCTTTTTTGCTATCACCTCGACTACGGACTCCTGAAATCCGGCGGATACATCATTTACCCCGGAGGCGTTTAATTTTCCGCTGTTCTTTTCTTTTCCCCTGATATAATATAACACAGCTGTCTTTATCCCGCTGAAACTAAAATCAAGCGAGTCACCAAGATATGACCGTGGGAACCTTATCCTTTTAGGATCGCCATCTTTTGCCCTCTTCTCTATAATGGGCCCTCCCGGGTAACCCAACCCCAGCATCTTCGCCACCTTATCAAACGATTCGCCGCACGCGTCGTCCCTGGTCTGCCCGAGCGGCTCTAACTTTATAGCGGATTTCACATGAAAAATGCTGGTATGTCCGCCCGATATGACCAAGGCGACAAACGGGAAACTCATTTTGCGCTCACTGTTTAAAAAGGCGGACCATATATGCGCAACAACATGGTTCACTGCCACGATAGGGATATCAAGCGCGAAACTGATCGATTTAGCTAAAGACACGCCCACGAGAAGCGAGCCCATAAGCCCGGGCCCCTGCGTCACCGAAACCAATTTGACATCTCCGAAATCCGCGTTTGCTTTTTTAAAGGCGTCCCGAAGGCAGTAGCCTATAAATTCGACGTGATGCCTCGAGGCTATCTCGGGCACAACCCCGCCGAATCTGGAGTGCAAATGAACGCTGGACGAGACTATACTGGATAACACTTTATTCCCGTCGGTAATAGCCACGCCGGTCTCATCGCATGATGTCTCTACGCCGAGTGTTAGCACCTTCTAATACCTCTTTAGGAGTTTTGATAAAAAAACAAATTCCACGCCTTCATTTTCTAGCTTAGGCATCTCTTCGGCCAACGTCTTTATAGTCATACGCCTGTCGTGGCCTATAGCTATAGCTGAGCCGTTCTTTTTAGCCTCGCTAACAAGCCGCCTTAGCTGCCCCTTTATATAATTTGACTCGCCGATATTATCAAGATAAATATTTCTCTCGGCGAACTGCATGTGCATTTCCTTCGCCAACTCTTTGCACACGCTTTTATCGGTCGTAACGCTATCGAAAAAATAAAGTTTCTTCCGTTTTAATTCTTTGAATATAATCATCATAAAATCTCTGTCTTCGGTCGCCTTTGACCCCATATGGTTCGACACGCCTTTAATGCGTGAGAGACTGGCTATGCCGGTATTTAGTTTTTCCGTTAAAGCCTCTTTCGGCATATCCACTAAAAGCGTGCCTGCCTCGAGGGTCGCGGTTTTATTTTTTGGTTCGAGCGGCAGGTGCATAATGATCTCATAGCCGTTTTTTGCCGTTTCTACAGCGGCCGCTTTAGAATTAGGGAGATTCGGCAGCACGGAAAGCGTCAGTGGCTTCTTAATACTGTTTAAGAGTTCTAAATTTTTCAGGCTATAGCCGAGGTCGTCTATCACGATCGCGACCTTAACTTTAGCGATCACCGGCATTTCTTTTTCTTTGATAACTTCTTTTTTTCCTGTCTTTAAGAGAAAAAATGTTCCCAAGAGAATTATTAGAACCGCTAATATTGTAAGAAACGCCCTTTTCTTTAAGACCATTATCCGCTAATTGTTTTGTATACCTTTAAACCTTTTAAAAGATCTATGGCCCTTAAAAGCTGAGAGTCATAAATTATCTCGCTCTTCTTTTTGACTTCTTCTTTCTTCTCTTCGGTTTTTTTGCTGTCTGATTTTTTCTCATCACCTTTTTTGTCTTCCGGGGGAGTTAAGCCTTCTTTAGGTTCCTTTTCAAGTTTTTCAAAAATGTCTTCTTTCTTCTCTTCCTTTTTCCCTTCCTTCATTTCATCTTTTTCGGCTGTTTTCTCTTCTAATTCGATCATTATGTCAGGATTTATACCTTCCCCATTTATGGAGCGGCCGCTCGGGGTAAAATATTGCGCCGTAGTAAGCCGCAGCGCCGAGCCGTCCCTAAGCGGTATGACCGTCTGCACAGACCCTTTACCGAACGTCTTTGTTCCGAGAAGTATGCCACGCTTGTGGTCCTGAAGAGCGCCGGCGACGATCTCGGAAGCGCTTGCCGAACCTTCATTTACCAGAACCACTATCGGGAAATCCATGTACGGCTTGGGATCTCTTGCCTTAAATTCCATGTTCTGGCTCTTCATGCGGCCTTTAGTCGAGACTATCATTTTTCCTTTCTCAATAAATTTCTCAGCCACATCCACAGAAACGCTTAAGAGGCCGCCCGGGTTATTCCGCAGATCCAGAATAAGGCTATTCATCCCGTCCTTTTTCAGCTTCTCTAAAGCCGTTCCCAGATCCTTGGAAGTATTTTCCTGGAATTCGGTTATTCTTATATATCCTATGCCGTCTTCAAGTATTTCCGCTCTTTTGACGCTTTCTATCCGTATAATATCCCTCGTCACCGTTACATCAAAAATACTCTCGGCTTTTTCGCGCAAGATAGTAAGCGTTACTTTTGTTCCAGGTTCTCCGCGCAATTTTTTAACGGCGCTGATCAAAGTGATATCCCTGGTGATCTCCCCGTCTATTTTAACGATTTTGTCATTGGCCTTTAAGCCGGCATTGAACGCGGGGGTTCCTTCTATAGGAGAAACAATGGTCAAGAGACCGTCTTTTATAGTAATTTCGATGCCTAAGCCTCCGAATTTTCCGGTAGTCTCTACCTTTATCTCATTATAGGTATCCGGGTCCATAAACTGGCTGTGGCTATCAAGGCTGCTAAGCATGCCTTTTAATGCCCCGTATATGAGCTCTTTAGGCCCCACGTCTTTCACGTAATCGGTTTTTATTATGCTTATGGTATCCGAAAATAGTTCTATCTCATTATAGAGATCTCCTCCGGAAGCTTGCTTGGGCTCCTGCTTCTGTTTGCACATACCGCCCTGAATGTTAAAACTCATAAATATGGCTAACGCTAAAATAATAAAAACAATTCTCCTTGCCTTCATGCATCCCCCTTTTGTAATTCTTCCTCAAGAATTTTATTTAATAATTTCGGATTTGCCTTACCTTTTGTGACTTTCATCGCCTGGCCGACTAAAAAGGTAAACGATTGCTTCTTGCCCTCCCTATAATCCGCTACTGACTTTTTATTACCGGCCATCACATCTCTGGCAACTTTTCTGATCTCATCTTCGCCCGAGATCTGAACCAAGTTTTTTTCTTTCGCGATCTCATAAGGGCTTTTTCCGGTTTCTATCGCCACCTTAAGAATATCTTTTGCGATCTTTCCGCTGATAAGCCCTGAGTCTATCATTTTTATCATATTAACAAGGTACCGCGATTTTAGTTTTATTCTAACTTCGTTAAAGCTAAGATTTGTAGCGCTTGCCGCTGCCGATATGTCATTTATCATCCAGTTGGCGATTGTTTTAGGATTTTTCGGATCTATCTTTATTGCTTCCTCAAAGTAATCGGCCATATTCTTATCGCTCACCAATACCGACGCATCATAAACGGATAGCTGATACTCGCTTTGAAAGCGCTCTCTTTTAGCGTTAGGTAATTCCGGGAGGGTGTTTTTAATTCCATCGATTCTTTTTTTCTCTACTTCAAACGGAACGAGGTCAGGCTCGGGGAAATATCTATAATCGTGCGCTTCTTCTTTTGAGCGCATTGAAATAGTAACAGACTTCTGGCTATTCCATAACCTTGTTTCCTGCGATATTCTCTCTCCCTTTTCCGCAAGAGAGATCTGCCTGTCTATATCGTATTCTAACGCGGCCTTGACGCCTTTGAAGCTATTCATATTCTTGATCTCTACTTTATTGCCTAATGACTTTTGGCCTTCAGGTCTTATTGAAACGTTCGCGTCGCACCTCAGGCTTCCCTCTTCCATATTGCAATCCGAAACGTCCAAGTATTGTAAGATCGCCTTTAGATTAATAAGGTACTGATACGCCTCTTCCGGCGCGGATATTTCGGGTTCGCTCACTACTTCCAGAAGCGGGATGCCTGTCCTGTTAAGATCAACAAGGCTGAACCTTTTCGCTTCATCGTGGATAAGCTTACCCGCGTCCTCTTCCAGGTGCGCGCGTTTAACACCTATCTTTTTTAATCCTCCGCTTGTTTCTATTTCTAAATAACCGTCTGAGGCAAGCGGCATATCATACTGCGAGATCTGGAAATTCTTGGGCAAATCAGGATAGTAATAGTTCTTCCTGTCAAACTTCATTATCTTTGATACGCTGCAATTTAACGCCAACGCCACTTTTATTGCAAGATTCATCACTTCCTCGTTCAAGACCGGAAGGGCTCCGGGAAGCCCCAGGCACACAGGACAGGTGTGGCTATTGGGCGGTGCCCCGAACTCCGTGCTGCAGCCGCAAAATATCTTCGACTTAGTCGCTAATTGAACGTGGACCTCTAACCCTATAACAGTTTCGTATTTCATAGTTTTTTCCTAAACTCCTAATCGCTAATCATTCCGGATGTTACTTAAGGTTTCTTAATGTTACGCAATGTTTCTTAAAGTTGCTAAAGCTCTTTTGCAACTTCCCGTAACCTCCCGTAACTTCCCGTAACCTCAAGCAACCTCCTCTAATCCCTAACCCCTATTCCCTAACCCCTATTCCCTAAACCCTGTTTTCTACAGTTTCGGTTTCCAATTATGCCAATCAGTTCTTTGTTCATATGTGTACGCGACTCGGAAAAGCAGCTCTTCATCAAACGGCTTACCGAGTATCTGCAGCCCTATAGGCAGGCCGCTCTTAGTAAATCCACAAGGAACGGAAATGGCCGGCATTCCCGACAGGTTCGCCGATATCGTAAATATATCTGATAAATACATAGCCAGCGGGTCATCGCTTTTTTCGCCTATTTTAAACGCAGCACTCGGAGAAGTCGGAGTAATGATACAATCATATTTTTTAAACACTTTGTCAAAATCTTCTTTTATCTTCGTCCTGACCTTCATGGCCCTTAAATAATACGCCTCATAATAACCGCTTGACAGCGCATACGTCCCTAACACTATCCTCCTCTTTGCTTCGTCCCCGAAACCTTCGCTTCGCGTATTTATATACATCTCTATTATGGAATTCGCGCCTTTGGACCTGCGGCCGTATTGAACGCCGTCGAATCTGGCTAAATTTGAACTGGCCTCGCTAGGGCCGATAATATAATAGCAGCTTACCGCATAATCGGTATGAGGCAAAGATACCTCTTCATATTCCGCGCCTAAGCTTTTTAATAGTTTGATAGCGTCCCAAACATATTTCTCCACTTCTTTATCCATTCCGTCGATAAAATACTCTTTGGGTATGCCTATTTTTAACCCCTTCACATTTTTCACAAGCGACTTTGTATAGTCCGGTACGGGTAAATCGGCAGAGGTCGAATCATAAGGGTCGTAACCGGCGATGACATTCATTAGAAGCGCGGCATCATGAACATCCTTTGTTATAGGGCCTATCTGGTCCAGGCTTGATGCAAAGGCTATCAGGCCATACCTAGAAACCCTGCCATAGGTAGGCTTCATCCCGACAACGCCGCATAGCGCAGCCGGTTGGCGAATCGAACCGCCGGTATCCGAACCGATGGCAAGGATCGTTTCATCCGCAGCCACAGCGGCCGCCGAGCCTCCGCTCGAACCTCCGGGAATGGTATCGAGGTTCCACGGATTTTTTGTCGGCCCGTAACATGAGGTTTCGCAGCTTGAACCAAAAGCAAATTCATCCATGTTTGACTTGCCCAAGAGCAATGCCCCTTCTTTTTTTAATTTAAGGACTACGGTCGCGTCGTACGGAGGTTTGAATCCTTCCAGTATCTTCGAGGCGCATGTAGTTTCTTCGTCTTTTACGCAAATGTTGTCTTTGACGAGTACCGGGATACCGGCAAGTCTTCCGTTCCCGTCGAGCGTTTTGGCTTGGTCTTTTGCGTTCCTATTTACTAGCACGAATGCCTTCACGTTTTTCTCGACAGAATCGATCCTTGACATTATTGAATCGACAGTTTCGGCGCTTGAGATTTTTTTACTATGATATAATTCTTTTAATTGGTGGGCTGTGAGTTTATATAAATCCATATCGAATTTATTCTATTACCTTTGGGACTTTAAAAAACGCGTCCTTAACCTCGGGTGCTATTTTAAGGGCATCCGCCGCATTCAGGGACTTTCTTACTTCGTCTTTCCTAAAAACATTCTTCAAGGAAAGCGGATGGCTGGTTGGGAGCGTATCTTTTATGTCTACGTTTTTCAATTTGTCGATATACGATAGGATATTACTTAAGCGGCTGGTAAACCGGCCGATTTGCTCAGGCGGAATCTTAAGCCTGGATAAATAAGCTACATATTCAATATCTTCTTTTTTTATTGCACCCATATAGTTTATTTAAAATATTTACCTGTTACCGCTTCCCATTTCCCGCTCGATTTCAGGATCAGATCGCAAACCTCTCTTACGGCGCCGCGCCCGCCTTTCCTCGTTGTGATCAGATGAGCACTGGATCTAGCTTCTTCCACGGCATTCGGGACAGAGACCGCAAGCCCGGCCCTCTTGAGCGGGGATATGTCAATAAGATCATCACCTATAAAACAGACTTCTTCCGGAGTGATCCTGTACTTTTTCACCAATTTGTTGAAAACTTTAAGCTTGTCGCGGCAATTTTGATATAAAGCGCTTATCCCTAATTCCCTCGCCCTCATTTTAACGACTTTGGATTTCTTTGCGGTTATTATAGCGACTTTTATATCAGCTCTCTTTAGAAGCGCTAACCCAAGACCATCCTGCACGTCAAAAAATTTCAGCTCATCGCCGTAATTACCGTATACTATCCTTCCATCCGTCAATATACCGTCTACATCGGTAATAAGGAGTTTTATTTTCTTCGCTCTTTCTATAATTCTAGCATCCATCTCTTTTCCTAATCCCTATTCCCTAGTCCCTAAACCCTAAACAATTCCCGCCTTCAATAAATCCTGCACGTCAACCAGGCCGATCGGCCTATTCTTATCGTCCACTACCGGTATCTCGTCTATTTTTTTAGCCTGCAGTATTTGAAACGCCTCGGCTGCGAGACGATTTCGTTTTATGACTGTCGGCGCTTTCGTCATTACGTCCTTCACTTTTCTTAAAAGCAGGTTTTTATCTTTTTCTATATGGCGGCGCAAGTCTCCGTCCGTAAAAATACCAACCAGCTTTCCGCCTGCGTCAACAACAGTAGCGCTGCCCGCCCTCGCGCCTGTGATCCTGAGAAGTACTTCTTTGACCTTCAAGGTATCTCGCACTATCGGGTGATCTGCTTTTTTTCTCATGATGTCGTCAACTGTAAGAAGGAGCCTCTTGCCAAGAGTTCCACCAGGATGATAAAACGCGAAATCCTTTTCTTTAAACCCTTTTTTATCTAATAATGCAACAGCCAGTGCGTCTCCCATTGCAAGCATGGCCGTAGTCGAGGCTGTCGGAGCAAGCCCGAGCGAGCATGCCTCTTTTTTGACGCATGTATTCAAAACATAATCACTATTCTTAGCCAGGGTAGAATTAACATTCCCTACAAACGATATGAGTTTTATCCCTATCTTTTTTATTATCGGAAGGAACTTTACGATCTCTTCTGTCTCGCCGCTATTTGAGAAAGCTATCATTATGTCACCTTTTGTGATCCTGCCTAAATCGCCGTGCAGGGCTTCTGCCGGATGAAGATATAAAGACGGTGTTCCTGTAGAAGAAAGTGTCGCGGATATTTTCTGGGCGATAAAGCCTGGCTTGCCCATCCCGCTCACAATGACCCTCCCTTTGCATTTACTTATAGCCTCTACGGCTTTTACAAACTCCCTGCCGATTTTACCCTTCAGGCTGGTAATGGCCGCGGCTTCTATATCGATAACGTCTTTGGCCCGTTTTATTATCATCTAAAATGCCTCCCAACTTTTTGGGCTTCTTTTATTAACAGAATAACTGATCCCAATGTTTTTAAGGATAACATATTGGGCCCGTCGCACAAAGCCTGCGCAGGATTAGTGTGAACTTCCACAAAGATACCGTCGCATCCGACCGAAGCGGCCGCGGCGATCAATGGCGGCATAAATTCCCTCATCCCTCCGCTTTTATCACCGAGGGCTCCGGGCATTTGAACAGAGTGGCTTGCGTCATATATAACAGGGTAGCCGAAATCTTTCATGATAACAATTGAGCGAAAATCGCTGACTAAATTGTTATAACCAAAAAGCGTCCCCCTCTCGGTCACTAAAATCTTCTTATTACCGGTCGATTCGATTTTCTCTATGGCATTTTTCATGTCATACGGAGAAATGAACTGGCCTTTTTTTATATTGATAATTCTATTCGTTCGGGCCGCCTTCACGATCAGATCTGTCTGGCGGCATAAAAGGGCAGGGATTTGAATTATATCCAGGACACTAGCGGCTTCGCCTATTTCTTCGCTGCAATGGACATCGCTTAAAACAGGAATCCCAAACTCTTTTTTTACCTTACTTAAGATCTCCAATCCCTTTTTTAAACCAGGGCCCCTAAAAGAAGAGACGGATGTTCGGTTCGCCTTATCATAGCTTGATTTAAATATGAACGGGACCTTATAGCGGCTTGTTAAGTCTCTGATCGCCTCGGCGTGATATAAAGCGCTTTTTTCGGATTCGATCACACACGGCCCTGCGATCAAAACTAACGGTTCTCTTCCGCCGATCTTGATATTTTTCGAAACTTTAACTATTTTTTGCATTTTCTGCTTTTCTGGAGCTAGTCAAGGTTTCCTTCGCCTTTTCTAGGTCTTGAGGCGTGTCAACCCCGACTGTCTCAAATTCGGTTTCAACGGTTTTTATTTTATAACCGTATTCTAACGCCCTGAGTTGTTCGAGTTCTTCTGCTTCCTCCAGAGGCGAAGGGGGAAGATTTGTAAATGTGAATAAGAAGTCTTTCGTGTATGCGTAAAGCCCTATATGTTTATAATACACAATATTCTTGGCCCTGCCTGCTTCATTGGGCATTGCCTCTGCCGCAGCGGCTATTAAGGAATCGCCTATCCTGACGTACGGAATGGGGAATCTTGAAAAATAAAGCGCGAAGCCGGCCCTATCAATGACTACCTTAACAACATTTGGATTGTTTATATCTTCGGGGTTGTTGATTTTTTTAACCAGGGTTGCCATCACCAGTTTCTCATCGTTAAGCAAAACTCTTGCCAGCTCGTCTATCATCTTAGGCTCGATCAAAGGCTCATCGCCTTGTATGTTTATGACAATCTTTACGTCAAGCGGATTTACAACCTCAGCAATCCTGTCGGAGCCTGTCGGCTGCTTCGGTGAAGTATAAATGACCTTGCCGCCGAAGTCTTTAACTATCTTCACCACCCTGTCATCATCCGCGGCTACTATCAGGTCGTCTAAAAGCCTAGCGGCTTTCGCCTTCTCGTACACATGCTGGATTATGGGCTTCCCCAGGAGGTCAGCTATTACCTTTCCTTCAAATCTTGTGGAATTATACCTGGCCGGTATTACGCCGACTACTTTCATCTTTCCATCTCCTTTTTTATCCTCTCTATCAATTCGTCTTTTGTCACTACTGCAGTTCCTAACTTGCCGATCACTATGCCTGCCGCGCAGTTCGCGATATGCGCCGCGACTATCGGCTCAGCTCCGCAACTTAGCGATAAAGTAAAAGTGCCTATTACAGTATCGCCAGCGCCTGAGACATCAAAAACTTCCTGAGCGACCGTCGGTATATGGACTGATCTTTTTCTTCTCTCGAAGACACGCATACCGCGCTCCCCGAGCGTTATGACCACGACTTTACAGCCAAGCTTATTCAATAATTTGAAACCGGCTTTATTCAAGGTTTCCTCGTCTTTTATCGCGAAACCTACGGCGCAGGACGCCTCGTGCTGATTCGGAGTTATGCCGGTAATACCTTTATAGAATGAAAAATTCTCTTCTTTGGGGTCGACTATTATAAGTTTATTCTTCGCCCTCGCCATGCTGACGACCTTGTCTAAAAGTTGCGGTATGATAACGCCTTTTCCGTAATCTTCTATAATTAGAGAATCTACGTCCTCTAGTTTTCTTCTGACGTAATCTATCACTTTAGATAATACTTTTGACGATAGGGGGTCGGTCTTCTCCTTGTCGATTCGAACCACCTGCTGATGGGACGCGATCACTCGAGTCTTTAAAGTAGTAGGCCTTGAGATATCGCTGATCACGCCGCCTATATCCACTCCTTTATCTTTAAGGGTTTTTTTCAATATCTCTCCCCTGCCATCGCTGCCTATAACTCCTACCAAAATTGCCTTACCTCCCAGCGTAACTATATTATTAGCGACATTACTGGCCCCGCCGGGCATAAAGTTTTCTTTATTAACTTTCACTATCGGCACCGGGGCTTCGGGAGATATGCGCGTCACATCGCCCCATACATACTCGTCGAGCATCAAGTCTCCCACGACGAGCACTTTAGCCTTTTTGAATTTATTGATAATTTCTTTTAACTTTTCAAAACCCAATGTCTTCATAATTTCTCCACTATCGCTTGGTAAAGCAGCGGGATCATTATTTCGTGGTGGCCAGCAAAATTGAAACCTTCACCCCCCATAGAGGTCGGGCGTCTCACCACATTTTCTTGGGGACGATATAACCTGTACATATCAAAATTTGCGGTTGTAAAATCTTTAACCTTATGGCCTAAATTTCTGGATGCGCTTACCGCCTTTAAAAAGACTTCAGGAAGTATAACTGCCGAGCCAAAGTTCACGACAACTCCGCCATTCAGTTTTGACACGCTATATATAAAATTCCTAAAATCTATAAGCGCCCCTTCGCCTAGGGCAAGGCCGTTGCAAGAAGAATGCATATGTATTGTATCTGTGCCTATAGCTACGTGGGCCGTAACCGGGATATTCAACCTGACACCCCAATATAGTATGCTGAAATCATTGTACGGGAATTTTGCCCGCTCGATCTCGGTCCCCACTGCCTTTCCTATCCCATGGCCTTTGGCTGCGCCCTTATCTATCGCGTCATTTATAAAAAGCGCGGATTCTTCTGTCATACCGAAGGACCCGTCTTTTAAGGACGCGTCAACGTCCTCGCTTGTCTTGCCGACCATGGCGATCTCCGTATCGTGGATAACGCCTGCCCCGTTTATAGCTATTGCCTTAACTACACCTTTCTTCATAAGCTCTATTAAAAGCGAAGACAACCCGCATTTTATAACATGGGCCCCGAACATGAATATAACCATTTTGTTGCGTTTCTTGGCTTTGACAATTGCGTCGACCAGCTTTCTTAAGTCTCTGGCTGCGAGGATATGCGGAAGCGAATTATAAAAATTGTTGAACGATGTTTTCTTCTTTAACGGTTCGGCAAATAAGCTGATATCAACCTTGCTGGTCCTGCTTTTTATTGAACGCAACTTTAACTTATCCAACGGCTTATATTCTCTCATATTTACCTCAAAAGTTAGGTTATTTTAACATGTGGCCCTATATATGTCAATTGATTTACATCATAATGTTATTGCAAGGCAAAAATGTCCTGTTTCTAGCAAAGCAAGAATGTCCGGTTTTCATGTTTCAATTAGTAGTAGTTCTTTTTCTTTTTGGTTACCTTTTTCTTTTTGTTCATACTGTGGGAACTGT
>Ga0210051_1002908_pt1 | contig 17200 bp, 19 predicted proteins | sample CryGey092014_all_FD_185464 | JGI IMG/M metagenome (GOLD analysis project Ga0210051, IMG submission 185464) | Groundwater microbial communities from aquifer - Crystal Geyser CG23_combo_of_CG06-09_8/20/14_all (SPAdes) (version 2) | ecosystem: Environmental > Aquatic > Deep subsurface > Groundwater... | reverse complement strand
GTAAAGGAGAAAGAGCGGTTGCTCCTGGTCAATCAGCAGTTTTTTATTCAGGCAGAAAACTTGTAGGTGGGGGAGTGATTTGCTAATCAAAAAAACAGCGTCATTAGTTCAGCCGCTGTTTTTTTATACCCCCACCAGGAATCGAACCTAGATCAACCGCTTAAAAGGCGGCTGCTCTACCACTGAGCTATGGGGGCATGTGTAACTTTATAAAATTATCTTTTATTATTTTTTTTAAATAATCTTTCCATTTTAATCGTTTTAGCTTTCTTTCGATAAAACGGGCTTTTTCTAAAGAATCATATTGCTGTTTAAACACTAATTTAATTTCTCCAAATCTTTTCGTAGAATGCGTAAAACCACTTTTATGATGTTTTAATCTTTTTTCTAGATTTTTTGTACTTCCAATATAATAACGACCGTCCCTTAAACTTTCAAGAATGTAAACATATGCCATAGTGTCTTTAATTTGAGCTCCGACGCTCCGACCGAAGCGTCGGAGGTCGGAGCCCCGACCCTCTGGCGTCGGGGCTATGGGGGCCTAAAACCATCCCTCTCGACGTTTTTCCAAGATTAAACTGCCGTCTAATTTGGACACCAGATTGAAATTTCTTCCATATCTATCTTCAAAAGCTGCTTTGCCCTGCATTTTTGCCGCTTTAATTAGAGAAAAGGCCTCATCGAATGAAAGAATATAAGCCAGATGATCAACGCCGTCTTTTGCGTCTTCTTCATAAGTGATTTTGTATCCTCTAACTATTTTTTCCATTGTTAATAAAATGTTTATAAAAATACTTGCCAAAACCCTAAAGATATTATAAAATAAAATAGAAATAATGTAAAGGGTTTTAGACAAACTATGGTTTTAATTTTCTCTCATGAGGAAAGAAATTGAAAAATTACCACCGCAAAATATTGAGGCCGAAGAAGCGCTTCTCGGCTCTCTTTTGATTGATAATGAAGCAATTTTTAAAGTCGCCGATCTGACGAAGCCTGATGATTTTTATAAAGATGTTCACAAGACAATTTATGAAGCAATCCTCGAGCTTTGGGAAAAAAGAGAACCGATTGATATTCTGAGCGTAGCCAATCGTCTAGCAGAAAAAAACGAATTAGAAAACATTGGCGGACGAAGCTATCTCATTTCTTTGGCTAATAAGGTTCCAACTTCAAGCCATGTTGTTTCTTATGCTCAGATTGTGGAAAAAAAATCGAGCTTGAGAAAACTCATTAAAGCCGCTTCTGAAATTACTGAATTAGCTTATAAAGAAGAAAAAGAAACAGCCAAAATTTTAGATGAATCTGAGCAGAGACTGTTTGCTATTTCTCAAAAATTTATTAAAAGAAATTTTGTTTCCATTCGTGACGTTCTAGGAGAAGCTTTTGAAAGAATTAGCCAGCTTTCAAAAGGAGAAAAAGGACTTGTCGGCGTGCCAACCGGATTTATTGATCTCGATAGTCTGATTGGTTGTTTACAGCCATCTGATTTAATTTTAATAGCCGCCAGGCCTTCGGTAGGGAAGTCAGCCTTAGCCTTAGATTTTGCTAGAAACGCTGCTGTTTATTATAAAATTCCAGTTGGTATTTTTAGTTTAGAAATGTCAACCGATCAGGTGATAGAAAGATTAATCGCCGCTCAATCAAATGTCAATCTTTGGCAAATGAAAACAGGAAAATTGTCTCGCAAAGAAGATGATAGTGATTTTAAAAAAATAAATCAAGCCATTTCTTTACTTTCTGACGCGCCAATTTTTATTGACGATTCTCCGGTTGTCAATGTTAATGAGATAAGAACAAAGGCAAGGCGCCTTCAACTTGAACATCACATAGGCCTCCTCATCATTGATTATTTGCAATTAATGGAGAGCGCAGATTCTTATCGAAGTCGAGTGGAAGAAGTGACAGAAATTTCTCGTTCTCTTAAAGCTTTAGCTCGCGAATTAAACATTCCTGTTTTAGCGCTTTCCCAACTTTCTAGAGCGACTGAAGCAAGAACGCCAGCTATCCCTAAGTTGTCTGACTTAAGAGATTCGGGCACATTGGAACAAGATAGCGATGTGGTGATGTTTATTTATCGAAAATTTCTTGATAAAGGGATGAGAGATTGTCCTGATAATGAGAAAAACATCGCTGAAATTCATCTGTCTAAACATCGTCATGGCCCAGCTGGTCGACTCGTTAAACTTTATTTTGACGAAGGAATCGCCAGTTTTAAAAATTTAGAAAAAGATAAATATTTAGAACTTGAAAAAGAGGCGGATCCCTTTTAAAATATTGATTTTATGTTTCCAAGATTGATAGAAGATCTTGTCAAGGAATTTGGATATTTTCCTGGCATTGGGCCCAAAACTGCTCAGAAATTTGTTTCCTTTCTCTTGAAAAAGACCCCTGAAGAGTTGGCAAGGCTTTCTCAAAAAATAAAGGATTTAAATCAAATCAAAGCTTGTTCTCTTTGCGGAAATTTTGCCGAAAAAGAAGTTTGTTATATTTGTGAGGATCCCAAAAGAGACCATTCTTTAATTTGCCTCGTAGCCAATCCCTTAGATCTTGAGATCATCGAAAAAATAGGTGAGTATAAAGGAGTTTATGAAATTTTGGGGGGATTGATTGATACAACACATGGGATTAAACCCGAACATTTAAACATTAATCGGTTTTTTAATAGGCTTCACGATAAGAAAAATAGAATTAGAGAGGTTATTTTCGCTCTTAGTCCGAATCTAGAAGGAGAGACGACCATTCTTTACCTCCTTGATTTGATTAAACAAGACAAGAATATTTCTAAAGATGTTAAATTATCAAGATTAGCTAAAGGATTAAGTTCTGGGATGGAATTAGAGTATGCTGATTCCTTAACTTTGTCAGAAGCGTTTAAGGAGCGAAAAAGTTTATGACCTTAGAAATCGAAACAAAAAATCAACCCCGACGCCAAGGAATCGGGGCTCCGACCTCCGACGCTTCGGTCGGAGCGTCGGAGGAAAAATGGGACAATTTTGTTTTGACAGGTAACGGCGAATTTCTCCAATCCTTTAAATGGGGGGAATTAAAGGAGAAATTAGGAAATAAAGTTTGGTATTTGAGCGTCAAAGATGAAAGAGAAAAAGTTGCGCAGGCTTTGATTATTGAAACGCCTCTTCCTATTAATAAAAAATATTTTTATTGTCCACGCGGCCCGATTTTTCTTTCTTCAAGTCAAGAAAAGAAGGAGAGAGCGGTCAGGATTTTTTTAATGGATTTAAAAAATAAAGCGCAAAAAGAGAAAGCTCTTTTTTTTCGTTTTGAGCCGAATTTTGGTTTAGATGATTTAAACTTGAAAAAAATTTTTTCTGATCTCAAAATTCATTATCAACTGATTGAGTCTGTTCAACCTAGAGAAACTTCAATTTTGGATTTAAGAAAAGAAGAAAAAGAATTATTGTCAGAAATGCATCATAAAACCCGTTATAACGTTCGTTTGGCAGAACGACATGGCGTAAAAATTTCTCCTGATGGCAACCTTAAGATATTCTTAGACTTATTGCGCGAAACGGCGAGAAGAGAGCATTTAAAAATTTATCCCGATCACTATTATTTTAATTTAATAAAAGAACTCCCGGTAAAAATATATTTCGCTTCTTACCAAAACAAAATTTTAGCCGCCAATTTAATTTTATTTTGGAATAAAACCGCTATTTATCTTTATGGCGGTTCTTCTCGAGAAAACAAAGAAGTGATGGCACCCTATCTTTTGCATTGGGAAATAATTAAAGAAGCGAAAAAAAACGGATTTCTTTATTATGATTTTTGGGGCATTGATGAGAAAAAGTGGCCTGGTTTGACTCGTTTTAAATTAGGTTTTGGCGGAAAACGAATAAAATATCCCCAGAGCTATGATTTGATTTTTGACAAATTTTGGTATTTCTTATATCAAATTGGAAGCAAAATTAGGCGATCACTTGACTGATTCAAAAAATTTTCGTATATTCTATCTGCTTGACTTCAAGCGACTTTAATTTTTTGAAGGGCCCATAGTATAGCAGTAAAATATTCCCATGGCATGGGAAAGTCGAGGGTGCGACTCCCTCTGGGTCCACCAATCGCAACTTTCGCCGTTTTGGGAAAGGATTGCCTCGCGGCTTCGCCGCTCGGCATTCGGGCTTTGCGCCTTGCGCAAAGCCATAAAATCCCACGGCGGGCAAAAAGAAAAGGAAATGGATTTGTCCAAAAATTTGGGGTTCGTTCCGTGTTTTTGAACAAACCGCTTCATTTCCTCGTAGTTTTCGGAAGAAGCCAAATTTTTGGCTTTTTTCGTATCTAAAATCCACTGCCGCAAGGGTTGGAGCCAATTATTTCCTGTTTGTCCAAAATCTTCCAAATCGTTCGCAAGAGAAACTTTTTGCTTTAGCAATTCTTCTTTTTTCGGCAGATAATTTTCCTTTGGTATGTCGCCGTCAATGTAGGCGGAAACCAATTTATCCAGTTTCTCTTGCGTTTCCAAAAGTTTATTTTTCAGATTTTGGACAAACTTTTGCGACGAGTGATTATTTTCTTTTTCCCATTCGTCAACTTGCTTTAACATTTTATCCGTCCACTCGTCGCAAAGGGCAACGCTTTGAAGCCGTGCCTTAATTTGCGCGGCAAGGTCTTTTTCTTGGATATATTTTTGCGAGCAAACACCTTTCTTTTTGGTGCAACGATAATAGCGGTATATTCCGCCGCACTTGCCGCGCGAAAATTGCGCCGTGATCGCCGAGCCGCATTCGCCGCAAGTCATTAGTCCGGTAAATGGAAAATCGTGGCGTTGTTTGCTTTTTCGCGGTTTCGCTTTACGGCGCAATACTTCCTGCACAGCTTCAAAAAGCGTTGCGGAAAGAATTGGCTCAAAGTGTCCTTCGTGATACTCGCCTTTGTGCTTCACTAAACCTAAATACGCTTGATTGGTGAGCATTCTTGAAATGGACGCTTTGGCAAGTGGCGTTCGGTTTTTTGTTTCCAAACCAAGTTCAGCCAAAAACTCCGCCAAACTTCCGAGAGTATGTTTTCCGGTGGCGAATTCCTCAAAAGCGCGAACGATAACTTTTGATAATGTGGGGTGCGGTTCAATCGTTCTTGTTTTAGTATTATTTACATAGCCAAATGGCGCTTTTGTCAGCCATTCGCCACGGCGGAGTTTTTGGCGGATACCGCGATTGATATTTTCAACGAGATTATCCGAGTAATACTTGGATTGACCGAACGCCACTTGCAACATGAACAACCCTTGCGGCGTGGGCTCAAACCAAAATGTCGGAAAGCGCAAAGAAACTATTTTTTGCGTGTCCACAAGATAGATAATTTTTCCACCATCAACGCTATTTCTTGCCAATCTATCGGGGTGCCATGATAAAATTCCAACGCCGTCAGATTTTTCTATCTCGTTTATCATGGCGGCAAATTTTTCTCGTCCGGGTTTCTTTGCGCTTTTCGCTTCTGTAAATTCTGCAAGAATTTCCACATTTTCTCTACGCGCGTATTCTCGCAATTCAAATAATTGAGCTTCAATACTCATTATTTGATGGTCGTCATCTTCCGTTGATTTCCGAGCGTAGAGAAAATATTTTGGTTTGAGCATATTTTTATAAATTATTAGTTTAGATATGAAAACGACAAATCCATTTCCTTTTCTTTTTGCCCTCCGTGGGATTTTATGGCTTTGCGTCTTGCGCAAAGCCCGAATGCCGAGCGGCGAAGCCGCGAGGCAATCCTTTCCCAAAACGGCGAAAGTTGCGATTGGTGGGATATTCTAAACTTTGCGCGAAATTTCTTTGAGCGAAACTGACGTTCCGCCCCGCCGCCGCTCGCTGACGCTCGCCACCCCGCAAAAAAGTTTTCTTCACATTTTTTGATTTGCGCGCCCCCAATTTTTTCTTCTAAACGGAAAAGAAAACTTTTTTGTTGGGTTCTGCTCTCAACGAGCAGGGCGGCGGGGCTTCGCTTCGGCTCGGGCGAGGCGGAATTCCCCCCACACCCCCCTTCCGCCTCGCCCTCGCTTAGGCTGGCGAAATTTTTTGCGGCGGGCTTACAATTCTTTTCCTTGCCCCTCCCTCCCTGCGCGGAAAAGATTAAGGAACTCCCTAAAATACATAATCCCATTTTGGGATTATACCATGTTAGGATATACAATACAAATAGGTATGAGTAAATCTATATTCACAAAAGATTACAAAGAGATAATAAACCGCTTAAAGCAAACGAGAGTTGATGCCGGTTTTTCGCAACAGACGGTAGCTGATAAACTCGGCAAACCACAATCTTATGTTTCAAAAATTGAATCCGGCGAAAGACGACTCGATGTTGCCGAAGTAAAAAAGTTTGCGGAAATTTATAAAAAAGAGGTTTCGTATTTTATTAAGTAGTATGGAAACAATAACAAAAAATTTTTATTTGAAATTGGGTATATCTGAAAACGCTCTTTCGACTATCAATAAAGAACTGGCGCTTACTGCTGGGCTTAAATTAAGTCCATTTGCTAGATCTCGTCGCGCAGAAATGTTAAAAGAGGCAATAGCATTTCCGAAAGGTAAAAATCAAGAAAAAAGAAAAATAACCGAAATTTACAAAAGCGGTAATTTTGTAGTTGCCGTTGGTAAGCCGGGAAAAGAAGCTGCCCCCGATTTCAAACGGAAACATTATATAACAGGGGAAACTACGAATAATAAAAACGACATGAACCCTTTTATAATGACAAATGGAAAAAAAGTTGGTAATGACCTAACATTTGGAGCATTATTTGAACAAATTGAACATCTTATGCGAGCGGATATGTTTGGGTTAGAGCTTTTAGGTATGCTCATATTCCGAATGGCTTTTATGTTGGATCACAACCAAAATCAAGAAAATAAATGGAGGTATGCTCCACCAAAATTGTCTTTAGCTGTTCTTAAAAAACGCCTTCCCGAAGTTGGCGGCGTTCCTGTTGATGTATTTTTATATTTTCTAGATGTTTTAGCCCTCAATGAAGATGTAAAAATGCACACATTAGGGCACGAAAATGCGCAACATGATTATGGACGAATAAATACTTTACTGACTTTTGCCCATTTGGTGGCTGTTTTATTAAACCGTCGCTCTCTAGCAAAATTTGCTGGCGCGTTTGCTCGGCCACCTTCCGGTATGGCTCCACTTCCAAAAATCAAAGGCCTTTTCGAAACTTATCCTCTTTTGTCGCCAGACTTTCGCTAATTTTCAATTCTTTTTCGTCCTCTAAACAATTTGTGTTCTGGCGCAATAAAGCCATTTGCCAAGCGAGTGTTTATAATATCGCAATATTTTTTGTCTATCTCGGCGGAAATAAATTGACGATTTAAGTTTCTGCACACATCTATTTCCGCGCCACTTCCGCCAAAAAGAACTAGAACTATGTCTTTTGGCTTGGTCGTCGCTTTAATTAACATTTCTGTTAGTTTTTGTGGAATTTGGCAAGCGTGATAAGTTTTTTCCTTGCTTACATTTTTTACAAGATTAAACTCAAACCAAGAATAAGGCATTCTTCCTTTTGATCCGTTTGCCAAATTCTGACGGATTCTTCTGTCTGTTGGATTTTTGTATGGTAGCGCAACCTCGTCTTTGAAAAATTTATTATCATCACTTTTTCTAACATGAAGTATACTTCGGTGTGCCGTAGTAAATCTTTTTGGCGTATGTCCTACATTTGTATTATAAACCCAGACATATTCGTTGATATGCGGAAACTGTAAATCTAAATACTTAACGCGAAGATGGGCGTTCTGTTGAGGATAATTCATCATAAAAAGATTGCCGTCGGTTTTAAGAACGCGCATTGATTCTTTGGTGAGTTCTATATACCAATTTATATAATCTTCAAAATTCCTTGTGTAGTTATTGCTTCCGTATTTAATGCCGACATTGTAATCAGGATCGCCAAAAATCATATCAACGCTATTATCCGGCAAATCTTTCAGAACATGCATTATGTCGCCGTTATAAACTTTGTTCAGATAATTACGAGCGCTACCTCTTTCTTGAAAATCTTTTTTAGAAGGCAAAACAAAGGTTTGGAGTGGTTGAATTGTTTCGCTAGTTTTTATTACATCAAACAAAACTCCTTGCAGAGAAAAATCTTGACCCCTTTTTACTATAATTGGTTGATAATTTTTATTTGCCGGTTGTAATCTTATTTGATTTTTTTCTTTGTAAAAAGTTTTGAGTGTTGCCTCATTTCCGTTAATAAGCGCGACTACTTTTTCTCCATTTTCGGCTATGTTTTGTCTTTTAATTAAAATTGTATCGCCGTCATTTATATTTTCATCAATCATGCTGTCGCCCCGTACACGCAACGCATATACTTCGGTTGCTCTTGGCAGTTTGCTTTTGGGAACGACGATTGATTCTTTATTTTCAATAGCTTCGATTGGTTGTCCGGCGGCAATAACGCCTAAAAGAGGAATTTTTACCAACGGTTCTTTTTTGGAAATACTAATCGCTCGTGCTTTATTTTCTGACTTTTCTACATAACCCGCTTTTCTTAATTTAGAAATATGAAAATGAGCCGTTGAAACAGAGGCGAGTTTAAATTTCCTTTGGATTTCTTCAAGAGAGGGAGCGTAGCCCTTTTCTTTTGAATAAATTTTTACAAAGTCCAAGACTTCTTTTTGTCTTTTAGTTATCATATGCGTTTGACTTACTTCCTATACCTAAAGTATAATAGAAAGAAAATAGAAAATCAATAACAGAGTTATCCACAATATGAAAATGGGAAGAAATGATCCGTGTCACTGCGGAAGTAATAAAAAATATAAAAAGTGTTGTTTGGGTAAAGACGAGCGGAAAAATACTCTGAAGCAACGAGTTATGAAAATTACGCGACGCGATTTTATTTCGGGACCATATAAATAATGTCCTAATCAATCCTGTTTAGCCGAAGGGACTTTTGGCGTATTCATGAACATAGAGGGTTCGCGTAGTTACACGAGAGAATGTATTCAGTGCGGGCACACTGAAAGTTATGCTCTACCCCAAATCAAGAAAAAAGTGCTTTATCTCGATCAGTTTGTGATAAGCAATTTGGTTAAGCTGTTAGATAAATCACATCCGAGCCATGAAAAAATAAAATCCGACTCCTTTTGGGAAGCCCTATTTATAAAACTTGAAGCCGCTTCAAAATCTCAAGCCATAGTATGTCCGGATAGTTTTTATCATCAGGACGAATCCTTAACTGGAAGAATTAATTTTAGATTTATGAAAAGGTTGTACGAGCACTTTTCCAGTGGCAAAACACTTAATCCCAGTATCATTGTTGAGAGAAATCAAGTAGCCCAGCACTTTGAAGCATGGCTGGAGGAACGAAAAGCTGAATTCAATTTTGACCCGCAGGAAATTGCTTTTGAGCGAGATTTACATACTTGGTCGGTTGGATTAAGAATTTCGGTTGGTGGCCGACCTTATCCGGGGCAAGTTGAAAACCTACAGAAAACTAATGCTATGACAGAGGAGCAGTTAAAAGCTGTATGGGAGCGATGGAAAAACGAGAAGAATGTCGGTTTTGTTGCGAGAGTAAAGGAAGAAACGGGCGGACTTGGAAAGGGCTTGATTACTGCGGTGAGGCAATTTGCCGAGAGGAGAGCGCGCGCTATGGCAAGAATCGTGGCGGGAGAAAATTATGAAATGGATTTAGACGATTTTATGCCACCGATGTCTAATGACATATTGGAAGCATTGATGAGAACAGCACGCTCCAAAGGACTATCGGAGCAACAAGTCGCAGAAACAATTGTGCGATATTTTAATGACATAGACGCATTGCTTGAAATACCCTACGTAAGAATTAGTTCCGTGATGTTTGCCGGACTTGCGCACAGGGCGGCGAATGGACAAAAGAAGCCCCCGCGTTCAACGGCAGATGTCCAATTTATCTCAAGTTATTTACCTTATTGCGATGCACTCTTTGTTGATAAAGAATCCGCCTCGCTTCTCAAAGAGTTTCCTAAAAATACGCCGGAATACCTGCGGTTGAAGGAGTTTCCAGCAAAAATTTTTTCTCTCAACAATAAAAAGGCCTTTTTAGATTATTTGGATGAGTTGGTAGTAGATATTCCGTCTGATCAAATAGAGATATTGAAAGATATGAGCGGAAATGATTATAATAAACCATATTGGAGCATTATTGAACACGAAAAGATTAGCAGAGATAGAGGATAGTTTTTGCCCGCCGCAAAAAATTTCGCCAGCCTAAGCGAGGGCGAGGCGGAAGGGGGGTGTGGGGGGAATTCCGCCTCGCCCGAGCCGAAGCGAAGCCCCGCCGCCCTGCTCGTTGAGAGCAGAACCCAACAAAAAAGTTTTCTTTTCCGTTTAGAAGAAAAAATTGGGGGCGCGCAAATCAAAAAATGTGAAGAAAACTTTTTTGCGGGGTGGCGAGCGTCAGCGAGCGGCGGCGGGGCGGAACGTCAGTTTCGCTCAAAGAAATTTCGCGCAAAGTTTAGAATATCCCACATTTGAGAAAAAAGTCAAATTTCCCTTTGCCGCCCCGCGGAGTTTATCCCCCACTAAGCTCCGCTCTGGTGCGAGGCTTGACGGCCAAATTGAAGGAAGTTTTGAGCGAAAAAATCAATTTTTGGTTTTGTCGGTAAAAGAAAATTTTTTATAATAATAAAGGGTAGAAAGCCATTTTTATTTTCGATTTTGTAGTGTTTTTCCAATGGGTGTTGTGGGAATGAAATTTAAAAATAGAGATACCGATGGAATTGTTGTGGTAATAGCAAGCAAAGTGGCGCCCCAGGGCTTCGGAAAAATAGTAATGCTTACTGTGGAAAATGAAAACGGTAAGCGATGCGAGAGGGAATTTTCGTCTTTCTACAAAACCCACGAGCTAATTGACTTTGGAATTTGGGATAATAATTAAGGAAAGGTTTTGGGGACTGACAAACAAGAAACGAAAGGAGGAGTGATAAAAATTATGAAAATACGGCTTTTAATAGCAATCTTGATTGTCATGGGATTAGTGATTGGTTTACCGGTACCGCTATTACCCTAAATCAATTGAATCGTTAATATAAAAAGGGGGGGTGAAATGAACAATTGCGAAGTTTTTAAACTCTGCCGGGAAATAACGCTCTGGCGGGCTCTAATTTTGGGCGAGCCGGATTATGCCGAGAATGTAAGAACTGCTGAGGGTCCTTTTTGGTGTCCTGATTCGATTGAGGATTGCCCTCGGAGAAAAGAAATGCTCGGTTATACTCCCGAGCAAATAAAAGAGCGAAGGGAAACATATCAAAAACAGTTTGAGGAAACAAGCCTTTATCGGCAAATGGGGCTTGACCCATTTGAAAATGTCGGCGAAACCGTTGATGATTTACTCTTAAAATCATTTGGTGGTTCTGATGATTTTTAAGCAAAACCCCGGAAAGACAAAATAGCCCACCAAAATTGGTTGGGCTATTTTTTGTTTTTTAAATTTCCAGATAACTGGGGTTCCGGTTACCACCACAATTTATTGTTTTTGCATTTTTTACCTCTCTTAATAGTCAACCCCCGGCTCTTCTTGCTGCCAAACTTCTTTCTGAGTTTGCTCTTTTTCTCTTTTTTCCATTGCTTCAAGTTCGCCTAAAATAGTATATTTTATCAGCGCAACAAATAGGGTTTTTACATAGGGTATCTGAACACTAAGCTCGTTTAGCCTTTGAAAAACTTTTTCAGCAATTTTTTCCGACATTTTTTCCTTATCCATTTTCTCCTCCTTTCATTTATTCTGGTTTCAGGGTACCACTCTATATTAAAGCTTTTAAAAAATTTTGTCAAGCCCCGTGGCTACCCTGTCAAAGCCCTATGATATTGTAAACAAAAAAAAGCGGACGAGATTATCGGCCGCTTTTCCTGATATTTATGTTTCAAAATGAAGTTTTTGAGAAAGCTCTATCCTTACGAGCCCCGATATCTTTATTGCGCGTACAATAACAGAAATAGGAGTGTCGTGAAATGTCACAATATTGGTATCTCCCCTATCGTATGATTCGGGGATTTTCACGCCAACTTTGCGCAGATTTTTGAGAGTTTTTGCAATATCCCCTTCCAACACCATAAAACCACTAATGACTGTATCGTAGCCATTGTGTTTAAAATCATGAATCGCCATTCGTAACGACGGGTTGATGTATATTTTTCCTGTTTTCTTCTCTATACTCATCGATTTCACCTCCCTTATTTATTTTCTAGGAGCTATCTAAATAAGACCTGACAGAAATCGCCATGTCAATAGATAGTCTTGTACAAATGTAAAGAGGATTTAGAAATTTCAGTTTTTTCTTTACTTATTTTTACCTTTGTGTTCTGCTTGTATTATACACCCATTCTCTTAATTTGTCAATAGCGCTGTTGTCTTTCAGCTAAAATGTCGTAAGTTAGCCCCGTAGCAGAGTAAACTCGCTACGGGGTAAACTTTCAGCAAGATGTCGCTTTCGATAGAATGAAGTAATGTCGTCTGGAAGAATTGATAGGAGCTGAAAGACAACACGGGGTTTGACAATTAAAATAAAGTTTGCTAAACTTAAAAAAGTGGGATAATGTTAAGTCGTCAATCTTGAAAGTCATGAAAGCTGGAATAAAAAATCTTTGGTTATTATTCTCTCCATGTTAAATATTATATCAATAGGACAATTTAGTAACATAACAGCAAGGATGCGCTCTCTGGCTTTTTAGGTTGGCTGGCTTTTTCAAATATGGTCGAATATATTTTGGGAATTTCGCTTTTCCTGGTAGGTTTTGGAAGCGGATACTGGATTCGTCGAACAATTGTTAGGAGGCGAGCCGGAACAATTGAGGCAAAAATTCAAAGAATGGCTTCTGATGCCAAGCAGAGGTCTCAGCAAATTTTATTTTCAGCGAAAGAAAAAGCTGTAAGAATAATTGGGGAAGCAAAAAAAGAGGAAAGAGAACATCAGAACAGGCTTTTAGAGCTTCAGAAAAGATTGGAAAGAAGAGAAGTGATTTTGGACGAAAAATTAAATTCTCTTGAAGAGAAGCAAAAAAGCCTTTTAGAGAAAGCCGAGAAAGTAAAAGAAATCAAGGAAACCTTAGAGAGCCTCAAAGAACAAAAAATTGAAGAACTTCAAAAAGTAGCTCACCTGAGCCTTGAAGAAGCTAAAAAGGAGCTTTTTTTGGTATTGGAAAGAAATTCTGAAATGGAAATTATGGAAAAAATGAAAAAGCTGGAAAATGAAAGCGGAGAAAGATTGAAGAAAAGAGCTCAGGAAATTATTGCCCTGTCAATTCAGAAATACGCCGCCTCTTTAGCTTCGGAAATTACCACCACCACTGTTTTGCTTCCCAATGATGAAATTAAAGGCAGAATTATCGGGAAAGAAGGCAGAAACATAAAAACAATTGAAAAATTAACCGGAGTGGAAGTTATTGTAGATGATACTCCCGAAGCAGTAGTAATTTCCGGCTTTGACCCAATACGTCGGCAAATCGCTAAAATAGCTTTGGAAAAATTAGTATCCGACGGACGAATTCAGCCGGCCAGAATTGAAGAACAGGTAGAAAAAGCGACAAGGGAAATATCTTTACAAATCAAGGAAGCGGGAGAGCGGGCAGTTTATGATGCCCGTATTTTTGGAGTTGACCCCAAACTTAATTTGCTTTTGGGGCGATTAAATTTTCGGACAAGTTATGGTCAGAATGTTCTTTTGCACTCAATAGAAGTTTGCCATTTGGCTGGGGCTCTGGCAGCGGAACTTGGGGGAAATGTCGGAATAGCAAAAAAAGCCGGACTTCTGCATGATATCGGAAAAGCGGTTGACCACGAAATTCAGGGTTCCCATGTTGAGATAGGCATTAATATTCTAAAAAAATTCGGAGTTGAAGAAGAAGTAATTACAGCGATGAAATGCCACCACGAGGAATATCCTTGTGAAACATTAGAAGCGGTTTTAGTTCAGGCGGCTGACGCTATTTCCGGAAGCAGACCCGGAGCCAGAAAAGACACTCTGGAATCTTATCTAAAAAGACTTTCCGACCTTGAAGAAATTGCCACTGCCTTGCCGGCTGTTGAGAAAGCTTACGCAATTCAGGCAGGAAGAGAATTAAGAGTTTTTGTTAAACCCGAGGAGATTTCCGACCTGGAAGCCTCAAAATTAGCTCGGGAGATCGCCAACAAAATTGAGGAAGAGCTAAAATATCCCGGTGAGATAAAGGTAACTCTCATAAGAGAAAAACGGATAGTGGAATATGCGAAGTAATTAAATCCTAAATCCGAAATCCTAAATCCTAAACAATACCTAAATCACAATTTTCCAAATTCTAAACACAAGTTTGGATATTGGAATTTAGAATTTTGGATTTGTTTAGAATTTAGAAATTAGGATTTTGAATTTATAAAATCCGTGAGGATTTTATTCTTTGGCGACATTTTCGGCAGGCCGGGACGAGAAGCCCTGAAATTGATTTTACCAAAACTTCGCGAAAAATACGAACCGGATTTTGTTATTGCCAATGGAGAGAACTCCGCTCACGGCAAAGGAATTACAGAAAAATCTTTAAAAGAAATTTTGGAAGCCGGAGTTGATTTAATAACCACCGGCGACCATGCTTTTGAGATTAAAGGAAGTTTAGAAATATTTTCTCAAAAAGAAATACCGGTTTTAAGGCCGGCTAATTTTCCAAAAGAAGTTCCGGGTCAGGGCTGGAAACTTCTTGAGGTCAGAACCAAAAAAATCTTGGTTCTCAACCTGCTGGGCAGAGTTTTTATTAGATGCCAGTTGGACGACCCTTTTCGGCTTGCCAAGAAAATAATTAAAGAGAACAAGGACGAGGTTAAGATTATTTTAGTTGATTGGCACTGCGAGGCAACGGCTGAAAAAAAGGCTTTAGGATTGTATTTAGACGGAGAAGTTTCAGCGGTTTTGGGCACCCATACCCATGTTCCAACAGCTGACGAAAGGATTTTACCCAGGGGCACAGCCTATATCACTGATTTGGGGATGGTGGGCCCCCACAACTCAATAATTGGAGCCAAGGAGGAGGAAGTTATGAAAGGATTTTTGAAGCAGCTGCCATTTGTTTTGGAGCCGGCCGAAGGGCCGGTTGAGGTTAACGGAGTCTTTTTGGAAATAGACAACAAAACGGGTCTGGCAAAGAAAATTGAAAGAATAAGGGAAATAGTTGAACCATAAACCCCGTTAGAAGTCTGTTTTTATTATTCTAACAACTTCTACTATTTATTGTTTGTTTTGTGGTTATTTATAGCCATTACACAACAGAAAAATTTTCTAAATTTTTCTGGGTAAACCCCATTAGAAGTCTGCGATAATTTATAAGCTAAATTTTAATGCTTAACTTCTGTTAGTTAAAATCTCACTCCGTTAGAAACATCGGTTTCTAACGGAGCCATTAAATAATTTGGCAGACTTCTAACGGGGTAAATTGTTATCTTGTTAAATCGGTGATATAATAAAGATAGTGCGTAATAATTTTCGCGTGGTTTCGCGTAGGCGGCTTCGCCGAACTTTATATTGCCACAAAGCTTTGCAGCCGCCTTGTTTCGCGTCGGTTTCGCGTTGAAACGCTGCAATTATTTATTACGCATCAGGTTTAATAGAGGAAAGGTCGAATATCTTATAGAAATTTCCAATTTTCAATGATTCAATTTTCAAATGTAAATTGTCCCGCCGCAGCGGGATCCCGCTTTTGGCGGGAAAAATTGTTAATTGAAAATTTTGAGCGCTTATGACTAAAGAACATTTAATTGAGGGAATGGTGAAAAGGATGGGCTGTTCAAAGAGCCATGCCATCCAATGTTTAAACGGTTTGCTTGATGACATTAAAAAATCTCTTTCTAAGGGGGAAGGTATTGTTTTGACCGGCTTTGGGACATTTAAGGTGGCTAAAAGAGCGGCTAGAGCCGGCCGAAATCCAAAAACCGGGGCAACTATCAAGATTCCAGCTATGAAAGTTCCCAGATTTAAGGCCGGCAAGGGCTTAAAAGATGCAGTAAGATAAATTAATCAATGAATTAAGGTTAATCAGTTAATTGGTTAATTAATAAAAAACCAAAATCGGGCTCATTTCTGAACCCGATTTTGGTTTTTTGAACGAGTGAAGAGAATCGCCCCGCACCAGTCCCGCCGTTGGCGGGACTGGTGCGGGGCAGGTTTTTTATTTTTCCCGCCGTAGCGGGATCCCGTAAATGGCGGGATGATTTTTGATTTTATTGCGGTGCCCTATATTGAAAATAGTTCGAACGAATTTCGCCGCCGAAGGCGGCGAAAACAAGCCTCCAAAAATTCAGAGCGGCTTCGCTATGTTCTTTAACAATTTTCCGCCTTCGCTCTTACGAGCTACGGCGAACAAGCAGGTTTTTCTTTGGCGGCAAATTCCGTAAACGAAAAAGTCCAGAGAGTTTTGGGGCTCTAAGGACTTTATCTATTCTTTTGAATCCTACCTCACCAAGAAGAATTCGGTGAGATTCATAGCGAGGATGCTATGATGTCCGGGATTTCGGACCTATTTGTTGCTGTGGAGGGGTGGCGGGTTGTTCTTCTGCCTGTTCGGCTGCACGAATAACGGTAATCATCTCCTCGGCGGCCTGGGCGAGGTGACGCTGGAGAACTGAAATTCCCACAGTAGGGCCCAATTCCCCGGCAAGCTGGAGACCTGCCAGATAGTGAACCAAATTATCCACTATGGGCTGAAAGATCTCCGTCACCATCTCCTGTGCAGACATAGGCAATCTGGTTTCCTCCTGCTGAGACAACGAAGGAAGCGGAAGCTCGAAAGAAACCCTCATCGTTTCCTTCCCCGCGTAGTGACCGAACATGAACTAGTCGATCTCTATCGCCTTCTCAACTATTACAGTTCCCACAGTAAACCTCCTTATTGTTAATTCCTACGTATTTATATAATAGCATACTATTCTATTTTTGTCAAGGGCAAGCGGTGAAGTAAGGCTGGTTTTCTACCCTGGCTATTGTGAAAAATTTTCTTTTGCAAAATATGGTTTGGTCAACCTCGAACAAATTTGCTTCGCAAATTTAACGGTGTAAATTTATTTTTGATATTTAATTTTTGATATTTGATATTTGATATTATTATGTGCACTATATTAAAAATAGTTCGAACATTTTTCGCCGCCGCAGGCGGCGAAAGCAAGCCCCCCAAAATTTGAGCGGCTTCGCCGCATTCTTTAACAATTTAGTTTTTCTTTGGAAGCAAATTTAATCCTCCGAAAATT
>Ga0210051_1002907_pt1 | contig 17204 bp, 17 predicted proteins | sample CryGey092014_all_FD_185464 | JGI IMG/M metagenome (GOLD analysis project Ga0210051, IMG submission 185464) | Groundwater microbial communities from aquifer - Crystal Geyser CG23_combo_of_CG06-09_8/20/14_all (SPAdes) (version 2) | ecosystem: Environmental > Aquatic > Deep subsurface > Groundwater... | reverse complement strand
AACCCCTTTTCCCATTGGTGCATTGTGTAAATACCATGGAAAGAATAAAAAATGCTAAGATTACGAATCTCATCTTTCTCATCATCCTCAACCTATCACAGTTACAAAAATCCTGTCAATCCTTGACCAGCAATTCTCGGTGAGTTCACAAACTATTGAGATTCTTCCCCCGTATTAAATACGGGGTCAGAATGACAACTGGGGACTTTCGTAATGTCATTCTGAAGAGCCTGTCCTGAGCGTAGTCGAAGGAAGCCCTAGCGACTGAAGAATCTCGCTGTATTTTCACCGAGAATGGCTGATCCTTGACAATAATTGAATATATTTGATACTTTTTAACAAAAGGATCGAACATGTTTAACTCTTTCATCAAGATTTTGAGCCTCTGCCTTCTGATTTCTATCACCTTCTCTTTCCCTATTCTCCAGAGCCAGGGACAATACCGAAATCATACCGGAGCCTCTGCAATTACCTTCTTTGGGAAAGAGGAAACAAAATGGATCGAGAAGAGGGAGATTCCCCTTCCCGTGATCATGGGTCAGGGGATCAAGGAAGAACCTCGTGTGGATTCCTTCGATTTGAGAGAAGACGCCATTGGTCCGATGAAAAAGATGAGCGCTTCCACCACGCAGCCCGGTTGTGCCTATTCAAGCCGATTCACCTCGGGTCTGGCAAAAGCCTTTGTGGGAGATAAGGCCCTTTATGAACAGGGAAGATACCGATATCTTAAAAGGGCTTACGAAGATGCCATCGCTTCTTTTCAGAAATTAATCCAAGAATATCCTCAGAGTGAGTGGATAGGATCTTCCTATTATTGGATGGGAGAAACAAGATATCACCAAGAGAAGGATGGTGAAGCGTTTTCGTATTTTCGTAAAGTGGTCGAAAAATTTCCTGAAAGTGAATTTTATGCGTACGCCTTATACTCATGTGGATGGATCCGACTTAAACACGATGTCTATGAAGAAGGACATCAATTTTTTCATCAAGTCCATGAAAAAACTCCTGCCCTCCCGATTGCTGAGTCTTCCCTGTTCTGGTCTGGGTACTGCCTCTATCAGCTTGGTCGATATTCAGAGACACTTCAGGAAATGGACGCCCTCCTTCAAAAGTATCCGGAGGGGAAGTGGAGAGCCGAGGCTGAATATTTGATCGGTGTCAGCACCTTTCGGCTCAAAAGATTCAAAGAGGCCGCAGACCAATTCAAGGGTTTCTGGAGACGTTTTCCAAAGCATCCCTTAGAAGAGAGTTCTCGGTATGCATTGGCCTGGAGCTTGGTTTCTCTGGGACAATATTACGAAGGAAGAAAAACCTTTGAGGACATTCTCCTGACCTATCCCGGAACGAAACTTTCAGATCCAATCTTCTGGGGAATTGTAAAGACCTATTTGGGCTCTGATGAAGTGGAGAGAGCCATCCATCTCTATCAGAGGTTTCTTTCACAATTCCTCTCCTCCCCATGGGTGGAGCAAAGCCTGTTTGATATTGGCCAATATTATTTTAGTAAAAAAGAATACTCCCATGCCGCAAGTACTTTTCGCCAATTCCTCAGGACTTATCCCGAAAGTGAACTTCATGAGTGGGTCCATTTCATGCTGGGAGAAAGCCTGTTCAATCTGAAAGATTATCCGGGCGCGATGGCTTCCTATCATCAAGTCTTGGAGGAAAAGGGAAGGGCAACACTTGAACCCCAGGTCTTTTCAAAATTGGGTTATGCTCATTTTTATTTAAAAAATTATGAAGTGGCTATTCAATATTGGGAAAGGCTCCTCGCTGATTTTCCTAATTTGGCGGAAAAAAAAGAAATTCTTTATTGGTTAGCCGAGGCTTCACTTTTAAAACAGGATTACCGGAAAGGGGTTGGATATGTAGATCAATTGCAGGAAGACCCAACCTTATATCCAAAAGGGCTGAACAGTTTGGGGTGGTACCATTTCCAAAGGCGAGAGTGGAGGGAGGCCAATCAGTATTTCTTGAAGATTCTCACAGAATTCCCACAATATCGGGCTACCCCTTCCATCTTTCTGATGGTGGGAGAATGTTATTTGAACCAAAATGATTATCAGAAGGCCAAAAACTATTTGATGCGATTGACCTCTATGACGGAGGGGAAGGGAGATAAAGAAAAGGCCGCCTATCTTCTTGGATGGGTGGCTTATCGAGAGGAACGATTTGATGAGGCGATTGGTCAATTTCAAGCCCTATTGGAATCGAATCCGATGAGCTCCTATGGAGATGAATCCCAATACTGGATCGGATGGTCCTATGTCCGGAAGAAAGAGTTCCATAAGGCCATCGAAGAATTTCAACATCTTACCCAAAAGTACCCTGAAAGCCCTTATGTGCCTTCCGCACTCCTGAAGGTGGGAGATGGGCACTATAACCTTAAACGGTATGCTCAAGCCGCCAATGCCTATTCCCACGTGGTGAAGGCTTATCCTAAATCCAAAGAAGCGCCAGAAGCTGATTTTGGAATCCTCCTCTGTCTCCTTCGAGAAAAGAAATATGACTCTTTTGTCTCCCGGGTAGAAACTTTTTTAAAACGTTATCCCCAACACCCCCTCGCCAGTCAGGCTTTGATGCAGTTAGGGGATACCTACCAACAAGAACGGATGAAAGAGAAGGCAGCGAAGACCTATCGGGAACTGATCAACCTTTATCCTAACAGCGAGTGGGCGGAGGAGGCCCAGTTCCGTATTGCCCTTCTCTTCATACAGGATAGAAGATGGGCTGAAGCCATTGAAGAATTGGACAAGGCCATTCGTCATTATCCCAAAGGTCATCTTTTTGTTGAAGCCCATGTCGAACTGGGAGGTCTCTATCTCCTCCTCAAAGATTACCCAAAAGCCCTCGAACGATACGAATGGGTGATTAAGAATCATCCCGAGCACCCGTTGGCCAAGAGGGTCTATCTGGGGATGGAGGAGGGATACCGGAGCTTGGGGAAGAGGGATCAGGCCGAGAAGATTTTGAAAGAATTGGTAGGTAGCTTTCCTCAAGATGACGTCCAGTTTGAAGGACAATTGAGGTTGGGGGTCCTCTACCTCACCCAGAAGAAATTTGGGGAGGCCGTCGCTGCCCTTTCTGTGGCGGTTCGAAGCCCCGAAGAAAGAGTGGCCAGTCAGGCCCAATTTAAAATGGGAGAGGCCTATTTAGAAGCGGCGAATAGAGAATTTGCCCTCCTTCAATTTTCAAAGGTAGTCTACCTCTATCCCCATCACTCCGACTTGATGGAAGAAGCTCTTCTGAAATTGGGGGCCCTCTATATGGAAGAGAAAAAAATGTCTGAGGCCAGACAGGTCTATCGCAAACTGTTGGAAAAGAGCAAGAGAGAAGATCGAAGAGAGGTGGCTAAAAAAATGCTCGAACAAATGGATAAAGGGAATATTCGTTGATGAAAAAGCGATCGACGAAAAACAAGAAGCGTCACTTCCTTCTCATCGCCCTTTTCTTTATCCTCATTGTTTTTTTGTCTTGGATTTTGATTATCGCCCCCACCTTCCATTTCCGCCTGGGGCAGGGATGGAGAGCTCTGACCCGTGAAAGCAAAAGAATTTTGGGATGGGAAAAGGGCCAGATTCCTCCCGAGGAGAAACGGATACGGGAGGAAGTGATTCTTAAGAAGATGGAGGAGGCCAGTGTCCATCAAGATTGGAGAACGCTTGCCCCGGAATATCCTCGACCGAAAAAGGTAGAATCTCCTAACGCCGAAGAAAAGATGAAAGCCTTGAAAAATTCATCAGAGTTTAAGGAGATAGATAAGGAGTTAAAAGAATATTTAAAAAAGAAGGAGGATCTTTTTTATCCAGAAGCTCCTGCCCCTTCTCTAAAGGATGCAACTGATTTAATTTCTCTAAAGGATAAAGGAACGGAGAAGGTGATCGAAAGGCTTCTGAGCGCCAAACAAGGAAATACTCAGGAAAAGCCTCTGGAGGAAAACCTTCGGTTGGGGATGAGGGGGCCCCTCGTCAGCCGGAAAATTGTGGGAAGGCCTCATCCCCCGCAAGTCAAAGTGAAAGTCGAGGCAGAAATCGAGTTGACGCTCTGGGTATTACCCAGTGGAATAGTGGATCGAGTGGTCCTCTCGGTCAAAGGGGATACAGAGTTGGAAAGGATTGCCATCCAATACCTAAAACAGTGGCGATTTGCTCCACTGCCAAAAGATCAACCTCAGGAGGAACAATGGGGGACCGTCCCGATTAAATTTAGGCTGCAGTAATTTGATAGCAGATTTCAGATCGAAAATTCCAAATTGAAAAACCTGTAACTCAGCCCTTAAGGGCTGACACTCAGGGCTAAAGCCCTGAGCTACTAAAATTTGAAAGATGAAATGAGAAAGAAGCGTCTTCTTCTTTTGGTTCTTATTTCTCTTTTGATTCTTGGAATCCTCACTTTCTTTGGGGAAAAGGGGATTTTCCACCTCTTTCGCCTCCAGAAGGAGGTGGTCCGAATCAAGGAGAAAAATATAAAACTGGAGGAGGAGAACCAGAAGTTGAAGGAAGAGGTAAAACGGCTACAGAGTGATAAGCGTTATATTGAAGAGATCGCTCGGAAGGAGTTGGGGATGGTCAAGGAGGGAGAGATCATTTACCAATTCGATTTTCCGAATGATAAAAAACAAGATTCAAAAAACAAATAGGACGAATGAAAACGAATCAATCGAATATTTTCGTCAAATTCGCTGTCATTCGAGTCATTCGTTAAGGGATTTTGCATGAAAGACCTGGTGGATGTTGATATTCGAGTGAGGTATGCAGAAACAGACCAAATGGGGGTAGCTTATTATGCTAACTATCTCGTTTGGTTTGAAGTAGGGCGCTCTGAATTTTGTCGAAAAAGGGGATTCCGATATGCTGATCTGGAGGCATTGGGGTATAAGCTTGTTGTCACTGATGTCCATTGCAAGTATCGGAATTCTGCTCGATATGATGAAGCCGTCATTGTGCGAACCCGACTGAAAGGAGTCAATAAACGGATGATCACCTTTGGGTATCAGATCCTTCGTAAAGATCGAGAGGAGGTAATTGCCGAAGGAGAGACTCGACACATCTGCGTGGACTCAAAGGGTAAGACAAAAAGCCTCCCAGAAAATTTTTTGGTTTGCCTCACTGCTTAAATCTAAAACGAATGAAGCGAATCAAAGCGAATATTGTAAATAAAAAGAAGATTCCATTCGTGTCATTCGAAGTATATTCGTTTCATGTTTTATTGAAAATTAAGGGGTAATAGGATAATGTTTCAGAAATGGATTCCCATAAGATTTTAATTTTGAGGCTGAGTGCAGTGGGAGATGTTATCCGAACACTGCCTGCAGTAAAGGCCTTAAAAGAACATACTCCTTACTCCTCCATCACTTGGATCGTTGAAGAGCCCTCTCAAGCCTTCCTGGAAAGTCAACCCGAGATAGATGAGGTGATCTTGTTTCCAAGGAAAAGGTGGACGAAAGGAATAAAATCATTAAGGGGGATAGGGGGGACGATCAAAGAGATGTGGGCATTGATCATTGATCTTCGGAGGCGAAGATTTGATGTGGTGCTCGATTTCCATGGGATCCTTAAAAGCGGTCTCCTCTCTTTTCTTTCAGGTTCCCCTAAAAGGGTTGGATATGATCGAAGGTCGACCAAGGAGGGGAATTGCTTATTCTCGAATGTAAAAGTGAAACTTCCAAAAGAAAGGATTAGCCGATTTCAAAGAAATCTTACCCTTCTAAAAGGGGTGGGGTTGGAGGTGAGAGAACTTAAATATAGCCTTCATATCTCTACGGAGGATCGGGAATATGTGGAGTCATTTTTTAATACCTTATCAGTATCCCTTAAAAGGCCATTGATTGCGATCCATCCGGGGACTAGCCCCAAAGCCCTTTTCAAGCGCTGGATGCCTGATCAGTATGCCCAATTGGCGGATCGATTGGTCCGGGAACTTAACGCCGGCGTTCTTTTTACCTGGGGGACCGAGGAGCTCGAGTGGGTAGAAGGTATTCAAAAAGAGATGAACGAACCATCACTTTTGGGGCCCAAAACCGAATCTTTGACACAGTTGGGAGAGGTATATAGACACTGCGATCTTTACATTGGAGGAGATACTGGACCCATGCACATCGCCTCCCTCATGGGAATCCCTGTAGTCGTCATTTATGGACCGACAGACCCTATTGAAAACGAACCTTTTGGGAATCATATCAAGGTAAGAAAAGAAGTGGGGTGCAGTCCGTGCCATAAGTATTCCTGTAAAGAACTTGTCTGTATAAAAACTATCTCAGCCGATGAAGTTTTTAAAGCAACAAAAGAGATTTTGAGCCTAACTGCTTGAAAATATATTATTATTGACTTTAGAAGTTTAATGCCCTACTATCTCTAACTTAATTAAGAAAGGATGCCTTGAAAACCGATTTTAGCCAAGTAAATCGTATTTTGGTAAGAGGAGTAAACTGGGTAGGGGATACTGTTCTTAGTTATCCGACAGTTCAACAATTAAAAACCTTCTTCCCCAAATCCCACTTAGCTATCCTTATTCCAAGCTATCTCATCGATTTATGGAAAACATTTCCCTATGTGGATGAGATCATTCCTTTTCAAAAGAAGGGAGGAATTGGATCTCTTTGGGAAGATTTAAACCTCAGCCAATCTTTAAAGGAGAGGGATTTTGATCTGGCTGTCATCCTCCCTCGGTCTTTCCGTTCTGCTCTTCATATTTATCTGGCTCGAATCCCGATCCGAGTTGGTTATAAAGATGAAGGACGTTCACTCTTTCTTACCCATGGAATTCGTCGAACCAAAGAGATGCTTCATGTCCATCGAGTCCATTATTACCAGAAATTGATTGAGCCATTAGGGAAGATAGAGAGCCCTCCTTCTCCTCAGATATTTCTCAGGGAGGAAGATCGAAGATGGGCAGATCAAGCGCTGCAGGGCCTGGGAATTCTGGCAGGAGAAACCCTGATTGGTATGAATCCTGGCGCCACTTATGGGTTAGCTAAATGTTGGTATCCAGATCGATTCGGGGAATTGGGAAGGAGGCTTTCGGAGAAATGGCAAGCGAAAATCCTTCTGTTTGGGAAGGAGGAAGAACGACCCATAGCCCATGAGATTCTATGCCATTTGGGGATAAGAGGAATAGATTTGACAGGGAAAACAGGTTTACTCCAACTGGCCGCCCTTCTGGAACGATGTGCTCTCCTTGTGACCAATGACACCGGAACAATGCATGTGGCCACTGCTGTAGGCGCCTCTGTGGTGGCTCTCTTTGGATCAACGGATCCTATTACCACAGGGCCATGGGGAGAAGGCCATGTGGTCGTGAGGAAGGAAGTCCCTTGCAGTCCTTGTTGGAAGAGGATTTGTCCAACAGATCATCGATGCATGGAACTCATCACGGTGGACGAGGTCGAAGAGGCGGTTTCTCAGAAGATCGCAAAGCGCATAGGGCATAGCGCATAGCCCAACAATTAAATTAGCGTGTCCGTAAATGATCGTTATTAACAATCTTATAATAATAACGACATTGGTTTGTAAAATTCCTCCTAACCTTCCTTTGCCTGCCTTTGGCATGGAAAAGACGCCAAAGGGAGGAATTACCCCCTCTTTGGCAAAGAGGGGTGAGGGGAGATTTTCTAATGACTATGTCAATTCAATTATGAGACTCTTCATAAGAGGATTAAACGGGGATAGGATTCGAGTAGGGTGCCTTGAGATTTACTCGAACCCTTGAATCCTTGAACCCTTAAATCCAGAGTTGGTTCTTATGGCTAATAAGATGGTTGACAAGATTCCGATCTCTGTATATGTCCTCACCACTAACAATCGCAGGACGATTGAACCGTGCCTGAAGAGCCTCTCCTGGGCTGAGGAGTTAGTGGTGGTTGACTCCTTCAGCCAGGACGGGACCTACGAAATCTGTCAACAATATACCGATAAGAGATTTCAGAGAAGGTGGCCAGGATTTCGCGATCAGTATCAGTATGCCGCGGATCTCACCACCCGGGATTGGATCATGTTTGTGGATGCCGATGAAGAAATTCCTCCAGAATTGGCCGAAGAAATTCGAACGGAGTTGAATGGGAGGGCAAAGGATTTTGATGGATATTTTGTTTATCGGCGTACTTATTACCTGGGGAGATGGATTCGATACGGAGGATGGTATCCAGATGGTGAGATTCGCCTTTACCGAAGGGACAAAGGGAAATGGGAGGGTGGACTTCATGCCAAGTTGGTAGTGGACGGAAAGGTGGCTGTTTTAAAGAACCAATATCTCCATTATACCTATGGGAGCATTTCAGATCAGATTCAAACCATTGATAAGTATTCCAGCATTGCAGCGGACGATCTGTTTCAAAGCGGAGAAAAGTTTAGCCTTTTCAAACTTCTCTTTCACCCTCCGTTTCGATTCATCAAAGAGTATCTTTTTAAATTAGGATTCCGTGATGGGTTGCCAGGCTTCGCCATCATCGTTTCGACCATGTTCTATGTTTTTATCAAATATGCCAAGTTATGGGAGTTGAAGCTCGAAAAGAAAGAGCATCATCCGTAGCCGGCGAGTCGGAAGTGCGTATTCATGAGACCCTGAAACAAGTTCAGGGCGACAGCTCGATCGGCCTCTGTTGTCATGAACCCTGAAAGTGTCATTCTGAACTTGGTTCAGAATCTCTTCAGGGCAGGCTTGGTTCAGCATCTGAGGCTAGGGATAATGAAAGGAGAATCGGAATGACTCCCTTTGAAAAGGCATTCAGCGGAAAGAAGGTGTTGGTGACAGGTGGTTTGGGTTTTATCGGATCCAATCTGTCGGCTCAATTGATGGCATTGGGGGCGAAGGTGACGATTGTGGATAATATGATGCCCCGTCTAGGAGGAAACCTCTTCAATGTGAAAGAGATCGCCGATCGCATCCATATTAACTTCAGTGATGTGAGGGATGCTCATTCCATGGATTATTTGGTGAAAGGACAGGAAATCATTTTTCATCTCGCCGGGCAGGTGAATCATGTGGACAGCATCCGGAACCCTATTCAAGATTTGGACATCAACTGTCGGGGAACGCTGGTCCTCCTCGAATCCTGCCGAAAAAATAATCGAGAGGTGAAAATCATTTTTGCTGGAACGCGGGGGGAATATGGTTCGAGTGTAACCTTACCGGTTGGGGAAGATCATCCTACCAATCCCAAGGGAATTTATGCGGTGACCAATTTAACGGCGGAAAAGATGGTTCTCGTCTATTACGATGTTCACAAAATTCTGGGAACCTGTCTTCGAATTACGAATACCTATGGACCCCGACACCAGATGGCCCATGATGAATATGGCGTCCTCAATTGGTTTATTCGGAAGGCGATCGATGATGAAGTGATTCCTGTTTTTGGAGACGGCCGGATATTGAGAGATTTTCTCTATGTGGATGACCTGGTCAATTGTTTCTTACAAGTGGCCACCTGTGATCAGGCTTATGGAGAAGTCTTTAATGTGGGGACCGGCATTCCCGTCAGCTTCATCGACCTGGCAAAAAAGATTGTGAAGATTGCCGGAACCGGTAAGGCGGCCTTTACCGAATTTACTCAGGAGCGAAAGGAAGTCGAACCAGGGGATTATTATACCAATATCTCCAAGATCAAACGCATGGTGGGGTGGGAGCCAAAGACTGATTTGGAGGAAGGGCTCCGAAGGACGATCGAATTCTATAGAAAATATAAAAAAGAATATTGGTAACTCAGCCCTTTAGGGCTGATTCGTCAGGGCTAAAGCCCTGAATTACGGCCATGGTTCCTTTCATAGACTTAAAAAGACAGTATAAAAGGATCAAAGAAGAAATCCTTTCAGCAACCCAGAGGGTCTATGAGAAAGGCCGTTTCATTCTGGGAGAGGAAGTTTCTGCTTTCGAGAAGGAGTTTTCTCATTATTGTGGGGTTCGATATGGGGTTGGAGTGGGCTCTGGAACAGATGCCCTCTACCTTGCCTTAAAAGCAGCCGGTATCGGAGAGGGAGACGAAGTCGTTACCGTGGCAAATTCTTTTGTGGCCACAGCCCTCGCCATCTCCTTCACAGGGGCAAAACCACTTTTTGTCGATATCGATCCAAAAACTTACACGATGGATCCCAATCATTTGGAACTTCTTTTGAAACGCCAAAAAGCAAAAGACAGCGGGCAAAAGATCAAGGCCATTCTTCCTGTTCACCTTTATGGCCATCCGGCGGAGATGGATTCGATTATGGAAATTGCAGATCGTTATGATCTCATCGTGATTGAAGATGCATGCCAGGCCCATGGGGCAAAATACGGAAAGAAGAAGGTGGGTTCCTTTGGAGCGATGGGTTGTTTCAGTTTCTATCCGACCAAGAACTTAGGTGGATATGGGGATGGTGGGATGGTGGTGACTGACCATAAAAAGTATGATCAGAATCTTAGACTTCTTCGATGTTATGGGGAGAGAAAAAAATATGAACACATCCTGAAGGGGCACAACAGTCGATTGGATGAGATCCAGGCGGCAATTCTTCGGGTTAAATTAAAATATTTGGATCAATGGAATAAGGAGAGGAGAGGGAAAGCCAGGCTCTATACCAAGATGGTTTCTTCTTTAGGAGTGGTGTGCCCCTCTGAGAGGAAAGGAGTCCGGCATGTCTTCCATCTCTATACGATCAAGACAAGGAAGAGGGACTCTCTTCAAGCGTTTTTGAAAAAGAGGGGAATTGAGACACTGATTCATTACCCCATCCCCATTCCTCTTCAGAAGGCTTATCGGGAATTGGGATATCGGAGAAGAGACTTTCCCTTGACGAACCAGTGGTCTCGAAAGATTCTCTCCCTTCCCTTTTTCCCGGAGATGAAAGATTCCGAGATAGAGGAAGTGACCGAGGGAATTCGATGTTTCATGGAAAGACGAATATAGCGAATGGGACCGAATATTGTGAATACGAATGACACGAATGGCAACGAATAAATAAACGAATGGGGCGAATGACACCGAATGACACGAATATTGAGAACGAATGACACGAATGACAACGAATAGCACGAATATCATATACCGTGACCTGTCATACCAGATTATGGGAGCCATATTCGAAGTTCACAAGGAACTCGGGCCAGGATTTCTGGAGTCCGTTTATAAAAAGGCATTATTGCTGGAACTTACAGGCCGAGGAATGAAGGTGGACGAAGAAAAAGTCTTCGCCTTAATTTACAAAGGGAAAAAGGTTGGAACTCATCGGCTTGACCTCATTGTAGAGGACAGGATTGTGGTTGAATTGAAAACAGTTGAAAGGTTTGCCCCTCATCATACAGCTCAACTCTTATCGTACCTTAAGGCGAGTGGTCATAGACTGGGGATTCTTGTCAATTTCTCAAAGTCCAAGGTTGAATCCAGGCGGGTCGTTATGGGATAATTAAAGTTTTATTCGTGTCATTCGTATTATTATCATTCGTGTGATTCGAATATGCGTAAGCTACGGTTTGCCATAGGTCTTCTGGACTTCTCTAAAAAGAGGGGAGGAGCCGAAAGATATTTAGTCGACTTGTGCACTCGAATGGCGACGGAGGGCTATGAGGTTCATGTTTATGCAGAGCATCAGGATGAAGAGGATCCAAGGGTCCATTTCCATTCTGTCAAGACGATCCCATTCCCGAAGAGCCTTCGACTCCTCTCTTTTGCGATCAAGGCGACGAAAGAGATAGAAAATGGAAATTATGATATCACTTTCGGAGTGGGAAATACGCTGAAGGCTGATATTCTTCAACCCCATGGAGGGGTGCATTGGGCATGGTTTTGGCGGAGTCTCAGGGTTTACCACCATCCGATTCTGTGGACGATAAAATTTTTAGGGAGGGTCTTCAGCCCGAAACAATGGGTGAGCGGTTGGGTTGAGGATGCCCCATATCAAAGGAAGAACCTTCAAGCGATCATTGCTATTTCCGACATGGTGAAACAGGACATGATGCGTTGGTATCAGATCCCTGAGGGAAGAATCACTGTGGTCTATAATGGGGTCGATATTGAGCGCTTCCATCCCCGGAATCGTCAATATCGGGAGGAGATCAGAAGGAGGCATGGCATTGGTGAAGATGAATTGGTTATTCTTTTTGTCTCGAACAACTTTCGGATGAAGGGATTGGGTTTCCTCATCAGGGCATTGGCCGAAGTTAAGAAAGAGGATCATCCTTCCTTAAAACTTCTGGTTTTGGGAAGAGATCGAAAAGAACCCTACCTCCGCCTGGCAAAAAAAATAGGGATTTCTGAAGAGGTTGTTTTCGCAGGTTCTACAGATGAGCCAGAAAAGTATTACGGGGCAGCAGACCTTCTTGTCCACCCCACTTTCTACGATGCCTGTTCGCTCACTGTGTTAGAGGCTTTGGCCAGTGGACTTCCGGTGATCACGACTTATTCCAATGGGGCAAGTGGGATAATTAACCAAGGCCAAGAGGGTTTTGTCATCTCTGACCCTCGGGATGATCAAACTTTGGTAGATAATATCTCATTCTTTTTTAACCGTGGGAAGGTGGAGAGGGCTTCCATCGCCGCTCGCCGATTGGCAGAATCTTATTCTCTTGAAAGAAACTGGAGAGAGATGAAAAATATTTTTCAGAAAAAAGTTTCGGAAGGCGCGTCCCAGGATAAAAAGGGGTCGGGCAATATGATCTTGAGCGAAGAGAATAGATGAGACTGGGTTGGTTTATGAGAGCATTGGGTCCTTCAAAGTCTCTTTCCTAATGAATAAACCTCCAAGGGGGAAAAGTGAAGATTGACCTCTCCATTTGCATTGTGAGTTGGAATACGGAGACCCTACTAAAAGAATGCCTCCGTTCTATCTTTGAGAGAACTAAGGGGATATCTTGCGAGGTTTTCGTGGTGGATAATGCTTCGAAGGATGGGACAGTGAAAATGGTCAGAGAACATTTTTCCGATGTCTCTCTCATTGTAAACCATGAGAATAGAGGCTTTGCTGCCGCGAACAACCAGGCGGTCCGTCTGGCCAAAGGGCGACACGTGATTTTCCAGAACCCTGATACGGTTGTGCTTGGGGACGCTCTCCAAACGATGGTTCAATTCATGGATGGACATCCCGGAGCTGGGGCGGCCGGCTGTAAGCTGCTCAATGCGGATGGATCCATTCAGTACTCTACAAAGCGGCTTCTTACTTCAAGCATCATACTTTATAATAGCACGATACTGAGAAGGCTTCCATTCTTAAGGGGGAAACTCAAGAATTACAAAATGAAAAGTTTCTCATTTGACAAAGTGGAAGAGGTGGATGCCGCATCTGGCGCTGCCCTAATGGTTAGTTAGGAAAAACATATTAGATGAAGCGGGTTTCATGGATGAAGGATATTTCATGTTTTTCGAAGAGATGGATCTCTGCCGGAGGGTGAGGTTGAAGGGATACAAGATATATTTCGTCCCCACCGCGGTGATCATCCACTTTGGAGGAGCGAGCCGGCACCAAAATCCGAATAAGCTTGTCATGGTAGGTCAAAAAAGCATGATGAGATATTTGAGTAAATTCGAGAGCAAGAAAAGACTCTTGCTCTTTAAACTCTTTTATAAACCTTTGTTCACGGCAGGGGTCATTCATGACCTCATTTTCGATTTCTTATACTTCCTCAAATACAATACAATAAAGAAGGATCCTCAAAAATTAAAGAAGAGGGTGATGAAGATTCGGGGGGATTATATTTCCTAAAAAGGGATTTGGGCTATTTTATTGTTAGGCTTTGATGAATAGTAGATCCTCACTTCCTATTGAAGATAGGCTCTAATTATTTTGGCCAGATATTTCAACTTGAATATGGCTTTAGGGTTTTTGGAAACAGCTTTGAAGTAGTATTCTTTGGCAAATTTCGTTTGGCCGGATAGGGAGAACCTTCTCGATAACTCCAAATACCTGTGGGCCGTGCACGTGCTTCTTAGATAATCAAGGGCACCCATATAAAACGGATCATCAAACACCGTTTCGATAAATTTATCCTTCCTAATTTCCTGAATATTGTGTCGGAGACTCCTTGAGTGTCGAATATTTACTGCGGTGGGCTTTGGGAGATAATACCCCTTTGTTGAAAAAAAAATCTTGGTGAAGAAAACAAGATCTTCTCCATTGGAAAGATTCGTAGGGAATCTAAATTGTTTTGCCACCGAACTTCTCATCAAATTTGCAGAGGGCTCGAAGGGTATCCTTCTCAAGAGAAGGTCTTCGTAAAAATGATCTGAAATAATAGGTTTTTCGAATTTTTTAAACCTATGGTTGTAACGAAGTCCCTCGTGCCCATAAGTTTTTGAATAAGTGGAGCTAAAAACGATCCCGATATCAGGGTATTTTCTAAGGATCTCCATCTTTACCTCAATGGAGTCATTCGTGAGGTAGTCGTCTGAATCAAGGAAGGCCAAATAATTGCCTTTAGCGAGTTCGAGACCTTTGTTCCGAGCGGCAGAGACGCCACTGTTTTTCTGAAAAAAGTAAATGACGCTGTCTTTAAACTCCTTAACGAGGTCTTTCGTGTTATCCGTGGAACCATCATCAACTATAATAATCTCGATAGGCTTATAGGTCTGATTGAGGCAGGATTGAATCGCAGTGGAGAGATAGATTCCATAATTATAGGTGGGGATGATGATAGAAACAACATGGTTTTGCTCTTGGGTAAGGCCCATCGGTTTTCTTCAGCTGGTCATAAGTATAGGAGAACGGAATTGGCGTGTCAAGTTTGAGCGAATCATTTGAACAGGCTCAATGAAAATGGAACTAAGACTTGACTGAAAAGAATACATGTGTAATTAATCGCATAACACTGATTCTCTGCGTTCCGAAAGAAGAGATGAAATGAAAATCATTTTCCGTACCCATATGCTAGCCTATAGCGATCAGGGCCCACGATTTCGTGTGGAACAATATTTTCCGTATCTTAAGGCTCATCAGGTCGAGGCAAGGTGGCAATCCATCTCGGGTTCATGGAAAGAGCGCCTTCTTATCTACCAGCAACTACCCTTCTTCGAAGTGGTCTGTATTCAGAGGAGGCTATTCTCGCCTTTTGAATTCAGCTGGATTCGTAGGAAATCGTCGAAGATCCTTTTCGATCTTGATGATGCCATCATGTACCGTTCTTCTAGCTCGCCATACCCTCAATCCTTATCGAGGCGGCTGAAATTTAGTTGGACAGTGAGAGGAAGTGATGTGGTGACGGTTGGAAACCAATTCCTGAAGAACGAAGTCCTTAAAGTTGACCAGAGGAAAAAGGTCTTTGTTATACCAACTTCTGTCGATACTAGACTTTACCCAAAGAAAAAGAAGGTCTTGGACCGAAAGGAGATCATTTTAGGATGGATCGGGACAAAAGGGAATTTGAGATATCTTAAAACCTTAGAGCCTGTGTTTGAGGCGCTTGCCCGGAAATTCTCAAGTGTCAAATTAAAGATCGTATCTGATGATTTTTATGACTCTCGTCACATTCAGACCATTAAAAAGCCATGGAAGTTGGAAGATGAGAAGGAGGACCTGATCTCTTTTGACATTGGTCTGATGCCCCTTAACGAAGATCTGTGGTCGAGGGGGAAATGTGGACTAAAGATAATCCAATATCTCAGTGTTGGGGTGCCTGTTGTTTGCACCCCTGTAGGAATTAATTGTGATATTGTCCAAAATGGAACCAATGGTTTTTGGGCGACCACTCACGAAGAGTGGGTGGATCGTATCACGATACTCATTCAAAATCCTGATTTACGGCAAAGGATGGGGTTCAACGGAATAGAGGCCGTTGAGAGAGAGTATTCTCTCGCTGTGACGTCCGAAAAGTTCTTAAAAGTGTTACAGGGCCTGTATGGGGGGTAATACTGGGGAGGAAAGTTTTTTTCCTGCCGGGGATTGTCTGGGAGTTACCACAATTGATATCTTACTGATCTTTCCAGTATAAAGGTCGGAGGAGCCCCTTTCTTTGTCAGAGGGGTGGGAGAAGAAGAAAGAGATGAGAATAGGACAAATGGTACCTTTTAAATTTTGTTGAAGAATTAGACTAGCTTAGTTTGGAAGCAAATAGAGATTGAGAAAGCGAAGATACTTGGGGTTCGTAAAGGCGTGATTGATTTGTCCATTATTATTGTTAATTGGAATACAAAAGAATTTCTAATTCCCTGTGTAAGATCGGTTTTTGAAAAGGGACAAGAGATGGACTGGGAGGTCATTGTGGTTGACAATGGCTCCCGGGATGGAAGCAGGGAAGAAGTAAAAAAGGTGTTTCCCTTTACTCATCTCATTGAAAATGAAAAAAACTTTGGATTTGCAAAGGCCGTCAATCAGGGGCTTCAAAAGGCCTCCGGGAGGTATGCTCTTCTCCTCAATCCGGACACTCAAGTGAAGCATGGCGCAATTGAGCAATTAGTGTCATTTATGGACACCCATTTAGAGGCTGGGGTTGCTGGGGCACAGCTCTTGAATTCAGATGGGTTCAAACAGAACTCTATTGCTAATTTTCCTTCTCTGGCCACAGAACTTCTCAATAAAAATCTCCTGAGATGGTTATTCCCGAAAAAGTTTCCAGGAAAGGAGAGAGATTATCCCGAGCCCATCGAAGTAGATTCTGTGATCGGCGCCTGTATGATGGTGAGAAGGGATGCTTCGGATCAGGTCGGCCTATTGGATGAGGATTATTTTCTTTTTCTGGAAGAGACGGATTGGTGCTACCGGATGAAGAGGGCGGGTTGGAAGGTTTATCATGTCCCCGATGCCGAAGTCTATCATTTTCAAGGGAAGAGCGCGGGGGCGGTGAAAAAAGAGGCCAGGATAGAATTTTATCGCTCCCGCTACCATTTTTTCAAAAAAAATAGGGGCCATTTGCAATGGTTCCTTCTCCTCATCGGATTGATGATCAGATTGGGAATCGAACTGATTTTCATCACCGCGGCTTGTCTTTTTACATTCTTCAAAGTTAAGAAGTGGAGGCAAAAGCTTTCCATTTTTGCCTACCTGATGGGGTGGCATCTGAGGTTTTGTCCGGAGGGAATGGGGTTGAAACCGATACAATGATCATTAAAAAATAGTCATTGCAAAATTTTCATTGCAAAATGTTTCTTATAATGAAGCTTTTTCAAAAGGATAATTGCTAATTGATCATTGCTAATTGTTAATTTTGAACTGATTTCTGGCGGGAGGTTCTATGATCAGCATTGCAATCGTGGGGGCCGGGGCATGGGGGAAGAATCACATCAGGGTATTTTCTGAAATTCCCAATGTTCG
>Ga0210051_1002906_pt1 | contig 17204 bp, 15 predicted proteins | sample CryGey092014_all_FD_185464 | JGI IMG/M metagenome (GOLD analysis project Ga0210051, IMG submission 185464) | Groundwater microbial communities from aquifer - Crystal Geyser CG23_combo_of_CG06-09_8/20/14_all (SPAdes) (version 2) | ecosystem: Environmental > Aquatic > Deep subsurface > Groundwater... | reverse complement strand
TTAAGCTGGGATACCCCATTCCAAATCTCGTCCAGAGCGGTGGTGAGGGAAAAATTTCTGGATGCCAGAGACATGGCCAGCCGATGTCCCTTGTGGACCACCCCGGTTTCCAAACCCGCCCGGTATTCATAAAGAAGGGTTTCCAATCGAGACAAATCGAACATATCAAACGCCGAAAGAATCTCGTCTATGATCTCGAACACTTTACCCTGGTTTCGGTTCAGGCATTTGGCACCCAATAAGATAAACGGCGTAGTCTCCCCCGATGTGTCGTAGCGGGCCCGGGAGTTTGCGGAAAAGCCGATCCCGCCGGCCCACCGGTCGATCCTTTTGGCCATCTTGACATAATCGTTTTCATACGTGCCGATTTTGGAGAGGGCATAACAGAAAAAAGGGACCAAGGGCAGGGTATCTTCGGCAAGCTCTGCGACTCCGGCCGCCGCCGCAAAATAAAAAATGTCGGCGGTCGGTTGTTCGTAGCAGACAGCCGGGGTCTTTTCAAAACCAGAGGGCGTCATCCGAACCACATGCGGCGGGATGTCTTCGATTTCCAGCGTCGGCAAAACGGAGACGGGCTCCTCGGATTCCTGCAACGCCAGCAAGTCGCGGGCATCGCCCTGAATTTTTTTGATCTCCTTTTGGGTAAGCGTTTTTTTGATGGCTTCCAATTTATCGCGGGTTTTGGATGCAATCTTTTCATCCATTTCCGAATCCGGAGAAAGCGTTAAAAGGACCCGGTGAGGATTATCGAGAAAAAATCGACGGATCGCTTCTTCGAAAAACGGACCCTCTTCCAGCGCGGCAAGGATCTTTTCCAGATCTGCCTCGAACATCAGCCTTTGAAACGGATCCCCCCCGTGCAGCCAGGATCCGAAAGAGGCCATGAGGAGCTTGATTCCGTAAGGAAAGGGATGATGCGTCACCTCTTTCCGATGGAACTCCAGTTGGTGGATGGCGGACTCGACCAGCTCTTTCTCGATTCCCTGGTCGGCCATCCGGGTCAGTGTCTCAAACACGATGGTCTCCACATCGCCGCAACGCGCCGCCTCGATATCTTTTAGCCCGCAGGAAAACAGAGTATCCCGATAATCCGGTTCATATCCGGTTCCATCGGAAAGGGCGCTTCCCAAACGGGAATCCATGAGGGATTTCCTCAAGGGAGAGGCGGCGTTACCCAAAAGGATCTCCGATAGAAGCGTCAGAGTCAGGACATCGAGGGATTCCCGCACGTCCGCTGTCAGCCAGGCTACGCACGCCTGGGATTTTCTGGAGCCGTCCTCTCCCGGACTCAAGGGGTAGAAATAGCGCGCCTTCCTGGGTTGAACCCAGCGCTTTTGTGGGGCAATATCGGTTTCCGGGTCGATGCGGCCGAATCGATCCAGGATAGTCCGGGCAATGAAGGTCAGATGGTCTTTTAAAGACAGGTTTCCGTAAGTATAAAAAAAAGCGTTGCTCGGATGATAATGTGTTTCGTGAAATCGCTTCAATTGCGCATAGGTCAGATCCGGGATCTTTAGAGGATCCCCGCCCGAATTGTACTGGTAGGTGGTGGATGGGTACAGCGCGTTGAGAATGGATCGCACCATGACCTCGTCGGGGGACGACATGGCCCCTTTCATTTCATTGTAAACCACCCCCTTGAAAGCCAACAACAATTCCTGGGAATTTGCCGAATCCCCTTCGATCTCGAGCCGGTGCCCTTCCTGTTTGAAACTGAGAGGGTCCAGCTTGGGGTAAAATACGGCGTCCAGATAGACGTCCATCAGGTTGTAGAAATCTTTCCGGTTTTGGGTCGAAAATGGATAGATGGTGGCATCTGGAGCCGTAAAAGCATTCATGAAAGTACTCAGGCTTCGCTTGAGCATTGAAAAAAAAGGGTCTCTCACCGGAAAGCGTTTCGAGCCGCACAACACCGTGTGTTCCAGGATATGGGCCACCCCGGTGGAATCCCGAGGGACGGTCTTGAAGGTCACACCGAAGGCGTTTTCCATGTCGTTGTTGGCGATATGCAGATGCCGAGCGCCGGTGGTTTCGTGTTGAAGCTCGACAACGACAGCATCGATGCGCTTAAACGGCACACATCGAGTTACCAAGTACCCTGATATACGCTGACCTTCCGAAAATTTTTCCTGACGCGTATCTGCTTTTTTCACAAATCCTTCCTTGCTGCATTAAGCGCCGATGTAAATGCCGCGGCCCTTTCTCTTGATTTTTTCCAGCTTGTTCAGCCGGAAAATGATGTTTCTCAGTTTTTTATCGTCAAAGCCGGTTTGAGCATGAATACCCGCGATATCTATTCCGTCTTTTTGCCTCCGGATCACTTCCAAAACGCGGTCCGTCGCATTGCCTCCGGATTTTTCCCGGATCACTCTTTTTTTTCGGGATCCGGAAGAAATCTGATTCGTCAGGGCTTTAATCTGGCCTTCAATGCGCTCCATCCCTTTTAAAAGCTTTTCCACATCGTGCTTGGTGGGAATATGATAGGCCTGCATGAAAAATTTCACCATGGCGTCAAAACTCACCGACTTTCCCCTTCTCTTGATCATGTTTCCTCCTATGTCTTGTTTGATGATAAAATCGGTCATGATGTTTAATGACTACTTGTTCAATAAGGAAAAGTCAAGTTCACATCAATCTTCCATTTGATTAAATATATTGAAAGGATTTGAAATCAAACAACCTTAATGCTATTTCATGGCATTTTAAAGCAGAATAAAAATGCCTATCACTATTTCAAGTCGGCGCCGGCTCCGATACGTAGCCATGAATATCTATACAAAAATCAATAACCGCATCCGTGATTTTATCCTGAAGGCCAAAAGGCTGGAAGGGGATCCTCATTTTATTGCATTGGGCCTTGCCATCGGCGTCTTTGTGGGGTTTACCCCCACCATCCCTTTTCATACCGTTCTGGCGGTGGCCCTGGCGTTTCTTTTCAAGGGCAGCAAGGCCGCAGCAGCCATCGGCGTCTGGTTCAGCAATCCCGTCACCATTCCCCTTTTTTATTTCTTGAGCTTTCGCACGGGGACTTTTCTTTTCAGCATATCGCCTTTTGATGCCCATCCCCGAACAGTCTTGGAATTGATCAAGATGGGAGCGGATCTAACGATAGCTATGCTCGTTGGAGGAGTAATCCTGGGAATTCTACCGGGTGTCGCCGCTTATTTTGTGACCCGAAGGCTTATCCGTCGATGGCAGGAAAAAAAGAGGGATATCAAGGATAACCCGGTGGGGAACTAGAAGGCATAAAATCGAACGTTTCTCTATCATGTTTTTTATGCAACTGCAGGGTTTAAAACACCAGGTCAGATCCATCTGAGGAAGCACTTTGAAATCCTTTATTACCCATCAAAAACGCAAGCACATCAACCATTAAACCGTTGATGGCTCGGTATTTCTTGGACGAGACCGAGAGGATGGCCGTTTCCGTTTGCACGTACTCAGATGGAATCAGTTCTGCGCGGCAGTTCGATACCATCTCTTTTGCGGATTCAGGTGTGGTTTCCAGGTGAAACTGCAATCCCATGACGGACCGGCCCAGTTGAAAGGCCTGGTTTCTGCAGGCTTTGCTTTTTGCCAAAAGGGATGCCCCGGCGGGCAGGTCAAACGTCTCCCCGTGCCAGTGGAAAACCTCCACCGAGGAAGGAAATCGGAAGGTCGACATGTCGCTCGACGGAACACCCTGTATGGGAAACCAGCCGATCTCCTTTACGGAGTTCGGAAATACCCGGGCACCCATCGCACTCGCAATCAGTTGGGCACCCAGGCAGACTCCCAAAACCGGCTTTCCTACCTCGACGACGCTGCGAATGAAGCGCTTTTCCCGGACAAGCCATGGAAATTCAATCTCATCGTTGACGCTCATGGGTCCGCCCATCACGATGAGCATGTCGATTGCTTCGAGGTGCGGCAATGCCGCCTTCTCAAAGAGCCGGGTACACGTTATCGTGAATCCGACTGACTTCAGCCATGCCTCAATGCTGCCAAGGCCTTCAAACGGAGCATGTTGAAGATAGTGTGCGCGCATTTAACCCGAATATTTCATGAAATTTTTTAACGGTAATAAGTTTGATGGCTTCGTAAAAAGCTTTTGCAAGCGAGATTGGAGCATTTTCGGAAAAAGAGATGCGAACGGCTGAGCGTTAATAATTTCAAGCTGTTTGAGGCGCTTGCGCCGAGTTCTTGAAATTTAGAAAAGCCGTGAGCATCTCCCGAAAATGATCACGAAGCGAGCAAAAATAGCTTTTTACGATTTCGTCAAGTTTGCCTATAAATTATAATGCGTTGGAATGATTTTTAAACTTTTTTCTATAAACAAACGATCCTTGCATTTTTTGGATTTTTAATCTTTTTTAAGGTCGAAAAATTTCATGAAATATCCGGGTTAGAGATTCCGGGCACTAAATGTATCGCCTTCTTTCATGTTGCCCGATCGGAATCCTTTATCAAACCATCCCTTTCGCTGCTCAGAGGTTCCGTGTGTAAAACTATCCGGCACGACGTAACCACGTGTGCTTTTTTGAATGCGGTCATCACCGACGGCACTGGCGGCGTTGAAGGCTTCTTCAAGATCGCCTTCCTCAAGCAGGTTCATCCTTTTCACATAATGCGCCCATACCCCGGCAAAATAATCGGCCTGTAATTCAAAGCGCACGAGATATTTATTAAAATCCCTTTCGCCGAGTCTTGAGTGTAACGACATTAACTGGTCATGGATGCCAAGAAGCTTTTGAACATGGTGTCCCACTTCATGGGCAATCACATACGCTACGGCAAAATCACCCGGCGCTTTAAATCTTTTCTGCAGCTCATCACAGAAAATTAAATCGATATACACTTTCTGATCTCCGGGGCAATAGAACGGTCCGGTACCGCGCTGGAAAACCCGCATGCAGACTGCACACTACCGCTATAAAGCACTAGTTTCGGATAACTATAGTCTGATCCTTCCCGGCGGAACAACTCGCTCCAAACATTTTCGGTCTCGGCTAGAACCACCGATACGAATTGAGCCAGTTGTTCTTCTTCGGCCGTTCGCTGTTGCGGAATCGCGATCTCTGAATTGTTTAGCTGTGTCATCTGTATAAGTTGTGTCGGATCACCACCTAGAAGATAAATGGCGACCACGAGTATGATAGTTCCGATTCCGCCGCCCACTATTCCTTTTTTAGCAAGACCCCGTTGGTCTTGGACATTTGAGCTTCCTCTTCGGCCTTTCCAGAGCATCGCATTTTCCTCTTTGCTCAAGCTTCTTTCGGTCAATTCCCTGAGATTACTGCACCTTGGCACTGATGGAGCTCAGGTGCATCGCGCTTACTCTATTGAATGTGCATTATCATAAGTCGGTAAAGGAATCTACAAGACCAACATTAAAATCGGCATCCCTTTTTGAAATACAAAAAATGGCCATAAATCATAAAATTTCGGCAAAGTCGAAAAAACCGGGTTAGAACGATTCGAGACGATAGGGTTTGCCCAAAGCCGATGGTGCGGTCCCGGAGAAAAAATCCAGAAAAGATTTCATCCAGAGGCGGCGTCGGGCTGCTTCTTGTGTCGCTGTCTTCCGGGCATAAGCAATGATCAGGAGGGTGAGAATCATGAGCGGAAACGGGGCCACCTGAAAAACCTGTGCCGGAACTGAAGGGATCCATCCTTGAAAATAAATACCCAGTACCTGCAAAAGGGAAAAGAGGTAGGCGCCGGCAGCGGCGCGAACCGGGTGCCACCCTCCGAAGATGACCAGGGCCAGGGCGATCCAACCGGTCCCCTCTGCGCCCTGGGGGCGGCCCCATCCGGGTTTGACGCACAGAGAAAATGCCGCACCGGCGGCCCCCACCAGCACTCCGCCGGCCAAGGCATAGACCCACTGAAGCTTTGCCGGGTTATCCCCGCGGGCAAAGGACGCCTTGGGACTCTCACCGACCGCCCGCAGCCGAAGCCCCATCGGTGTCCGGTAGATATAAGCCCAGCAAAATCCGATCAACGCCAAGCCCGCGTAGACCATCCAGTTGTGATGAAAGAAAATCGGGCCCAAAACCGGAATGTCGGAAAGAAATGGAATCGGAAACGTTGAAAACTGGGGGCCATGGAGGCGGGTATAAGGATTTCCGAGAAAATAGGCCAGATCTCGGGTGGTGAGCGTGAGCACAAACCCTACCGCCACCTGCGATTGTCCCAACCAAAGACTGAAAAGAACCACTACAGCAGCGACAAGGGCTCCTACCAGACATGCCGCCAGAAACCCCAGGATCGCATTTTGGGTTTCGAAAGCGACCATAAACGCCACCATGGCACTGAGCAAAACAGTGCCGTCCAGGGACAGGTTGACGAAGCCCGCCTTTTCCGTCAACGTTTCCCCGAGAGTGGCTAAAAGGATAGGCGTAGCGCCCGAGACGACTCCGGAGAGCAAAAGAATCCATTCGAGCCCGCTCATTTCAATGCTCTTTCTCCGGACGCACCTTTCGACGGTGCCAGGCAATGGCCGCCAGGGCGACAAGGACCCATGCACCCTGGATCACGCCGGCAAGGGAGGAATCGATCCTGAGCATCATGGGAAGCTGTATGCTTCCCACATTCAGGCATGTGAAAAAGAAGGCCACCACCGGCACCACGAAAACGTTGTAATTGGAAAGCATGACCACCAGTAACGCCAGGTAGCCGTAGTTGCTGGAGATCGAGGGAATCAGCCGGTGATACACTCCAGAAACCTGCACGCATCCTGCGATTCCGGCAAAACCTCCTGCCAGGAGCATTGCCAGGAGCATGTACCGGTTGGGTCTTTCCCCAAAAAGCAAAGTGGCGATCGGATTGCTCCCTGCAGCTTTCAGCACCAGCCCGAACCGGCTATGACGAAACATCCAGGCGGTCAGCAGCAGAGCGATCACGGCAAGGATCAAACCCGCCGGAGAAAAGCGCAACCCCGGTAAAAAGGAAAGCCGAAGATCCGTCGGAAAAACTTCCGTACCGCTCATGGAGGCCACTCCCGGGCGCTTCCAGGGACCGAAGATCAGGTATAAAAGGATCCCTTGTGCGACGAAATTCAGCCCCAGTCCGGCAAAAATCTCGTGAACCTCTCCCTTGGTCTTCAGGATCCCCGCGCCTATAGCCCAAAGCCCTCCCCCCAGGGCGGCTGCCGGAAAGGCTGCGGCCAAATAAAGGAGGGGAACCCGGCTTTCCACTCCCCAACGAAGGACCGCCGTGGCAAAAATAGCCCCCATGATCATCTGCCCTTCGACGCCGATGTTCCAAAGACCGATGCGGAAGGTATACAAGAGGCCGACGGCGCAAAGGGTCAAGGGGATCCAGGCAGTGAGTACGGCGCCCGTCTTGTTCAAGGATCCCAGCGACCCTTTGAGCAAATGGTAATAGGCCTCCAACGGCGGCGCACCGGCCAACACCAGGATTGCCGTAGTGAAACCGAGAACGCCGGCCAGGGATAACCCGAAAGCCTTCCAGTGCCTTTGGATCATGCTCTTGCTTTCGCTTGCTTGATCATCAGGCCTTCCCGGCGATGGCCCGGCCCAGATCATGGACATCCGTCTGAGCCGTCTTTATGTCCCGTATCACGCCGCCGTTGAAAAAGACCAGGATCCGATCGGCCACCATGAGGATTTCTTCCAGTTCCGAAGAGGAAAAGACGATGGCAGTCTTTTTTTCGCGGTAATGATAGAGATGTTCCCAGACCCAGAGAGTGGATTCAAGATCCAATCCTCGTGTCGGTTTTTCAAGAAGCAACAGGCTGGGCGCATCCGGTAAAAAGGATAATAAAAGGCGCTGTTGGTTTCCGCCGGAAAGGGACTCCACCGGCATCCCCGGTTTTCCCTTGATCCGAAACTGCTCGATGCGCGCCTGGGCCTGTTGTTCAGCATCGTTCCAGCGCACCCGGAATCCATGGGAAGCCTTGAGGGCGAAATGCTCGGAGATGGTAAGTCCCGTGATCAATCCTTCTTCCAGTCGGGACGTGGGCAAAAAGGTGACCCCTTTGTTTTGATAGGCGATGCAGTCTTTCCCGGCCATCGGCTCTCCCTGAAGACGGATCGCTCCGGATGTCGGTACTTTCAACCCGGCAGCCAGCCGCAGGAAAACACCCTGACCGCTTCCTTCCAACCCTGCCAGGGCGACAACCTCTTTCTCACGGATCACCACGCTGCACCCTCTCAAACCTGCCCGATCCCCCGTGGCCGAAACATTTTCCATATTCAAAAGGGGCGCGCCTGCCGCGGTCTGGGAAGGCTTCAAGGGGGATGGCACCGACCCGAACATCATCTTCAGCAAGGTCTCCGTATCAAAAGGCCGCTCCATTTCACCGGTGACCCTGCCCTTACGCAAAACCGAAACCCGGTCACAGAGTCTTTCGATGTCCTCGAGCTTGTGAGAGACTAGGATGAGCGTCTTTCCTTCTTTGGCCAGAGCCTTGAGCGCCTGAAAAAGGGTTTCCTTCTGAAAGCTCGATATCCCCGTCGTCGGCTCATCAAGGATCAGGACGTTAGCGCCCAATGACAGGAGCCTGATGATTTCGAGTTGTTGACGTTCTCCGGTCGTAAGCTTTTGGACAGGGGTTTCCGGGGGAAGGGAGAATTCTAAATGGAGGCAAAGGGATTCGAAACGTTTTTGGGTCGCCATCCGGTTCAGCCAAAACCCCCGGGTTTGACCGATCATGAAGTTTTCTAGAACGCTGAGGACGGGAAAGTCGACCGGCTCCTGATACAGCATCCCGATTCCAAGCCTGGAGACTTCCGCCGGGGTTTGGTACTCGGTGTTGGATCCATCGATTCGGATGAGACCGCGGGTTTTCGGGGTAAATCCGGCCAGAACCTTCATCAGGGTGCTCTTTCCGGCGCCGTTTTCCCCTAAAATCCCATGGATGTATCCCGGAGCAAAACAGATAGAAATACCCTGATTGGCTTTCAGCGGGCCGTATTCTTTATGAATATCGATCAGTTCGACAGCCATCCGCGCTCCCGGATCGGATGCCATTCCCAGCATCCTTTGAATACGAGACAATAATATACGAAACGCAGAAGGGAGCGTTTTTCTCTTCTGCGCTAAGCATAGATCCCTTCAAAAAGGCCGGGGTGGGGCGCTACTTTGCGCTGCTCTGGCCGATCATTCCCTTTAGGAGCTGTTTCATGTACCAGATCTGGGAGTCTGTGGCGACTTCGCCTGCCTTGAGAAATACGCTGCCGTCCTGATAAGAAAGGGGTCCCTTGAAGAGGTTCACTTTTTTGTCCCCCAAATCCTTGATGAACCCGTCCAGGGCTGCTTTGGCCTCCTTTGAAAGGGCCGGGCCGGGCCAAAAACCAACGGAACTGGTGTCCGGATCATTGATGTTTTTCCAGTCCGGATCCAGCCACACCCATTTGGATTTCCAGGCGCCGGCCTTGGAAGCCTTGATAAATTCCAGAAACCCAGGACCCCAGTTGTAATAAGGAACCCCCAGGCAAACATCGGATGCGCCTTCACAGGCGCCGACGTAAACATAAGGGATGGCCCAGACCGCCTTTCCCTCCTGCTTTTTCTGCTTGGCAACGACGACGGCTTCCGTCGTATCAAGGCCGGAGATGATCACATCATGCCCGGTGTTGTAGAAGTTCTGGCAGACCTGGGTGGGATCGGCCGTCACTCCGGGGATGTTGAACCAGAAACCGATCCAGGTCACCTGAAATGAAAGCTCCTTGGGATCCCGCTTGAGGACATTTTCCCAGGCGTATCTGGCGCCCAGAAAGCAGGCGGCGGCCAGGCGGCGGGTCTCTTCATTGATCAGAGGCCCCAGGTAACCGATTTTACCGGTTTTCGTGGTCATAGCCGCCGTGAAGCCGGCCATCATCTTGCCGTATTCCATTTTCGCCATGAGATTCGAAATATTTTTAGTTGCTTTTTTGGTCAACACATCATCGCCGGTAATATGGAGAAAATGGATTTCCGGGTGCAGTTTGGCCGCCTCCAGAACTCCGTCTTTCATGTCATCAGAATTGGCGATGATCAGGCGCGCCCCTTTTTCCGCCAAATCATCCACGAGCTGCGGGATCGTTACACCCTGCCGGTCCGCCGGGTTGACCTTGTCGATATAAATCATTTTTGTGCCGGGCAGCTTTTTCTCGATGTATTGACCGGCATCATAATGAGCCTGGCTCCAGCCGTGGTCGTTATAGGGACCCACCAGAAGCAATCCAAAGACAAACGGCTTATCAGCAGCCCCCGCTGTTCGTGCTTTAACCATCAAACAAACAGCCGCCAGACAAACCATCAAAACTACTGCTACCCTCTTTTTCCACATGATGCTCCCTCCTTTGGCTTGAAAAGCTAAAAAGCCCGACCGCCCGTGCGATTCGGTCTTCATCCTTCTTCCGGCAGCTCCCCAAATCAGTCCACAACAGGGGATAACCTGAAACCCTATTTTTTGTATCACAAAGCGCTTTTCCTTTCTACTTGAAATTGAAACTATTGGGTAAGCAGATGCAAATTCTTCAAAAAAATAGACGCCTTTTCAGCCCCGCTGCTGGATGCGCTGCGTAGAAAATCTCTGAAACAGCCCGGGACATCACGCATAAAACCTTCGAATAGGTTGACGGAGCATCCGAGACCATGGTAATCGGCACATACAGGTTCATTGAAGATAATCAATCCGGGCCACAAGCCGAAAATGCATGGATCTTCAAATCAAAAATGCGTTTGAACTGAAAGCACTTTTCAAGGTCTTTCAGGAGCCGGAAATTTCACATCTTCTATTTAAGGGATGGTTTTCATGCGAAAATGGAAATGTACGGTTTGCGGTTATGTGCAGACCGGAAATGAACCCCCGGAAAAATGCCCGGTCTGCGGTTCGGACCGGAGCCAATTTATAGAAGTCACCGAGGGAAAACCGACTCCCTCGCCGGAAACCTCTGAAAAACCGGCAACACTCCAAGCCTCACCCGAAACCACCCCCAAGGCAGCTTCGGAACCCTTCGACATCATCTCCCGGTGGATATACAAGTTCCACATCCATCCCATGTCGGTACATATCCCCAACGGACTTTTACCCGTTTCAGTCTTTTTCGTCTTCCTTGCTATTCTTTTCACCTTTACTCCCTTGGCTACGGCCTCTTATTTCAATATGATTTTTGTCCTGTGCGCCATGCCCGTAGTTCTGTATTCGGGGTACTCGGACTGGAAGAGCCGCTTTAAAGGGGCACTTACCCGGGTCTTCAAGATCAAGATGGCGTGCGGGGGAACCGTCACGCTTACGGCGTTAATCCTGGTTTTATGGCGAACCGCGGATCCCATGATCCTGGGACAACCCTCCGCCGGCCGATGGCTTTTTCTCCTGATCCATCTCATCATGCTGGCGGCTGCCACGGTAGCAGGATACTACGGCGGGAAACTGGTTTTCAAAGACAAACGGTAGCCCTGCCTCATAGGCCATCGGTTTTTTCTATACAGACAGCCTCTCCGTTTTTCTCTTTCGCATCTGATATAGTACCCCCATCGTCAGAATGCCGAGTCCGGTGACATCGGTCAAAGCACCCGGATCGATCAGCATGAGGCCGGCAGCAAAATACAAACCCCGTTCGAACCAGTTCATATTCGTAAGAAAGAAGCCGATCATGGATGCCCCGATCGCCGTCATCCCGACGCAGGAGGTAATGAGGGTTTGGATAATGCCGACGGCTGTGGCTCCGATCCAGAGCATGGATGGATTATAAACGAAGATGTACGGAACCAAAAAGGCGCCGATGGCAAGCTTGGTAGCAATGAGTCCTGTCACCAAAGGATTGGATTTGGCGATCCCCGATCCGGCGTAGGCCGCCAGTGCCACCGGAGGCGTGATGTCGGCGACGATTCCAAAGTAGAAGACGAACATGTGGGCCGCCAACGGGTGAACTTTGAGTAGTATCAGGGCCGGGGCCGCGATGGTGGATGTAATGATGTAATTGGCTGTCGTCGGTGCGCCCATTCCGAGGATAATCGATGTAATCATGGTGAAAAAAGTGTCGGGAGCAGGTATCCGCCGGCCAACTCCACCAGACCGTTTGCCATCTTGAGCCCCAAACCCGTAAGGGTGATCACCCCGATGATAATCCCGGCGGAAGCACAGGCTAAAGCGACCCCGATGGCGTTTCGGGCACCCAGCTCAAAGGCATCGGCGATCTCTCTGAAGCTCATGCGGGTCGATTTGCGTAAAGCCCCTGCGAAAATGCAAACCACCAGACCCATCAGAGCGGCGTAAAGCGGAGTAAATCCCATCCCAAGAAATGCCACAATGGCGAAGAGAGGGAAAAACAGATGTCCCCGTTCCCGCATCACCGTACCGAATCGGGGTAGTTCGTCCCGGCTTAATCCCCTCAGCTTGCAGCGTTTGGCCTCGAAGTGGACCTCCATAAAGACGCCGAAGAAATAGAGGCAAGCCGGGATGGCCGCCGCCTTGGCAATGTCTAAATAGGGGATGTTGAGGAATTCGGCCATGATGAAGGCCGCTGCCCCCATGATCGGCGGCATGATCTGACCGCCGGTGGAGGCCGAGGCCTCCACCGCAGCCGCAAATTCAGGGCGGTATCCCAAGCGCTTCATCATCGGAATAGTCAAACTGCCGGATTCCACCGTGTTGGCCACCGAACTGCCGGACACGGTGCCTTCCAGGGCGCTCGTAATGACGGCCATCTTGGCCGGACCCCCGGAAGCCCAGCCGGCTACCGCATTGGATATATCGATGAAGAGCTGCCCAAGACCTGTTTTTTCCCGGAAAGAACCGAAGAGGATAAAAAGATAGATAAAGGTCGCTGCCACCCCTAATGGAATACCCAATATCCCCTCGGTGGTCAGATACATGTGGGATGCGATGCGCTGTAAGGAATAGCCTCGGTGCTCCATGAAGCCCGGGAAATAGGCGCCGAAATAGGCATATATCAGGAAAAATACGGAAATGCAGACGATCGGAAGACCGACCACTCGACGGGTCGCCTCCAAGGTCAGCAGGATGCCGAATCCCGCAAACACATAGTCCACATCGGCATAGTCCCCTCCGGCTTCCATGATGCGGGTGTAGTTGAAAGCCATATAAAGGCCCACATAGGCTGCGAAAGCAGTCAGCAGGTAATTAAACCAATTCAAACGATCAGAGCTCTTGAAGGAACGAAACGGAAACAACATAAACGTTAAAACAAAGGCAAAAGCCAAATGAACGGAGCGCTGGAGTTGCGCAGGCAAAAGCCCGAAGGCCGCCGTGTATACCTGAAAAACCGACCATCCTACTCCGATAACATAGACGATCCAACGATGAAATCCGGCAAGTTTTCGGGCAGATGCCTCCTTGTCGATTTTTTTCAGGATCTCTTCGATTTCTTCTTTGGATACCGCCTCCACACCTTCCATTCGGGTGGTCAGCATGCCTGAACCGGCCTTATCTTTCTCCGATTCTTTCAAGGCGTCAATCCATCTCTTATGAAATCAAGGATCCGAATTTGGCAAACCCGCAGGGTTACAGGGGTCCCGGGTTCCGATAGATCCGAAAGTCGGATCTCTTCGTCTTTAAGATGAAGCTTGTGATCCGCCGTCCATCCGACCCGAACGGTAATTTCCGGAACAGGACGGTTGGTGCTCCATTCCAGCCATCCGTCTGGGGCCAGAGTGAGCGTTCCCTCTTTTGTGGATGAGTCCGGCATTCCGGCACCGAATGCATCGAATCGGGATTTTACGATCACCAGATAATCTTTTTCAACCCGCAGCGTATCATAGACGGGACGCTTATTAACCGAGTGTATAAAAGAAAGGATGAATTCCTCGCCCAGGCGCATCCGGGTGTATCTCAAGACCTTTCCGTTATCATCATTCCGGATCTCGAGGACCCGGATAAAAGGGCACCCCAAAAAGAGGACGCCTGTCAGAACAAGCAAGAGAAAGCTGATAACGAGTCCGCGTCTCATAAAAAACGGGCGCAGCCTCTTTTGGGGAAGAAGGCCCTGGAGGCCGCGCCGTTGATCGGATTCTATTTCATGGCGCCTTTTTCTTTATAATACTTGACGGCGCCCGGATGGAATGGAATGGATACACCCTGAACCGCATTCTGCAGGTTCAGTTCCTTTCCCTTGGCATGGGCGGCAGCCAGATCGGCCTGGTTGTCGAATAAGGCTTTGGTGAGTCCATACACGACCTCTTCTTTCAAACTGTTGCCTGCAATAAGGACTGCGTTTACAGCCACCGTGGTAACATCTTGGGTCTGATTTTTATACGTATTGGCGGGAATCTTGGCGACGGCGAGGAAGGGGTATTTCTGGATCAGTTTTTTCGCCACATCCCCTGAAATGTCCAGAATCCGGACATTGTGCTGGGTACTGATATCCATGATGGCGGCATTGGGAATGCCTGCCGTCACGATGAAAGCGTCGATGTGCTTATCCTTGAACTGTTCGGCGCTCTCTGAAAAAGATAAATATTGCGCATTGACATCCTCTTTCATCAGCCCGTAAGCATCCATCAACTGCCGGAAGTTGGCCTCGGTGCCGCTCCCCGGAGCGCCCACACCGGCTTTCAGTCCTTTCAGATCCGAGAATTTTTTAACAGGACCATCGCCCCGAACCACGACCTGAATGATCTCGGGATAGAGGACGGCGATCACGCTCATGTCCTTAAGGGGCTCTTTGAAAGCCTCTTTGGCATTAAAAGCAAAATCCAGGGTGTCGCTCTGAACCAATGCGAGTTCGACTTCTTTCTTATTGATCAGACGGATATTTTCGGCGGATGCACCGGAAGTCTGAGCAGTTACGTTCATACCGGGAATCTTGGAGTTCCAGATTTTTCCCATGGCACCGCCGAAAGGATAGTAGGTTCCGGCAGTCCCGCCGGTTGCCAGAACAAGCTTTACATCAGCGGCATGAACCAGCGTGAACGCCCCCAACAAAAAAAGACTCACCACACCTAAAGCAATCCGTTTCTTCATTGACTCTCTCCTTTTCATGTTTGACTTCGTTTTTACGAGGTTCGCTTTTTTTACGAATGGCCAAGATAATGATCCGAATGAGCATCCTGTCGATGTTTAAATTATCGAAGACGGAAAATATTGTCAATATCGACTGCAAGTTGAGTCTTCAAGAATCATGCCTAATAAATACGGGATTGGCCGACTGTGGCCGCTGCCTAACCTTGGGACTGCTTTTGAATCTTGGCCCAGGTGTCCCGGAGCGTCACAATCCGGTTGAAGACAGGCTTACCGGGTTTTGAATCAATAGGATCCACGAAAAAATACCCCATTCTCTCGAACTGGTACCGACTTCCCGGTTTTGCCTCGGAAAGACCCGGCTCCAACTTGCATGTGGAAAGAACCGATAGAGAAGCCGGGTTGATCCGGCTTTTAAAATCCGAGACGTCCCTGCCCTCTTCCGATTCGGGCAGATCGTTGAGGAGGTAATCGTATAAACGCACCTCGGCCTCGAAGGCATGGGGAGCGCTCACCCAGTGAAGGGTTGCCTTGACCTTACGGCAGTCCGGAGCATCTCCGCCTCGGGTGGTCGGATCATAGGTGCATCTGACCTCGACAATTTCCCCTGTCTGCTTGTCCTTGAGGACACCCACACAGGTAAGGAAATAGGCATATCGTAGTCTCACCTCCCGACCCGGGGAAAGCCGGAAATACTTCTTGGGGGGATCTTCCATGAAATCGTCGCGTTCAATATAGATCTCCCGTGAAAAGGGGACCTGCCTGGTTCCCATGCCGGGGTCTTCGGGATTGTTGACGGCCTCGAGCATCTCCGCCTGCTGCTCCGGGTAGTTCTCGATGACCACTTTCAACGGTCGCAGCACGGCCATGACCCTGGGCGATATGCGGTTAAGGTCCTCTCGGACGCAATATTCTAAAAATGCAACGTCGACGGTGCTGTCGCGTCGGGCCACGCCGATCCGCTCGCAAAAATTACGGATGGCTTCCGGAGTATATCCCCGGCGCCTTAAGCCCGAAAGGGTCGGCATCCGGGGATCATCCCACCCGGTGACATACCCTTCCTCAACGAGCTGGATGAGCTTCCGCTTGCTCAGCACCGTCCGGGTGAGATTGAGACGGGCGAATTCAATCTGTTGGGGGTGGTGGATCCGCAGCGCCTCGAGGAACCAGTCATAGAGGGGTCGGTGGTCCTCGAATTCCAGGGTGCAAATGGAGTGGGTGACCTTTTCGATGGAATCACATTGTCCGTGGGCAAAATCGTAGGTGGGATAAATGCACCACTTTTTTCCTGTGCGGTGATGCTCGGCAAACAGGATCCGATACAGGACCGGATCCCGCAGGTTCAAATTGGGAGAAGCCATGTCGATCTTGGCCCGCAGCACGTGGGTACCCGGTTCGAATTCGCCCTTCCGCATACGGTCAAACAGATCGAGGTTTTCGTCCGTGGATCGATTTCGGTACGGGCTTTCTTTGCCGGGAGCTGTCAGGGTTCCCCGATATTCCCGGATTGCTTCGGCGCTCAGGCTGTCCACATAGGCTTTCCCTTCCTGGATCAGATGAACGGCATATTCATAGAGGGTGTCAAAGTAATCCGATGCATAGTATTCTCGATCCTCCCAGTCGAAACCCAGCCAGCGAACATCCGCCTTGATGGACTGCACATACTCCTGTTCCTCCTTGGTGGGATTCGTGTCGTCGAATCGAAGGTTGCATTTCCCTTTGAACTCGGCGGCCAGTCCGAAGTTGATGCAAATGGATTTGGCGTGCCCGATGTGAAGATATCCGTTGGGCTCGGGAGGAAACCGTGTCTGCACCTTCCCATCCCATTTCGCGGCTTCTTGATCTTCTTGGATGATGTTTCGGATGAAATTCGATGCGGGCTTCGACTCCTCGGAAGCCATACCCGGTCTCCTTACCAGTTCAGTTGCGCCGCCGGTTGCTGCGATTCGTACTATCAGCCATCCCTATGGTAAAATTTCATCCAAGTCAAATTCTAAAAAGGGATACAAAGGGCACAAAAGGAAAGGTTTGGCTGAGGGACTAGGATTCGAACCTAGATTAACGGGGCCAGAACCCGTTGTCCTGCCATTAGACGATCCCCCAACGTAAATAATTAATCATTATAATTGATGAAGTTACAAGGCGTCAAGTCGAATTTGCCCGACTGTTAACCCTACAACGCAACTTGTTTTATAAAAAAGAATCTCATTTCGTGCTTGCGTTTATGCGAAAGATAGGCGCGGTGGTTTCGCTGCTGGATCCACCGGATCAACTCCACGATGCTTTGCGGGCA
>Ga0210051_1002901_pt1 | contig 17208 bp, 15 predicted proteins | sample CryGey092014_all_FD_185464 | JGI IMG/M metagenome (GOLD analysis project Ga0210051, IMG submission 185464) | Groundwater microbial communities from aquifer - Crystal Geyser CG23_combo_of_CG06-09_8/20/14_all (SPAdes) (version 2) | ecosystem: Environmental > Aquatic > Deep subsurface > Groundwater... | reverse complement strand
TGAGATTGCCACGCCTTCGGCTCGCAATGACGAAAGGAGAGTGTCAGTGCGAGGGACAAAGTCCCGAAGCAATCTCAAATTTCCAGTGGATACCAAATATTTTAGCGAGGACTTCAAAGAGACACTCTTGGAAAAGCTATCACAGCAAGGAAGCTTAGATGACTTGATAGACGGCGTGCTTATAAAGAGCGAAAACTGGCAAGCCCTGAATTTGATTCTGGGGAAATATAAAGGGAAGGTACAGTGCATCTACATTGACCCGCCTTTTAATACTGGCACAAATGAATTCCTTTATAAGAACAAATACCTCGATTCTTCCTGGGTTACTATGATGTGTGACAGACTGGAATTAGGAAGAAGGCTCTTGAAAGATGATGGAAGCATTTATGTGAGAATTGATTACCATGGCAATCATTATGTTAGATCTTTGATGGATATGGTTTTCAGGGAGGAGAATTTTAGGAACGAGGTTGTAATTAGTAGAACGAGAGCGAAGCAAGAAGTCGAAAATCAGTTTATACAACAAACCGAAAGTTTGTTTTTCTACTCAAAAGGGAATCAAATGATTTTAAAGAGTGTAGAAAGAGAAAGAGGACCAGAATGGCACTCATTACTTCATTTTCCCAGGGCTGATGATAAGCCTCGAATTATTTTGGACAAAAAATTCTATCCTCCGAGAGGAAGGCGGTGGGCATTGTCTCAGGAGAGAATTGATAGATTTGCGGAAAGGGGGAAAATTAGAATAAATAAAGAAGAGTCATATGTTGACTGTCATGGCAGGAAAGTTGTAGGCGTACCTGAATTACTATATGATTCTGAGATTGTAGGTAATGAATGGCTGGATATACCTGGCTATAGCCAAGCTCAACATTTTCCAACCGAAAACTCCGAGATTCTCTTAAAGCGTGTTATAGAATCCACATCCAACGAAGGCGATTTGGTTATGGACTATTTCCTTGGTTCTGGCACAACAACAGCAGTGGCTCAAAAGCTAGGCAGGAAATGGCTCGGTGTTGAGATGGGGGAATTCTTTGAAGACGTTCCGCTAAAGAGGCTGAAGAAAGTTTTATATGGCGAGAAGTCTGGCATCTCTAAAGAAGTTAACTGGCAAGGTGGCGGTTTCTTCAAATATCAATACATTGAGCAATATGAGGATAGTTTACACAACGTAGAATTCTCTAATGAAGAAAGGGCACAACAGATGCTCAAGCTTTTCGGCGAAGAAGAGGCAAGTGAGTATCTTATGAAATATATGCTTGAGTTTGAAACTGAGGGCAGTTCCCCGCTTTTAGACCTTAAGCAGTTTGAAAACCCCTCTGATTATAAATTGCGAATAATCTCAGGTGGTAAAGCTGAGAAAATCACCGGCGTTGATTTGGTGGAGACCTTTAATTATCTCATTGGTTTGAAGGTAAGCAAATACAAATCCCTGAAGAAGAATGGGAGAAAGTATATATTTGTATTGGGGGAAAGGAATAATAGAAGAGTTGCGGTGGTATGGAGACCCGCCAAGGATATAAATCTGGAAAAGGATAAGAAGGTCATTGGAGGTAATACAAAGGATTTCACTCCTGACGATATTTTTATTAATGGTGATAGCTTAGTGAAAGGTTATGCGCCTATCGAAAGCGAATTCAAAACGCTTATGACAAGATGAAGCTAGAAAGATACTTAATCCTCAACAAATATCTTCTCTCCCTCTTCGGCTTTAATAAGTTTCCCGAGCTCAGGGATAAGCTTGCCGGTACAAAAGAAGGTTTTGATAGTGATGGGAGAAGTGCTCTTGTTGGTGTCTTGATAGGCTTGGAAAATTTGAAAGTCGATTTTGGTGAACTCCTTAGATACGACGAGGCGATAAAAGAATATTCTGAAAGATTAAGCCAAAATAGAAGGGAAAACATAACGCTAAAATACTTCCAATACCTGGCAGTTCTATTTGCCGAGATTTTCCTTGACAGATATTTCAATAGAAAGCCGGAGCTATTGAGCGAATTGAATTTGTTTCTAGAAGGGTATTGCCAAGCGGAGAAAATAAGCATTTCTCCTTTTATTGAGTCAGAACTTAAGAAACTGGCTTACTGGATGGCAACGGGAAGCGGCAAGACGCTCATAATGCACATAAATTACTGGCAATTCTTAAAATATAATCAAGAGCTACTTGACAACATTATCCTGGTAACTCCAAACGAGGGCTTATCAAAGCAGCACTTCAATGAAATGCAGAAGAGCGGCATCCCTTGCCGATTATATACCGAAAATCCAAGTAACTTGGCTCTGGATAGAAACGAAGTCCTTATAATCGACATACACAAGCTAACCGAGGAGAAGAAGGGAGCTGGAGTAACTGTAGAACCAAGCTACTTTGAAGGGAGAAATCTAGTCTTTATAGATGAAGGACATAAAGGGCAAGCAACTGAGGAGCAGAGATGGAAGAAATTGCGTGAAGAGCTAGGCAGGGATGGCTCTATTTTTGAATACAGTGCTACCTTTGGGCAAGTGATAGGCGAGAGAAATAAGGACTTATTGGAAGAATATGCTAAAGCAATAATCTTCGACTATTCCTACAAGTATTTCTATGATGATGGTTATGGAAAGGACTTCTATGTTTATAATCTCAGGGAGGATAGTTTTACTCAAAGCTATGAAGAACTCATCCTAACAGCAAACCTTCTTTCCTTCTATGAGCAAGCTTTGCTTTATGAGGATTACCGAGAAGAATTGAAAGAACATCTCATAGAGAAGCCGTTGTGGGCGTTTGTTGGCAGCAAGGTGTCAGGTGCAGGGCTAAACTCAGATGTCCTAAAAGTAGTCCAGTTTTTGAATAAGGTAACCGAGCACAGGAAGTTGTTACAGGGGAACGTAGCCAGAATCCTTGGTGGCAAATCCAGTTTGCTTGATTTAGAAGGGGACGACATTTTCAAAGGCAGATTTCAGTATATCAGGGAAAATGGCTATAGCCTAGATGATATCTATCAGAAGCTTTTCAATAGTCTAGGCAGCTCTCTTCACCTTTACGAGCTTAAATCAGCGGATGGTGAAATAGGACTAAAGATAGGAGAAGGTGAATACTTCGGAGTCATAAATATAGGTGATGTGGCAAGCTTCAAGAAATTGCTGGAGCAAACTGGTCTTGAGGTGAAATCAGATAATTTTACTCCTTCCCTTTTTGAGAGAATAAACCAGAGTAACTCTAGCATAAATGTCCTACTTGGGGCAAAGAAATTCATTGAGGGCTGGGATAGTTGGCGAGTATGTTCTATGGGGCTTATAAATATAGGGAAAGGCGAAGGGCCTCAGATAATCCAGCTATTTGGCAGAGGCGTGAGGCTTAAAGGGGAGGGTTTCTCCCTTAAGAGAAGCACGGAAAATAAATATCACATAAAGTCTCTGGAGACGCTTAATATTTTTGGACTAAACGCTGATTATATAAACACATTTCTCGATACGATAAGGAGGGAGGAAGTCAAGTATGCGGAAATTGATTTGCCTATAAAGCCGCTTGATGAGGCAAAATGGGGAGGCTTGTATATTCTTAAGCCAAAGGAAGGTTTTGATTTCTCAAATCAGTTTATAAACCTTGAACTCGATGAAAGTGTGCTAAGAAGAATTACCATTGACATAAGACCCAAGCTTAAGCTTGCTCATGGATTAACCACTTCCGTGGGTAAGGCAGAGGAAGAAAATGTGGACATAATAGACTATATCAGCTTTCTTAACTGGGCGGAGATATATCTTAGGCTGCTCAATTATAAAATTAGCAAAGGATACTGTAACCTGAGGATTCCCAAGGATATGTTGCCGGAGATAATAAAAGTTGGCGGCTATAATCTCTATGCTTTTCCTGAGCAGATTAAGCCTCGAAATTTCGCTGATTTAGCTAAGCTGCACGAAATTGCTCTTCTAATACTACAAAGCTATATTGATAAATTTTATAACTTCAAGCGTAGGAAGGTAGAAACAAAATATCTCCAACTTCCTCTCCTAATCAAGGAGGACGAAAATTTAAGTTATACTCATTACACCCTAAAAATTCCTGAGGATAAAAAGGACGAGATAGAGGAAATAAGGAAGCTTTTGCAGCAGGCAGACCAGTTATATAAGAAAGATTTTGATGAAATTCCCACAATCCATTTTGATAGGCATTTGTACACGCCACTAGTTGTATATAGAAAAAATAAGGATTTTATTAAAGTAGAACCAGCGAAGTTGAACGAGGGAGAGACTGAATTTGTGCGTAAGTTAAGAGATTGGCTCAAAGGCAACAGAGGCAAACTCAAGGGCAAGGAAATATTCCTACTCAGAAATTTAGCCAGAAAAGGAGTAGGTTTTTTCGAAACAAGCGGCTTCTATCCCGATTTTATAATGTGGATAAAGAATGGTGATAAACAAACTATGTCCTTTATCGACCCACATGGATTGGAGCATACTCGGAGTTTCGACGATGATAAGGTAGCATTGCATAAGACTATAAAGGAAATTGAACAGGAGCTTAAAAAGAATAAGAAGTGCCCCAATATCAAATTGGAATCTCTGATTTTATCAGTCTCAGACTACGATAAGGTAAAAGGTTCATGGAGAGAGCCTAATATACCAAAGGAAGAATTTGAGCAGAACCATGTTCTGTTTATGAAAGATGCAACTGTAGGAGATAAGGTATTCCAAGCACTTCTTTAATTCTTTCTTATGCCAGATAGGGGCGAAGGCTGTCTCTGGATGAGATTAATCATTATATGAAGATAGCCAGGGCAATCCATCTGACGATTGAGCTGCGAGAGAAGGTTGATGGTATATACATCAAGATTGGCTAGCTAGTCCCATCACTGCAAGTCACGGAATAAAGTAACTACTTACACCTTCTCCTCAGAATGATGTAAGCTCTACTGAAAGAATCTGAGAATGGTATCATTATTACATTACTTGTAAAATACAGGTATGAAAAAGGAGGTTAAGAACTGGGCAGACTCTGCCAGCTATGACTTAGAGACTGCCGAGCATATGTTCAATACTGGTAGATACATCTATACCATTTTTATGTGCCACTTAGCGATTGAGAAGGTATTGAAAGCGAAAGTTGAGGAGATCACAGGCAAGACGCCACCTAGAACACACAATTTAAGATACCTCGTAAAATTAAGTGGCATTGAACCAAGCAAGGAAAACTTTGAATTTATTAGCAGGTTGAGCGATGTGAGTATCGTGACCAGGTATCCTGATGATTTTGGGGAACTCCAAAGAGTATATGACCGAGGGGTGGCACAAAAGTATTTGAAAGAGGTGAAAGAGGTATTTCAGTGGATAAATCAGTTATTGATACCATAAGTAAGTTCAAACAGGCTTTATTGCAACAAGGACTTAAAGTCAATAGAGTAATTCTATACGGCTCTCAAGCTACCGGGAGAGCTGAAGAACATAGTGATATAGATATTGTTGTTATATCAGATGATTTTGAGGGAATGAATGTCCTAGAACGGTTAGAAATTATTGGTTTAGCTCTGGCTAAGGCAAAGATAATGGAACCAATTGAACCCTTGGGATATACAGAAGAGGAATTTTCCTTGAAAGATAAGGGGTCTTTTATTGGTGACGAAGTAAAGGCTAAAGGAATAATAGAAGTATGAGCACAAGTAGACTAATGGAGATCTTCTATGCTGACTTATGGATGGCGTGTCAAAGGAAGTGGGGCAGTATCGAATTGGAGCCTATCAGGTGATGGAGAAGTATTTAAAGGATAGGAAAGGGCGGAGGCTCTCTCTGGATGAGATTAATCATTATATGAAGATAGCCAGGGCAATCCATCTGACGATTGAGCTGCGAGAGAAGGTTGACGAAGTATATGCCGGGCTTGGTCAGGTCTGAAGCTCGTTCTGGGGCTTAAAGCCTCATTTCCTTTAAAGGCACGACTAAGGGTAAGTCCTTAATCTTAGCCAGGAGCTTATAGTCAGCAGTGAGCAATGGGATATGAAGTTTCCTTGAAACCGCAATATATGCGGCATCATATATGGTAATTTCATAGGAAAAGGCAAGCTCTATTGCTGGCTCGAATACCTCGGAAAAATCCACCAGCTCAAGCTCCAGCTTGAGAAGATTTGTGACTGCCCGTGATACATCTTTTTCAGTAAAATTTGGATTGAAGCGAAGGGCGTTACAAACCTCGTATAGAACCAACGAAGAACTCACGAGCATAGACGTTCCATCGATATGGTTGTTCAACAGCCTTTCCGAGCTCTCAGCACCCTGTTCAAACCTGGAGAACCACTTGACTACGATGCTAGCATCCACGACGTATTTGGGTGGTATCTTCACTTTACTTCTCTCCACTTCCTTATCTCAGCTACCCCGTCCCACTTGCCTGACTTTTCCTTCAGCTGCCTTATCTCCGATGCTGCCTTTATCAGTCCGTCCCGCTTCTCTTTTTCTCTTTTTTCCTTCTCCTTCTGCTCTATGAAAAATCGCAGCGCTTGCTGGATGAGTCCACTCCTGGTATTTCCTTGCTTTTGGACGAAGGCATCTGCTTCTCTTAGCTCTTCCTCGGGCAGGGTGATATTTATCTTTACCGCTTTACCCATTTAATACCTCCTTTTATACCTACTATAAGGCTTATTGGTAGAGAAGTCAAGGAAGCCAGCTTTACATAAAGGCAGCCAGGACGATTCATCTTGATGATTGAGTGTTTACTAACCTCATCCCCTTTATCCCCCTCTCCTTCAAAGGAAGAGATAGAGTTAGAGATAGAGACTCTTTCTCTATCTTTTCTTCTCTTTCTTCTAAGGGAAGGGGGTCAGGGGATGGGTTGCTAGACAATTCATCTTGATGATTGAGTTGCAGGAAAGAGTTGACAGGTATATTGTAATATATGGGGTGGTTCCTGTGGCATACATTCGCTTTGTTTGCAGTTTTTGCAGGGCGAATGATAGAATGCTTGACAGTAGCTATGGTACTCAGCGACCGCACGATTAAAGAAGAGATTGCTAAAGGCAGGATAGTCATCGAGCCTCTTGACCCAGGTTGCATTCAGCCAGCGAGTGTTGATATACACCTGGACAAGAAGCTGCTCGTATTTAAAACTCGGCGTTATCCCTTTTATATCGATGTCAAACAAAGTACGGATGATGTAACCGAGCTGGTAGAAATTGACGAGGAAAAGCCATTTCTACTTAATGCCGGTGAGTTTGTGTTAGCCAGCACGCTTGAGTCGATTGAGTTATGTGACGATATTGTAGCTCGGCTTGAAGGGAAAAGTTCACTGGGTAGAATCGGGCTTTTAATTCACTCCACAGCGGGGTATGTTGACCCTGGCTGGCGAGGGCAGCTCACTCTAGAGTTATCCAATGTATCCAGGTTTCCCATCACCCTGTATTACAAAATGGCAATCGGACAAATTTCGTTTCTCCGCTTGACTTCACCTGCGGAAAGGACTTATGGTTCACCTGGTTTGCAAAGTAAGTATCAGGGGCAGAGTGGTCCTACAGCGAGCAGGTATTTTAAAGGTTACCAGGAGGGCTAAATGATGGCGACATCTGAGGATTACATGGGATGTGCTCTATCTCTGGCTAGATTAGCTTTAGGGTATACCAGTCCAAATCCGGCGGTGGGAGCGGTGGTGGTCAAGGATAGTGCTCTGGTGGGTGTGGGACATACACAGCCCGCTGGTTTGCCTCACGCAGAGGTGATGGCGCTTCGCCAGGCCGAAGAAAAGGCACGGGGAGCTACCATGTATGTTACCCTTGAGCCATGTTGCCATTATGGGAAAACACCGCCATGCACACAAGCGATAATCAACGCCGGCATAGCAGAAGTCCATATCGCGTTGCTCGACCCTAATCCTCTGGTCTCCGGGAACGGGATAAAAGAGCTAAACGAAGCTGGCATCGAGACTTATGTTGGTGAACATCAGAAAGAAGCTGAGGAAATAAACGAGGCTTACATTAAATTTATCACCACCAGCTTGCCATTCTTCATTGCTAAATTTGCCATGAGCCTTGATGGCAAGATTGCCACCAGGTCCAATCAGTCTAAGTGGATCAGTAACAGAGAGGCAAGGGAATATGTACACAGTGTGCGGCATATAGTGGACGCGATAATGGTTGGGGTGAATACTGTGCTTATTGATGACCCACGTCTTACTGCTCGTGGTTGCTCTGGCAAAGGTGGCAATACGAAATCCCAGCCATTGCGGATAATTGTTGACAGTAAAGGAAGAACGCCATTGGACGCCAATGTTTTTAAGCAACCTGGCGAAACTTTAATTGCCACGGTAAAACCTATGGATATTGAGAAAAAGGAAAAGTTTATCCAGGCTGGTGTTGAAGTGCTGGAATTACCGGCGAAAGAGGGGAAGGTAGATGTGGGGGAACTATCCAGAGCAATAGGGAAGCGTGAAATACTGAGTGTGCTGGTTGAGGGAGGGAGTGCTCTACTCGGGTCATTTTTTGATAGCCATCTGGTGGATAAAGTTATGGTATTTATTTCGCCGATTGTTATTGGTGGCGATGGAGCCAAAGCGGCGGTAGGTGGGAATGGGGTTGAATCGATAATTGAGGCTCAACACCTGAGTCGGGTTGACGTTAAAAGCTTTGGCGATAATATATTGGTCAGTGGATATGTAGAGAGGTGAGGGATGTTTACCGGTATAGTAGAGGAAATTGGTGTAGTCAAGGAAGCGGAGGCAAATCGTCTGGTTATTATGGGAGGGGAGGTGCTTCAGGGGGTGGAACCTGGCGACAGTATAGCGGTTAACGGAGTTTGTTTAACGGTGGCATCTTTGAGTGATGATAGCTTTAGTGTTGGTATTATGCCTGAGACACTGCATCGCAGCAATCTTGGTGAGCTTCACTACGGTGACCATGTGAATCTGGAAAGAGCATTAGCAATGGGAGGACGTATTGGTGGTCATCTGGTATTGGGGCATGTTGATGATGTTGGAAGGATTGTTTCGGTGACTCCTCAGGAAGGTTCACGCATTGTGCGGATTGCAGCGCCGGCTCAATTAATGTCATACATTGCTGAGAAAGGTTTTATTGCTGTGGATGGCGTTAGTCTTACCAGTATCGCTGTTGACGATTTTTCCTTTTCTGTTTCTTTAGTAGCTTATACAATAGAACATACTATCCTGGCCGAGAAAAGACCTGGTAGCGCAGTTAATCTAGAGGTGGACGTTATCGCTAGATACCTGAAGCGACTCAGTGAAAAAACAGGTCAACCCCTGACTAGATCAGGGGTAACTTTTGACCTGCTTAAGGAATACGGATTTACGCAGTGAGGCGGGTAATATGTTAGCTCCTATCACCGAAGCAATTGAAGATATAAAGGCGGGTAAGTTGGCGGTCATCATCGATGATGAGTCCCGGGAGAATGAGGGTGATTTAGCCATGGCTGCGGAGAAAGTCACTCCTGAAGCAATAAATTTTATGACTAAACACGGGCGAGGATTGATTTGCCTTCCTATCATCGGGCAAAGGCTGGACGAACTGAGAATACCATTAATGGTTCAACATAATACTTCGAGATACTCAACTGCTTTCACGGTATCCATTGAAGCGAAGGATAAGGTGTCCACGGGGATTTCTGCTTTTGACCGGGCACAAACTATAAAAATGGTGCTTGACCCTGATACCAAGCCTGAAGATTTAGTTCAGCCGGGGCACGTTTTTCCTATTCGTGCTAGAGAAGGTGGAGTATTGGTGAGAGCAGGGCATACTGAAGCCATTGTGGACCTGGCTAAACTGGCGGGATGTTATCCTGCTGGTATTATTTGTGAGATTATGGATGAAGATGGTTGTATGGCGAGGTTACCACAGCTTGAAGCCCTTGCTGAGAAGTATGGTTTGAAGATTATCTCCATAGTGGAGCTTATTGCTTATCGGCACCGTCATGAAAAGCTAGTTCAGAAGGTAACTGAAGCCAGGTTGCCCACCAAGTATGGTGAATTTGTGGCGGTAGCTTATAAGTCCATTGTCGACCCTGCAGAGCATGTTGTTCTGGTAAAGGGGGATATATCGGGGGATGAGCCGGTATTGGTGCGGGTTCATAGTGAGTGTCTTACCGGGGATGTTTTCGGAAGCTTGAGGTGTGATTGTGGTGAGCAAATTGGGTTGGCAATGCAGAGAATCTGTTTAGAAGGCAGGGGGGTGTTCTTATATATGAGGCAGGAAGGGAGAGGAATTGGATTTCATAATAAACTTCGTGCCTATGCGCTTCAGGACCAGGGTCTGGACACCGTTGAGGCTAACATAGCATTAGGTTTTGCTCCTGATTTAAGGGATTACGGCATCGGGGCGCAGATTTTGGCCGATTTAGGGTTACATAAAATAAAGCTGCTTACTAACAATCCTAAGAAAGTAGTAGGGTTGGAAAGTTATGGACTCGAAATAGTGGAAATTGTCCCGCTGGTGACTCTCCCTAATCCAGTCAATGTCAATTACCTGAGGACCAAGCAAGAGAAGCTGGGGCATTTGCTCCATATAAAGGAGGTAGACGATGGCTAAGTGTTACGAAGGAATACTGGTAGGCAAAGGGCTGAAGTTTGGCGTTGTCGTTTCTCGGTTTAACGAGATGATAACCACCAGGCTGTTAGAGGGGATGAAGGATGCTCTGTTGCGTCATGGTGTTGGGGAAGGAGATATCGATGTTGCGTGGACGCCAGGCTGTCTTGAAATCCCATTGATAGCTAAAAAATTAGCGCAGAGTGGCAAATACGACGCCATAATATGCCTTGGCGCTGTAATTCGCGGCGGGACTCCCCATTTCGAGTATGTAGCGTCTGAGGTAGGTAGAGGAATTGGGCGGGTGACTTTGGATGCCGAGTTACCGGTGATACAGGGCATAATCACCGCTGATACTCTGGAACAGGCTATTCAGAGGGCAGGAGCCAAAGAGGGTAATAAAGGTTTTATGGCTGCAGTCGAAGCTATTGAAATGGCCAATTTGCTCCGTGTCATTGCGAGTAAGACGAAGCAATCTATTCAGTAACTTTGTAAACCTTGTCGCCTCGCCTCACCCTATCGGAAACTTTTATGCCAATGAGGTCGCCAGGTTTGCCTGTAGTGATATCGACGCGGTCAATTTGCATGGATTCCACTACAAGTTCCATATCGGTGGTGGCTCCTTTGATATGGATTTTATCCCCTGTCTTTAGCGTGGCGGTTAGTTCGATACCAGCCACTACAGGTCGGGCAAAAAAATCCGTTACATTCCCAACTTCTACTTCTGGCATTTTTAATCACCCCCTATAGATAATGTATATCTTTTTCCGTTGTAAATCAATATCTTGACAAGCTACACAGTTAAAGCGATAATAATACACTGTAGAGGAGGAATAAAATATGACTGAGAAAAAAGAGGGACAAGAATATGCCTGGGAAGAGATTTTTTCTCTGGATCGTTTGAAGAGGTCAATAACGAAGCGGGTTCTGGATAGGCTAGAAAGTATCTGGCAAAGTAAGGAACCGATGAGTCCTGAGCAAATAAACGATGTGATTAACGATGAATGGCAGAAAGCCAAGGCGGCGGTGCGTAATTCACCGGCGGCGCGAGATGCTTTTCGTAAATACCTGGAGCGAACTGTATCGGAACAAATAGATAAGCTGAAGGCACATGATAAAGATGAACTAGAGGCTCTGGGCGTTGTGGAGAAGGGCTTATAAAAATCCCTCTAAATCCCCCTTTAGAAAAGGGAGACTAAGGGGGATTAAGGAGAATCAATTATAAAAGCTACTGGAGAGTTGGATATAGAGCAGCTAATTAAGCGTCTTGACCTGATAGATGAGCGGCTGGATAACGTAGATTCTATAGTTACAACTCTTGTGGAAAGGGTAATGGAGAAGCCTCTGGTTATGGAGTTCTCTTGCCCTAAATGCGGGCAGCCTATAGAGATTAATATAACCAGCAGTATAAAAATGCGCGGCAAGAGTTAGCCTGCCGCGATTTCAGCACCTCCTATATATCAGAGAGGCTGTTTAATTTTGATTTTGCGTTCGTTTTTAGGCATTTCAACAGCCTTAAATTCTAAATCCTAATTTCTAAACTCTAAACAAATTCTAAATTCCAAATTCAAATACCAAAACTCGTTTTGTTTTGGATTTTTGTCATTTGTGCTTTGGTATTGTTTAGTATTTCGTATTTGGTGCTTAGGATTTTCGCTTTCATATTTCTGTAGTTGCCTGATTCATCAGGCTTAGCCCAATAAATTGGGCAACTACATTTTTAAACACCCCCTATATATCAGAGTATAGCTCGTAAGACATTTGCTTTTTCAGGTATCTTAGTAGAGAGTGTTTACTAACCTCACCCCTTTATCCCCCTCTCCTTCAAAGGAGAAGGGGAAGAGATTTATAGAGAAGGGTTTCACCCCTCTCTTACCTGCACGGGGGAGACGCCCCCCTTCCCTTGCTAAGGGAAGGGGGGCAGGGGATAGGTTGCTAAACAATCTCTTAGCAATGTCTATTTTGAAAGCAGGAGTGTATTATAAGATAGGTAGGTATTGCTTGAGTTCGTAATCGGTTACTTGACTGCAGTAGCGTTCCCAATCGACTTTTTTATTTTGGATAAAGGTATTAAATACATGCTCCCCCAAAGCTTCTCTCACTAATTTGCTATTCTCGCTAAGCTTTATGGCTTCATATAGGTTGCCCGGGAGTGTACCTATTCCGCTCTCCTTCCGTTCTTGTTCGCTCATTTCAAAGACATTTCTCTCCACGGGTGGTGGAGGCTCATACTTCCTTTCAATTCCTTCCAGTCCGGCGGCGAGGATAACGCTGAAGACCAGGTAGGGATTACAAGCGGGGTCGGGAGACCTGAGTTCAAGCCTCGTGGCCTCTTCCTTTCCTGGCTGGTATTCCGGTATCCTGATTAAGTCGGCTCGATTTCTCCTTGCCCAGCTAATGTAAACTGGTGCTTCATAGCCTGGAAGAAGACGCTTATAAGAATTTACCCACTGATTGGTAACAGAGGTAATCTCAGGAGCATGTTTTAACAGTCCGGCGGCAAAATGTTTAGCTAGTTTGGATAGATGATGAGGCTCATCCCTGTCAAAGAAGGCATTCCTATCGCCTTTAAACAGTGACATATGGACATGCATCCCGCTGCCATTTACACCAAGCACAGGCTTGGGCATGAAAGTGGCATAAACACCGTGCTCTTGAGCTACTTGTTTAACTACTAATCGGTAAGTCATTACATTGTCAGCCATGGTCAAGGCATCGGTGTAATGTAAGTCTATTTCATGCTGACTGGGAGCAACTTCATGGTGGCTATACTCTACCCTAATGCCCATCTCTTCCAGGATATGAATTGTCTCTCGCCTCAAATCAGTGGCTATATCAGGGGGAGTTAAATCGAAGTAACCACCCTGGTCTAAAAATTGAGTCGATTCTGAGTTCTGGAAGTAAAAGTATTCCAGTTCAGGGCCAACATAGAAAGTATAGCCCATGTCAGCAGTTCTCTTTAAGTTTCTTTTCAGCACATATCTGGGGTCACCTTCGAAAGGTTGCCTCCCGGGCCAGTAAATATCACAAAACATCCTGGCTGCATTTTGATGCTCTTTTGAATGCGAGGGAAGGATTTGAAAGGTAGTCGGGTCGGGTAAAGCTACCATATCGCTCTCGTCAATGCGGGCAAACCCTTGAATAGATGAGCCATCGAAGCCGTTCCCTGATTCTAAAGAGGTCTCTAACTCCCCGGAGGCGATGGTAAAGCTCTTAAGAAAGCCCAGGATATCCGTGAACCAGAGCTTGATCAAACCTACATTGTGCTCCTTGACCATTTTAAGGACATGCTCGTTAGCCTCAGCTCGGTCTTTAACAGCCATAGTCCCTCCTACTTTTGGGAGTAATCGCTTGTCATCAAACCACAAGTTCGAGCCAAAGTCAATATGGATAGTGTTTACTAACCTCACCCCCTTTATCCCCCTCTCCTTCAAAGGCCTGCCCTGAGCGAGATTCTTCGGTCGCTTTGAGATTCTTCGCTACGCTCAGAATGACATGAAGCGAAGGGAGAGGGGGAAGAGATTTATAGAGAGGGGTTTCACCCCTCTCTTACCTACACTCCCACTTCCCTTGCTAAGGGAAAGGGGTCAGGGGATAGGTTGCTAAACAATCTCAATATGCTCGCTACCGTGAGCTCCTAAATGGGTGGCGTTGATAAAGCAACACAGGTAATAGTAAGATACAATATCTGAAAGCTGACAGCTATCAGCTAAAAGCTATCAGTTAAAGCATATTTTAATGCATAGAATTGAAGTCCGCTTAAAACATGACTTCCCTGATGCCAAAGGGCTTGGTCTGGTCAAGGATATCCACGACCTGGGAATAACAGCGGTCACCGATATTCGGGTTGTGGACATATACTGGTTAGATGCTGATTTGACATCCGCCGAACTAGAGCTAATTTGCCGAAGCTTACTGGCTGACCCCGTGACCCAGGAATACCAGTATGACCAGGATTCCTGGGGTGGTGATGCTTACCATATTGTTGAGGTTGCCTATAATGCTGGTGTTGCTGACCCGGTTGAGGCTACTATCATGAAAGCGGTGCGGGATTTGGGTATAGAAAAAGTCAAGGCAGTTAGAACAGCGAAGCGATACCTTATTGAACTGAAAGCTGACAGCTATCAGCTAAAAGCTATCAGTTTGGAGGTCATATGTAACAGGTTATTGGTAAACCCGATTATCCAACATGTAGTGGAGCAAAAATCGGTAATCTTTCCCGAAAACCCGCAGTATAGATTCAAATTAGAGCGGGTAAATATTCTTAAGTCAACCGAGGAAGAACTTTTAAAAATCAAGCAGCAATTTGGGTTTAGTGATGACGAGTTTCGGGCAATTATTGCTTACTTTCACAGGCGAGGACAGGACCCCACTGATGTTGAGCTTGAAGCGCTGGCTCAGACCTGGTCTGAACATTGCGTCCACAAGACATTCAAGGGGAGAATCAAATTTGGTGACATAACCGTAGATAACCTGCTCAGAAGCACTATTATGAAGGCGACTGAAGAACTGAATAAGCCATGGTGTCTCTCTGTTTTTGAGGATAATGCTGGTGTAATTGACTTTGACGGCTTCTGGGCGCTCTGTTTTAAAGTGGAGACTCACAATCATCCCTCAGCAGTTGAGCCTTATGGGGGGGCAGCAACAGGGATAGGTGGGGTTGTCCGTGATATCATGGGCACCGGGCTTGGAGCTAAACCAATCGTGAATACGGATGTGTTCTGTTTTGGTCCTCCTGATTTCTCCTATGACCGACTACCGCGAGGTGTTTTACATCCACGGCGTATTTTCAAGGGGGTTCGGGCTGGAGTAGCTGACTATGGTAATCGCCTGGGAATACCTACGCTTAATGGTGCGATACTTTTTGATGAACGATATGTAGCTAATCCGCTTGTGTTCTGCGGCACTGTAGGGTTATTGCCCCGGAAGATTTCCCAGAGGGGACAGCAGAGTTCTGGTGACCTGGTAGTATTAGCGGGGGGTAAAACTGGGCGCGATGGAATACACGGTGTTACTTTTGCTTCGGAGCAGCTTACCGAGGAATCGACAGCAGTTTCTTATACCTCTGTTCAGATTGGTGACCCCATTGTGGAGAAAAAGCTTATTGATGCCCTGCTTCAAGCCAGAAACCGTGGGCTTTATTCCCGGATAACCGATTGTGGCGGTGGTGGCCTGTCATCAGCAGTGGGTGAGATGGCTGCAGAAACGGGAGTTCATGTCTACCTGGATAGGGTTCCGCTGAAATACACCGGGCTGTCTTATACCGAAATATGGATATCCGAGTCGCAGGAAAGAATGGTGCTAGCTGTCCCGCCAAACTGTGTGGAAGAACTGCTAACCCTTTTTGCTGACAACGATGTAGAGGCGACGGTCATTGGTGAGTTTACCAATGACCGAAGGCTGCAGCTTTTTTATCACGAGGAATTAGTCTGCGACCTTAATATGGAATTTCTGCACCATGGGCGGCCGCAGTTAAGGGCGGAAGCAGTATGGGAAAAACCAGGGCATGATGAGCCTGACTTTGCACCACCGCAGGATTTGACTAAATCCCTGCTTCAGGTTCTCGGTGCATGGAATGTATGCAGTAAGGAGTGGGTAATACGCCAATATGACCATGAAGTGCAGGGGGGGAGCGTTCTTAAGCCTCTGGTAGGGAAGAATAATGATGGTCCTGGCGATGCCGCCATTATCAAGCCGCTTCCCGATTCTAAGATGGGCGTAATCGTTTCCAATGGCATAAACGCAAAATATGGGGAGATAGACCCTTACTGGATGGCGGCGTCAGCCATTGATGAGTCTTTACGGCAAATTATAGCTGTTGGAGGCAATCTAAAGCGAGTAGCGTTGCTGGACAACTTCTGTTGGGGTAATACCAGCCGCCCAGATATGCTGGGGGCTTTAGTTCGTGCTGCTCAGGCGTGCCATGATATGTCAGTGGTCTATGAAACGCCGTTTATCTCGGGCAAGGATAGCCTGAACAATGAGTTCCAATTTGAGGGCAAGGTCATCTCTGTTCCTCATACCCTGCTCATTTCGGCTATTGGCGTTATGGAGGACGTGAGCCGAGCTATATCGATGGATTTCAAGCAAGCAGGTGACTTAATTTACCTTGTCGGCACTACCAACAATGAGCTAGGTGGGTCGGAATACTTCAGGCTCAACGGTTTTATCGGAAATAACGTGCCTGAAGTGAATCCACATGAAGCAAAAGAGTTGCTGGATAAGTTGAGTAAGGCTACTGAGAAAGGTCTGGTCAAGGCGTGTCATGATTTAAGTGAAGGAGGGCTCGGCGTTGCCGTTGCTGAGATGGCTTTTGCCGGTGGTCTTGGGGTCATAGTTCACTTGAAATCCGTTCCGCTTGGCGAGCCAATAGACAGGGAGGACTTTATACTTTTCTCGGAATCAAATGCTCGGTTCCTGGTTGAAGTAGCGCCGGAAAATGGAGTTGAGTTTGAAAAAATGATGGCAGGTATAGAGTTGGCTGCTATCGGGCAGGTTACTGATGCTGAAACGCTGGAGATATACGGATTGAATAGCAGGAAAGTTGTCGACACATCTATTCAGAAACTAAAGGATGCCTGGCAAAGGCCTATTCGGTGGTGAGGTGAGAGCTGATGGGTAAGGTGCGAACGCTGATACTGTTAGCGCCGGGAACGAATTGTGACGTTGAGACTGAGGTTGCTTTCCAGCAGGCTGGTGCAGAAGTGTCGCCGGTTCATATTGGGGA
>Ga0210051_1002900_pt1 | contig 17210 bp, 14 predicted proteins | sample CryGey092014_all_FD_185464 | JGI IMG/M metagenome (GOLD analysis project Ga0210051, IMG submission 185464) | Groundwater microbial communities from aquifer - Crystal Geyser CG23_combo_of_CG06-09_8/20/14_all (SPAdes) (version 2) | ecosystem: Environmental > Aquatic > Deep subsurface > Groundwater... | reverse complement strand
TTTTTTAAGGCAATTCTCCTTTTGCCATTTTTATTTTTAAAATCTCTTCTGGGGCAGTGGTAATGATTTGGTCTTCGGCATAAGAAGCAACCGCCTTTATCGCTACATGCTTTTGTCCGGCAAAGAAGATTCCTTCTCCAACCTCAGCTTCCAATAACAAATATTTTTCTTCTTCAGTTAAATTAAAAATTTTCTGAACCACATCCATTGTGACTGGAGATTGTTTCATTAAAACCTGCAAAGAAGAATTAGTAATAATTGGTTGACCATAACTGGATTTCATAAAATCATTGACATCTTGAGTAATAGTAGTGACTCCTAACCAATATTTTCTGGCCCGTTTACATATTCCAAACAAAAAGGATGCCCCATCTTCTGTTCTCATTATCCACCAGGCCTCATCAATGACTAAAATTCTCTTTTTTAATTCGGAACGAACCTTGTTCCAGATATATCTCATGACAACAAACATTGCCATTGGTCTTAATTCATCTTCTAAATCTCTTATTCCAAAAGCGACAAAGGATTTATCCATCAAAATATTTGTTGGTTGGTTAAAAAACTGGGCAAAAGTTCCTTTGGTAAACTTTCTTACTCTTCTGACCAAAGATTCAGTCCCTTCCATTCCTTCTAAAACCCTTTCAAAATCTTCCATTAGAGGAATCCTCTCCTTCCAAGTTGAAGGATCGGTTTCCGGAGTAATATCTTTGGCCGCATAGGTCTCAGCTATGGCTCTATCTATAATTGCATCCTCTTCGGGATTTAAACCCCCTAACATAATTCTCAACAAACCAACCAAGTTAATAATGTTTGACCTTAAAACATCTTCTGGTTTTTCATCTTCTCTGGGAATGGGCAAATCAAAAGGATTAATATGGTTTGGACTGGCCAAAGAGATATTAAAGAAAGAACCACCGATAGCACCAGATAGGGTTTTGTACTCATTTTCCGGATCTAAAACAATTATATCGACTCCTAACATCAGAGACCTCAAAATCTCTAATTTAATGCAATAGCTTTTTCCAGAGCCTGCCTTCCCAAAAAAAACCTCATTGGCATTTTCTAAAGAAAATCTGTCAAATAAAATCAAAGAATTATTATGACGATTTATTCCGTATAAAATTCCTTCATTAGAACTCAAATCAAATGAGACGAAAGGAAAAGTTGAAGATAGGGGCCCTGTATTCATTGGGGTATGAACCTGCAACTGGTCTAAACCATAAGGGCTAGAGGAATTAAATCCTCCCCTTTGTTGATAAAGGGCAGGTTTGATATAAATTAATCTTGCTTCCAGGATTGACCTTAAAGTCGTTTCTATTTCTTTTAACTCCTTTTCCGAAGAACCATAGATAGTTAAATAAAGGCCAAATTTAAATATTTTTTCCTGGGCAGTTTGTAATCTGTCTCTCAAAGCTTCGATGTCTCGATAGGCGATTTCCAAGGCCGGGTCTCTAATTAATCCTTTTTCTTCTCTTTCGGCAAGTTCGGCCATAATTTCCGTTACCTTTTTTCTTAATTGTTTTAAAACTGTTCCGGTTTCAATTGGGTGAATATGAAACCCGATATCCACTGGGACATCCAAATTAATTATTGGAGAAAACCAACCGGTACTTAAATATCTTGGATAAGAAAAAATGAAAAAGGCCTTGGCAAATCTTTTCCCCAATTTTAAGTAGTCAGAACTTAAAACTAAAGAAGCCGGAGCAATAATGTCCCTTATTTCCACTGCCGGAGCCTCGAAAATTTTTTCCGGTTCTCCTTTTTTTCTTAAAAATGGCAATTTCATAAAAATTAAACAATTAATTCCGGAGGAATCTCTGGATAATACCCAACCTCAGCTTCTTCCGGGTGATATAAGCTCCAAAAAAGTTCGATTAATTCAGAGGTATTCAAAGGGATGCACTGGAGACCGCATCTTCTCAGACCCAAAGCTACAAATTCCATCCTTTGCCAGAGCTGGGATTTTGCTCTTTGAAATTGTTCCTCAGTTAGGGTTGAAATCCTTTCTTTTTTAAATTCTGGAATTTCAATTAAAGTGAAAGGTATAATAACAAAAAAACTCTTTGATAAAATTTGACCACCGGCAATTAAATCTTTGATAAAATTTCGGTATTCCCTTGTTTGAAACTTCAAGAGTTCATTCTCTTGTTTTTCCTCCATCTCTTTTAATTTATCAAAGTAACCTGTAATATTTAATCTTCTTGATTGGATAACGATTTCAATTGAAAAATCAAGAGAATTTAGAAAATTCTGAAATTGATAAATGATTGCATTTTGCTCATCTTCTGATTTTAGAGCAAAATTCAAAGAAGAAGTCATGATTATTCCTCTTAAACCCTTATTTCTCAAAACAACCACTCCTTCTCTAATTTGTTCTATTTCTAAAAATTGTTGGGTAGACGCTTCTGGCATACCACTTACCACTAATAATTACGAATTTTTCACGAATATTCACTAATATTTATTCGAGAAAATTAGTGATTTAGATTAGTGATTTTATTAGTGGTCTTATTACGAATAATTGATAATACGTTTATATTTGATTCCATTGTTAGTAATTATAACTAAAATTCCTAATTGTAATCCACTTGCTTTTAAATACCCTAATATTTGTTTTATATCTTGGGAATGAAAAGTATTCGCTACTTTTAACTCTAAAACAATTTTATTTTCTATTATAAAATCCAGAAAATACTTCCCAATAGTTTTGTTCTCATAATTTAGTTTGACCTCCTTTTCTTGAATATAATTTAGATTTTCTTTATTAAGTTCTAATGCGATAGCTCTCTGGTAATATTTTTCTTGGTAACCATACCCCAATTCATTATAGACCTTAAATATAATACCAATGATTTTATAACTAAGTCCTTTGTATATTAACTCACTCATTAATCGATATTCGTGATTATTCGTGTTAAATTAGTGTTTTATTAGTGGTATTATTTAGTTCTCGTTTCAATTTGAGTTTTTATTTTCTTCAATTGACTTTTTTCGGCAATTTTTAAAGGTAATTCTTCCACTTTTTCTTCTTTTTTAATTTCTTCTTTTTTGAAGATAATTCCTGGAAACTCTTTTTTTCTCCAGATATAGATTTTTGGAGAAAGATTAAATCTCAAAAAATTCCCAATAATTGTCGGAAAAGGTCTTCCACCAATTTGTAAAAAAGCAAGGGATATTGCTATTGCCCCTATAATTAAACAAGCAATGATAAATAAAAAGAAATTTGTTTTACCAATAGTGAAATAAAGAAAAAAACAAATGGCACCGGCAATACCAACGAAAATAAACTGCCTAAAAGTTAGGGGGCCGATTATTTTTGTTTCGTATTCAATGAATTGGGGGACGGTGAATCTCATAAATATTTACTTTAATATTTATTCTGGCATCCTTGGTATTTCTATTTTTGGTAAACTTTCGAGTTCTTTTTCAAAAGAAGGTAATTGCAGTTCTTCTTTAAATCTTTCCGATTCAAAACTTTTTAATCTCTTTTGAATACTTTTTATATAAAAAGTAAATAAACCCAAACCAATAATAATCATTACTAACCAAAGAATTATTTTTCTTGTTGATTCTGACAAACTTTGAATTTTGGTTATCGGGCTTTGCTCGCCCTCCCAAGTTTTCTTCGAAAATTTGGGAGGGTAAAGATTTTGGATTTCTAAATTAGAATTTTTCATTCAATTGGTTCTCTATAAACATCTTTTCTAGGAGGCGCGGATGGTTTTTCTTCAGGTGGTGGGGTAATTCCGGTCGGTTTGGCAGGAGGAGCAATCTCTATTTTATATAATTCTTCCAAACTACTCTTTACTGGATAAAAGATAAAACGATTGATTTCCCTAGCAACATTCTTTACTACATCCTTTTCCAATTTCAATTCCTTCTCTAAAGTTTCTTGAAACTCTTCTGGTGGCAAAACCCCAACTAAAACCTGACCAACGTATTCAACAATCTGGTCAAGATTTTCCAAAATTTTATTTCTCTTACAGACATCGTAAATGTTATTTCCGGTCTCTTCAGCAAAAAGGGCATCCTTTAATTCCTGAGGAAGTTTCTCATATAATTTCCAAAATTGTTCTGGAGTATATTTTTTGGGCATAGATTTTTCTTGGTTAGTTTATTTTATCATAAATTAAGAAAGAAAACCACAAATAGCAAGGCCTTGACAATTTTTTATAAAAGTAATATAATTAGGGTAGCTCATAAGGTGAAGAATATGGAAAAGAAAAAAACCGAAGAAAAGAAAGAAACCGAGAAAGAGAAAAAAGTGGAGGAAGTGGAGGAAAAAAGAAAATTTTGGCATCGGAAGGCATTTCGGACATGGATTGGAATGGCAGCTGTAATTGCTTTAATAATTCCGATAGCGGCATGGAAATTCCTAGGAGAGATTCTATGGTTACCTTTGATAGTCGAAGTTTTAACCTTTTTTGTTCTAGGACTTTGGCTAAAGAGATGCTTACGACAAGTTGGGGCTGAAGTTCCCTCCCAAGCAGTTTTAACAAGATTTGCCGAACCAATTGATGCAGTGTCGATGGGTCTTCATTTTGTTTTTTGGCCATTTGAGGACCTCATAGAATTTCCGACCGGGGAGTACTCGCTGAGGTTTCGAATTTCAACGGGTCTCTACTCAAAAGAAGAAAACAATGTAAGCAGTCAGCCGATGGAAGTTGAGGTAAATGTATATCTTAGGTTCCCACGAATAGAGCTGAAATACTCTTTCCCGTACCGGGGGGAAAAAGAAGAGTTAGAAATTAAAAGAGTATTCGGAAAAGATCTGTTGATGCGAACTTACTATCGACTTCCTTTTAAGGGTCTCAAGAAATTAAAAACTGAAGACTTGGGGAAGTTCTTAGAAGGTGCAGTAATGGGCGCAGTGCGTCATGTGATGTCGGCCAAAAATTACATAGATTGTAGGGAAAAGCAACCAGAGATTGCAGAAAAAATCAAAGAATACCTGCTTAAGACGGAGGGGAACCCATTTTTTGAATGTGGCATCCCAAAGGAATGTCTGGCTATTGAAATGACAAAAGTTAAATTTCGGGATGAAATGGAAAAGAAATTCTTTGAACCAGAGATGAAAAGAAAAGAAGCGGAAGGAGCCAAACCAGAAAAAGAAAGGATGATCACCCTCGCCGAAGGAGAAAAAAAGAGGATTAATCTAGTAACAAAAGCTTACATAAATCAAGGGGTTCCACCAGAGATTGCCGGAATGTTAGGAGGCGTGACAGGGAAAGCAATGACTTTTGAGCAACTCAGGGATTTAGCAATTTTCCAGGGCCTAGGAGGATTTGGGAAAGGAAAAATTAGCGAAGGCGATATAATTGAAGGATTTAAAAAACTTTCTCCACAAGAACGTACGGAACTTCTAAAAAAAATTTCGAAGTAAGGGAGTTAAAAATCTTTAGCTCCCGTTTTTTTATCCGGTAGGCCCCTTTCCCTCTACATATCCTTCTTTAGGCCCTTCTTTCTTTTCCTCCTTTTCTTCCGGTTTCTTTTTCTCCATTTCTGCTTCGAAAGCACCAAAATCTGGTCGTCCTTTAGAATTTTTCGGCAAAAATTTCCTTCCCCCCCAGTTCCATTCTCGACCAGCTGGAGTAGTAGCAAAGGAACGGACTATTCGAGGATTTTCCTCATAGAGTTTTTCCAAAATATCCCTACCTTCCTCGGCTGTTTTCCCTTCAAACATAGCATTTAATCCCCCAGTCTCCTTTAAAGCGGCATCTACTACTTCTTTTTTGAAATTATTCACTAAGGCCGACATATGAGCTGATGACCAAGATTTCATTCCTCTCCTTGTACCAATATCTTCTCGTAGAGATTTCTTCTCAATATTTTTAACATCTCCGGCCTTGAGTTCGCCCACCCAAATTTCTCGGGCTGCCATATCTCTAGCTGCCTTTTCGCGTTTTATGTCTTCTACAGAGAGGTTTCTACTTCTTGCTTCTTCTCTAATTTCTCGAGTGGTTGTAATTTTATTTGCTTCTGCATCAATCTCTGGCTTCATTTTCACATCTTGAGATATTTCACCTGCTATTTTGCCAATTTTATCTTTTAATTTTTCCTTTTCAGCTGGGTCTACCTCCAAATTTAGCATTACCTTTTCATCAACTCCTCTGGTTAAAGTTTGAAGAACGTCAGTGGCACTTTTTTGATAATGTATATCTTTTGTTAAACTCCTAGCTTCTTCAATCATTTTATCCTTGAAACCTTCAGGAAGGCCAGGTTTATCTAAGAGACCCTGTTCTTGCATCCAACCAGCGGCACTTACCCTATGTTGTTTAATGGGTATTAAGCTAATTTGTTGTGCTATTTCTGGTGCCTCCATTCCTTTAAATCTGGCGCCCCAATCGACTCTCCGAGTTTTAGCAGCATATTCTAAAAGAGGAGGAGCGGCAGCCATTTCCATTCCCCTGGTTGCCCAACTTAAAGGTTTGGTTAATAAGTATGACGGTTTTACTAACCGCCTCCTCCATTTACCAGTAATCGGCTTTATATCTATACCAGGAATTTTCCTTTCTTTTCCAAACAATTTTATTTTTCTCTCGCCAATTTTTAAACCTTCTCCTCCAGCAAATGCTTCCAATCTCTGAGCTCCGGCAGCTGCTTTTCCTAATAATCCTGCTGTTGCTCCGGCTCCAGCGCCCATTGTTACCGCTGTAATACCAGCTGCCACAGCTATTTGTCCTACTTTCTTTACTCCCTCTATTATTGCTTTGGCAGCAGCCGGCGCGGTTTCTTTAGCAATTTTATATCCTTTATAAAGAAGAACCAGACCAACAGTTGGAGCAAGAATTGAGGTGACAAGACTAATAAATTGAGTTTCGAGTCCCAACATCCCTCCGGTAGACGATGCTACTGTGGTTGAAGCTGTCTCAAGCATTGTTTGGAGGGTGGTAGTTGCAGCTGGCAAGGGAGTAGTCACGGCAAACTTACTTTGAATTACATCTGTATTTGCCATTACCCAGTTGGAAAGATAAAGGAAAAAACCCATTGGTATCCCCCAAATTATCCACTGCAAAAATTCTTCCCACCATTTATCCCAATGCAATATACTTGGGAAAAGCATTTTAACTGTTTTAGAAGGTGGTAAAACTTGAGAGAAAAAGGCAATAGGGCATAAAATCATTAAAATCCAGAGCTCTACAATTCTTAAAAAGAAAGTGAGCATTACCCAAAAATAAATCCAAGAACCCAACAAAAAGAAGATAATCACCACAACCCCATAAATAAGTATTCCAATGAATATACCAAGCGCTTCTACGAATTGCTCAAAAAATCTTCCATCCCAAAGAAAGATTGTTGTTAATGAACCCGAAAAATAATCCCAGACCATTTTCAAAATGGTTGGAAAATTCATTATATTCGCCGCCCGACTTAAGAAAAAATTTGTGACGATATTACCCATATCAACAATAAAGCCAACAATTACCGGAGTGAAGTTTATCAAAAGAGCAATAATGATGAGTTTTGGTAAAAGTTTTTTTGCTTCATATTCCCTTAATTTCAAAATTGTCGCTAAACCAATAAAAACTAGAATAAGAATAAAGAACATGTTGGCAAAGTCCCTGGTAAAAGTCCATCCAATTGTCACCACCTGCGGAGTAATTGGATTAGCCGGTGTTATTCCAACCCGAAGGCAAATATAAATCATCCAATTACAAATAGCCACTATTATACTATAGAGAAGGCCGGCAAAAAGAGCAGTGAGGGCGATGGGGATCAGTAAAACAAAGAAGCCAATTCTGATCGGGATAGAAAAGGTGTATTCTGCAATAGATCCTAAAATACAGAAGACATCCCAGAAAGCACAATGGGCCCAAGGTGGGAACTCAACTTTCCCTCCTGCCATAGCCAACTGTAAAGGTAAAAAGATAAAAATTAATCCCATCATTAGGATTAAAGTTTTTTTATTTTGGGAAAACAATTTAGACATTGGTTAATTATACCACAAAATTAAAATTTAATCTGCCACCATTTTCCAAAAATTCCAATTTTGTAACCCAAAATTGATAAAATTAAGTTTATGATTATCCAGGCTAAAAAAATAATTGCATAGCCCATTCCCGCCGATTTTAGAATTGATTTTACTTTAGCCATTGTTGTCGGAGCTCCCATTGAGAAATAATAAACAACTCCGGTGGCTATTACTAATAAAACCAAAATCATCAAGCCAATTCTCCACAAAAGCAGGTCAATAATATTTTTTAAAAGTATAAAAATGTGCTTGAATTGGCAGGGCTCTCTTTCATTCCAGGGAGTTTCAGGATAATCGATTGTTCTTCCACAAGGAACTAATCCGGCTTTACCAACCGGAGTGGGTTGAACAAAATTAAATAACCAGGGACCGGACCAGTCTCCGGTTTCTTGACAGTCCTTATCAAGACAGGCCCTGACTGACCAATGATATTTTCCTAAACATTCTAATGGTAAAAGAAGGTAGGGAGAAGATGTAATTGTTGAGGGAATTACTTTAGTTCCCACTAGACCTTGGCATTTTTCAGTTTTCTCTTCTGAAGAGAGTTCAATATAATCAATAGTATATTGATAAGCTTTTGCTCCGGCTACGGCATACCAGGAAATATATTTATCATAGGTATAAAGTTTACCCCCGTCTTCAGGAGTTGGATTTGAAGGCGTACCAAGTTTAAAAGTAGTGAACTCTTGAGAGTTACTCCAAGTTCCACAGAAAGGATCTTCACCTTCTCTGTCAGCACAAGTCCTAACTTTCCAAGAATAAGTTTTCTCTTGCTTTAAATTCGGATAGTCCACTAAAATTTCCGAAGGAGGAATTCCAACCGCTAGAGAAACTGTTCCAGTAGCTACTTTTTCATTGGTAGAAATATCAATTACCTCATATTTATAAGAGAGAGCTCCTGGAACATCTTCCCAATTCAGCTTAACCGGGATTATGGTGGCGTCAGCATTGAGTAAATTTGGTGGAGCACCGGTGGTTTTAAATTTCCATTCTGTGCTCCAAATTGTTTCGCATTTGCTTTCTTCCCTAGCCCAACAGGATTTCACCTGCCAGGAGTAGGTAATGTCTAAGTTAAGATACGACCACAATTTTTCAAAAGAGACAGAAGAAGCAGCAACCAAAGAAGAAGTAGCGATCGTAGCTCCTTCTCTTATTTCATATTGATAAGCGCGGGCTCCTCGAGCCGGTTGCCACATTAGGGAATCAGATAAATTGACTGCCGGAATCTCGTCAGGTTTAGTCGGGTCGTAAAAAGGACTTAAAAGAGTTGGCGGATCAATGGTTATATTAGCAGTTGTTGTAAAAGTTGATGTGGTACTGAATTCTCCACAACTTGTATCAACGCAGGTAGCTACCTCCCAACCGTAAAGAGTGCTTTTAGTAAACATTTCTAAATCATAAGAAGCTGTAGAGGTTGGAGCTCCATCCGTACTTCCTATCCCACCGACATTAAATATTTCTTCACCAGTAATTGCGCCGTCATCATTTTCATCTCGAAAAAATTGGAGATAATAACCCTTAGCCTCGGGGACATCAGTCCAATCCAAAACTGCTGGAATTGAAACATTAGTTGCTCCGTCGGCAGGAGAGACAATGGTGGGGGGTGAGGGCAGTTCTGCAGCAAGGGTAAAGTTCCCAAAACTGAAAAAGAGGAGAAGAAAAGATAAAAAAATAAATTCGAAGTTAAAACCCTTGTTCATTAATGAATTTTATAACTTTTTAGCAGTTTTAGCCAATCCTCGATAGTTAAAGTTTCGGCTCTCTGAGTGGGTTGAATATTGTTTTTCAAAAGCCAATTTTTTACTTTTCCTTTATCCATTTTTAGGCCATTCGATAAGTTATTTGCCAATTGTTTCCTTGGTTGAGAAAATCCCGTCTTGACTGTTTTTAAAAACAGATCAGCATTAATCAGCCTTTTATCTGCATTAATCAGCGGTTTAATTTTAATGATGGCGGAATCTACTTTTGGTTGGGGCCAGAAAGATTTTTTGGAGACAAAAGAGATAATTTCTGGTTTTGCATAAAATTGAACTGAAACCGCTAAAATGCTCATTTTTGGCGGTTTAGCACAAATTCTCTGGGCAACTTCTTTTTGAACCATCAAAATCATTTCTTTTGGCGCATTGCTCGCCTCGAGAAATTTTCTAATCAGGGGAGAAGTTAAATAATAAGGAATATTTGCCACCACCTTATAGCAATTTTCAATTTTCAATTTACAATTTTCAATTTTGCGAATATCGCCTTCGACAATTCTAACATTTCTAACCTTCCAACAATCCAACAATTCTTTCAAGATTCTTACCAAATCTTGGTCTTTTTCTACTGCGATAACTTTTTTTACGCTTTTTGCCAATTCAACTGTTAAATTTCCAATACCTGGCCCAACTTCTAAAACAATGTCATTTTTTGAAAGCTCAGCCGCCTCAACTATTTTTTTAAGAATCCCCTCATCAACCAAAAAATTCTGCCCCAATCTTTTCGAAGGGTAAATATTATATTTTTTGAGAAGTCTTTTAATCTCTTCGAGCCTCATACTTCATTTTAACAATTATCACTTGACAATTTAATAGGGTATTAGAAAATAGAGATAGATGTCTAATCCCCTAAAACTAAAGAAAATTTTAAGCTCCCTTTTTATAGGGTCTATTTTAATTATTTTGATTTTTGTTTTTTCTCCAAAAAAGGAGAAAAATATTTTACCCCCCAATTTAAAAGATTCATCTCAAAACACTTACTCTCAGAGCCCTTTTGCCGATCCATTAAAAAAATCCCGGCCAGAGTGGCCGGAGTTTCTTTTAGTCGAGAATTCTTACCTTCGCGCCACCTCCCCCGCCTTCCTCATCACCCCCCAAGTTTTGGGAGCCCTTGTAGAAGGCTTTGAACCAGAGGATGTTCAAAAAATAATTGTTGAGTATATTGTTGAACCGGGAGATAATCTTTCGTCAATTGCCGATAAATTTGGCCTTTCTTTAAATACCCTTTTGTGGGCAAACAATTTAAATCAAAATTCAATAATTCAACCCGGTCAAAAATTAATTATTCCCCCCGTTTCGGGAGTAATTCATTATGTCAAGGCCGGAGATACAGTTTCTGAAATTGCAGAAAAATACAAGGCAAAAGTTGAGGATATAATTTCTTTTAATGATCTTTCAAATAATGATCTTTCAAATGAAAATGACATTTTTATTGGAGATATTTTGATTGTCCCGAATGGAGTGATGCCAACTCCAAAAATAAAATATACCCCACAATGGGTTCCAATTGCTGAGAGTTATTTTATCTGTCCAATTTCTTCTCCCTGTCGAATTACCCAAGGTCTTCACTGGTATAATGCCATCGATTTTTCCCATGGGAGTTGCGGAGAACCAGTTCTGGCTGCTGCCCAAGGAAAAGTTCTGAAAGTAAAATTAACAAATTCTACTTCCCGTTGGGCATTTGGCGGAGCCGGAAACCATTTAACAATTTTGCATCCAAATGGAGCAGTGACATTTTATGGCCACATTTTAACAAGTTTTGTCAATCCCGGAGATGAGGTTTCTCAACGTCAAATCATTGCTCTCATGGGTGGCCAACCAGGAACTCCAGGAGCCGGAATGTCAAGCGGTTGTCATTTACACTTTGGAGTAATGGGAGCTAAAAACCCATTTGCCCCGTAGAAGAATTTCGACAACCCCGCCCTCTATACAGAGGGCGGGGTAATATTGCGAAGCAAGTCGAAATTTCTCTACGGGGTTTGCCTACTAAATAATTTCTTCCCTCATTCTATAACTTAAAGCCTCAGAGATGTTTTGAAAAGAAATTTTTTCAGAATTCTCCAAATCGGCAATTGTTCTGGCAACTTTTAAAACCCGATGATAGCCACGGGCAGATAATTTTCCAGAATTAACAGCTTCTCTCAAAAGATCTTCCCCTGCCAAATTAACTTGGCAGTATTTTTTTATTTCCGGAATTTCCATTTCGGAGTTTGTTTTATCCCTTTTGAATCTTTCTTTTTGAATCTCTCTGGCTTGAATTACTCTTTTTCTTACTCTTTCACTACAATTTTCCTCATCCGGGGCAATCAATTTTTCATATTCTACTTTTGGAACGGTAATTAAAAGATCAATTCTGTCAATTAATGGACCAGAAAGTTTTCTCCGATACATTCTAATCTGGGAATTTGTACAATGACACTCTCTGTCCGGATCGCCATAGTACCCGCAGGGGCAGGGATTTGAGGCGGCAACTAAAGTAAATCTGGCCGGAAAAGTCAAAGAATGTCTGGCCCTTAAAACAGTTATTTTCCCTTCTTCAATTGGTTGACGCAAAGATTCCAATACATCTCGATGGAATTCTGGAAATTCATCTAAAAATAAAACTCCCCGATGGGCAAGGGTAATTTCTCCCGGTCGCGGCGGGTTTCCACCGCCAATTAAGGCGACCTCAGAAGAGGTATGATGAGGAGAACGAAAGGGCCTTTGCGAAAGCAAGGGTTTTTCTTTTGGCAAAAACCCAGCAATACTATAAATTTTTGTTATTTCTAAAGATTCTTCAAAAGAAAGGGGAGGAGAAATTGAAGGAATGGCTTTGGCCAAAATTGTCTTTCCAGCTCCAGGCGGCCCCATCATTAATAAATGGTGTGAGCCGGCAGCGGCAATTTCCAAAGTTCTTTTTGCCGTTTCTTGACCTTTGATATAACCCAAATCAACTGAGGGGTGAGAAGATTTTAAAAAATCTTCAATTCTTGCTTTTGAAGACAAGATTTCCTTTTTCCCAGCTAAATAATCAATTGTTTCTTTTAAATTTCCAACCCCAATTACTTTTATTCCTTCAATTAAACTTGCCTCAATTGAATTTTCTTTTGGTAAAATCAACTCAGTAAATCCCTTTTCTCGGCAAGCTATGGCAAAGCAAATTACACCTTTTATTGGTCTCAATCTTCCATCTAAGGCCAACTCGCCTAGAAAAATTTTATTTGAAGGATCAAATTTGATTTTCTCAGCTGCCAAAAGATACCCCAAGGCAATTGGCAGATCATAAATTGAACCTTCTTTTTTTAAATCAGCCGGGGCCAAAGATACCAAAACCCTTTCTGGTTGGTGATGAGGAGATTGAAAACCGGAACTCTCAATTGCTGCTCCAACCCTTTCCTTTGATTCCTCCACTGCTTTGTCTGGCAAACCTACAATTTCAAAATGTCTTAATCCATAAGAGACATCGATTTCCACTTCAATTGTCTGGGCATCCAAACCTAAAAGGGCCGCTGAAAAAACTTTAGAGAGCATACCCCGTTAGAAGTCTGCCATTATATAGTTTATAGCTAATTTTAGACAGACTTTTGTTCTTTTATTATACCTCGTTATTAGGGAGCAGAAAAAATTTGAAAAATTTTTTCTGCCCAAGACTTCTAACGGGGCATATTATTTTTTACCCCGTAGAAGAAATTTGACAACCCCGCCCCTAAGCTCGTCGCCGAAACTATCTGAATTTCCAATTTTTAATAAATTGTTTTATGGATTAGATAAGCTGGATTTATAAGCATAGAGGGCGGGGTAATTTTGCGAAGCAAGTCAAATTTTCTCTACGGGGTTTTACCCCGGTAGTAGAGCATAGCTCACTACGGGGCTTTGCATTTCAAACAAAATCTGGTTTCCGGTATAGTTTTCAATCTTCCGATCTCAATTTCCTTTCCGCATTTTTCACAAATTCCGTATTTCGGGTACCCGCGACGCGGGTGTTCGATTTTCTCTAAAGCTAAATTAATATCTCTCAATTTTAATTCCAAATTGTGTTCGATTGGCAAAAGAGTGCTATATTCCTCAACTTCGTCCGCTGCCGTTTCTAAACGACCACCCCCGGAAGCAGTCCCATCCCACCTCGGGAAAATTGTGTCCCAATCCCCTTTCAATTTTTCATCCTTTTTGGCAAATTTTTTTAATTCCTCTTCAATTTGGGATTTTTCTTTTTCCAATTTTTCCTTTAATTCTCTAACTAATTTTTTGTTCACCCCGTTAGAAATATTTTTTATTTTTTTCTTCATAAAGTTATTTTAGAACCCCGTTAAATTTTTGGATTTCTAACGGGGTTCATAATTTCATTTTAATAAATTTTGTTTTAGTTGGATAATTCTTGAAATTGCTTCATTGATTCTTTCTTCAGAGACCTCTTTATTTTTTACTGCGGCAAAAAAAGTGTCTAAACCCTGCTCTACTGGTAACCTATAACCAGAAAAAATTAAGATGTCGACTCCAGCCTCCAAAGGTTTAGTGATTATTTCTTTTAAAGAAAAATTTCTCAATAAAGAATTTTGGGATAGGTCATCAGAAATAATCAGCACTTCCTCTCCTAAATTACTTTTTAAAAATTGGACACCTTTTGAAGAAAAAGTAAAAGGTAAAGAGGGATCAATTTCTTTGTATATAACGTTTGAAGCCATTACTAAATCGGGTTTTGCCTCCATTGCCTTTTTGAATTGCGAAATTTCTGGAAGCGAAATTTCGGCTAATTTATTTTCCGGATTAAAAGGAATGCCGACATATCCGGGAAAATGTTTAATTGCTGTTAAAATCCCAGCCTCTTTTTGTCCTAAAATTAAAGATTTAGCCAATTCTCCAATAAGTTCGGGTGATTTTTGGAAAGTGCGATTAAAATAAAAATCACCACTTTTCATATCATCTAAAAGAGGAGATAAATTAAGATTTACTCCTAATTCTTTTAGCTCTTCCCCCCGCTTTTTCCCAATTTGATAGGCCTCTTGGCTATCTTTGATTTCTGATTGACCAGTTTTCTCTTCTAAAAACCCAACTCTTAAAAGGGGTTCTCCTTCTTGATCAACAGCAATAAAAAGAGGAAGACCGGTTTCTTTTGAAGAAAGGTTTTGGAGGCCGGAGATGAGATTTTTTAACTGCTCTTTACTTTCAATATTTTTTGAAAGTAAAAGCAGGCCACCTGGTTTATATTTTTTGAAAAATTCTTCTAATTGAGGAGTTAAAGTTTTCCCTTCAAAACCAACAATGAATAACTGTCCAATTTTATTTTCTAAACTTATTTTACTCTTCAATTCCTCAATTACTTTTCTCATGCTCTCAAAAGAAGAGGTAAAAACAAAATAATCATCAAACCAGGCATAACAAATTCCTAAATCCTCTTTAGAAATAATGAGGTAACGAAAACCAACATTTTGATAAAAAGAGGTTCTAAAATAAGGAGATGGAGTCGTTATTTTTTTACCAGAGACAAAAATTCCTTCTTTCGAAATTTTTTCTTCCCAGTTTTTTAATAACTCCTTTAATCCCGTTTCCTCTTTTACTTTAGCTAAAAAAACTATCCTTTTCCCCTCTTTTTGACTAAAGAGAGCTAGGGTGGAATTTTCTTCCAATTTTTGAAAAAATCCTTCTGAAACATCAACCTGGTAGATTTGAGAGATTTCTTCTAAAGACACCAACCGGTTTTCAGTAGTGTTTTTTATAGCAATTTGGGCAAAATTACCCTCTGATAACTCCTCTTTCATCATTTGATTAAAAACTTCAAGGATTTCTTCGTTTTTGGAAATTTCAGGAGTAATGGTTTTTTCAACTGAGATTAGGGGAGGAGGGATTTCGATCGGAGGAAGTAAAGGAGCGCAGGCACAGTTAAGTTGACATCTCCCTGGGCATGCCGCGTCTTGGGGAGGGTCACATTCTTCTCCCGATTCTAAAATACCATTTCCACAGACTGAAGGAGGCAAGGGCTTTGGTATAACTAAAAACCAATAAGAAAATCCAGCAAGAGAAATAAAAAATAAAAAAATTCCAACTCTGATTAAAATTTTTTTTGTTAGAGGAGGCTTTTGAGGAGGTTCTGGCAAAATCGTTTCTTTTTTTGGCATTTCTTCTTTTAGGTGGGGCATCACTTTAGTTTTTTTCGCCTCAGCCTCCAAGACAGATATTCTTGTTCTTTCTCTTTCGGCCTCAATTTCTCTCAGCTTTTTAATATCCTTTTCCATTGTCCTTATCTCTTCCCGTCTTAAATATTCTAATTTTTCTTTCTCATTTTCTTCTGGCATACCCCGTAGAAGAATTTCGACAATTAAATTTTTTGATTATCGAAATCCTCTCTTATAATTGATGAGTAAGATTTTTTATATGCCCCGTGTTGCTTATTTTGGTTTTTCGAAGAAAAACCAGTCGAAATTTCTCTACGGGGCATAGGTTTTTTTCACCTATTTTAGAGACAGATTTATTCTCCCTTGCTCGTCAATAGAAATTACTTTAACCGAAATAATATCGCCAACCCTAAAGAAATCTTCAACTCTTTTTACCCTTAAGGGTGATATTTGAGAAATGTGCAAAAGTCCCTCCTGGCCAGGTAAGATTTCAACAAAGGCCCCAAAATCCAAAATCCTTTTTACCTTCCCTTGAAAAATTTCTCCTACTTTTACTTCTCTGGTGATATTTTTTATCCAGGCAATTGCCTTTTTAGCCGCTTCTTCTTTTTCGGCAGTGACAAAAATTTTTCCCGTTTCCTCGACATCAATTGAAACTCCGCATTCAGCGATTATTTCATTAATAACCTTTCCGCCCGGCCCAATAACTTCCCTGATTTTTTCGGGATTAATTTGAATGGTTAAAATTCTGGGAGCAAAAGGAGAAAGTTCTGACCTCGGTTTTTCTAAAACCTCTTTTATCTTTTCTAAAATTTGGCTTCTGGCTTTTTTCCCTTGTTCCAGGGCTTCCCTTAAAATTTTCTCTGAAATCCCCTCAATTTTTACATCCATTTGAATTGCCGTTACTCCATTTTTTGTTCCGGCTATTTTAAGGTCCATATCTCCGTGATGGTCTTCCGGGCCCTGAATGTCAGTTAAAATTTTGTAGTTTCCTTCTTTATCTTTCATTAATCCCAGGGCAATTCCGGCTGCCGGATTTTTAATTGGTACCCCGGCATCCATCAAAGCCAGAGAAGAAGAGGATACTGAAGCCATGGAAGTTGAACCATTGGAAGATAAAATTTCCGAAACTATTCTTATAGTATAAAGGAATTCTTCAAAGCTGGGAATTAGGGATAAAAGAGCTTTTTCAACAAGCATACCGTGGCCAATATCTCTTCGACCCGGCCCCCGGATTGGTTTAACCTCGCCGGTAGAATAGGGAGGAAAATTGTAATGATGCATGAAGCGCTTTTTACCGATAATCTCCATCCCCTGTAAAAGCTTAACATCTCCTGGCGTTCCTAAGGTTAAAATAGAAAGGGCTTTTGTTTGACCCCGACAAAAAAGACCGGA
>Ga0210051_1002896_pt1 | contig 17216 bp, 11 predicted proteins | sample CryGey092014_all_FD_185464 | JGI IMG/M metagenome (GOLD analysis project Ga0210051, IMG submission 185464) | Groundwater microbial communities from aquifer - Crystal Geyser CG23_combo_of_CG06-09_8/20/14_all (SPAdes) (version 2) | ecosystem: Environmental > Aquatic > Deep subsurface > Groundwater... | reverse complement strand
ACGGATCTGAGAAACATTTGGTAGACTCGTTGCTGTAGTTTCCATTGCTGCGATCCTGGCTTCGGTATTGGGTGTGATTTCGGACTCTGTGAGTCCGCCGAGTACTTTACCGCATTGAAGCCGGGACAGCAATTCTGGAGGGCTACTTAGAGGGCGACACGGCACAAGTGCTGGCGACGATCCCGGTGGAATCTCCGGCGGCTCTCGCGGCGCGCGGGGGTCGGCTCTACGCGTTGCACCGCAGCGGCGAAGCGTGGTTCGTGCGCAGCGTGGAGTTGGAAAAGGGCCTGCCCAAAGGCGACTGGGACAAGGTCGTCAGAGTTCAGGGAGCGACGAAGCCGGAAGACCTGGACGTGGACTCGCACGGTCGCATCTATATTTGCGACCCCACGGCGAATCACGTGTATCGTCTGAACGCGGACGGCACGGTGGCGAAGCGGTTCGGCAGGTTGGACACCCAGAAGTCGGGCAGGTACGATCCCGAATCTTTCTTATGTCCCGTGCGGCTGTCGACGTGGACCGATGGGCAGGGACAGGATCGGGTGATCGTGCTGGAGCAGGATGGTCCGATGCGCCTGTCGGAGTGGAGTGCGGACGGCGCTCTGGTGCGCGACTGGTTCACGCTGCAATCGAGCTGCAACCACGGTTTCGCGGTGGACCCGCGGGAACCGGAGCATCTTTACATGATGGGCGGACCCTCACCGGGCGCCGACCCGCAACACAGTTGGCTGGTGCGCTATCGTGTGGACTACACGCGAGGCGGCACGTGGAAAGTCGATGCCGTGTGGCCCGACGTCACCCTCGGGCATCAGCTCCATTGGGACCCGCTGCACATCGGCTATCCGAAGATCGTCTACATCGGAGCCCGGAAGTACCTCACCTTCGGTCGCGGCTATGCTGTGTATCGGTTCGACGGCGACCGTCTGATTCCTTCGGCTGGTGTCATGAACTACGTGCCGCCGGGCAAGGAATCACATCAGGCCGAGATCCATGCCTGGCATGATGCCAACGGCGACGGGCGAATCCAGGAAGCGGAGTGGCGCGACCAGCCGCTCGCGGGCGCTTCCCGCGGACTGTTCGGTTACTGGGGAGATTGCTGGCAGGATGACTTGTCTCTGTTGATGTCCCCGAGCGGCGGTCGAACAGTGTGGCGTATGGCGCCCGCAAGTTTCGGCGGACTCGCAGAGTTCGATGCATACGGCAACCCGATCTACAAAGAGGTGAAGCCGCTGGTGGTCGACCCGGTCATGCAAGCCAAGGCCGATCATCGGGCGGACGCGCTTCACGGGGGCAACGAGGTTGGTGACACTTTCGGTGAGAGCTGGCACTCGGCGTTTCTGACACCGACGGGGGAGTTGTTCACCGACATCCGCGGCAGCTTTTTCGATGCCAACCATGGCCACGAGCAGAAGATTACCCGTTACGTCCCGGACGGGAAGGGCGGGTATCGTCTCAAGTGGCGCATCGGTCGCAGCGCGAACATCGCTGGACACACCAACGGCGCGATCGTGGGATCGATCTGGGTCATGCCCCCGGCGCACGGACTGTTCGCCGTGATAGACCAGACACTGGCCGGCTGCCACGTCTTCACCGCGGACGAAGGTTTGTACGTTGACACGCTGATGGTTCCGGGGGTGGGCGATACTGCATACAGTTCTCCCGGGGAGTTCTTCGCGGGGATGACGTTCCACAATACTCAGAACGACAAGGTGTATCTCGGCTGGGGCAAAGTGTACGCGACCTTGTTGGAAGTCGAGGGCTGGACGAAGGCCAACGGTATCCGACGATTGACCACGCTCCCGAAGACCGTGACCTTAATGGCGAACCAGATCGCCGACCCGCCGCCCGCGGCGCTGCTGGTTCGCGGCGGCGCGGGCAAAGCGCCCTATGCCCGTTTCACTCCCTCGGCGGGCGGAGAGCCGGCGCTGGACGGCTCGTTGAGCGGTTGGGAGAGCTGCGAGCCGGTGGTCTTCGGCGATGGCCGCAACCAGGTTGAGGTGCGCGGGATGCACATGCTGGACACGCTCTTCCTGCGCTGGCAGGTGACGCGCGAGTCGCCACTCGCATTGAAACCGGCGGAACCCCTCGACCGCATCTTCACCCACGACCGCGGCGCGGACACGTTCAGCTTCTATCTGCAATGCGACGCGGCGGCGAAAGGCAATGCCATCGGCGGCCGTCCGGGCGATGTGCGAATTGTGGCCGGTCTGTTCGAGCAGAACGGAACACCGAAACCAGCGCTGCTCGGGCTTTATCCCAAGTGGTCTGGTCTCGCGGGGCAGGCAAAAGCGCAGGGGTACGGGTCTCTCGTCAGCAAGGCGCAGTTCGAGCACGTCGGTCCGGTCGCCGGAGCGCGGCTGGGTTACACGATGGCGCCAGACCGCAAGAGCTACGCCATCGCCGCGGCTATTCCGCGAGCCGCGTTGCCGTCGACGCTGCCGGAATTCGCGCGTGAGTTTCGCACGATGGCCAACTTCGATGCCAACTTCGGCGGACGCAGCAAAGTCTTCTGGTCGCTGGGCGACGGAAGCGCGAGCTTGGTGACCGATGACGAACCCAGCGAGGCGCGGCTGTATCCCGGTTCGTGGGCGCCGCTCGTTTTCACCGATCTCGTGGAAGGTCTGGTGGTGCGCAAGTGGCAGGTCGTCGGTCCTTTCGGATTCCCCGACTTGCAGAAGCTCGATTCTCACCACGACCGCAACAAGATCCTGCCGGTGTTTGCCGGCACGGTCTTTCCGCCCGAACAGGAGATCGACCTGACCACGATCCATGAAGGCGACCTCACCACGGTCCGCTCCGGGCGCAAGAAGGTGAGGTGGATTCCGTGCGTCCTCGCGTCCACGGATGAGGTGAATTTCCGCGAGGTTTTGGAGCCGCACGCCCCTGGCATCCGCGGCGGGAACGACATGGTCTTCTACGCCGCCACCTGGATCGACGCTCCGGAGCCGGTGGAAGTTAAGCTCATGATTGACGCCGGCAAGCACGGCCACTCCGGTGTGTGCGGCTGGCTGAATGGAAAGCTCCTGCCCTCAACCGGCAACGCCGCAATGTGCCAACACCGCATCGACACCACCCAGCCGGTAAAACTGGAAGCAGGACGCAACCTGTTTCTCTTCCGCTACGACCTCATTTGGGGCTCGGGCACGCTGTCCGTCCGCCTCAACGCCGCGCCGGAGGCGCTGTGGAAGTTGAAGATCGTCGGCGCACCTGACCAAACTGAACACTGAGTACTGCATACCGATTACGAGGAGGCAAAACCGTGAACAACACAAGGACCATTCTCTGATTGCGGGATTCCAGCCCCCGGGGAGCGGATCCGGTGGACACAAGTAGAGCTCCCGCCGGAAGTTCGGCCGTCGCCGAAGAGGCGAGAGGTATCCCCAATTGCCTGCTTGGTTGCGTGGCAACCGTTGTGCAAGATGGCTTTAGCTCGAACCACGTTGAGGTGAATATGTTGAATAGACCCTTCCCGATTCTGGGATTTCAGATAGATGTTGGCAGAAGGTTGGAACGGCCTGCAACATTGTATCGCGCGCTTGAAGGAATGAGCGATGCGGGTTACAACGTGTGCATGTTGTACCTGGAGGATGCGTACGCGTACCCGCGACACCCGAGGATTGGCAGGCCGAATGCCTATTCGGTGGCCGCAATGCAGGAAGCGCACGCCATCTGTGAGCGGCAGGGCATCGACCTGTTTCCCTGCATTCCTGCGTTGGGGCATTGCTCCTACATTACGCAGAAAGACGGTTACGCAAAGTACGACGAAGGGCGAGATACCGGCCAGTTGACGGGAACCGTGAGTCCCTCTTTCCCGGAAACCTACGAGCTGCTCACCGAGCTATTCGAAGATTGGTGCAACTACATCCCCGGCAGTTATCTTCATGTCGGACTTGACGAAAGCCCGGCGATGGGCCGATGGGCCGAGCAGCGAGGCCGGGAAGTGGATCACACGCGCATGTTCGCAGACCACTGCAACCGACTGAACTCAATCGTCAAAGGGCTTGGTCGTCGGATGCTGGTGTGGGGGGACATGTTCTACTACTACCCGGGCGCTATCGAGTTGATCGACAAAGACATCATCGTTGTGGACTGGTACTACTACTCCTTTCCGGTGACGCCGCGGGTAGAGGCTTTCAACTTTACCGATATCGACCTGACCGGTCAGTTTAAGTCCGTTGGCGTCGAGGTTTGGGGAGCGCCCAGCATTTGGCCGAACCTCCCGATTGGGGACATTGCCGACCGCTGGCAGAACGTGGCCGACTGGACACGTTACGGGCGAGAACGCGGCATGGACGGTCTCCTCATCACGGATTGGGAGAACAGTTGGGGATTCTGCGAAATGAGCGCGTGGCTGTTCCGAACCTTCGGGAAGTTGCTCATCTCGGAGGCGAGTGAGAAATCAACCCGGGAGGAGCTGACGCGGCAGTTGCGCGAAGAGTTGGCGACGCGAACGGGAGCGCCAAACTTGGCGGAACTGGTTGACGACCTGTTGGCTTTGGGTAATCACCACCTGACCGGACGCGCGGACCGGACGTTCTTCAGCATGCCGCTGGCATCGGTGGCGGTAGCTAATCGCGAGACCGTATGCCGCGAGCACTGGAACGCGGTGAGCGAGATCGACGCGCTCCATCTTCCGGCAAGGCCTGCACCAAAAGCGAACCTGCTGCGCGAACTGGAACGGTCCCGTCGCATGATCGAGCTCGCCTGGAAACAGGGGGCACTTGTGCCGGAGTTCGCGCGTCGCGTCGTCGCGGTAGCCCGTGGAGGAGACGACTCGTCCCTTGCCGCAGAGATGCGGCGGCTGGCCGATGAGACGGAGGCTTTCGGAGCCGCGTACCAGACGCTGTGGGACGAGGAGCGCTACGGCGATGAAGATCACCCGACGCGCCCATGGGGGGAACGCTCGGCACGGGAACTTCGCGAATGGGCTGACGTTCTGGAGATGCGACCGGCCACCGAGCACCCACTCTGCGACCAACCGCGGCTGGAAGCAATCTTCCACTGCAAGCATCCATCCCTGCCAGTGGCAGTGACGACGGTTCGCTGGGAGGATGGAGGGACGCAGGCAACTGGTCGCGCGATGATCAACTTCGCATCTGCGTATGCCTGTCCGGACAAGGAGTGGACCGAGTATCCGTGCCTGGTCTTGGAGCGACGGGAGTTGCCGAGTGAGATCGTGATTGAGGTCAACAACTACGGCCAGATCGGCATCGGTGAGGTGTGCGTCGTCTGGCGCGGCCAGCGGCACATCTACCGGCGCGTGTCGGCGGAAGGCGCCAGCGTTGAGATCGAGGGTGACATCGCATGGCTGGGACCTGTCGGCGCTACCCCGGCGGACCCGACCACGCGGCCCGACGCCGACAGGGCGGTTTACCGCCTGATATGAGAGTGTATCTGATAGGTGGCTGGCCAACTGTAAAGTGTGGCTTACGTTTGGCCGACCATCAATCCCACTGCGCAAGGAGGCTCCATGATTCCCCCTGCAGATGAGAAGAAAGTCCAATCCCTCATTGCCGAGATGCGCGCGAACGACGGTTTTGCCCCCGTTGATCTGGAGCAGTTCTGGGCCGACCAGGAAGTTGCGATCAAGGGTCCCTTCGGCGACATTCCGCAAGTGCCGCTCGGAGCGATCTTGACGAGCGAATGCGTTTATCATGAGTTAGGTGTGCAGGAGGACTTCTGGCGCTATCAGCACGATGGAGCGTGGCGAATTGAGCTGAACACGGCCTACAACGACAAGGCGGAGAGGATCGTCGGGAGACGACTGCTCAGCGAAGAGGAATCGGATCCAAGCCTCGCCTACCCGGAAACGCGGCAGCTGCACGATGTCTTCGAGGCGAGGAACCAATGGCGCGGGGAATCGTGGTGGTTGATGCAGTCCGCCAACACCCCGAACGAGTTGGCCGCGCTTCTCGACCGCGTGGAAGATCGCGTCACCAACCTCCGCAAGTTCCTGCTCCCGGAGAACTGGGAAGAAGAGAAGGCGCGGCTGATGGCGCTTGGCGTCAAGCCGCCTCTCTACCGCGGGCAGCGCGGTCCCGTCACGTTTGCCACTTCCGTGTACGGAGTCGAAAATCTCCTTTTTCTCATCGTGGACCAGCCCCATCTCGCGGCTCGTTTCCGAGACACCATGCTGAAGACCATGCTGGAGATCGCCCGAATCAAGGACGAGGAAGCGGGCTACGCACGCGAGACCGCCCCTCACGGATTTGGGTTTGCCGACGACAACTGCTGTCTGCTCAACCCGGAGATGTACGAGTTCTTCGCATACCCCATTCTCGCATGCGTTTTCGAACGGTACAGTCCCGATCCTGGGGATTCCCGTTACCAGCACAGCGACTCGGCTATGGGGCACCTGCTGCCACTTTTCGGCACACTCAACATGACAGGGGTGAACTTTGGGCCGACGGTTCGAGCGCGTGAGATACGCGAATACTTGCCGAACGCGGCAATCTACGGCACTCTCGCCCCGTTTACGTACAGCCGCAACGAACACGAGAACATCCTCCGCGAGTTCCTGCGAGACTACAACGAAACGAAGGAGGCGCGCGGTCTTGTTTTCGCCACCGCCGGTTCCATCAACAACGGCACACGGCTCACCAGCATGCGCTTCGTCATGGCAGCCATACAGAGACACGGGAGGTATGAGTGACGATTGACTCCTGTATGCTTTCAGGGAGGCGCTGAATCCCTCAGCGTATCTTCATCACTTCTCCATCCCTCTCCGCCGACGCGACGATGGTGCAGAGGGCCTTGGTGAGGGCGACGCCATCGGCTGCGGTAACGATCGGCTGACGGTCATCGAGACAGCAGTCCACAAAATGCCGCAGAGCGTCAACTGTAAATCCGGTGGGTTGCCCGAGGACATTGCCGGCAAGTGGCGTGACGAGATCAAAGCTTTCCGGGCCCGCGATGCTGAGTTCGCTGCGAAACCGGTCGAGGTCGATGACCCCCTTGTCGCAGAGGCAGTAGAACTTGGAGTCAACGAGACTCGGGTATGATGTCGGCAGAATCCAGCTTCCTTCGAGACTCATCACCGCGCCACCCTCGAACTCAAGCGTTGCCTGGTAGAAGTCGACGGTATTGAAACCGCGCTCCTTCATTACGCCCTCGCGATGGAGGGCGCGAACGCGCGTGATTTCTCTACCGACGTACCAACGCGCAATGTCGAGGCGATGCACGCCAATCCAATGGGCGGGATGGCTATTCTGCAGCCAGGGGAGTTTCTCGGTGGGAACGTCGATGCGATTCGTCATCCGGGAAAAGATGTACCGGGGAATCCCCAAAGCTCCACTTTCCAGCCTGGACTTCCCTGCGGCAAAGGACGGCATCCAGCGGTTGGAGAGGTTGAGCATGAACTTCCCCGCCGAAACCTCGGCCGCCGCGGCGATGGCTTCCGCGTCGGCAACGGTCAACGCCATCGGCTTCTCCAGCAACAAATGCCTTCCCGCCTGTAGAGCGGCCACCGCGGCTTCTCGGTGCAGATGATCCGGCAACACAATGACGACCGCGTCCACCTCGTTGCAGGCGACGAGGTCATGATAGTCAGCGAAACAATGCGCTACGTCAAACGCCGCGGCGCGCTCCTCCAGCAGTTCTTTGTTGATGTCACAGATCGCGGTCAACTCCGCCTTCGGGTGGGCGCGGATATTCTCCAGATGCCCTATCCCCTGCATGCCGAGACCGACGACACCCATGCGTAATGATCCATTCATCTTTGCGGCTCCCTGTGTTAAAATACTGCGCGATGGTAACCCATAACGCGAGAATCGACAACCGATGAAATCCGCTCCTTCTCTCGTCTGGTTCCGACAGGACCTGCGTCTCGCCGACAATCCCGCGCTGCACGTAGCGTCACAGCGTGGTGGGCCGGTGATCCCGGTGTTCGTTTGGGCGCCGGAAGAGGAGGGGCAGTGGTCGCCGGGTGCAGTTAGCCGTTGGTGGCTGCACCATTCGCTTGGGAGTCTCTCCGATGAACTCCGCAAACGCAAGTCGAGGCTGGTGATCCGGATGGGACCGGCCTCCGAAGCACTGCGCTCTCCGATCGATGCAACAGGCGCAGACGCGGTCTACTGGAACCATCGGTACGAGCCGGCCGTGGTCAGGAGAGACGCGCGAATCGCGTCCAGTCTTACGAAGGAAAACGTCGGGGTACATACCTTCCACGGCTCCCTGCTTTTCGATCCCGCGTCGGTCTCAACAAGGGAAGGCAAACCTTACCAGGTCTTCACTCCGTTCCACAGAACCTGTTCGCAGCGTGATGAACCGGGTCCGCCGTTGTCCGCACCGAAGCTTTGTTCCCCGGAACGGTGGCCGGACTCCATTCCACTTGACGACTTGCACCTCCTTCCTGAAATCGACTGGACTGCAAGAATGCGGGACGCGTGGGAACCGGGTGTTGCAGGCGCGGAGAAACGGGTTGACATTCTGCTTGAGAAAGTACTGACGAACTACTCCGAAGACCGCGACCGACCCGACCACCCCGGCACGTCGCGCCTGTCTCCTCACCTGCACTTTGGGGAGATCAGTCCGCGGCAGGTCTGGCACGCGATCAGCGAGTATGGCGAGCAATCACAGAGCGCGGGACTCTCACAACAGGCCGATGCCTACCTGCGGCAACTGGTGTGGCGGGAGTTCGCACATCACCTGCTATTCCATTTCCCTCACACCGCGAACCAACCGCTGCGCGAGAAACACGCTGCTTTCCCCTGGGTGAAAGACACGAAAGTGTTGCGGGAGTGGCAACGGGGTCGCACCGGCGACCCCATCGTTGATGCCGGAATGCGGGAACTTCGGACCACCGGCTGGATGCACAATCGCGTGTGCATGATCGTTGCCTCGTTTCTGGTGAAAGACCTGCTCATTTCCTGGACAGAAGAGGCCAGGTGGTTCTGGGATACGCTGGTCGATGCGGACTTGGCGAATAACACGTTCGGCTGGCAGTGGGCGGGAGGGTGTGGCGCGGACGCGGCCCCGTACTTCCGCATCTTCAACCCAGTGATACAGGGAGAGAAATTCGACCCCAACGGCGACTACGTGCGCCGCTGGGTTCCGGAGTTGGTGAACATTCCTGGCCAATGGATTCACCAGCCGTGGGAGACTCCTGAAGCAATTCTGGAGCAAGCGGGTGTCAGGCTCGGGCGCGACTATCCGCAGCCGATCGTAGACCGCGTGTTCGCGCGAGAACGCGCGCTCGCCGCGCTGCAGTCGCTCACGCGACATTGACCTATGCGAAAGGAGGGTATTACAATATCGCCATGCGGGTACTACGGAGTGAATCGGGATGAACACGATTACCATTAAACTGCCATCGGGGTTGCACGCCCAACTTAACAACGTCGTTAACCAGAGGCAGACGACCTGTCGGGTATTGTCGAGGATGCGCCCGCGGATCTGTCCGTGAACAAGGATCATCTGAGGGGATACGGGCAGTGAAAGGGAAAGCTCTCACCTCGAGTGACATGGCCGTGCTGCTTGACACAGGCCCTCTTGTCGCATTCCTGCCCCGTTGTGATCGCTGTCTATCACGCGTGGGCGCATGACCAGTTTGGCCGAATCCAGCCGCCGCTGCTGACCTGCGAGTCCGTCATTTCCGAGGCATGCTTTCTGCTGCGTCACCGGCAAGGGGGAGCCCAGAGCGCGCTGAGTCTCGTTGTGCGAGGGTAACCGTTCAGTTGGGTGGGGATATGAGTCCCGAAACGCCGCGGGAGTCTGCGGTGGGGTATGCCGGACGCATGTCCGGAAAAAGGCTTCGACGCGGCGGCGCTGAAGTCGCTCCCCAAACACGCCGGACGGAAAGTCGTGTACGCCGACGGCTGCACCCTCAGCCCGACGCGGCTGCAGAAGGAGAAGATCACGTTCAAGCAGATACCCTATCAGGTGAAGGTGAGGCAGCAAAGCCCCGCCCCCTGAGGTAAATGACCACATGGCAGGTGATTCCAATGCTAAAGACTTATGAAGGTATCTACAGGAACGGAAAGGTCGAACTACTCGAACCGGCAAACGGACCCGAAGGTGGACACGCCTACGTGACCTTCCTGACAGAACAACCGGTCAAGCTCCCCTTTATTCTCGCAGACGCTCCTCTTGACGATGAGCCGGAAACGGAAGAAGAAGCCGCAGCGGTGTCTCACAGCTATGGCGATGTGAAACAAGGTCGCCTGATCGCGCATGAAGAAATCCGGAAGGAGACCGATGTTTAGTGGGGGAGGTCTTCTGAACGGAGAACGCGCATAAAGACTTGAGGCGACTTGATCCGACGGATTCGAAGCGCGTCGTGCAGGCCGTGGACCGGCTTGCCACACAGAAGCAGGGAGATGTTGTCCGCGTGAAAGGGGTCATAAGAGAATGGCGTCTTCGAGTAGGGGACTACCGAGTCCGATTCACCTATGATAGTGCCGCCAACCGCATGATCATCCTTTACGTGCGGAAACGCGAGGAGGCTTACCGAAGGTGAGTTCTCTACTTCCTCTCGAGCCCCACCAGCAACATGCCCTCGACTCATTGCGGAAGTATCTCCAGCGATCGAGCGAAACCAACGTTGATACCGCCTTCTACGATGGTAACCGTGAGCGGTACGGCAGGGGAGTACCCTTCCAGCCGATCAAGGGGATCACCGAATTCGAGGGAATGCCACAGGTCATGCACTGGGTCCGAAATCTGAAGCGCCCACCCGATTGCTCGTTCTGGTTTCAGACTTCCACGGACAAATTCTACCCCGACTTCGTCGCTTTGCTGGAAGAGGGTCGAGTTCTGGTCGTGGAATACAAGGGCGCAAATCTGTTGACTACTGACGACACCAAAGAGAAGCGCGCCATCGGCGAGTTGTGGGAGGCGCGGAGCAAAGGCAGGGGCATTTTCCGACTCGTCTCCGCCGGGAACTTCTCCACGGAATTGGCCAAGGCTGTCCAATAGAAACTCGCCGTCACCGGGAACACTTTCGGTCACACTCAAGCCATGATTGCCGGAGGAAACACATGATGTATTTACAATGCTCACGCACACCCGCCCACCTTTGCAGCCTTCCCGTTGTTCTGACCTTTCTGCTCGCAACCGGCTCGGCAGAACTGCGCGCCGCGCCTTCCCCGGCCCGGGGCCCAACGGGCAAGGTGTCCCCGCCTGCCGTTGGCAAGGTGGGGCTATGGGAGGCGGAGGCCGGGCAGCGTGTGGGGGATTGGCTGGTGGTGAAACACCCTCTGGCCAGTGGCGGGGTCTACATGAAGCCGGGAGGCGCGGATACGGCGCACAGGCTTGAGTTCGCGATTGAGGCTCGTGAGCCGGTAAGCCTGCGCGTGTGGCCGGTGTTCTGGCGTCACGGCGACCGCCGTCCGGTTCGACGATTCCCGTATCCTTTGCCGCGGCAACCGGGACCGGACTGCATTGATTGGGCCGATGTGGATGGCCAGCGCCGTCTGTTCATTACTTCCCCCGCAACCGGCAGCCTGTCCAGTCTCAGCGTTGATCCGCCGCAATTGCGGACAACGGCACAACCCGGAGGCTACCTGAGTGACATGGTGATGGACCGCAGCGCGGGTCGCCTGTTCCTCGCGGATGCAACGGGCGATCGGATCATCTCGCTGCCAACCGCGGACTTGTCCTCCACCAACGATGTGGCGGTGCAGGGCGCGCCCTGGTCACTTGCGCTGGGAGGAAACCGCCTGTACGTGGGAACTCAGAAAGGCGGAGAGGTGGTCGCCATCGACCCTGAGACCAGAAAGGTCGTCGCGCGGTCGCAGACGCAGTTCCAGATCGCTCACGTCGACTATGAGGAAGCGTCGTCTCCGCGCGTCCTCGTTTGGCCCATGCCAGCGGTATTTGATCTCGACACACTCACCGCACAGCAACCAGATCGAGAGCAGTTCGCAGCGGGACGCCGCACCTCCGCGGAAACGGGACGACGCAACACCCCGGACTGGAAGCGCTTCCGGCCCGCGGGGCCGCACGCGTTGCTCATCGAGAGTTTTACCGGTAAGGATTGGGTGAGAAGAACGCTGGACACCAGCAGCGTAACGAAGGTGGAGGGCGCTGCTCAGAAGTTCAGTTACCCGTTGACCGGCCAGCCAGGCCCGGACATCCTTGCCGTCGTGGGTGAGGTAGTGCTCTTCACAGCGCCGCTTGCGGGAAGAGTTGGGATCGTCAACATCGCCAGCGGAGAGATTGCGGGTTCGGTGTCGGTGGGAGGATACCTGTCTGACCTCATTGCTGACGCCGCCAACAAGCGGGCCTATGCGGTCGACGCAACTGGGAACCGACTCGTTTCCATTAGCGTGGCACCCGGTCTCGCCGCCGGCAAGGTAGCGACTGTGACGCAGGTACCGGCGACGCCGGTGTCCGTAGATTTATTTTTGCCCCCTCCCCACCTGAAGAATGCAGATTCTCTGGTATTCGTGGCCTGCTGGCAAGACAAGAAGGTGGCCGCATTCACGCCCGATCGTCTTGAAAAGAAATGGGAGGCCGACCTGCCGGGGAACCCAAAAGAGGTGACGGTGCTCTACAGAACCAACCCCGCGTGGTGGGGAACCATTCCCGCGGATCGCATCGACTTTGAGATTCGCCCAAAGCTGTCTGTCACACTGAATCCCGTCGCCTTTGAGACAAATCCTCTAAAGCCTCTCGGTCCGGTAGCGACGGCAACGCGGTTCACGCGACGCAGCAGTGTGAGCCTCGATCTCGCCGAGGGCGAGAAGCAGTCCTTCTTTGTGGACAACCAGCACACTGTTCAGACTGTCACCGAAACGGCAACTCCGCCACAACGTGAGGAGAACTGGCTCGATGTATCAGAGGTGACCGATCCTCAGCTCATCCCCTCGGCGCCGGCGCTGACATCGCTCGATGATCCCGGCGCGGCCATTCTCTCCATCGACGGCGGACCGTCGTTGCCGTGGCGACGCGAAATATGGAAGACACCCGATCAATTGCAGCTGCTGATGAACGACACGCCCGAGTTCTGGCGGTGGAACGCGCCCGTGGTGCACCTCGATCCCGGTCAACATGTGCTCAAAGTGGAGACGAGAAGCAACTATGCCCTGCTCGACGCCCTGAAGGTAGAGCGAACATTAAAGGATACGGTTAGCTTCTCCGTTAGCCCCGTTTCGGCTACAAAGAACTCCTTGCCGGAGCGGTATCGGTCGTTATTCTACGCGGAGGAGCCGGTCGCGTTCGACATTCAGGTGAAGAACATTTTACCTCACATCCATACACTGAAGCTCGCATGGCGAGTGACCAACTACCTCGGGGAAACCGTCCTTAGTGACGCGGCCGAGATACATGTGGGTGGTGGTGCGGACAACGATCGCTCGCAGACTCAAAGTCCGTCGCATCGCGTCTCTCTGAACCTGCGGGATACCGGAACCTTTACTTTGACGGTGTCCGTACGATCGGACTGGGGCGAGGATTCCAAGGACGTTCGCTTCGTTCGACTGCCCAGACTCGAACGGCCACGAATGCTATTTCGGCGTGAGGATGTCGCTTCCATTCAGGCACGTGTCAATCAGAACCCGATTCTCTTTGCACATTACTTCTCGTGGCTGCAGAAGCGATGTGAGACCCCCGGCTTCCTACCTGGTGGGTTGACCGGGGGAACCCTCATTCCAGCGCTCCCCGAGGCGCAACAGAAACTGGCCGGCAGCGGAGCTTGGCGGCGATACGATTTTGCGTGGCGGATGCTTGCGGTGCAACTGGGCGCCCAGTTTGCGCCGGAATCAGCGCAGCGAGAATACTTCGGGCAGCGCATGGCAAAGTTACTCATGGGGCAAAAGACCGATTACTATTGCACCTTCCACCACCACGGTCCTTTCGCGCCCGGCGTGGTTGCCAGCCTGGTCGATCTTGCGGCGGCCAATCCCGGTCAGGCGGATGCAGAAGTGAAAGGCTTCAAGGCATTCTTCCGACAATACATAGGAGACATGAACGTGCTTCCGTGGACGCTTGCTGCGCTGGAAGACCCGCTGAGCCCTCAGGAGCGAGCCATCCTGTGGCACATCGGGATGTGGCTCTTCAACGCCGAGCGATACTTCGAGTATCATATGGGTCAACGCGGTGGAACGAGATGGATCGGTCCCCGCACATGGTGCCACTGCCCGTACGCGTCTTTCGGGTACCCGTTCATCTACCTTCCCAACATCCTTGACGAAAAAAAGTTCCAGTACCGCAACAGCATCGGCGACTTCCTCACCTACAGCGAGCTTTTGCTTCCCTATCGCGATACTCGACAGATGCTCGGGGAACCGGGGCCGAAGGGGGAACCGCTGAAGTGGATCGACAGCGCGCGGTCGAAGAACCCACTGCTCAAGAGAAAGTACAACTGGGAAGAATTGATCAAGAAAATCAGTTCCACCGACTTAACAGATGAACAACTCAACATGCTGCTGGACTATCCGGAATCCGCTTGCACGACGGCCCCCATGGCTTTCGCCGTGCCGCTGGGACTTGCTCTTGGTTGGTATGATCCGGATGATCCCGAAGTCGATGTCACTGAGCTTCCTCCAACCCTCCTGTTCGACGTAGAAGGCGAAGTGGTGATGCACTCCGACTGGACGGACAACCTGACTGAGGTTGCCTTTAAGTGCGGCGTGCGGGATCACGTGTACCGGGAGCAGCCGACGCATCTTCGCATCTCACGCGGGGGTGACTGGCTGCTCGGAACGGCCTCTTCCTGCGGGGACGACGGCAACCCGGCTCCCGGGAAGTCGTGGGGCAACGTGGTGGTTGTTGAACCCTCCGACTGGCTGCGCCGTTGGGGGGAGAATTTCTGGCACCCGCGAGGCGAAGAGTACTGTGTGACGAACCGCTTCTCGGACGCCGCGTTTGGATACATCGCCCGCGACCGGAGACTGGTAAAGTATGCGCCCGCCGAAGGCGGCTTCGGCGGCGGTCTCGACTTCCACGGACACACTCAATCCTTCCTCGTTCAGGAGGGCGAGTTGCTGGCCTATGAGACCTGGCCGAAGTTCGACTACATGGCCGGTGACGCCACCAATTCCTGGCCGGTGGACCTGGCAGATGAAGTGCAACGACAAGTGTTGTTCCTGAAGCCCGACACCGTGGTTATTTATGACCGGCTGCGCCTCGGCCCGAAAGCAAAACAGACGCGCTGGGTGGCAGCCACCGGAGAGAATCTGAAGATCGACGGCAAGCAATTCCTCGTCAAGACGGGCAAGTCTGTCATGGGAGGAGAAGTGCTGCTTCCCGCCGCGCCGCGTCTTGAGGCATTCAACCCGAAAGAGTCAAACAAGTATTCGACGCCCCCCCGCCATTCCGTCAACTGGTTTCTTTTCGATGGACGCACCAACTTCCAGCAGGTGCTGGAAATCACGGCGCCCGCGAATGAGCAGAGCGTAGAGTACCTCGTCGTGCTGAAGACGGCCGCCGCGGTCGCAGACTCAACCGCCTCCCCCTTGCCGAGGATTACGCCCATCGCGACTGATGGTTATGCAGGCGCATCCTGGAAGGACGGCAGCGCTGCATACCGAGTTCGGTTTTTGCGCGACGGTCTCGCAGGTGGGGACCTCACAATCCAGGGATCGGGTACCCCATTCTCCCACAGATTTATGCAGAAAGTGGACGACAGCTATCGCCACTGGAAGTCTCACCCGCTGTATCGCGAGTGGATGGATGCTCCGCGGTTCAAGTTTCTGCACATCAAGTAGGCGTATGAATTCCTTGACAAAACAACACTGCCAAGCTGCGCAGAACCCTACCCCAACTCGAACAGCTTCACGGCGTTTTCTCTCGCGACCTTATTGAAGACCGCCTCGCTGATCTTCGCCGCGTTTCGCCAACCGATCAGGAGGTCAGGGAGGGGAATGGGCATGTCGGGGTAGCAGAGGTCGGTGCCGAAACACAGGCGGTCCTGGAACTCGGTCAGGAACTTCGGGCCATACGCATGATCGCGATTCAGGGCATTGTAGGCGGTAAAGTCGGACAGGTCGCCGTAGAGGTTTGGGTAGAGGCGGAGAAGCTTGGGCACGACGCCTTCCTCCTTGAACGGCCCCTTCGGCAGACGGCCAACCTGGCCGCTGTCGAGGCGGAATACGTAACCTCTTTCGCCCGGCGTCTCCAGCCGCGCGATTTCCGACCAGAAGACTGGTCCATGCCCAAACATGATGAGGTTTGGGTAGCGCTGCAAAGTGTGCTCAAGTTGAGGCAGTCCGGGGTCATCGTACAGCCCGAAATCGCCGGTCAACTGGTCCGAGCCGTCGAAGGTCACCGGCAACCCGACCTCTTCCGCGTGCTTGAACAGGTTCTGGACCATGGGGTCCATGACCGCCAGATTCGGCATCACTTCACCGAGACCCTTGCATCCTTTGTCTTTGTAGTATTGCAATAGATCGCCGAGTGGCGCGTGCGATGAGTTTGTCAGGACGCGCGGGTCAATGTTGCAGAAGGCAAAGAATCGGTCAGGGTACTGCTCCACCATTTCGAGAATGTCCTCGTTCGCCTGGGGCAGGTAAATCTCGGGGCTGACAATGGGCAGCAACGCGCCTTTCGCAATCCCCATGGCGTCGTACCGCTCGACCACCTGCTCGGGGGTAGAAAACGAGAGAACGGGCGGCAGCTTTCTGTAGGCGTGGCAATGGATGTCTATGAACATCATTCTTCTCCTTGATATGGGACTTCATGAGTTGCAGAATGGAGGTCTGATTGCTTGCGCCGCGATATGCCGCAGCATAGGCTCTTCCCGACTCGTTGGGAATGCAGACGGGATGTTCCTGCGTTACAAGACGCCACTTTGGGGACAGATTCTACGCGCCGCCCATCGCGTAGACCTGCTCGTCGGCCACGGGGAACTGAATGCCGACATGAGGCGCGGGAAGGACCCTCTCTTCGTGGCGACGGTCGGCGGCAAACATCGGGTTCACCCGTAACGAGTAGATAAGTTGCGTCGACATGTCACCCTGACATTCTGGACAAGCTCGTGGCATCCGTTTCACCATACCAACACCGTTGGACTTCAAGCCGCTGGTAACATCCGTCAGCAGTATAGACATAGGCAAGCGCTGTGCCAAGGAACCCTGGGATTGTATCATAAACTCACCCCCTTTCCACCCCGTAGCGGCGCAAGATGTCATCCCTCGTGCCTAACTCCGGTGGAATCTTCTTCAGGCGCACTCCCGTGAGCACCGCCAACTCCGCTACGTGCAGAATCCCGTATTTGTCTCCCACGAAGATAATCACCTTGTCCTGGTTCTCCTGTTTCATCCTCCGTCGCCACTGGC
>Ga0210051_1002895_pt1 | contig 17218 bp, 18 predicted proteins | sample CryGey092014_all_FD_185464 | JGI IMG/M metagenome (GOLD analysis project Ga0210051, IMG submission 185464) | Groundwater microbial communities from aquifer - Crystal Geyser CG23_combo_of_CG06-09_8/20/14_all (SPAdes) (version 2) | ecosystem: Environmental > Aquatic > Deep subsurface > Groundwater... | reverse complement strand
ACATGTCCGCGCCCATTTTACCGTCTGCGTGTTGTCTTATCTAATCAACCGAACCCTGACTCTGCGCCTGCACAGGCATCCGGGACGATTGACCAAGGATGTCGTCTCTCACGAAAAACTTTATCAGGCCCTCTCCAAATGTCAGATCGACCACATAAAAGTGAAAAACATCGGCATTGAAACCTGTAACTTAACGTATCAAACAGAAGATCAGACTGAGCTGATGGGCAGGATGGGTTTGACCATGACCCGCCAAAATGAGGTGCTTCATAAGGCAAGGACAGCGCTAAACGGATAATTACGTCTAAGATAATTTTGCAAAATGAATGATTACCCATGCTTGGCAATTAAAGTGGTAAAGATGGGGTTTAAGATAATTATTAAGCATTTCAATCGAACCCGTGAACCGTGAACCTGAATAGTTACTGCATTAAATAGATTGCGCTCATTTTTTCCCCTTACCAAGTTTATCCTTCCATTTACTCACCAGGTTCAGCGTATCGAGTGGTGTCATGTTCGTGATGTTGAGGCATTTCAGTTCGGCGATGATCAACTCCTCGTCGTCCATGAAAAGGTTTAACTGTCTCTTATCCTTACCGGTTGTCTTTTTCCCCCGGGCAATCTTTGGCATTCCGACCTCGTCGAGTTCCCCCTTTTCGAGATTGTTGAGGATTTCCCTTGCTCGCAGGATCACCTCCTCAGGAACCCCGGCAATCCTCGCCACGGCAATGCCGTAGCTCCGGTTTGTCCCCCCCTCCACAATCTTCCTGAGAAAGATGATACTATTTCCCCATTCCTTGACGGCAATGTTGAAATTCTTCACACCGTCCTTAGTGATGGCCAGATCGGTAAGCTGGTGGTAGTGGGTGGCAAAGAGGGTGCGTGTCCTTAAATGTTTCGCATCATGGATATATTCCGCCACTGCCCATGCAATGCTGAGTCCATCAAACGTACTGGTCCCACGTCCAACCTCATCGAGAATAATCAAGCTTCTTGGAGTGGCGGACTTCAGGATACCGGCCACCTCATTCATCTCCACCATAAAAGTGCTCTGTCCCCTCGCCAGACTGTCGGCGGCGCCTATACGGGTAAATATCCTGTCCACCACGCCGATATGCGCCTTCGTTGCCGGCACAAAGCTCCCCATCTGGGCAAGCAGAACGATCAGGGCAACCTGCCTGATATAGGTAGATTTTCCTGCCATATTGGGGCCGGTGATGATGAGCAGGCGATTCTTATCCAGATCGAGGCAGACATCATTCGGCACGAAGCCGTCAGGCAGGGGCATCCTTTCCACAACCGGATGACGACCATCCCCGATGACGACTCTGTCCCTCCCGTCCACCGTGGGACAGGTGTAGTTGTATTTCTCCGCCACCTCTGCGAGGGAGGAAATAGCGTCCAGATCGGCAATGCGCAAGGCAGTTGTCTGAACCCTTCTGATCTCCTGCCCCACCTGATCTCTGATCATGACAAAGAGGTTGTATTCCCTTTCTTTCCGAAGATTTTCTGCATTGAGGACCGTGTATTCATACTCTTTTAGTTCCTGATTAATATACCGTTCGGCATTCACGAGGGTCTGTTTCCTGACATAATCATCGGGAACAAGGCCGGTATTCGTCCTGGTAACTTCTATGTAATAACCGAATACACTGTTGAACCCCACTTTCAGAGAGTTGATCCCCGTTCTTTTACGTTCCTTCTCTTCGAGTGCAGCGATCCAGCGCTTTCCGTCCTGCATCACCGAGATCAGTTCATCCAGTTCGCGATCGTACCCCTCTTTGATGATGCCACCCTCACGAAGGGTGAGGGGAGGATCCTCCACGATAGATCTTTCGATCAGTTCGAGGATGTCGGGCATCTCATCAATCCCGGCACAAATTGAAACAATCAGGGACGATCTTAGTTCATGAAGCGCTGACCTGATCTCCGGCAGCGCCTGCAGAGAGGCCAGGAGGGCGATCATGTCCCTGCCATTGGCAACCCCCAGCGAGATCCTGCCTCCCAGTCTTTCCAGATCATATACCCGACCTAAAGACCGGCGAAGGTTTTCCCTCAAAAGGTGATGTTCCCTGATCTCAGATACTGCGGATAGCCTTTCCCTTATCTTTTCCGGAACCACGAGGGGATAATTAAGCCACCATCGCAGTCTCCGGGCGCCCATGGAGGTCACCGTTTCATCGAGGACGTGAAAGAGGGTGCCCTGTTTTCCGCCATCGGCAATAGTGGTGAATAATTCGAGATTGCGTTTGGCAGTTTCATCAAGGATGAGGTAGCCATCTGTCTCATACCGCTGGATATCATTGATATGGCGGGGGGTGTTCTTCTGTGTTTCCTCCACATAGCGGAGTATGGCCCCGGCTGCGGTAACCATAGTCGGGTGCCTTTCCACCTCTATCTGTTTCAATTGGTCGCCGGTGAAATATTGCTGCAAGCGGGTTAGAGCCGCATCATGATCAAAATAATCGGCGGAGAAATAATTGATGCGGCACCGGCCTGTTCCCTGCGAAAATGCCCTTAGAAAACTGTCTTCCCGGCGATCCTCCTGGACGATAACTTCGCGAAAACCAAGACCCGAAACCTCGGCTAAGAAAAATTCCCTGTTGCTTGACTCGGTTACACGGAACTCGCCGGTCGAGATATCGAGAAAGGCCAAGCCAAAGGCGCCATCTGTCCCGCCGATGGTCAGGGCTGCCAAAAAGTTATTTTCACCAGCTTCCAGATTATCGGCATCAACCACCAGACCGGGGGTGACGATACGTACCACATCCCTTTTCACAATTCCCTGGGCATCTTTCGGATCTTCCATCTGCTCACAAATGGCCACCTTGAATCCCCTCTCAATGAGTTTTGCGATATACGCCGGGGCGGCATGGTAGGGGAAACCGCAGAGGGGAACGCTGTCCTCCTTTCCCTTGTTCCTCGAGGTCAGGGTAATATCCAGCACCTTAGCCGCGGTGATGGCATCTTCAAAGAACATCTCATAGAAATCACCCATTCTGAAGAGAAGGATGCAGTCCTTGTGCTGCTCCTTGATCTCTACGTACTGTTTCATGGCTGGTGTCAGGTTCATTTCTCTTTCTTTATCCCTGAACTTAATTTTGGTATTATTAAACTGTTACCGTTAAATTTTCAAGCGCCATGTTCCACCTTGAAATTTTGCCTGCATTTGACTTGGTCCAGCAAAGGAATTATAATTAGCAACTATTCAGCCACTAAGGCACCAAGGCACTAAGATTAGAGAATTATTCTTTTAATACCCTTTTTTATGGGGGCACAGTATCTGCTGTGTTGTTGGAATGTCTTGTTTATTGTCAGATAAGGTTGATAAACTTATATGTATCCTTTGTGTCTTGGTGCCTTTGTGGCTACCTGAGCAGTTACTATAATTATTTAGATACCGGAAAGGAAAATTCAGGTTTAATTTATTGGCATGATAGAAGGCATACTCCCCCCTTCCCACAGTTCATTAAGGGGAATTGATGATAGATTTGTCCTCCTTGCCCTCGATGAGGCAAGGTTGGCCTATACGAAAGGTGAGGTTCCTGTCGGCGCCGTTCTTACTCTCGGGGAGAAAGTCCTGGCGAAAGCCCACAACAGCCCTATCTCCACGAAAGACCCTTCTGCCCATGCCGAGATCCTGACTATGCGCAGGGCAGCAGAGATAACGGGCAATTACCGCCTTGTGGGAACAACACTGTATGTCACATTGGAACCATGTATCATGTGTGCCGGGGCGATCATACAGGCCAGGATATCGAGGCTCGTTTTTGGCGCCAGTGATCCCAAAAATGGAGGAGTGGTTTCCCTTTACAGGCTTCTTCATGACAAAAGACTGAATCATACGGTAGAGGTCACAGAAGGAGTTCAGAGAGAGGCGTGTGCCGAAATTTTAAGTAGATTTTTTCGTGAAAAGAGAATAGCATATACTGTTTTGTTTCTTTAGAAAAGTTGCGGAGAGATACCGAAGTGGTCATAACGGGATCGACTCGAAATCGATTTGGGGGTCAAAAGCTCCCACGGGGGTTCGAATCCCCCTCTCTCCGCCAGTAATAGAGACCAGGGATCAGAGACCAGAGACCAGGGATCAGAGGTCAGGGATCAGAGGTCAGGGATCAGAGATCAGGGACCAGAGAATAGGAATCAGAGTTGAGTTATAAAATATTTTCTGATCCCTGACCTCTGATCCCTGAAATGAATGGAGAGATGTCCGAGTGGCTGAAGGAGCGCGACTGGAAATCGCGTGTACGCCCTCAAAGGTGTGCCGGGGGTTCGAATCCCCCTCTCTCCGCCATGGATGTGCCTAACTTATTTGATAGCCGGGTCCCGTGCAACGGAGGATTGTGAACCCCGTCAGGTCCGGAAGGAAGCAGCGGTAGCAAGACCAACGTGTGTTGCGGGGAAACCTGGCTATCATCTTTCATTGTGATTTTTATCGGTTTTTACCTTAATCAGGAAGGATTATGGAGTACATTGTTCTCGCCCGAAAATGGAGGCCGCAGGTCTTTGAAGATGTTGTGGGACAGGAACATGTGGTCAAGACCCTGAAAAACGCTGTCCTCCAGGACCGCATCGCCCACGCTTTCATCTTCAGCGGCCCACGGGGGATCGGCAAGACATCGGTGGCCCGTATCATGGCTAAAGCCCTGAATTGTGAGAAGGGGCCGACACCGAGCCCCTGCAATACATGCGCTAATTGCCGGGAAATCACGGAAGGCATTTCCATGGATGTCCGGGAAATAGACGGAGCATCCAACAGAGGCATAGATGAGATAAGAGAACTACGGGAAAATGTTAAATTCTCTCCTGCATCGTCCCTCTATAAAATCTATATCATTGATGAAGTACACATGCTGACGCGAGAGGCCTTCAATGCCCTCTTGAAAACCCTTGAGGAGCCCCCTTCGCATGTAATTTTTATATTTGCTACTACAGAAAACCATAAAGTTCCGGCGACCATCCTTTCCCGATGCCAGTGCTTCGACTTCAGAAGGGTATCCCTCAAGCTGATCACGGGTAACTTAAAACGAATCGCCGAGGCAGAGGGCATCCGTATCAGCGAAACCAGCCTGACCTGGATCGCCGAAGCGGGTGATGGGAGCATCAGGGATGCCCAGAGTATCCTTGACCAGGTTGTATCCTATGCCGGTTTTACTATCAAAGAATCCGACGTGGAAGAACTTCTCGGCCGGACGGATAGACGCTTCCTTTTTGTGCTTTCCGAGGCGGTGTTGGAGAGAAACGCGACCAGATGCCTGGAGATAATTGATGAGGCATATTATGCCGGCCTCGATATGAAATACTTTTACCAGATGCTTCTCGGTCATTTCCGAAACTTGCTTCTCACCCGGATCGCCGGCAAGGCTCGAGCACTGCTCGATCTTACCGATGATGAAATGGCGAAACTGAAAGCCCAGACAGAAGGGGTATCACAACAGACCCTGCAATTTCTGATGGATATCCTGATGGCCGAAGAGGAGAACATAAGGAAAAGCTACGATCCCCGATTAGACCTTGAAATGATCCTCCTCAGGATGGCTTACCTTGAACCGATGATACCTATTGATGAGATCCTGTTGAGGATGGAAGACCTCGAGAAGAAACTCTCAGTTACAAAACCCTCTCCGGAGTTGTCCGGCATTTTTCAGGTAGAAATGGTCAGCCCCGGACCTGCCGGATACGAGGTCAGGGAAAGTAACCAGCCGGAGCAACTCTGGGAAGGTTTCAAGAATTTTGTAAAGAAGCAGAGTTCCCCCCTCTGGTCTAAAATTGAGGTGGGGAAATTTTTAGGGTATGAAGACAAACTTTTAAAGATAGGTTTTCTCAAAGACTATATCTTTCTTGATAACATTAACGAGAGGTCTCAAAAGGGACACCTGACGGAAATGGCAAGGGAATTTTTCGGGGATGACGGGATCAAGATCAATATCGAACTCCTTGAAAATCCTCCCGAATCCCCCCATACCCCCCCTTGGAAAAGGGGGGCTGGGGGGGATTTTAAAGGGGGGCTGGGGGGATTTTCAGATGAGAAGAGGCACAACAGCATTTCCAACAGTAACAGGACAAATGAGGTCAAGCGGGAGGCACTGAACCACCCGATGTTGCAAAAGGTTATGGATATTTTTGGAGGCGCCGAGATACGCGAAGTTATTCCTCGATTGGATTATTAACAGGCCAATAAGTACTATCAAAAGAACACGGGAGGTAAGTCCACTGATGCAAAATTTCGGAAACATTATGAAGCAGGCCAAAAAGATGCAGGAAAAGTTAGCCCATCTTCAGGAGGAGATGGAAGCTAAAACCGTGGAGGCCATGGCCGGCGGGGGCATGGTGACCGTCGTGGTAAACGGGAGATATGAGATTGTATCACTGAAAATAGAAAAAGAGGTGGTTAATCCTGAAGATATTGATATGCTTCAGGATCTGATAGTAGCTGCGGTGAATGAGGGCATCCGTAAGGCCCAAGAGATGGCCTCAGCAGAGATGGCAAAAATCACCGGAGGCATCAACATCCCCGGCCTGACATAGAGGGAGGTGGCTTTTACAAATGGCAGGATATCCACCCCTTGTAAAACGTCTTATCAAGGAACTCGGAAGGTTTCCCGGTATCGGGGAAAAGACCGCTACGAGATTGGCTACCTTTATTCTTCGCGCCCCTCCCGATGAGGCAAGAATGCTTGCGGAAAGCATTATGGAAGTTAAAGAAAAGATCAGGTTTTGTCCCGTATGTTTTAATCTGACAGAGAGAGAACTTTGTGAAATATGTGCCGATCCCTCGAGGGACGGGGAAACCATATGCGTTGTGGAGGAACCTGATTCACTCATTGCCATTGAGGAAAGCGGAAGTTTTCGGGGGACATACCACGTTCTTCATGGGGCTCTGTCACCTCTTGACGGAATTGGACCGGAACGCCTCAGGTTGCAGGAACTCTTAGACAGGATAGGCCGTAATCAGGTGAGGGAACTCATTGTGGCCACCAATCCGAACGTCCAGGGAGAGGCAACCGCTCTACTAATTACCAAATTGGTAAAAGAGAAGGATATTAAAGTAACGAGGATAGCCCTCGGCATACCTTTTGGGGGGGATCTCAAATACACGGACAGAAGGACACTGGCAAAGTCTATGGAATTTCGCCGGGGGATGAAGGACTCCTGAGGATAGGTTCTAAAATAATAATTGACAGGAAAGAGCAATTATTATAGTAGCAACTTTTTAATTTGTGCTGAACATGAATCCAATTTGGGAGATTGTCCGATGATAGAGGTAAGATGGCATGGAAGGGGGGGACAGGGGGCGGTGACTTCTGTGGAGATATTGGCGGTGGCTGCCATTGAGGAGGGAAAGTATGCCCAGGGTTTCCCCAGCTTCGGACCGGAGAGGAGAGGCGCCCCTGTGGCGGCGTTTAACCGGGTTGATAATAAACAGATAAAAATCAGGTCCGGCATTTATCACCCTGATGCGGTGGTCGTTCTTGATGAAGGCCTTGTTGGTCTGGTCAATGTTGCCGAAGGGTTAAAACCGGATGGGGTCCTGATCGTTAATACATCAAAGACAGCAAAAGAACTGCAAAAGGCCATTGGCTTCAAGGGGCGGATCGCCACCGTTGACGCGACGGCAATAGCCAGGGAAGAGTTAGATGTCCCGATCACCAATACAACCATGTTGGGGGCCTTGATTAAGGCAATCGGAATCGTGAAGATGGATTCATTAAAATCGCCCATAGCGCACAGATTCGGCAGGCTTGCACAAAAGAACCTTACCGCCGCACAGAGGGCATATAACGAGATCAGGTTAAGTGCCTAAAGTGAGCTAAAGTTTAAAGTGCCTAAAGTTATTTAAAATGGAAATTCCTGTACTATCAAGATCGAGTTGTAAGTCTTGAGAGAGGTGTAATGATGATAGAGAAAAGGTGGCCGGAAACATGGCAGGAGGTCAATCCGGGCTGTATGGTATTTACCCCGGGAAGTTCGCAAGAGTACCATACCGGAAGCTGGAGGGCAGGGAGAAAACCCGTATGGGATAAATCCAAGTGCATTAAATGTGGGGTCTGCTATATATTCTGCCCGGAAGGGTGCATTTCTGCAAATGAAGAGGGATACTTCACGGGAAACCTCACTTACTGCAAGGGTTGCGGCATCTGCCCACGTGAATGTCCGACGGAGGCAATAACAATGGTTAATGAGGAGGGATAATAGGCATGTCTAGGCGGGTTGGTATGGAAGTAGCGATTGCCGCAGCGGAGGCAGTTGCCTTGTGCAATATTGATGTGGCGGCCGTATATCCCATCACTCCCAACACCCATGTGGCAGAGCATCTGGCGGAAATTGTCGCCGAGGGGAGAATTGATTCCGAGTTTATTACCGTCGAGTCCGAACATTCGGCTCTGAGCGCAGTGCTGGGCGCCGCGGGTACAGGGGCAAGGGCCTTTACCGCTACCAGTTCCCAGGGATTGCTCTACATGCAGGAGGTCATGCCGATTGCCTCGGCCATGCGGCTTCCCGTGGTAATGGTAATCGCCAACCGGGCGCTGTCCGGTCCTCTTAATATATGGAACGATCACAGTGACATCATGTTGCAGAGAGATACGGGCTGGATTTCACTATTTGCGGAAAACGGTCAGGAAGTGGTGGACATGCTCATTCAGGCCTTCAAAATTGCCGAACACAGAGAGGTCATGCTGCCTGTAAATGTCAATATGGATGGTTTCCAGCTCACCCATACGGTTGAGCCGATCGAACTTCCCGATCAGGCGGAGGTGGACAGGTTCCTCCCAGAGTATAAACCTTACGCCACGCTTCATCCTGACAGGCCGGTTACTATGGGGGCCTTCGCCATGCCGGAGATATTTACCGAGGTAATGAAGGCAAAAGATGTCGCCATCGTAAATGCAAAGAAAACCATATTAGAGGTATGGAAAGAATGGGAGAGTCTCTTCGGCCGCAGGTATGAACCTGTAGCGGCTTATAAGACAGAAGGAGCCGAGGTGGTATTGCTCACCATGGGTTCCATGGGCGAGACAGCCGAGGTCGCCATTGATGAATTGCGCAGAGAGGGTATATCTGCCGGATTGCTGAAGTTAAAGCTCTGGAGGCCTTTTCCCTTTGAAGAACTGAAGAAAGCCGTGAAAGGTGTTAAGGTTCTGGCCGTCACAGACAGGGCAGTCTCGTATGGGGGCCCGGGAGGTCCCGTCTGTACCGAGATCAGATCCGCCCTGTACGACGAGCCGGACCGGCCTGTGATTGTTAATTACATCATCGGCCTTGGCGGACGCGACGTTACGGTGGAAGATTTTGTAACGATGGGGAAAAGGGCGCTGGAAGCGAAGACAAAAAAATCCAGGGAAGCATACAAATTTTATGGAGTGAGGGGAGAATGAAAAGAAAGTACCTCAAGGGTCTTGTAAAAAACATTAAGCTGGCGGATAAAGAGGAATATTTTTGTGCGGGGCACCGTGCCTGCCAGGGATGCGGAGAAGCTCTTGCCGTGCGCCTGATGTGCAAGGCGCTGGGCAGAGATACGGTTATTGCCAGTTCCACAGGCTGCATAGAGATTTTCTCCACCCCGTATCCTACAACGGCATGGAAACTGCCGTGGATACATGTGGCATTTCCGAATGCCGCGGCGGTCGGTGCGGGCGTGGAGGCCGGCTTAAAGGTCCTGCGGCGCAAGGGAAGGATTCCCGATAGGTATGTTAAAACCGTGGCCATCGGAGGAGACGGCGGCACCGCTGACATCGGGATGCAAGCCCTGTCCGGAGCCATGGAAAGGGGGCATGACATGCTCTACGTGTGCTTTGACAACGAGGCTTATATGAACACGGGCATTCAGCGTTCCAGCGCTACCCCCTTCGGGGCCTCAACAACTACGGCGCCTGCCGGAAAGGAAAGCATCGGCAACAAGACATGGAAGAAAAATCTTCCCGAAATCATGGTGGCCCACAACGTTTCCTATGTTGCCACGGCAACTAACAGTCACCCCATTGACTTCATGAATAAAGTAAAAAAAGCGAGAGAGATAAAAGGGACTGCTTATATCCACTGTTTATCAGTATGCCCCACGGGGTGGCGGGCAGCGCCGGAGTTATGCATCGAATTAGGAAGGCTTGCCGTGGAAACAGGCGTTTTTCCCCTTTACGAGGTGGAAAACGGCAGATACAGGCTCACGGAGATGCCGGAAGAACTTCGGCCTGTCGAAGATTATCTGAAGGTCCAGGGACGCTTCCGACATCTTGCAGCGGATCAGATCAAAACTATCCAGGACAGAGTAAATCTCGAATATAGAAAATTGATGAACAAGGTGGAGCACCCACCGCCAGAGTTGTAAAAAAACCCGTGTTCCCCAGTAGCTCAGTCGGTAGAGCAGATGGCTGTTAACCATCGGGTCCGTGGTTCGAGTCCGCGCTGGGGAGCTAGAATAATCAAGGGGTTAACCGACCAATGGTTAGCCCTTTTTGCTCCGAAAATAGACCATTGTTTATATTTTCATGCCCCTTTGTGAGCCGCAGGCTCATGAGGGTTTCACCTGAAAATACCTTTTGACAGGCGAGACGCCTGTCCTACTGGTGGATAATTGCCCTCGAAAAGTAGGACAGGCGTCTCGCCTGACTTATTTTCATTCTCCTTTGTGAACCAATGGCTCATGAATGTTTCATTTGAAAGGCTATTTTATCCCGCTATAGTCCCTCTTTTTGAAATTCTATGCCCTTAATGAATTGGCTGATCCAGCATGGGAATACGATTTTATACTACTTCGCTTTCAAATACCAAATAATAGCCCAATGGAACCACCTTGCTTAGGTCTTTATTTCTATGCCATGCCGCCTTGTCCATGACTAGTGGTGCGTTTCTTTATTAAGATGTCATCTCGACCGAAGGGAGAGATCTTTTTAACTTATCAACTCCGGAAGTTTTTTTTAAATTCCTCCTGCTTCTCTTTATCTGCTTTGGGATGCTGGGGACGAGGCATGACTTTCCTCCATTTGTGCCGATGAAGGAGATCATAGAGATAATCTTTCGATACTTTCTTCGCCAATCTCTCTTCTATCTGCTCCTTGATTGCAAAGGCATTAATAATACGCCCCTTTTCTGCTATGGGGCGGATGCTATCCAGCAATTCTGCCTCCTCTTCGAGGCTTAAGAACCAGAATCGCCTTCCTCCCTTCCCCTGGAGGGTAAACCCATCTGGACCATCGTGATTGTATTGATATACCCACTGATGGACAGTCCCTTTCGTGGTGCCAACATATTCGGCAGAGGTAGAGATGGCAATCTTTGAGCGGCTGCGTAACTTGTTCAGCGTGACGGTAAAATTGACCTTTTACGACATCACCTCGACCTATTTTTATGGTGAATTGCAAGACCTGACCCCTATCTTTACCTATCTTTTTGCTATCTTTTTGACCCCTATCTTTTTCTATCTTTTTGGAAGCTAACCGGCGCGCAGCTTTTTAGCGCGTCCGGTTGAGTGTTTCGTTAGGCGCTGTGTCGATCTTGTAATTTCAAGGAGAGATCTTAAGGCGTCATTCACAGCAGCCGAATTGGTAAACGCCTTGGCTATTTCGGGTTCGAGGACGGCTATATTAGCCCCTTCCTCTATAAGTCGCTTGAAGTACTTACCACGAACGGCCTTCGAATAATCGAACTCATATTCGGGGCGCAGTTCCTCTATAGTTTTAGTTTTCATGTCTTTTCCTCTCCGACATAGTTGCATGACGTGCACTGATAATCCGTATCGCATCCCCTCTTTCCGTGTGCGATATAACGAACAGGCGTCCTTGAGATGAATAACCAACGGTAATGAATCTATCCTCTTCAATAGAATGGTCCGTGTCAGCGAACGTTGCCGATAGGGGATCATAGAACACGGTGACGGCTTCGTCAAAAGAAATTGCGTGTTTTCTTATATTCCTTCTCTCTTTATCCTTGTCCCACTCAAATTTCATAATATCTTCCTATAACGTCAGGGATACTTTCAATATTTATAAAATAGGGGAAGTGTCCCAGATTTGGATTTTCGGATTTTCCGGATTTTCCCGGATTTTCTGCCTGATCAGAGGTCTCACGGAAGTATCACCCACCCGCCGGCGCAAAAAAGTGATTCCGCGTCAACGCTATACTATGGCCTAAATCCGATTTCTCCTCTTTTGTCAGCCCTGAAAACGACAAATAAACCGCCTTGCCAATTGTCAAAGAACCATCCCTTGCCCGAAGTCTATCAAAATCTACGTCAAAGACCTTCCAATTTCCGATTTCCGAAAAACCCGGATGAAAATGCGAGTGTCCTGCTGAACCGACCAGCATTCAATCTCCATATATGGCACGGCTTAGTTCAACCCAGAATTGTGTGGCGGCGAAGCGAAACCGCAGCTTGCAAATTCATGCTCCCTGGCGCGCCACACGAATTCTTTATTCGTTAGGCACATTTTGCTTACACAGCCTGATAGATCAGTGGTCGAAAACGAGGTTCTGGTATTGGTTTCCTATTAGCACGGGCTGTTTCAATCCAGGCTTCTTTCGCCTTTAATACCTCACGTAATGCTTCTTCTGGTGTTGTGCCAAAAGCGGAGCAGTGTTTCAAATCTGGTATATCTGCGATATAACCCTCATCTTCTTCACTGTAGAATATATTGACATGATAATCTTTCATTCTTCATCCCCCATTTGCAGATTATATTGCTCAACAATCTCCAATAATTGCCTCACCTGATATGCCTTTGCTTTTCCTTTGACATCTTGCAGGTTTACCAGCTCTGGTACGTGGTCATGTACAAAAATGTGATGGCTGCCTTTGATACGATCTAATCGAAATCCAAACATTTCAGCACCCGCTACTGCCTCTGAAAATCGAATATCTTTTGAGCCAGATAACAACTTTTGCAACAACTTGCATTTTTTCATTCAGTTCCTTCTTCTATGCAAGCTTAAGCTTATAATGTGTGCCTAACGGCCAGAATCACCAGACATGAACCTGCTGCGGGTTCAGGGTCTGGTGGATTCTGTGGTTGGGCTACGTCCTGATTTCTCAGTTCCAGGCCTACTGTCTCCGAAAGAGTAACCTTTCCCGATCAACGGAAGGACAGGGCCACCTATCCAATACCGGCGGCGAACATCCACATTGCCCATCAGTTTTGCTACGTTCGGGTCACTACCGGGGGATTCGTATCCATCAAAATAGGCCGTCCGGGATCCACCCGCACCCAGTATGTCAAGTTGGTTGTCATCTGACTTGCAGTTTAAGATACCTTGGCCATAGTAGTCCAAGAGGTTGAGGTTCTCGAACTGCAGTGGAACAGCAACAACGGCAATGGCCGCAACTACGCAACCTGCCGGAACAAGAAAGCGAGAGACCATTGTTAGGGAGACATACGGTTAACATTACGGAAAACGATAGTCCCTGCGAACATCATTGCAGTGGAGAGAACACCCGCGAGGAGGGCGAAAAGCCATCCGCAATTCCAGACGGGATAACTGTAAGCACCAGAGAATCCCAAAAGAAGGAATAGAGGTGATACCAAGAATAGCGCAATAGTCCCGAACGAAGGCCATTGTCGAGGTGTCTGGCGGTTCAGTTCAGATAGTATGGCAAGGGGAGGGAGTATCACGAACCAGCCTACTATGACAAACGGATCGCCCTTTTGTATGCCTCTCATATAAGCAACATATCCTCCTGCGAAACCCATGCACAGTTGCGAAACAATTATGCCAGTCACATCCATCATTCTCGTTTTCTTCATTTTCCTGTTCCTTTTCATGCCCTAACATTTACATAGAGCAATTTTGCCTGATATCCTGATATTGAACAGACAAACAGGCATTGCGAATCAAGCCTCTAAAACGGCAAGGCGCTGCCCTATCTTTCTGCCAAACTGATAGCACGCTTCCAGAGCCTCTTTATGAGGGACAAATTGTACCTTTACGCCCGGATCAATGAGTTCAAATTTCATCCCTTCCAATTCCCTGTTAATGATCTCCATCGCTTCACCGCTCCAGCCATAGGAACAAAAGGCAGCGCCAATCTTGTTTTGCGGTTTCAAGCCCTTCATGTAAGTCAAAAAGTCACCTACCGTAGGAAATATCCCGTTATTTATGGTCGGTGAACCGACGATAACGGCCCCGGCATCAATGATTTCGGTCATGATATCGCTCCGATGACAGGAACGCAGATGCATCGGTCTGGCATCTACCCCTTCCTCCCTGAGGGCGGCGGCTATCGCCTCGGCCATCTTTCCGGTGCTTCCCCACATCGTATCGTAGAGAACTACCGCCTTTCTCTTAGGCTTCTGATTGCTCCACTCCACGTAAGCCTTGATTATTTTGTTAGGGTCCTGCCGCCAGATGATGCCGTGATCCGGACAGATGGCGTTAAAGACCAGCCCCATTTCCGTTACCTTATCCACCAGTTTGAGAATGAGGGGGGCATAGAGGAGGAGGATATTGGCAAAATACTTCAGGGCATGGGGTATTATTGCCTCGCCGATTTCATCGTCAAATTTCTCAGGTCCTGCGTAATGCTGGCCAAAGGCGTCACTGGAAAAGAGGAGCTTATCCTCCTTGATATATGTGAACATGCTGTCCGGCCAGTGGAGCATCCTCGTTTCCAGGAAAACAAGGTTCCTCTTGCCAAGGCTCAGTTCTCCACCGTTTTCCACTACCCGGTAATTCCATTTCTCCTCAAAGTGACAGGAGAGGTTTTTCTGACCCATCCTCGAGCAAAACAGGGGCTTATCTTCCCCGATTTTGTGCATCAACCTCGGCAGACCACCTGAATGGTCCATTTCTGTGTGGTTACTGATAACGTAGTCTATCCTTTTCGGATCAACGATCTGACTGATGTTATCGAGCATTTCATCGGCGAACTCCTTTTTAACGGTATCAATCAGAGTAATCTTTTCATCCATGATCAGGTAACAGTTATACGTCGTTCCACGATAGGTGGAATACCCATGGAAATCCCTGATATTCCAGTCAACAGCCCCCACCTGGTAGATTCCCTTAGCCACTTCTATTGGTTTCATCTTCCCCTCCTAAAGTTTGCGCTTTTCTGGCTACTCTTTTTCAAATAGATCCTTCGCTGCCCCGCAGACAGGGCATCTCCAGTCATCGGGCAGGTCTTGGAATCTGGTTCCAGGTTTTACACCGCCTTCCGGATCCCCCTGGACGGGGTCGTAAGTATAGCCACAAACGGAGCATACATACCTTTCCATTAATTCACCTCCCTTGTTAGGTAATTGTTAATGAATATTCATGAATCACCGATCAGCTTTTTCACCCTTTTTTCAATTTCATCCCTCACCTCGCGCATAAGGCTTATGGGCTTGCCGGAGGGATCCGGTAAATTCCAGCCCTGGATGGGCACGCCGGGAATAAAAGGGCATTCATCCTCGCAACCCATAGTGACGATCATGTCCGGCTTCATATAGCTTAAAATCTTATCAATGGAGCTTGTTCGGAGGAAGGCCATGTCTATTCCCTTTTCCTTCATCGCCTCCACCATAGAAGCGTTTATTTCTTGGGCTGGTTGACTGCCAGCGCTTTCTGCTTCTACTCTGTCTCCTGCGTAATACCGGGCAAACGCGCTTGCCATCTGGCTGCGGCAGGCGTTTTCCCTACAGAGAAAGAGGATTTTCTTCCTCTTGAGAAATGGTTGTATGAGCTCCACGGCCTTTTCCTTTGTCTCTGTCAGGGCGGTCTGGTGCTTTGCGATATCTCCCGGTTCCTCTATCTGCCTGTAAGTGAGACTCCCGACGAGGCTGGCCCCGACGGCATCGAAGAAATATTTAGCGATGAGGGTAAGTCCATCGAAGAGTTTCTCGCCTTTTGTCGCCCCCAGAGATAATAGAAAACCCTGTCTCCACCTCCGACCCGGATCGGTGAGATTAAAGACGTACCTTCTGGACCAGAGGGCTTGGGAGCGGTCAATGAGGGCCTTCATCTGGGCCGGTGGACCGTAAAAGAAGACCGGGGTAGCCATGACGATGAGATCCGCCCGCCAGAGAAGGGGATATATCTCCTCCATGTCGTCCTTCAGAGGACAAAATCCCTCTCTTTCACAGGTTCTGCATCCCCGGCACGGTGTTATCTTCTTTTCGGCCACGGGCAGATTGTGTGTGCGAGCGCCAAGCCTTTCAGTCTCAGCTAAAAAAGAGGTAAGTAAAGTGGCTGTATTTCCATCCTTGCGTGGACTACCCTGCAGACCAAGAACAAACATAAAAAGAATCCTTGTCTCAGAATGACATAGATGTCAATAAAAAATATGCTGGCATTCATGCTATACACTTTGCATGGACATGGAAAATATTATAGCTACTTCTGTTTGCCATTTCCCACCCGGGACCAGTAAATGGAACAATAGTGTCTGAATTGCAAATATCTTATCCCAAAACATATTGACATACGAGACTGCTTCTCCTATACTCACCGCTCCCAGAAAGAAGTTCTTATCAACTAATGGATAGAACAGTATGGCAACTTTCTTCCAATCTGAAAATTGGATGAACTATTTATTAGCGCTGATACCAATCTTTGTAGCCATTGATGTCATCGGTATACTTCCCATTTTTATCACCTTAACCGAAGATATTGAAGCAAAAGAAAGGACAAAGATTGTAAAACAGAGTATTGTGACGTCCTTTGTTGTTAGTATGGGTTTCCTTGCCCTCGGAAAGTTTGTATTCAGAGTCTTAGGTGTTTCCATATCTGACTTCAAGATTGCGGGTGGCATAATACTGTTCATTATTGCTGCCAGCAACCTGCTCTTTCCACAGAAAACGAACAGATTAACCAGTTCCACCCTCGGCATTGTCCCCCTCGGCACGCCTCTGATAGTCGGTCCGGCTGTTCTGACAACTATCCTTAATCTCTGTTGATTTGTACAGTTACCTGCCAACAATCTTTTCTCTTATCCTGAACCTTTCCCTGGTATGGCTTGTCTTTTTGAATGCCGTCTGGCTGGTGAAGATGATCGGCGAAGGAGGGGCCAAGGCATTCGGCAAGGTATTTAGCCTGTTACTTGCGGCGATAGCGGTCATGATGATCAGGAAGGGAATTTATGATATGCTCTTCACAAGTTAAGTGCCTAAAGTGAGCTAAAGTTTAGTAACGTTCAAAAGTTGTGGCATCATGATATTTGGACCTCTTCGATCTGGATATTGAAATAGCCTTTGATGCCCAGTTTCTCTTTCCAGTATTGTTCCCATTCATTCCGAGAATACTGTCTTAT
>Ga0210051_1002891_pt1 | contig 17234 bp, 12 predicted proteins | sample CryGey092014_all_FD_185464 | JGI IMG/M metagenome (GOLD analysis project Ga0210051, IMG submission 185464) | Groundwater microbial communities from aquifer - Crystal Geyser CG23_combo_of_CG06-09_8/20/14_all (SPAdes) (version 2) | ecosystem: Environmental > Aquatic > Deep subsurface > Groundwater... | reverse complement strand
AGTTGAAGATGGAAAAGCCGGAGGTGGACGGCTCCCTGTACCTGGACAAGCTCACGGGGGTCTTTCTTTCCGGCACCCAGCATCTGGAAGACCAGCCCTGCCATCTCATCGTGCACAACACCGACCTGTGCGAAACCCTGTGCTACGAGGAATACCAGAATCCATGCACGCGGTTTTGCCCGGCCCAGGTGTACGAGATAAAAGAAGAAACACCCGGCAAGCGACGGTTGATTTTAAACCCGTCCAACTGCCTGCACTGCAAGACATGCGAGATCAAGGATCCTTATAAAAACATCACGTGGACCTGCCCCGAAGGCGGTGGCGGGCCTAAATATTCCATCGTATAAGATGTATTTCACTGCATCTCGATGAATGGAGAAATAAGGAGGATTTCATGAGAGAGGTTGTTATTTTAGGTTCCGTCCGGACAGCAGGAGGAAAGTTCGGCGGTTCCCTGCAATCCATGACCGCCCCCCAATTCGGCGCGGTTGTGGTCCGGGAGACGATTCGGCGTTCCGGGATTTCACCGAAAACCATCGACCAAACCATATTCGGAAGTGCCTGGCAGGCGGGTGTCGGCCCAAACCCGGCGCGCCTGACCGCAGTAGCCGGAGGCGTGCCCACCGACGCGCCGGCCGTTTCGGTAAACGTCCGCTGCGGGTCGAGCATCCAGGCCCTCATCATGGGCACCCAGGCCATCAAGGCCGGAGATGTCCAGACCGTTTTAGTCGGCGGCACGGAAAGCAGCAGCCAGATTCCCTATGCACTCCCCAAGGCCCGGTGGGGTTACCGGATGGGGAAGGGGATCATCATGGACCTCATGCACCAAGACGGATTCCTGTGTCCCTTGGGCGGAGCCCTTATGGGGGAACTGACCGACGCCTATGCGAAAGAACTCGGCATCTCGCGCCGGGATCAGGATGCCTTTGCAGCCGAAAGCCAAAACAAGACGGAAGCTGCGGTTAAAGCCGGCAAGTTCGAAGCCGAGATCGTTCCTGTGGAAGTTCCGGGATCCAAAGGGAAAACCGTCGCCTTCAAGGATGAGGAAATTTTTCGACCGGGGGTTACCCCCGAATCCCTGGCCAAACTTCCCCCGGTTTTCAACAAAGACGGTACTGTGACGGCGGGAAACGCCTGTGCCCTGTGTGACGCGGCATCGGCTCAGATCATCATGGATCGGGAGAAAGCCAAGGCGGAAGGACTGACCCCTCTGGCCCTGGTGCGCGGCTATTCGTTCGTGGGGTATGACCCCAAGCGTTTCGGCCTGTCCCCGGTTAAGGCTATTCCGGCAGCCCTCAAGCATGCCGGGTTGGCCCTTTCGGACATGGACCTCATCGAACTCAATGAGGCCTTTGCAGCCCAGTATTTGGCCTGCGAACGCATGCTGAAGATTGACCGGAGCAAGGTGAACGTGAACGGCGGCGCCATCGCCCTGGGACACCCCGTCGCCGCAACCGGCTCCAAAATACTCACCACTTTGCTTTACGCCATGAAGGACCGCGACATGCAGTTCGGGCTGGTGAGCGCCTGCATCGGAGGCGGCAATGGTGTCGCCCTCGTCGTGGAACGATTGAAATAAGGAGGCATCTCATGTCTATTAATACCGTACTCGTCGTCGGCGCCGGGATTATGGGCGGCGGCATCGCCCAGCTCTGCGCGCAGCAAGGCCTCAACGCCGTCATCTCGGATATCAAACTGGAATTTTCGGAAAACGCCAAGAAGCGGATCCAAAAGGGCCTGGCCAAGCGCGTAGAGGCCGGGAAAATCACCGAGGACAATATGAACGGGATTTTAAGCCGCATCGCCGTGGCCGGGGACCTTTCCCCTGCAAAAGAGGCCGACATCGTCATCGAATGCGTGGTGGAAGACATCGGGATCAAGAAACAGGTCTTTGCCGAACTCGACCGGCTGGCCAAACCCGGGGTGATTCTCGTCACCAATACGACGTCGCTTTCCATTTCCACCATGGCCGAGGCCACAAAGCGTCCCGACAAAGTGGTGCAGATGCACTTTTTCAACCCTCCCACCATCATGAAACTGGTGGAAATCATGCCGGGAAAGAAAACGTCTCAGGCAACCCTTCAGGCGGCGGAAGCGTTCGCCAAACAGCTCGGCAAAGATCCCGTGGTCTGTAAGAACGAAGCGCCGGCCGGAATCGTGAGCCGTATCCTGGGGCAGCTTCTCAATGAGGCGACCTGGTTGGTGGCCTCCGGCGTGGCAGAGCCCAAGGACGTGGACAAGGCCATGAAGCTGGGCGCCAATCACCCCATGGGCCCCCTGGAACTGGTGGACATGATCGGGCTTGACACGCACAGAGCCAAAATGGTTACCCTGCGGACCCAGCTCAACGATCCGCGATATCAGCACCCCAAACTCATCGATGAAATGATCGAGTCCGGCAAACTCGGCCGTAAATCCGGCAAGGGTTTTTACACCTACGGAGAAAAGTGATGTTTGAAAACATTTTGTTTAAAACCGACGGGCCGGTGGCTGTTTTGACGGTGAACCGGCCCAACAAGATGAATGCAGTGAACAACGCCACAGTGGAAGAACTGGATCAGGCGCTTGCCGCCGTGGAAAAGGATCCGAACCTGAGGGTCATGATCCTCACCGGAGCCGGAGATAAGGCATTCGTGGCCGGGGCGGACATCAATGAACTCAACCGCCGGGATTCGGTCTCCGGACGCTCTGAAACCCGTCGGCGACAGGAGGTCTATACCCGCATCGAGGCCCTTGAAATTCCCTCCATCGCCGCCATCCGGGGATGGGCTCTGGGCACCGGTCTGGAGCTGGCCATGGCCTGCACGCTGCGACTGGCCGCTGCAGGGGCCAAGCTGGGGCAACCCGAAATCAAACTCGGTATCATCCCCGGAGCGGGTGGAACCCAGCGGCTTCCCCGTCTGGTGGGCATGGGCCGGGCCATGGAAATGATTCTTACCGGGGAGCCGGTGGATGCCGCCCGGGCTTATGAAATGGGGCTGGTGAATCGTGTGGTTCCGGCCGAAGCCCTCATGGACGAAGCCAAAAAACTGGCCGACGTCCTGGCCTCACGGCCGAAACTGGCCGTTCAATACGGCAAAGAAGCAGTCCTGCGATTTGCCGAGGGATCTCTTGCCGAAGGGCTGGCCCATGAATCCTATCTCCACGCCCTTGTCTGCGGCACTGAAGATAAAAAGGAAGGTTTGGCTGCTTTTCTGGAAAAGCGAAAACCGGTATTTTCAGGAAAATAGATTGAGTGAATTGCCATGAGACCGTATTTCGAAAAAATGATGGAATTCGGTAGCAAGCTGACCGAAGGACAGATCAAGAGCAGCCAGGAAAACGTCGCCCAAATCCAGGAAGTGGAAAAGGGGATCCGAGAAGCGGTCGAAAAGGTGAAGGCCGCCGGGCTGTCCGAAGAAGAAATCAACGCCCGGGGACAGATGACGGTATGGCAGCGCCTGCGCTATCTGGTGGATCCGGGAACCTGGCATCCTCTGCATACACTTTACAATCCGGAGGACAACGCTGAAGGAACCACCAACGTCATCGACGGTCTCGGCAAGATCTCCGGGAAGTGGGCGGTGATCATCGGTTTCGACAACAAGATTTTTGCCGGCGCCTGGATTCCGGGCCAATCCGAAAACAACCTGCGCGTGACCGATCTTTCCAAACGCCTCAATATTCCCTTGGTATGGCTGGTCAACTGCAGCGGCGTGAAACTCACGGAGCAGGAGAAGTTTTATGCCAACCGGCGGGGCGGCGGCACAACCTTCTTCCGACACGCCGAGCTGGAACAGGCGGGGATTCCGATTCTGGCCGGCATCTACGGAACCAATCCGGCGGGCGGCGGATATCAGGGGATCAGCTCCACCATCTTGTTTGCCCACAAGGACGCCAACATCGCCGTAGGCGGCGGCGGCATTCTCTCGGGAATGTCGCCCAAAGGATATTTCGACGCGGAAGGGGCGGAACAGCTCATCAAGGCAGCCAAGCAGTACAAAGCCGAACCCCCCGGTTCGGTCAAGATCCATTATAACGAGACCGGCTTTTTCCGGTACGTCTATGACACGGAGGCCGGGGTCCTGGACGGCATCAAGGACTATATGAAGGACATGCCGGGCTACAACCCGAAATTCTTCAGAGTCGCCGCACCCAAAGATCCGAGATTCCCGGCCGAAGACCTTTACCGGATCATTCCCTTCAACCAGAAGCAGATGTACAACTTCGACGAGGTGCTGGCCCGCCTGGTGGACGGGAGCGAGCACATGGAATTTAAACCCGGTTACGGTCCGGAAGTATACACCGGCCTGTGCAAGGTGGATGGATATCTTGTGGGCGTCATCGGCAACCGGCAGGGGTATCTTGGGGAAGACTACCCGGAATACGCCCCTTATGCGGGCATCGGCGGCAAGCTCTATCGACAGGGGTTGATCAAGCTCAACGAGTTCGTTACCCTTTGCGGAAGGGACCGGGTCCCCATCATCTGGTTCCAGGACACCAGCGGAATCGATGTGGGGGACATAGCCGAAAAAGCCGAGCTTCTCGGCTTAGGGCAGGCCTTGATTTACTCCATCCAACAGACCGAGGTGCCCCAGATGCTGGTTCTTCTACGCAAGGGAACGGCAGCGGCCCATTACATCATGGGCGGCCCCACGGCCAACAGGCACAACGCCTTTTCCCTGGGGATCCCCACCACGGAAATTTACGTTATGCATGGAGAGACGGCGGCGGCGGCAAGCTTTTCCCGGCGCCTGGTCAAGGAGAAGAAAGCCGGAAAGCCCCTGGAACCGGTGATCGAGAAGATGAACGAGATGGTCAAGCAGTATTACGACTATTCCAGACCCTTATATTGTGCAAAGCATGGATTCGTGGACGAAACCGTCCCCATGACGGAGATCCGCAATTACCTGAAGGCCTTCACAGGAGCCGTCTACCAGAACCCCCGTTCCATCTGCCCCCAGCACCAGATGTTGCTTCCCCGGATCATCCGGGGATAACTTCTTTCCCTCCGGGTCGTCATCGTTGCGCCGCGATGGCGACCCACCCTTCCTTTTCCGGCATTCCCAGGATCGTCATCCCCAAGGCCTTTATCTCCCGCTCCACCCGGTGGGTGTTTTTATCGATCATCCCGGAGCAGATGAAGATGCCGCCCGGCTTCAACAGACCGGGAATTGCCGGCACAAAATTAACAATCACGTCGGTCAGGATGTTGGATACCACCATATCGAACGTTTCGGATACTCCTTCTGCAAGGTTTCCTGCAAAGAGAAAAAATATTGCCGGATCGATCCGGTTTTGAATCAGGGTTTTTCTTGCCACCTCCAGAGCCACAGGATCCTTGTCCACACCGGTTAGGCGTCTTGCCCCGAGTTTGACTGCTGCGATCATCAGGATCCCGGATCCGCAACCGATATCCAAGAAGGATTCCCCGCCCAAAACATGCTTCTCGATAAGCTCCAGACAAAGGGCCGTGGTGGCATGGCTTCCGGTGCCGAATGCCATTCCCGGGTCAATTTCAAGAATCACGTCATCGGGTCTTGCCTCAAAACCTTCCCATGTGGGCTTGACCACCAAGTGCTTTCCGATACGCATGGGATGGAAATGTCGCTTCCAGGCCTCGGCCCATTCGGATTCATCCCGGCAGTGATGCTGCAATGCGATCCGGGCACCGGTATCTCCTTCCAGCTTCGCCAGGCGCTTTTCATGATCGGAAAGCCTTCGGCTGAATCCGCCGTCTTCCGGAAAATATCCGTCCACATGGGGGGGGCCGTCTTCCGGTAAAGCCCCGTCCGCCCAATCATCCTCTTCCTGGATTAGGCCGTCATAGATAGCGACACCGGAAAGCCCTGCATCGAAAAAGGCGTCCGCCACCAGCTCCGCGATCAGAAAACCTTCCTTTTCCTCATATGCCGCACGGACTTCGATCCATTTCATCCGCTTACCTTTTCCTTTGCAGATCAAGAGTCCAGGGGGCTTTTCACCCCCAATATATTTTTAGCAGCCAGATGGGTATAAATCATAGTGGTCTGCACGTTTTTATGGCCGAGCAGCGTCTGGATCGTACGGATATCATAATTCGCCTGCAAAAGATGCAGGCAAAACTGTGTCGAAAGGTATGGGAAGTGACGCGCTTGGTGAGTTTGGCCCTGCGCACGGCATCGTAAAGCGCATCCTGGACATGAGTCTCGTGAAGATGATATCATCGCACTTCTTGAGCCGGTGAAACCGACAATCACTTTCTGAAAAAAATCCTCCAGCAACTGTGGCAATAACAGATGAAAAACCGCTGTTTTGTAAATCAACTCGGAATTGACACTCAAATTCGATGGTGATATTTTTTCCTTGTGGGGTTGCTCCCATATTGCCCTTCTTCTATGGATTAATTCTTCAACTGGGTGACCATTTGTATTTTTTTCTTATTCTGGTTCCAGCAATCCTTCTGCGGATCAGAATAGAAGAAAAAATACTCTTCGGAATAGAGGGGTACTCTGAATTTGCTAAAAAACGTAAGTGGTTGTTTCCAGCAGTCTGGTAACGAACTATGACTATTCATGGGCTAACCCAGCATTCAACCGGACGCGGAATAGCTTGCTTTACTTTTTCCCGGCATTCGCGGGCCGCATTGGTTAATTTTCATTTAGCCCGCTAAAGCACCAAGAATACAGCCGAAGCATTTGTGCTGCCTGGCTGCACTATGCAGAAAGATTTCTAGTATAGCGGGTCTCATCTACAACCTACATTTCGATATTGATGATTGCCGAGACGATGAAAGACAAAGCAGTTTTCAGATATATAGCGGCCCTGCACCTGTTCGGTTCAAACGGAATCGTCGCAAGTTATATTTCTTTGACCAGCTACGAAATTGTATTTACAAGAACATTGATCGGCGGCCTATTCCTGGTTTTGATATTTATCTCTTCCAAACAGAAAGTGCGGTTTTGGAGGAACAAACCAAATTTCCTATACCTTGTGATTTCCGGCGCGGCAATGGGTGCAAGCTGGCTGTTTCTATTTGAAGCATATGCGCAGATTGGCGTCAGTATTCCGACCGCAGAGGCTTGCACCCAGGAAACAGTAGACAACCAAGGCAGTATGATTCAATTACTAGCTGTGTTTTCCGCCCGACCTATCACTCCAACGGACGGCTACGAGCCGCGGCGAGTTACATCGTTATGTTTCAATCGCGATCACGAAAGAGGTGCATGACAAATGGTAGGCTTCAGAGAACGGGCCGCTGAGGGCCTTCAAGTAGGGGACTCATTCAGAACCTCACGAACCTTTACAGATGATGACGTTATTCGTTTCGCCCATATATCGCGAGACTATAACCCAGTTCATTTCGATGCTCGTTTTGCTAAAGCGCGGAATTTCTCAGCGCCGATTTGCCATGGACTGCTAGCGGCAAGCTTGGCTACCGAAATTGGCGGGCAGATTGGATGGCTGGCGTCTGCTATGAACTTCCGATTCAAAGGACCCGTATATATTGGTAAAACGATTATATGTACTTTTGTAATTACAGCCATAGATCAAAATGGTCGAGCCAAAGCATCCGTCACGATTACCAAAGAAGACGGTGTCACGGTGATTGAAGCAGAGATCAGCGGTATTGTGCCAGGACTTGAGGAGCGTAAGGTCCTTAGTCAGATGCTGTCGGAGGGGGATTCAACAAATAGGCTAAGTGATACACAGCAGAGCCGGGCAGCGAAGGTAGAAACATAATCGGGTAGCCGGGGGTTTTTCTCTCCCAGCCCCCACACCACCCGGCATGCTGGGTCTATACCCTATCTCCTGAACCCTGGGTTTCGTTATGTTGCCTGCCTGTGCGTTTGCACGCAGACAGGTGCTAACTTGCCCGGAGACTGGGCCTTGTATGCTGTTTCTGTTCGTCGGCTTATAGCTTTGCGCTCCGGGTGGGACGCTCCCTATGGTCGCTCTCGCCTCCGGCGAGCCTTCCGCTTCGCTCCGCCTTCGGACGGTCTCTCGCGATTTCGCCCTTGCCTTCGGTTAATACTTTTGTAATGTTTTCCAACATTAACCGGATTCATGTATAGGGGACTTGCACCCCATAAGTTCACGCCCGTGCCGGGCGTACACAACCACATCAACTCGGACTGGCAATTCCGCTGCGCTCCATTGCCAGCCGGTTATGCGGACCGTTGGACCTGGACAAAAGATTATCCGCTTGACATATTACGCTGCGCATAATACACTATGCGTATGATAAAATCTTTTGTCTGCCGCGATACGGAAGAACTTTTTAATGACAGACGAGCTCGGCGTTTTCAATCATTCGAGCGGCAGGCGAGAAAGCGCTTGATGGTCCTCCATGCTGCCCCGAGTTTAAATGCCCTGATGCTCAACCCAGGAAATATGTTTCATGCTCACGGAGGCAAAAGGAAAGGACAAGACGCAATCAGTATCAACAAACAATGGCGCGTCTGCCTTGAATGGCATGACGGCAACGCCCTCAACATTGAAATCTTCGATTACCATTGAGGTGCAAAAATGAGCAGCAAAGATTTTTTTGATCCTGTTACACCTGGTAAAATCCTACGTGAAGATTTTCTTGAGCCGATGGATATTAGCATAAATCAGCTATCTCGAGACCTCGCCGTGCCGCCAAACAGAATTAGTGAGATTGTGAACGGCAAACGAGGCATAACCGCCGACACAGCACTTCGGCTTGAGCGTTATTTTGGGGTCGAGGCTCAGTTCTGGCTGAATCTACAATCTGAATACGACCTGCGGGTAATGAAACGCAAGATTGGAAACGACATTGAACAGCGTATTGTTCCTGCCAAGAAATCTGTATCACAACCCAGAACCACCGAGGCATAACATCCGGCTGTACGAGGATTCGGTCCACTACATGGCCCTCATATGTAAGCCGGCGCATTAAGCCATACTCGCTGATGAAAATTCAGGGAATATGGAGACGGGGATAAATAAGCAAATAAGGTTGATGTAAGCAAGCAGATGATAAGAACAATTTAACAGAAATTACAGTCGATAATGAATTAGTTAATTTACCACCGGCCTCAAGTTTCTATTAGGAGAACCGCAAATTAAGAAAATATTAATTTCACTGTTGATGGTAATTGACACTTTTCTTCAAACAACTCTGAAGCATATCATCTTTATAGGGACAGGTGTATTGTTCGTGCTCATAGCTGTGATTGTTAGTATTCCCGAAAGAGCGCCTGCAGGTACTTTGGCCAAAGCATCCTCAGCCACTTTTCCCTATGTTATCGATAAAAGCACTGTCTTCTCTTATCCCACTTACCCCATGCCCTCTAAAGGTATAGAAATTATTGATTCGACTTTTCACACACATGTAAAGCGGGTCACACAAAAATCAATTGATGCCTATAACAGCCTTGCGATCACACCTGAATATTCCAAAGCCGATCCGTCAAATGCAAATGGTTCGCGTATTATCTTGCGAGGCACTGATGCGCAATGGTATCTCTATGATGGAGCAACCCTAGAGCTTTTGAACGGCGGTCCGATCCCCAATTTGTCTCAGGACGATATTGAGCCGCGTTGGGATGCCGCCAATCCAAACATTTTTTACTACCGCGTTTCAGATGACATGATTTTTAGGCGCTTTGACGTTTCAACCAATAGGAGTTCCATTGTTCATGATTTTGCCGGCGAGATCACGGGAGGACTGACAATCCTCAATGGTTCCGAGGGTGATTCCAGCAGTGATAGCCGATACTGGGCCTTTATGATCCTCGGCAACCCGCCGGACTCGGACCATGTCCTTGGGGTAATTACCTACGACCTGGTCGAAAATCGAGTGATTGGAAAAAAACTAATTCCGGTCGGATGGGTCACGCCCAATTGGGTCGGAATCGACGCTTCAGGCACGCACGTGATTTTCCCGCCGGAAGATGGTGTAAATCCCTTGATGGCTTATCACCTCGACTTTTCTCACCCCATTTCAATTACTATATCAGCAGGCCACTCGGATCTGGCGCTGGACAATACTGGTCGGGATGTAATTGTTTATCAAGATAACGCCAATGATACGATCAGCATGGCAGATCTTGAAACGGGCGTCATCACGCAACTGCTTCCGATTCCTTTTGACGTCAACAACGATATCGGTATGCACATATCAGGTAACAATGTGTATAAGCCCGGCTGGGTGGTGGTGACTACCGGCGGCAGCTCATACAAATCATGGATGGACCGTCAATTTTGGCTGCTGGAGCTTAAGTCAAATCCTCGAGTATGGCGGCTGGGTTGGACATGGTTACAGCAATGTAAAACTCAGTCTGATTTTAACTATTTTGCAGAAGGGTGGGCAACGATCAACAAGGCGGGGACAAAAATTTGGTGGCAATCCAACAACGATGTTATGAGCTGCAATACAGACAATGAAGACGTTTATCAAATGTTTCTGCCGGTATTCCCAGAGAAAATGGGAAACTAGGAACGCTTTAAGGGGTCTTGAGCAAGACTGCAAAATCACGCTTGACATCGAGCTTGACAAAATTGCACGGAAAGACCGCCCGCGCACCTGTCAGCTCGGGTTTTTATGCCGCCTCAATATTCTGAAAGGGAAATATTATGATAAAAATATTAAGATGGTCAGAAAACAGATTTATTCCGGCTGATAAAATTGAAAGACACTGCCTGATAAATTTAATCAGTCCTGAAAAAAACGAGCTGGAAAAATTGTCAGGTGAAATGCTTATTCCTGCAGATTTTCTGACAGATCCTCTTGATGTTGATGAAAGGGCAAGAATCGAAACCGACGACGGAGTTCTGTTTATTGTGTTAAGACTGCCGAAATATGATGAAAGCTCGGAAATCCCTTTCACAACATTTCCTGCGGGAATTATACTCACAAAAAATGATACAATTGTTATAATAAGCACTTCCGATATTCCAGAAAGTCTTGATTTATGCAACGGCAGAACCAAAAGCATAATTGGCGGAAAAAGAAGCAGCGTTATTCTTCAGATATTTCTGAAAACAGCACTGCTTTATCTCAGATATCTGAAAGAAATAAACAGACGTACCGGAGAAATTGAAAGAGAGCTTCAGAAATCGCTGAAAAACGAGGAACTCATAAGACTTCTGAATATAGAAAAAAGTCTCGTTTTCTTTACAACCTCTCTGAAATCCAATGAACTGATGATGGAACGTCTGATGAAAACGGAACTGCTGAAACTGACCACTGACGACAAAGATAAGCTGGAAGATGTCCTGATTGATAACAAACAGGCAATTGAAATGGCAAACATTTACAGTAGCATCCTCAGCGGGATGATGGACGCATTCGCATCGGTTATCTCAAACAATCTGAATGTTGTCTTGAAAATTCTGACTTCAATAACAATAATACTAATGATTCCCATGCTGACCGCAAGCATTTACGGGATGAATATAGAACTGCCGTTTCAGAACTCACCCCATGCTTTCTTTATTGTTACAGGAATTTCATTCAGTGCGTCATTGCTCTGTGTTCTTATATTTATAAAAAACAGGTGGTTCTGAAACGGCATAATCAATCAAGCGGACACGGCTATTGTCGTGCCGCTTATTTCGTTGTTCGCTATAGGTTGTTATACACAAACGGAATTATGAGTCGTTTTTTAGTAGAAAATGAAACTGTAATTGACAAACAGACAGGTTTAATGTGGGCAAAAAATGCTTCTTTATACGATTTTCCAATGAGTTGGGATGAGGCATTAAATACTGTTAAAGAATTTAATCATTCAGACCTTTATGGCTATAACGATTGGAAGCTTCCGAATCGTAAAGAATTGATCAGCTTGATAAGTCATGAAACGATTAATCCCAGTTTGCCAATTGGCCACCCATTTACTATAGCAAACGACCTAAATAAGTGGACATAGTTCTTTTATCTTTTTTGGTTTCCAGCGTTGCGATCGTTTGAAAACGGCATGATCGAGGTCGGAGATCGTTTCGAAATAGACATTGGTTGTTTCCTCGTATCTCATGGCGTGCCATAGGCGCTCCTGATAATTCAGTTCAGGATGATAGGGCGGCAAATAATGGATATGCAAGAAAGAATGATCAATAATAAACTCCTCCACCCTTGCGCCTTTATGCCATCGTGCATTGTCCACCCAAAGATCGATGATCATTCCTTTGAAGCGATAAAGCATCTTCCGCAGGATCTGGATAAACCCATCGGTATTGCCGCTGACCCACTTCGTGATGCCATGCGATCCCTGGATGAGATCCACCCATCCAAAGATGTTCAGCCGCTTTTGATGTTGACTCCGTGTATAGACAAAAGGTCGGCTCCCTCTCTTCGCCCATATTCTCCCCAGTTTCGGATGCAGAGAAAACCCCGTTTCATCCTCAAAAAGAACCGCTCGATTACTCTTGCTTTTCAGAGCCATCCGCAGTTTTTTTTAATGTCGCCCGAAATTCTTCCACCCCTTCTTGTTTGGCCTGAACAAAACGGTACATCGGCCGTCTCAGCGAATATCCCAATTTCCTTATCAGTCTCTGGGCATGACGAACATGAATCTCGACATGATATGCCTTCTTCAGATATTCCACAAAAACCACACCGTCCCATTTTGCCCTGGGGATTCCGAAATCCTGGGGGGATTTCGATAAAGCCTCATCCAGCTTATTCAGCACATCCTCATCAAGGCGAGAGGGGCGTCCAGAACGGGCACGATCAGTTACCGTCTCTACGCCCGAAGAATTCGCTTTCTGTATCCACTTTACCACCGACCAGCGGGTCAAACCGAACAACTCTGCAACCTGAGTCGATTTCCAACCCGACAAAATCAGCAACAAACCCGCAATACGAATACCGATCCATGTTCCCGGTGTTTCATCCGCTTTCTGAAGCAGGATCTCCTTGGTCAAAGAGGGGTTGTGTAAAGTCAGCGCTTTCATATGGCACCTCCCAATATTTTTGGAAGGTAGTGTATCAAAGAACAAGGTTGTTGTCTACTAATTATTGTCGTTTGCTATATTCGCTTCGGCCTTTCTCAGTAAGAAGCCGGTAGATCTGGCGATCCGCATGGTTTAATCGATTGGCCATCACCTCAAACAAATGCTTGGCGACATTGGGATGGTTCTCGATGATATCCGGGATCTTATCTCCGGGATAGCGTTTCACGGTAGAACGCTTGTTTGAAATAATCGTAGCGGATCGAGGGTCGCCGGTAACGGCGCTCATCTCTCCAAAATATTCTCCGGGCTGCACGATCTGGGATATGATCTTGCCGCCCTTCACCACATACAGGGCACCCTTCACCAACATAAAAAAATCCTTGTCCGTGTTCCCCTCTCGAATGATCACTTCTCGGTCTTGATATTCTTCAATGTTCGGGTTGACCAAATAATCCGGAAGCGATTCTTTGGTGATGGCGGTATTTCTGGCCACCTCTTCCACGGAGGTCACGCCTTCGCGGATCTTATTGAGGCCGACGTCGCGGAGGGTGAGCATTCCCTCCCGAATGGAGATTTTACGGAGTTGATCCTCGGGGAGATTCGCATTGATGGCCTTTTCCACATCGTCGGTCACCTCCATCAACTCATAAAGCCCCACACGGCCCTTATATCCCGCGCCGTTACATGCCGCGCACCCTTTCGGCCTGTAGATCTTCAGATCAGGGATTTCATCCTTGGAAAAGCCCAGAGCCTCAAGCTCTTCCGCATCTTTATTGTCGACTTCCACCTTGCATTTGGGACACAGCCTCCGGATCAGGCGCTGAGACAAGACCATCGTCACCGAGGAAGCCAACATGTAGGATGGAATGCCGATATCCACCAGACGGCTGATGGTGGAAGGCGCATCATTGGTGTGCACCGTCGCAAAAACCAGGTGTCCGGTCATGGCCGCTTTAATGGCGATCTCTGCGGTCTCCAGGTCCCGAATTTCACCGATCATGATGACGTCCGGATCCTGGCGCAAAAAGGATCTCAACGCCGCGGCGAAGGTCAACCCGATTTTTTCCCGGACAAGGACCTGATTGATCCCCCTGAAGTTGAATTCTACCGGGTCCTCCACCGTGAGGATCTTGGTGTCTTCGGTATTCAAGGCGTTGAGGATGGAATAAAGCGTGGTGGTTTTTCCGCTCCCGGTAGGACCGGTGACCAGAAGCAACCCATAGGGTCTGGAGATACACCTCTGAATGCTCTTGAATGTATCCAGCTCGAATCCCAGCCGGGTGAGATCCACGTTGAGCTGACTTCTGTCGAGGATCCGCATGACGATGCTTTCCCCGAAAAGCGTCGGAAGAATCGAGACGCGGATATCCACGTTCTTTTTCTTTCCGATATTCATCTTGATTCGGCCGTCCTGGGGCAGGCGTCGTTCTGCGATGTCGAGGCCAGAAAGAATTTTTACCCGGGAGGTGATGGCGCTCTTGATGGTGATCGGAAGATTCATGGATCTGAAAAGAGCGCCGTCCAACCGGTATCTTACCTGCAGGGAATGCTCAAAAGGTTCGATATGGATGTCGCTGATCCCATCCGTGATGGCCTTCACGAGGATGCCGTTGACCAGCTTGATGATGGGCGCATCATTGGCCAGGAAGGCTTCTTTTTCCTCCACATCCTCCCGAACGCTTTGCATCTCGATCTCCCCTTCCGCCTCAGAGACCAGGGAGCCAAAATCCTCCACGACCTTGACAGCCTCCTCATCTTCATCATCTTTCGCAAGGTCGAAATATTGCTTATACTCCTCATCGCTGATTTTGTAGTGGGTCTTGAACGCCTCGAGAATCTCTTTTTCCGTACAGACGCCGATGGAAAGGTTCCTCTTGACGGCGGCCTGGAGGCTTTCCACCAGGGCGGTATCGGTGGGCTCTACCATGGCCACGCGGAGGGTCTCTTCTTTCAGAGATACGGGAAAGGCCATATGAGCCTTGGCCGTCTCGTAAGAAAGCAACTGCAAAACATCTTTTTCGGGGTTCAATTGTTGTGACCGAATGGGAGGATAGTTATACGATCGGCTCAGAAGGTTGAGGATAGTGTCCTCTTCAATGTATCTCAAACGGAGCAAAATGTGACTCAACATGCCACCGTGTTTTTGCTGATAGTCCACGGCATGCTTTAGCTGATTATGGTTGATCTGTCCTTCTTTGGACAGTATTTCACCGATTTTTGTTTTGCCTGCCCCGGACTGATCCCGCACTGTGGCCCGAAGGCTTGTACTCTTGGCGGCATCGGTGCGAAGGGGGATGGGCTTTTTTAAGGGCCGATTCATTGCCAAATTGTTTGACTCCTTTTAAACACTCATATAATATTTATTTTATCTTTGTTATTACCAGGGTTCAATTTCTGGATCTCTTTTTTTGAAAGGTGGTGATAAATTTTTTTGGACCCTCCCCCGATGAGAACGATGCCGATGAAGTAAAAACAAAAGCGAATGAATCCCGCGGCACCTGAAAACACCTCAATTTTTTCGATTTGCGGCATCACCTGGGGGATCCTGAAAAAGACTCCGACTCCTGCAGCTATCAGCAAAATCCCCCACACTAACTGTAGCGCTGACCGGTTTTCAGGCATATCAGAGGCTTAAAAATAATACACTCGGTTCGAAGCGCAAGGCTCCCTTTCGATCGATGTCCACAGTTTTTTGTATTTATCACATTTCCATGTGTATGCAACCATTTTTTATGCTGTAAATGACGCATCGGTTTCAACTTTGTCTTTAAAGCGGCTTCTTAACAACCGATAAATCGATCGGGTTAAAAGATTCTTTATCCCTGATACCCCCCCTTGAACTGGGCTTTACGCTTTTCCAGAAAAGCCGAAGTCCCCTCCTTGGCGTCCGGGCTTGCCATGCAAAGGGCAAATGCATTCACCTCGATCCGGCAACCGGTGGCAAGATCGATGTTCATTCCGCCATTGATCGCCTCTTTTGCCTCCCGCAAGGCAACACGTCCTTTAGAAGCGATGATCGAAGCGGTTTTCATCACTTCATCCATCAGCTCGGATCGGGGGATAACCTTGTTGACAAGCCCCATCCCCATGGCCTCGGAGGCATTGACCATCGCACCGGTGAAGATCAATTCCTTGGCCCGGCCGATATTAATTCTTCTCGGAAGTCTTTGGGTTCCACCAAATCCGGGAATCAGCCCCAGATTGATCTCCGGCTGTCCGAACATGGCAGTATCGGAGGCATAAATAAAGTCGCAGGCCATAGCGATCTCCATACCTCCCCCCAGTGCGAATCCGTTCACCGCCGCAATCACCGGGATAGGTAGTTCCTGCAATCGATTGATGATGTCTTGGCCCCTCTGGGCAAAATTCTTGGTTTGAAGCGGGGTCAGCGTGGCCAGTTCGGAAATGTCGGCCCCGGCCACAAAAGCCTTCTCTCCGCTTCCGGTCAGCACCAGCACCCGGATTGCTTCATCTTCGGCAATCCGATCCAACGCATGGGAAAGCTCCTTTAAAAGTGCACTGTTCAGAGCATTGAGCACCTTGGGCCGATTGAATATGATCATTGCAATGGGGCCTTTTTTCTCGAAAAGGATATGGGTATAATCCATGGCTTTTCCTCCATTCATCCAATCTTTTCCGGCAATTCGATGGTTAGCTGTTGATGAAGATATCATAGATATAATCAATGACAAATGCCGCTGATTTTTGGTCATCCCGGATGAAAAAGAGAACCAAGGGTCGCCAGAGCGCTTGCGCTGTTCCCGATCCGTGCTACGGGATGGGCTTCCTTGATGTACCGATCGAGGCCTTCAATAATCATATCGCACATGCGATCCTGATATACAGGGTCCATGAGCCGACTACACTCCCTCGCGTTGCTGATAAAAGAGGTTTCAATCAATATGGCGGGCATTTGGGCTCCCAGCAACACATAAAACGGCGCCTGTTTCACCCCTTTATCCCGGATTATGGTGTAATTTTTTTCCATGCCCCTCACCAGGGACTGTTGGACCAGACCCGCCAACCGGCTCGATTCATTGACCTTGGCATTTTGCATCAGATCAAAAAGGATCTTTTGTAAATCGCTGATGTTTTTCGTAGACGTGGCATTCTCCCGGGCGGCAACCATGATCGCCTCTTCATTGGTTGCCAGGTTCAAGAAGTATGTCTCTAAACCGAATGCCCGATGATCCCTTGACGCGTTGGTGTGAATGGAGACGAATAAATCTGCGTTTCGTGTATTGGCGATGGCGGTTCGTTCTTCCAGTGTGAGGTAATGATCCCTGTCACGGGTGAGCACTGCCTCCAAGTTGAGCTTTTTTTGAACCTTTTCTGCGAGTCTTTTTGCAATGCTC